>Ga0207426_1000624_pt1 | contig 44994 bp, 49 predicted proteins | sample AraplaMF_Cvi_mMS_FD_184265 | JGI IMG/M metagenome (GOLD analysis project Ga0207426, IMG submission 184265) | Arabidopsis root microbial communities from the University of North Carolina, USA - plate scrape MF_Cvi_mMS (SPAdes) (version 2) | ecosystem: Host-associated > Plants > Roots > Endosphere... | reverse complement strand
CGCAACTGCGTCATGATGCTGGACGAGATCGACAAGATGGGCCGTGGCGTGCAGGGCGATCCCTCTGCCGCCATGCTGGAGGTGCTCGACCCCGAGCAGAACGGGACGTTCCGGGACAATTACCTGGGCGTGCCCTTCGACCTGTCGCGCGTGGTGTTCATCGCGACCGCCAACATGCTGGACCAGATCCCGGGTCCGCTGCTGGACCGCATGGAGCTGATCAGCCTCGCCGGTTACACCGAAGAGGAGAAGCTGGAGATCGCGCGGCGCTATCTGGTGCGGCGGCAGTTGGATGCCAATGGCCTCACCGCCGAGCAGGCCGAGATCGAGCCGGAGGCGCTGAGGCTGGTGGTCAAGGGCTACACCCGCGAGGCCGGCGTGCGTAACCTCGAGCGCGAGATCGGCAAGGTGTTCCGCCATGCCGCGGTGCAGGTCGCCGAAGGCACGGCTGCGAAGGTGGTGGTGACGACCAAGGACATCGCCACCGTGCTCGGCCAGCCGCGCTTCGAGGGCGAGATCGCGCAGCGCACCAGCATTCCGGGCGTGGCCACCGGCCTTGCCTGGACGCCGGTCGGCGGCGACATCCTGTTCATCGAGGCCTCGCGCGTGCCCGGCCGCGGCGGCATGATCCTGACCGGCCAGCTCGGCGAGGTCATGCGCGAGAGCGTGCAGGCGGCGCTGACGCTGGTGAAGAGCAAGGCGCCGCAGCTCGGCATCGACCCCTCGGTGTTCGAGAAGAGCGACATCCACGTTCACGTCCCCGCGGGCGCAACCCCGAAGGACGGACCGAGCGCGGGAGTTGCGATGTTCACGGCGCTGACGTCGCTGCTCACCAATCGCACGGTGCGGAGCGACACGGCGATGACCGGCGAGATCTCGCTGCGCGGGCTGGTGCTGCCGGTCGGCGGCATCAAGGAGAAGGTGGTGGCTGCGGCCGCCTCCGGATTGAAGCGGGTGATGCTGCCGGCGCGCAACAAGCGGGACTATGACGACATCCCGCAGAGCGCGCGGGACAATCTGGAGTTCATTTGGCTGGAGCGCGTCGACGAGGCCATCGCCGCAGCGCTCGAGCCGGCCGGAGCCAAGGTCGAAGCGGCGGAGTGACTGCGATGAAGAAACTGCTGGAAGAAGCAAAGAGATCGCGCAAGACGCAGCGGCTGCGCCAGCTGCTCGATCGTGCCATCGACCGGGTGCGCGATGCACTCGCAGGTCCCGAGCCGCGGCTTCAGCCGATCCCGGTCCGGGTGAAGCGCCGCAAGGGTTGAGCCCTCCGTCTCAGGCCCTCGCGGCTGCCCCAAATCAAAGGCCCCCTCCCATTCGAGGGGGCCTTTGCGTTATCAGGCCACGGCGTCCTTGGCAGCCTTGACCGGGCGGGCGCGGACGATCTTCCGGGCCGGCTTGGCCTTGAACATCATCTCTTCACCCGTGAACGGGTTGGTGCCCTTGCGCGCCTTGGTCGCGGGCTTCTTGATGACCACGAACTTGGCGAAGCCCGGCACCAGGAACAGGCCGTTCTTCTTGAGCTCCTTGTGGCCGACATCGGTCAGCGTCTCCATGACGCTCTTGACGTCGCGCTTGGAAAGCTCGGTGGCGGTCGCAATCTTTTCGATCAACTGCGATTTGGACATTTGGGCTGGCATCGTGTCTCCTCTGATTCGTTGCCGGTTGCATATTAGACCAAGCGGCGAAGGCCTATAGCCTTCTGCACAGTTTTGTCGCGATTTTACGGGCTTTTTTGGCCCTCTGTGGCAAAAAACCCTGCTTTTTAGCTACTTCCAGAGCGGAAGAAGCCTCTGACAGCGGATTTTACCTTGTTTCAAAGGCCCGCACGCACACTTGCTAAAGCTGATTCGCGCCTTTCGACAAGCGACGACCGAACGAGGACGCGCGATTCACCCTGAAAAATAAGGGTTGGAGCGCACGACAGCCGCTTTCTCTCCCCGTTTTTACGGGGAGAGGCGACGGAGAAGGCAGCTAGATACGCTCGATGATGATGGCCGGCGCCATGCCGCCGGCGGCGCACATGGTGACGAGACCGCGCTTGAGGTCGCGCCGTTCGAGCTCGTCGAGCACGGTGCCGATCAGGATCGAGCCGGTCGCCCCGATGGGATGGCCGAGCGCAATCGAGCCGCCATTGACGTTGACCTTGGCGCGGTCGAGCTTGAGGTCGCGGATGTATTTTTCCGCCACCACCGCAAAGGCCTCGTTGATCTCGAACAGGTCGATGTCGTCGATCGAGAGACCCGCCTTCGCCAGCACTTTGCGCGTGGCCGGCACCGGGGCGTTCAGCATCAGGGTCGGCGAGTCCCCCATATTCGCCATCGCCACGACGCGGGCACGGGCTTTAAGGCCATGCGCCTTGGCATAGGCGGGCGAGGCCAGCAGGATCGCGGCAGCGCCGTCGACGACGCCGGAGGAGTTGCCGGCGTGATGCACGAAGTCGATCTGCAGGTCAGGATATTTCTGCAGGATCAGGCCGCGATAGGTCGTGCCCTTGTCGTCGAGCGCATAGTCGGCGATCGCGGGGAAGGCCGGCTTCAAGCTGCTGAGCCCTTCCATCGTGGTCTGCGGCCGCGGATATTCTTCATGGTCGAGCGCGAGGCTGCCGTCCTCGCGATGAACCGGCACGAGGCTCTTCTTGAAGTGGCCGCCCGCGATCGCCTGCGCAGCGCGCTTCTGGCTTTCGAGGCCGAGCGCATCGACGTCGTTTCGCGTGATGCCTTCCAGCGTCGCGATCGCGTCCGCGCAGACGCCCTGATGCGATTGCGGATGCCTTGCACGCAAACGCAGATTGCCGGAGTCCATCATCATCGGGCCGCCGCCGCGCCGCCCCTCCATCGACATCATCTCGCAGCCGCCGGCGATGACGAGGTCTTCCGCGCCCGCCATGATCGAGGATGCCGCCATGTTGACGCTGGTGATGCCGCTTCCGCAAAAGCGGTCCAGCGTCACGGCGCTGGCGCGCACGTCATAGCCGGCATCGAGGGCGGACATGCGGCCGAGATCGCCGCTCTGGGTCGCAACCTGCGCACTGCAGCCCCAGACGATGTCGTCGACGTCGGCGGTGTTGATGCCGGTGCGCTCGGCGAGCGCGCGCAGCACGGTGGCCCCCAGCTGCTGCGGATGAATGCCCGAGAGTGCTCCCTTGCCGGCCTTGCCGACGCCTCGCGGGGTGCGGCAGGCATCGATGATCAGCGCGTCGGTCATGGGCGTTGTCCTCTTGTTATGAGTGTTGAGGACGGTTTTCGATCAGAGGACGAGGTGAGTCAATGTGCGGTGCTTGCGGCCCTCACCCGGATTTTCCGCCGCACGTAAAATCTGGCCAACCGCATACGACCTGAGCTGTAGGCACGGGAGTTCCGCAGCGTCACGGCCGGGCTTGTCCCGGCCAAGACGGCCCTCTGAGTGCGACAGAAGCGGCTAAGCTCCCGCCGCGTTCTTCGCGATCACGTTGCGATAGAAGCTCGCGCTGAGCTTGGGCGTACGCACCTGGGTGTCGAAATTGACGTGATAGAGGCCGAAGCGCTTGCTGAGGCCGAACACCCATTCGAAATTGTCCATCAGGCTCCAGAGGAAATAGCCGCGCACCGGCACGCCCTCGGCGGTGGCGCGCTGCAGCTGGGCGAGATAGTTGCGCAGGTACATGATGCGATCGGTGTCGTAGATCTTGCCGTCGGGCGTGACCACGTCGTCGCCGGAGGTGCCGTTCTCGGTGATGTAGATCGCATCCGTCTTCCAGATCTTGGCCGCGAGCTTCGGCACCCAGTACATCGTCTCCGGCGCGATGCGCAGCCAGTCCGAGCTCATATGCGGAAACGATTTCGGGATCGGCAGCGGCATGAAGCCGGCCCCCTCCTCCGACGGCACCACATAGTTCTGCGGCGCGTAGATGTTGAGGCCGAGGAAGTCCACCGGCGAGGAGATGATCTTCAGCTCCGCCGCGGTGTATTTCGGCGCATCGGCGCCGGCATATTTCAGGAAGGCGTCGGTATACTGCCCCGTCATGATGACGTTGAGATAGCCGGCATTCATCTCGCGCAGCGCGATCTCGGCGGCAACCACGTGCTCGGGCGTGTCGATCGCGGGAACGCAGACGTCGATATTCTCCGCAGGTCCGACCCTCGTGCCGTGACGGCCATGGGCCCGCACCGCCTGCACCGCGATCCCGTGCGCCAGCGCGCTGTTGTGCCTGACCTGGTTGACGTCCCGTTGCGGCAGCGTCACGCCGGGCGCGTCGATGCCGAGGCCGTAGCCGAACTGCACGAAGCGGCCGCTCTCGTTCAGCGTGAACACGTTCTTGACACGGTCGGTCAGGTGCTCGGCGACGTAAGCCGCATAGTCGCCGAAGATCTTGCAGGTCTCGGTCGAGCGCCAGCCACGGAAGCGATCCTGCAGCGATTGCGGCAGGTCCCAATGATAGAGGGTCGCCCACGGCTCGATGCCGTTCCTGAGCAGCTCGTCAACGAGGCGATTGTAGAAGTCAAGGCCGCCAGCGTTCGGCTTGCCGTCACCGTCCGGAAACACGCGCGGCCAGGCGATCGAGAAGCGATAGGCCTTGCAGCCGAGATCCTTGATGAGCGCGATGTCTTCCTTGTAGCGGTGGAAATGCTCGTTGGCGCGGTCGCCGGTCGAGCCGTCCTCGATCTTGCCGGGAATGCGCACGAACTTGTCCCAGATCGAGACCCCTCGCCCGCCCTCGTTGACCGCGCCCTCGACCTGGTAGGACGAGGTCGCCGTGCCCCAGACGAAGCCCGTCGGAAAGCCGCTATCGCGCGAGGCCGCCGCCGCCGGCCTGGCATCGGCGCCGTCCAGCGGATTTGCGATAGCTGCCGCGGACAATCCCGCCAGCGCGGCAAACTGGCGACGCGAGACCTTGTCCGACATGTGATGCTGCCCTCGAGATGATTGTTGCAGCCGCACAATGACGGGTCACGGGCAGTTTGAGAAGCAGTGAAGGCAAGAGTTGATGATGCAAAAATGCAGAAGCGCGCCCCGCTCCGGCCGCACTATTCAGGCTCGATGCCGAGCCCCTGGATGATCTTGCCGGACGAGGCGAGCTGGTCGTCGAGGAAGCGCTTTGCGCCCGCCGTCGTCACGGCATCGCCGACACGAACATCGAAGCCGAGGGTGGGCGCGCGCTCGCGCACCTCGGACGATTCCAGCGCGCGTGCAATCTCGGCGCTCAGCTTTTCGACGATGTCGGCGGGCGTGCCGACCGGGGCCATGAACATGAACCAGCCCTGGAGATCGACGCTTTGCAGCGTCTCCGCGATCGCGGGAACGTCCGGCAGGGACTCGATCCGTTTGGCGCCGGCAACGGCAACAGGCCGCAGCGTGCCTGCCTTGATGAAGGCCTCGGCGATCGACGCGGATTGGATCGTCACCTGGATGCGGCCGGAGATGGCGTCCTGCACCGCATTCGTGGTCGTGTTGTAGGGGATGAGGACAAAGCCGGTCCCGGCGTTCTTGTTGATCGCCTGAGCGATCAGCCCCGAGAGATTGCGCGCGCCGTCGACGGCGAGGCTCAACGAGCCCGGCGCCGATTTTTCGAGCTTGATCAGTTCCGGCAGCGTATTGGCCTTCACCTCGGGATTGACGAGAAGGACGTGATTGCTTTTCGCGACCATCGCGATCGGCACGAAGTCCTTCACGGGATCATAGGGCAGCTTCTTGAACGTGTAGGGATTGGTGACGAGCGCCGCCGATGTGGCGAACAGGAATGTGTAGCCGTCCGGAGCCGCGCGGGCGACCGACTGCGTGCCGACGAGATTTGCGGCACCCGGACGATTCTCGACGACGAATTGCTGCCCGAAGGTCCGCGACAGTTTCTCGGTGATGAGGCGACACATCACGTCGGGGCTGTTGCCCGCCGGCTGCGGCACGACGACGGTCACCGGCCTCTGCGGCCACGACTGCGCGGAGGCCGGAACAGAGAAGCAAAGCGCAACGCCGACGAGCAGCAGACGACGCGAAAGTCCTGACATGGTGTTCCTCCCTGGAAGATGCCGCTTTGCGGGCTTTTATCGGCCGGCCGTTCGCGCGCCGCAGCCGGCTGTCGCCGGCTGCGGCGGCTCGATCAGGTTTCGTCTGCGACGACATTCCTGAGCACGCCGAGGCGCTCGACCTCGATCTCGACGACATCGCCGGGCTTCATCCAGAGCGGCGGCTCGCGCCGCGCACCGACGCCTCCCGGCGTTCCGCTGACGATGACGTCGCCGGGCTCGAGCCGCGTGAAGGTCGAGCAATATTCGATCTGGCGCGGGATATCGAAGATCATCTGCTTGATCCGCGCTTCCTGCATCACTTGCCCGTTGAGGCGGGTCTGAAGCTTGAGCTCGTCGAGCGGACCGAGCTCGTCCGGCGTCATCATCCAGGGTCCGAATGCGCCGGTATCCGGAAAATTCTTGCCCGGCGTGAATTGATGCGTGTGACGCTGGAAATCGCGGATGCTGCCGTCATTGTAGCAGGCATAACCCACGACGTGGTCCATGGCCTCAGCGCGCGAGACGTAGCGGCCGGCCTTGCCGATGATGACCGCGAGCTCGCCTTCGAAATCGAGGTGGGTCGAAACGCGCGGCCGCACGATCGGCTGCAGATGTCCAGTCTGGCTGTTGGCATAGCGTGAGAAGATGGTGGGATGATCGACCTCGGCGCGGCCGGTTTCCTTGCGGTGGGTCTCGTAGTTCAGGCCCACGCACAGGATCTTGTCGGGGTTCGGGATGACCGGCAGCCAAATGACTTTCGAAGTCGGGACGGCAGCGGCGGAAGACCTTGCATCCGTAACGCCGGCCAACGCGGCGCCGATGGCCGCCTTGAGATCGGCATAGCGCGGTTTGAGCACGGCGCCGACATCAAGGAAGGTCTCGCCTTCGACGATGCCCCAGGTGGCGCGGCCATCGATGGCTACAGTTGCAAGTTTCATTGCGTTCTCTCCATTCTCAGATCAGGGATTTGGTTGCTTGCTCGGTCGAGACATCGCGAAGGCGCGTGTCGATCTCGCGCAAGAGACCGATGAGCTCCGTGGCATCGCGCGCCGTGCCGAAGACGTAATGGTCGGGTCGCACCATCGCGGCGGCGACGCCGTGGCGATCGAACCAGCTCGCGAGCACGCCCTCGGTCTCTTCCAGCGCATGCGGCGAACCGGCCGGTGCGACTGCGGCTGCTAATATGTCCCGGTGTGAATCGCAGAGCATGAGCAGCGAGGCGGCATCAGGGCGGCGGCCGTCGATGAACACACGCAGGTTGAAACCCATTACCTTGTCGAGCAGGCGAACCGGACCCGAGCTTGCGACCCGCGGCTGCGGAAACAGGCTGCCTCGCGCAGGCGTTTCGTGATGCGCCAGGAATCCTGCGCGCAGTGGCGGAATGATCTCCTGCCGCGTCAGGAGTAGCGGCTTGCCGCCGCCGTCTGCCAGTATCTGTGCATCGCGCTGCCTGGCCGCCGCCGGATCGCGCTCGCAGATCGATTGGCCGATCGCCTTGATCTTGCCGGTCAGCTCGATGACGTGCTGCTTGCGTTCGACCGTGTAGCTGTCGAGCAGGCTGTCGGAGGACACGCCCTCGAGCACCCGATCCAGCTTCCAGACGAGGTTGGTCGCATCACGCAGGCCCTGACACATGCCCTGCCCGATAAAGGGAGGCTGCTGATGCGCGGCGTCGCCGGCAATCAGCACCCTGCCCTTGCGCCAGCCGGCGGCCACCAGAGCGTGGAAGCGATAGGACGCCGCTCGCCACAGCTCTCCGTCCTCCGGCGAGAGCCACGGTGCAAGCAGCTTCCAGACGTTGTCGGGCTGTTCCATCTGCCGCGCGTCTTCGCCCGGCAGCAGCATGATCTCCCAGCGGCGGTGGTTCTTCGGGCCGATCAGGAAGCTCACGGGGCGCGCCGGATTGCAGAATTGCGCGGAGCATTGCGGCAGGCGCGCCAACGCATTCGCGTTGACGCGGACGTCGACCACCAGCCAGGGTTCATCGAAGATGAGATCCTCGAGGGCAAGACCTGCGATCTGACGCACCGTGCTCGAGGCGCCGTCGCAGCCGATCACATAGCGCGCGGTGACGGAACGGCGCCGGCCATCGCTGTCCTTCAGATGCGCCTCGACGCGATCGGGCGTTTGCACGAGACCGAGCAGCTCGACGCCGAGCTCGGCGCGTACATTGGAAAAGCCGATCGCGTGGCGGCGCAGCTCGGCCTCGACCGCGGGCTGGCTGAACACCATGCTCGGCGTGTAACCAAGCGGATAGGGCTTTGCGATCATGTCGATGCGCCGGATCAACTGGCCATCGACGCCAAAATGCTCCGATGCGGTGAAGGGTTCGACGTAGGGCGAGATCGAATCCGCGAGGCCCATATTGTCGAAGTGACGAAAGATCTCGTGATCGAGCGCGATCGCGCGCGGCTTGTCGTAGACATCGGTGAGCCGGTCGATGACCAGCGTGCGATGGCCGCGGCGGCCGAGCTGGCCCGCGGCAACGGCGCCGGTCGGCCCGAAGCCGACGACGAGCACATCGTAGTCGGTGGCGCCGGCCGAGTCCGTCATGCGCGCGCCGCCGTGAAGGGAATTGCGAGCTGCGCTGCCTTGCAGGCGTCGGATTTCGGCGGGGCGATGCCCCATTGATCGGTTCGGCCGGGAGGCCAGACCCAATCACCCGGACCTTTCGCGACATAGCTATCGTCGATCTGCAGGACTTCGGCGGTGTATTCGATCACGGTGCCGGCCGGATCGACGAAATAGGCGAACACGTTGTCGCCCGGACCGTGACGGCCGACGCCCCAGCCGATTGGATAGCCGTGGTCCACCATGCGGCCGGAGCCGCGCATGACGGACTCCAGATCGGGCATGAGGAAGGCCACGTGGTTGAGGCCGTTGCGAGGGGCCTCCGCTAGCACGATCGCGTGGTGATCGCTGTTGCAGCACAGGAAGGCCATCAGCTTGGAGCGATCCGACAGCCGGAAGCCCAGGGTCTCCTGATAGAACGCCGAAAGCTTTTCGATGTCGGCGCTGTTGATGTTGACATGGGCCAGCCGCTCCGGGCGATCGGCGATCACGCGCGCCGGCCTGGTACGATCGCCATGAACGAATTCGATGACGCATCCCTGCGCTTCGCGAACCATGAAGCTGGTGCCGCCCGACGGCGCCGACGATGGCGCGGGTGAGCTGATCACTTCGCAGCCGGCTTGCCGCGCACGCGCGAGCAAGCGCTGCAGATCATCAAGAGAGCGGACGCGAAAGCTGATCTTGCGGAGCGATGCCGCCTCGCCCGGTGTGAGCTCGAGGACGTGGAAATCGCTACCCGTCGCGGCGAGGTACACCGTGCCGTCCGCCTCCGCCGCGACGTCGAGGCCCCAGACCTTGCTGTAGAACTCGACCGAGCCGGCGAGCTGCGGCGTCGTGACCTCGACGCTGCGCAGGGCCGTCACCGGAAAGTCGGACATCGGATTTCCCTGTCAGGAACGGAAACGTCCGCCTCAGTAATATGTATAAAAACTCCAGTAAAGGAGAAATTTATAAATAATCGGCCTCAGCTCTGCTAATGTACACAGGCGGTGAGATTCCGATGGGATGCCCATGAGCCCTGACCTGAACCCCGAGCTGCCGAGCCAGAAGGTGGACCAGCCGGCAACGCTGGCGACCACGATCTATGCACGCCTCAAGGCCGACATCCTGACGACGCGGCTCGAGCCCGGACGCAAGCTGCAGTCGCGCTTCCTGATGGAGCAGTACAATGTCGGACAGACCCCGCTGCGCGAGGCCCTCAACCGCCTGACCACCGAGGAGTTCGTCGTCGGGATGGAGCAGCGCGGCTTCTACGTGAAGGAGGTCAGCAAGGAGGAGTTGCAGGAGCTGACCAAGACGAGGTGCTGGGTCGAGGGCCTGGCGCTGAGCGAGTCCATGCAGAATGCGACTCAGGCCTGGGAAGAGGCGTTGCTCGTTGCACATCACCGGCTCGATCGGACGCCGCGCTCGCTCAAGCCCGATACGTTCGAGGACAATCCGGATTGGGAGAAGGTGCACCGCGCCTTCCATGCAACGCTGATCGGACTTTGCGGCTCACGTCCCCTGCTCGGCTTCTGCGAGCAACTCGCCGACCGGCTCTATCGCTACCGCATGATGTCGATCGCCAAGGCCTATCCGGCGCGCAAGGTCGGTGCCGAGCACAGCGATATCGTTCAGGCGGTCCTCGCCAGGGACAGCGAGCGGGCCGTGCAGCTGCTGCAGCAGCATTATCGGCGCACGGCCGACGTCATCTATTCCGATCTGGACGGATTGCTGGCGTAGCTTCGTCCCGGAGACATGAGCGCATCGCGCTCAGCGCGGGCGCTTCGGCAGTTTTGGAAGCTTGCCGGGATCGAAGACCGGCAGCTGCCCGGTTTGTTCAGGTGCCGGCGGCGACTGTTCGGTCAGAATGAGCGTTCCCTGGAGGACGACGCCCGGCGCCTGTCCCGCCGTCGCCGTGTAGGTCGCGATCTTGCCGGGGCACATCCCCTCTATCTCCAGCGTGAGCTCATCCTCCACGCCGAACACCGTCGCGCGTCCATCGGTATGACGCTTCGTCAACACGGTTGCGGTGAAGCGATCTCCGTCCACCTTGCAGGAGCCGTGATAGGTCATCAGGCTGTCGCGGCCCCAGATCTGGCCGTCTGCAACATGGACGATCCCGGTGCCCTGATCGATCGGCGTCTTGTACCAAGCCGCGTAGGTGCCGTCCTTCAGCATGGGAGCAATCTCCCTTGATAGTCCCCCACGAGTAATCCGCATGATCGGCGCTAAGAAAGCGTTAATCACGCGGCCCGTGACATTCCGGGACGTCCCTGCGCAGTTCTTCTTCCAGCTCCTCGATGATGCTGTGAAGCAGGCATACGGCAAGCGGATCGGTCACCTCCCGCTCCAACTGCCTGTAGCGCGCGATCTGACATTCCCGCTGTCTCAACTGCTGCTCTGTCATCATACGGGCTCTCCGGCGAACCGACGCACAGAGGGCCGCGCAGTTTCGTTACAATTTTCGGATCATTTTACATGGTTTCCGATCGGTAAAGAAAACGCCCCGCGGAGGCCGGCGCGCGCAACGCCGGCGCGTCGCCGCGGGGCGGTTCTCTAGCGCCGCACGCCGACGCGATTGACGCCGCCGTTCCAATTGGTCCCGCTCGCCGTGCCGGCACGCACTGCCGCGCGTGCCACGGGACGCGGACGGAGCACGACACCGGCCCTGGCGACGCAGCTCGGCGGATAGTCGACGTACTGACAATAGACCACAGCTTCAGCCGGTGTCGGGCTGAGCGTGAGGCTCGCCAGACCCAGCAGGGCGCTGGCGGCGAGGCCCGCAATTGTCGCGGACTTGAACGAATGACGCTTGCTGCGATGCATGATGTCCTCCTCATGGTACATGCGAAACCGACGAGTGACAGGAGCCACCTTCGAGCACGCCCGCGCATGAGGCCGGCATCGATGAACCGGCGGCGTTGACATAGATCAACGGTGAAAAGCACATTCACCGACGGCAATTTGCCGAACGGGGAGTTCGGTGACGCCCCCGCCGGCTTCACGGTATGTCGGCGCTTCTGCGATTGTCGCCGATGCTGTGCGGCTTGTTGAGGAAGAACTCCCGATTGCCGAGAGCTGCTTCCGCGTATTGATCGATCGCGACCTGGATGGCCTCGATGTGCATGCGGCACCAGCCTTCAAGGCAGGACAGGCGCCGCGCGTGCTCGAGCGCTTTCAGGAACTCCGGCGGCTCCCGCATGTCGGAGAAGTAGGTCGGCCTCTCGCCCTTCATGCCCGCGCGACCTCTCTTGGTGGAACAAGGCGGCGCTTCTCGACGCCGATGCGCGGAGGCGCCGGCCGCCGGCGGGGGACGAAGAGGCTGGCAACGACGATCGGGTCGGTGTCGCCGAGCGCCGCCCGCTCCTGCGCGAGCCCGCTCATCACGGCCCGCATCTTCATGACCTCCTCGGCCACGAAGGTGCAGTCTTCGTCCCGGTTGATTTGCTCATGCATGATGGCCTCGGCCTCACGCATGCTGACACGTAACGCTCTGATGATCTTGCGGATTTCGTTGATGCGGTTGTCCATGGCTCGCTCCTTGGTGGACGGGCAGCATAAGAACAAATCATGAACATTGAGTCAATCGGCCCGAGGTAGAACTCCTCCCGCCTCACCTCCCATTGCGGGAAGGCGCTTGCCTCTCCTTTCACGCGGACAGGCGAAGCCAGACGTCCTTGCTCACCAGCGTACCGCTCGGCGTGGCGATCTCCATGTCCACGACGTGCAGCGAGCCAGGCTCGTCGTCATAAATGTATCGGAGGTGCCACATGCGGCCGAGGTCCGGCGAAATGGTAAAGTCGTCCAGTCCGTCGGTGATCGCCCTGATCGCCTCGCGGTGCGGCAAGGGCGCGGAAAACATCGCATCGATCAGGTCGGCGAGGCTCATGCCCTGGACGAGCATGAGGCGCGCAACCTCGTCACCGTAAACGTGTCGGAGCGCCGTAACGATGGCGGCGACGGCATCCGGATTTTTCAACGACACGACAAGACAAGCCTCCGGCAGCATGATGCCGGAGGCGGGATATTCTACGCAAGCTGTCTGCGCGTGGTGGTGCGGAGCATGAAATTCCGCCGGCCGCCTTGGTCAGTGCCGGTGCTTCCAGTTTCCGCGGCCGCGATACCAGCCGTAATGGTGGCCGCGATTGCCGTGCCAGCCATGGCCATGCCCGTGTCCATGGCCGTGCCCGCCGCGGACCTGGATGACGGCATCGTCAGTGACTGTCGCCGCAGGGGCGAGGCCGATCCGTGCCGAAGCCGGGCCGGCAAAGAGCGTCACCGCGAGAGCGCCCGCCGACAGCACGATCATTGCAAACTTCATTGCGTTGTCCTCCTCATGTGCAGGCAGCTAACCGGCAAAACCCCTCCTCGTTCCGATCCGGGAAAAATATGCAATCGTGACGGGCTGCATGCAGGCGAGCCGCCGCTCACCCGCCGGGCGGAGACGCCTGCACCCTGGACGCGTCTAGAACGTCACCCGCATCCCCGCATAGAACGCGCGTGGCCGTGCCGGGCTCAGCGAGCGCGGGTCGGTGAAGTCGGCGCCGCCATTGGTGAAGTTGGGCAGGGCTCCGCGATCGAAGAATTGCCCGTAGGTAGCGTAACGCCGGTCGAAGACGTTGTCGACGCGGCCGTAGAGCTGGAAGTTCTTGGTCACCTGATAGGAGGTGTGGAGGTTGAACACCGTGTAGGACGGCAGCTTGGAATATTGGTTGGACTCGTCGCCGACGAAATACTGGCTGGAGACGAACAGCGCGTTGCCGCCGACCTTCCAGACGTCGGTGACGTTGTAGTCGACGCCGACCTTGACCCGGTGGCGCGGGATCGCGGGAAGCTGGTTGCCGGGCAGGACCTGGATGGTCTCGGTCACGGGATCCCTGAACGGGCTTTCGGAGCCGAGCTCGAACGCGTCGAGGTAGCGTGCGTCGACGAACGAATAGCTGGCCTGGAACTGCAGCGTGGGCGACTTGATGTTGACCTCGGCCTCCAGCCCCTGACGTCGCGTTCTCCCGACATTGCTGAAATAGCCGAAGCCGGTCCGCCCGACCGCGGGCACCGCGACGATGTCGTCATAGTTGGTGGCGCGGAACGCGCCGACCTTCCATCCGAGCGTGCCGATGTTCAGCTCCTTGCTGCCGCGGAAGCCGGCCTCGACGGTCTTGGACACCACCTGCTTCAGCGGCGGATCGGAGACGAGGAAGGCCGCGATGAGACAGGGCCGGGTCGGATCGGCGCAGCCGAGCTCCAGCGGCGTCGGCACGCGGTTGGCCTCGGAGTAGCCGGCATAGGCGGTCAGCTCCGGCGTGATCTTGTAGGTGCCGCCGATCACCGGATTGAAGCGGGTGAAGGTGTGATCGCCGTTGAGATCGGTGCCGAGCTGGTCCTCCAGCGTGATGCGCGCCACGTTGAAGCGGCCGCCGCCGGTGATGGCGAAGGCGTCCGTGACGTTGAACGTGTCCATCGCGTAGACGCCGTTATACTGGTTGACGGTCCGCAGCGAGACGGGACCGGCAATGGGATCTACCGTTGGCGTCGCACCCAGGAAGACGCCGCTGCCGGTGACGACGTAGTTTTCTCCCATCGATCCGATTTCGGCGGTGGCGTTGTAGCGCGTGACGCTGGCGTCGTAGCTCGTGCCCATCACGAAGCGGTTGTCGTGCCCGAACAGTTGATCGGTGTTGGTGGCCTGTCCCGACACGCCGAACGTGGTCGAGCGGATCGAGCCGCGGTCGATCTCGCCGAGGATGGTCCCCGGCGCAAAGGGATTGGCAAGCTGCACGCCGCCCGCGCCATTGGCGGGCGTGGTGTCGTCACCGAAGCATAGCAGCGCCGGATCTATAGCGCACTCCTGGGCGTCGGTCGGATTGCCGTCGACGATCTTCTGCTCGTAGCGACGCACATGGGCGGTGCCTTCGAGCGTCCAGGTCGGCGTCGCGTCGACCCTTCCGGTGAAATTGAGATAACCGACGCGGTTGCTCGTGGTCTGCGGCGTCGTGTAGGTCGCGCCCCAATATTTGTCGAGCAGCTCGGCCGGCACGGTGGCGCTGGCGCCGAAATCGTTCTTGGCGACGCCCATGTTGGCGTGGAATTCGCTGTCGCCGGCCTTATAGCCGACATCGCTGTAGAAGCGCCGCACGGTCGATTGCGAGAAATTGCGGAAGCCGTTGTCGCGCAAGCCTTCGAGCGCGGCGTAGACGCCGTAGTTCTTGTCGACCTGCTTGCCCCATTGCGCCGAGCCCTGGATGCGGCCGAACGAGCCGCCCATCACGTCGAGCTCGGCTCCCTGATAGGTGAAGCCGTCCTTCATTTGCAGGTTGATCGCACCGCCGAGCGCATTGAGGCCGAAGGCGGGATTGTTGGTGACGAGCGTCACCGACCTGATCGCGGCGGTGGGGATCAGGTCCCAATTGACGGCATCCGAAAAGGCTTCGTTGATGCGGACGCCGTTCTGGTACACCGCAAGGCCCTGCGGCGTGCCCGTCACGGGCGAAGCGACGAAGCCGCGGAACTCGACATCGGGCGTGAACGGATTGCCGGTGACCTCGGTGATGTTGACGCCGGCGATGTTGTCGCGCAGCGCGTCGGTGATGTTGAGCGAGCCGGTGCGCCTGATCTGGTTGGCATCGACGGCGTTGATCGCCGACGGAACCTTGTCGACGTCGAGACCCCTGCCGGTACCCGGCGAGGTCGGGTAGACGTAGATGCGCGTCTTGGGCCGGTTGGACGACGGCGCCCCTGCCCGCGCCACGGGCCGCGTCGGCGTCGTGCGTCTTGTCGTCGAAGGCGATGGCGCGCTTACCTCGACCGGCGGCAGGTTCTGGACGTTGGTCTCCTCGTCCTGCGCGGCCCCGGCAGGGCTGGCAACGACCAACCCCGACAACAGCCCCGTCGATACCGAGGCCATCAACAGACGACGTTTCACCCAAAGACGCTTGACCCGAAGACGATTGCCCATTCCAGCCTTCCCACCCGTGACCGCCGGCTGTTTTGATTTTCGCCGGTTGGTGCAGACGAGTGTAATCGGCGGCCGCTTGCGCGCCAGCCACAAAAGGTCGGGCACGATCCGCTCCCGACTTCCCGACCAAATCGGGAATTTTTCCCGATGATATTGGGAAGGGTCAGGCCACCGCCGTCGGCACCAGCGCCTCGACGGTGACGCCGCCGTCGCCGGACACGACGTTGAGCGTGCCGCCGAGCGCCAGGATCCGCTCGCGCATGCCGACGAGGCCGAAGCCGAGCTTCTGGCCGGGCTCCATGCCATGGCCATTGTCACTGACGCGCACGCGGGCGCAGAGACGGCCGTCGCGCGTGAGCTGCTCGGCGGGCTCGATCACGACATTCACCGCGGTCGCGCCGGCATGGCGGAACACGTTGGTCAGTGCCTCTTGCACCACGCGATAGATGGTGAGGTCGGCGGTCTCGCCGGTCGTCCCCAGCCGCGGCGAGATCGTGGTTTCGATGGCGACCTCGGGATGCGACTCCCGCCACAGCCGCGACAGCGATTCCAGCGCCTGGCCGAGCCCGAGCTCGGCAAGGCCGACCGGCCGCAGGCGTTCCAGCACGCGGCGCGTGAATTGCTGGAGCGCGTTGATCTGCTCCAGAAGCGCGCTGCCGTGCTTGCGCACCGCCTCCGCGCTCGGCGCCTTCCCGTCCGCGAGCTTGGCCAGCGCGCTGGCATGCGCGCGCAGCGAGAACAGATACGGCCCGAATTCGTCGTGCAATTCGCGCGCGATCTCCTTGCGCTCGACGTCCTGCAGCGACACCGCGCGCTCGGCCAGCCGCCGCTTGTCCTCGACCGCCTCGCCGAGGGTTGCGGCGAGATGATTGAGCCGGGTGCAGATCGCGGCGAGCTCCGGCGCGCCGCCCGGCGCGACGCGCGCCTCGTACTGCCCGCCCTCGAGCTTCCCCATGACCTCCGCCAGCGACTGCAACGGCGCCAGCGCCCGGCCGACCACGTTCATCATCAGGAAAAACAGCGCGAGCGCGATCACCGAGCCGACCTCGAGCTGGGTCACGATGCCGTCCCAGATCTCCGCGATCTCGTCGTCGGGATGCGCGGTAATCCGGAGCGAGCCTGGTTTGCCATGGATCGAGACGGGCACGCTGACCGCGGTCTGCTCGGGATGAACCAGGCTGACGAACCAGGCCGGCGGGGCGCGCGTGTCGTCGTCTGCGTCGGGCCGCGGCGGCGTCAGCGGGTTCCCGCCGGCATCGTAAAGCGCGATGCTGACATGGCGCAGGCGGCTGAGATCGCGGGCGATCTGGTTCAGCCGCGCATCCGGATCGGGCGCCTCGTTGAGATCGGCAACGATCATCTCGATGAATTCGCGCGCGAGGCGGATCACGCTCTGGTCCTCGGCCTGCACGCGCGGCCCCGCCTCCGCGACCTGGCGGCCGATATTGACCGCGAGGCCCAGCGCCAGCAGCAGCGCCAGCAAGAGGTTGATGCGCCCGCGCAAGGAAAGATTCTGCCACATTGATGCCGCCCGTGCCTCGCGAAGGTTGGCCCGCGCCTGTCCGATGACGTTGACAGAGGCGAAGCGCCCGATATCTAATCGAAAGCGTACAGCAATCCCGGCCGGGTTGCATGAGGCGACATGAGACGCGCGCGTCTTGCCTGGTCGACATCATGCGGCGCAGAACAGGCCGGCACTGTCGCGGGAAACGCCTATGCGCATTCTGATCGTCGACGATCATCCCATTGTCGCCTCCGGCTGCCGGGCCGTGCTGGCCGACGAGGGCGAGATCGAGATTTTGGAGGCTGCCGACGCCGAGGACGGTGAGTGCGTCTTCATCGTCGAGCGCCCCGACCTCTGCATCATCGACATCAACTTGCCGACCGTCTCCGGCTTCGAGCTCGCGCGCCGCATCCTCGAGCGCGCGCCGGAAGCCCGCATCATCATGTTCAGCATGAATGACGACCCGGCCTTCGCCGCCCGCGCGATCGAATGCGGCGCCAAAGGCTATGTGTCCAAGACCGGCGATCCGGATGACCTCGTCGAGGCGATCCGCGCCGTCGGCGGCGGCGGCACCTACCTTCCGACCGCGATCGCGCGCAGCATCGCCTTCGCCGGGCCTGCGCTGGCGCAAAGCCCGCTGTCGAAGCTGAACGCGCGCGAGATGGAGATCCTGCGGCTGCTCAGCGCCGGCAAGAGCCTGTCCGAGATCGCCTGGCTGGTGCAATCGTCCTACAAGACGGTGGCCAACACCTCCTCGATCATGCGACAGAAGCTCGGCGTGAAGACCTCGGTCGAGCTGGTACGGCTGGCGATCGACAGCGGCGTGGCCTGACGCGTAGACGTCCGCCACAAATTCGGTCACACAAGCGTTGCATTCTTGATGTGGTGAGATGCCACGGAGCAAAACGGCATGACGATCCAGACTGTCTCGACCAATAAATCCTATGGCGGCGTGCAGGGCGTGTATCGCCATGCCAGCCAGGCGACCGGAACCGACATGGTGTTCTCGGTCTACGTTCCGCCGCACGCCGACGGCGCCAAGCTGCCCGTGGTCTGGTACCTCTCCGGCCTCACCTGCACGCATGCCAACGTCACCGAGAAGGGCGAATTCCGCAAAGCCTGCGCCGAGCTCGGCCTCATCTTCGTCGCGCCCGACACCTCGCCGCGCGGGCCGGACGTGCCGGGCGATGCCAACAACGCTTATGATTTCGGCCTGGGCGCCGGCTTCTATGTCGACGCCACGCAGGAGCCGTTCGCACGCAACTATCGCATGTGGAGCTATGTCACCGACGAGCTGCCGAAGATTGTAGCGGGAAATTTTCCCGTCGATGCCAAGCGGCAATCGGTGATGGGCCATTCGATGGGCGGTCACGGCGCGCTGACGGTCGCACTGCGCAACCCGCACCGCTTTCGCGCGGCCAGCGCCTTCGCGCCGATCGTGGCGCCCTCGCAGGTGCCCTGGGGCATCAAGGCCCTGACCGGCTATCTCGGGCCGAACAAGGACGCCTGGCGCAACCACGACACCGTGGCGCTGATCGAGGACGGCGCCAAGTTCTCGGGCTTCCTGGTCGATGTCGGCGAGGCCGACAACTTCCTGAAGGAGCAGCTCAAGCCCGAGCTGCTGGAAGTCGCCTGCTCCAAGGCCAGCATCCCGCTGACGCTGCGGCGGCAACCGGGCTATGACCACAGCTATTATTTCATCTCGACATTCATGAGCGATCATCTGCACTGGCACGCGGCGAGATTGACGGCCTAGGGCGAGCGCGCGGCCTTCCTCCTTCTCCCCTTGCGGGAGAAGGTGGCGTAGGCGGCCTCCGGCCGCCGTCTTTTAAGAACGCCGAAGCAAAGCTTCGGCTATGGCGCCGGATGAGGGGTACTTTCTCCACTCGCGCGACTGTTCGTGAGGATAGATACCCCTCACCCGGTTTCGCTGGCGCGAAACCACCCTCTCCCGCAAGGGGAGAGGGTGCAGCAGCGCGCGGGGAGAGAGGTCTACTCCGGCTTGCCGTAATTCGGCGCCAGCAGGCGGTTGCGGATGAGATAGCTCATCGTGCGCGACCAGGATTCATCCGTGTTGCCGCGCATGTCGGCGCTGGCGGCGGCAATCATGTTGCCGGTCTTCACGTCGCGCAGATAGATGTTGAGGTTGATGATCAGGTTCGAGACCTTCTGCACCATGCCGGTGATCTCGAGCTCGGCGCCGAGCTGCCCGGCAAGCTTGAGGTCGCAGCCGCCGCAGGCCTGCAGATTCGCGTGACGGGCCGCGTCCCTGACCGGCGCGATGTCGAGCACCTGGAACCTGCCTGAATCAGTCAGCTCCTTGCGGAGCTGCTCACTGATGCGCAGCAGCCGCGCCTCCTCCGGCTTGGAGCCGTAGAACTCGCCGGGCAGGCTGGTGTCGATCAGCTCGAAATCGAACACCGCAAGCTTGGGCGGATCGGCGAACGCGACAGAGCCGGTCAACAGCAATGCTGCGAAACATAGCAGTGCTCGCATGATCGTGATTCCGCCTCTCCGCTTACAGGGACGAAATGCGGGGTTGCATGCCCTGACAAATCGGTCATGCTTTAGCAGAGACAATTCTCCACCGGCGGTCAAGCCGGGGAGATCGTCCAGGAGGAAACATGATCCGATGGTTGGTCGGCCTGATCGGCTGGAGTCTCGCCGCGACGAGCGCGCTCGCGGCTGACCCTGTCACGATCGGCGTCGGCTATCTCGGTGTCGCCGGCACCAGATCGACGCTGTCGCTGGTCGAGCAGCCCGCCGAGAATGACGGCGTCGCCGGCGCACGCCTCGCCATCGAGGACAACAACACCACCGGAAAATTCACGGGCCAGCGCTTCACGCTCGAGGAGCGCCGCATCAAGGAAGGCGAGGACGCGGTCCAGGCCGCGACGGATCTTGCGGCCCGCAACGGCTTCATCATCGCCGACCTGCCGGCCGATGCGCTGCTGAAAGTTGCCGATGCTCTGCGCGAGCGCGGCACGCTGCTGTTCAATGCGGGGGCGATCGACGAGCGGCTGCGCGAGGCCGATTGCCGCGCCAACGTCATCCACACCGCGCCGACGCGGGCGATGCTGGCCGATGCGCTCGGCCAGTATCTGGTATGGAAGAAGTGGTCGCGCTGGCTGCTCGTGGTCGGCTCGCATGACGAGGACAAGCTGTTCGCCGATGCGCTGAGACGCACCGCGACGCGGTTCGGCGCCAAGATCGTGCAGGAACGCATCTTCGAGGACAAGGGCGGCGCGCGGCGCACCGATAGCGGCGTCACCCAGATCCAGCGGCAGATGCCGGTGTTCACGCAGCAGGCGCCCGCCTACGACGTGCTGGTCGCCGCCGACGAGAGCGAGGTGTTCGGCGCCTATCTGCCCTACCGCACCTGGGATCCGCGGCCCGTCGCGGGCTCGGCCGGCCTCGTGCCGCGGAGTTGGGACGCATCGCAGGACCAGTGGGGCGCGATCCAGATGCAGAACCGCTTCATCAAGCTGAACTCACGGCGGATGACCCCGCTCGACATGCAGGCCTGGACCGCGGTCCGCATGATCGGCGAGGCCACCTCGCGCACCAGTTCCGGCGACATCAAGAAGGTCACCGACTTCATCAAGGGCCCGGATTTCTCGGTCGCCGCCTTCAAGGGCACACGGCTCACCTTGCGCGACTGGAATCTGCAGCTCCGCCAGCCGATCTTGCTGGTCGACGGCCGCATGGTGGTGTCGGTATCGCCGCAGGAAGGATTCCTGCACCAGGTCTCCGAGCTCGACACGCTCGGCTACGACCGCCCGGAGAGCAAATGCAAATTGAAGTGAGGACGCAGATGTTGCGCATGTGGCGCGTGGGGCTTCTCTCCGGACTGGCGCTTGTCGCGGCGCCCGCGCATGCGTTCATCGCCTATGTCTCGAACGAGAAGAGCAACACGGTCTCGGTGATCGACACCGACAGCTGGACCGTGACCAAGACGATCAAGGTCGGCCAGCGTCCGCGCGGCATCGATTTCACGCGCGACGGCAAGTTCGTGATGGTCGCAGTCGGCGACGACGACACCATCCAGGTGATCGATGCCAAGACGCAGGCCGTGGTCGACAGCCTGCCCTCCGGTCCCGACCCCGAATTGTTCGCGCAGGATGCCGCCGGCAAGATCCTCTATGTCGCCAACGAGAACGACAACACGGTGACCGTGATCGACCTCGAAAAGCGCACCCGGCTCGGCGACATCCAGGTCGGCGTCGAACCCGAGGGCATGACCATCAGCCCGGACGGCAAGACGCTGATCAACACGTCCGAAACCACCAACATGGCGCATTTCATCGACACGAGTTCGCGCCAGATCGTCGCCAACGTGCTGGTGGATGCGCGGCCGCGCTTTGCCGAGTTCAAGCATGACAGCTCGGAGCTCTGGGTCTCCTCGGAGATCGGCGGCACCGTGTCGGTGATCGATCCCGGGAAGCATGAGGTGATCGGCAAGGTCACCTTCGACATTCCGGGCCTGCGCAAGGAGGCGATCCAGCCGGTCGGCATCGGCATGACGAAGGACGACAAGACGGCCTTCGTCGCGCTCGGCCCCGCCAACCGCATCGCCGTGGTCGATGTCGCCACGCGCAAGGTCACGAAATACCTGCTGGTGGGGCAACGGGTCTGGCACATGGCGTTCACACCCGATGAAAAATACCTGCTCACCACCAACGGCGTGTCGAACGACGTGTCCGTCATCGACGTCGCCGCGCAGAAGGTGATCAAGACCATTCAGGTGGGCGAGCTGCCCTGGGGCATCGCGATCGCGCCATGACCAGCCCTGCCCCCGTCACCGAAGCACTGGAGACGCCAAGGCCCGATCCGGCCGCGGTGCCGGCGCTGTCGATCGACGGCGTCAGCCATGCCTATGGTCCGCGCCGCGCGCTGATGGACGTGTCGTTCAACGTGCAGCCCGCGAGCTTCACGGCGCTGCTGGGGCTCAACGGCGCCGGCAAGAGCACGCTGTTCTCGCTCATCACACGCCTGTTCGGTATCCAGTCGGGCCGCGTCTCCATATTCGGCCATGACATCAGCAAGAGTCCCGGCGAGGCGCTGCGGCTGCTCGGGGTCGTATTCCAGCCGCGCACGCTCGATCTCGACCTGTCGCTGACGCAGAACCTGCTCTATCACGCCGCACTCCACGGCATCAGCCGGCGCGAGGCCGCCGCGCGCAGCGCCGAACTGCTCGGCCGCATCGGCCTTTCCGATCGTGCCGGCAGCAAGGTCCGCGATCTCTCGGGCGGACAGATGCGGCGGCTGGAGATCGCACGTGCGCTGCTGCACCGGCCGCGGCTGCTTTTGCTCGACGAGCCGACCGTCGGCCTCGACGTCAAGGCGCGTGCCGACATCATCAGCCATGTGCGCCAGCTCGTGGCCGAGCAAGGCATCGGCGTGCTCTGGGCCACGCATCTGTTCGACGAGATCTTGCCCGGCGACGATCTCGTGGTGCTGCACCAGGGCAAGGTGCTGGCGCAGGGGCCGATGAGCCGCGTCATCGCGGACGCCGGCGCGCAGGACGTCAACACCGCCTTCATGCGCCTGACCGGCGCGCAGACCATGCCGGGAGGCGGCGCATGAGCAGCATCACCACGCGCGAGGCGCCGCGCGGCTTCTCGGCCTCCGAGTACATGACCTGCCTCACCGGCATCGTCTGGCGCGAGGGGTTGCGCTTCCTGCATCAGCGCGAGCGCTTCGTCTCGGCGCTGGTGCGTCCCCTGGTGTGGCTGTTCATCTTCGCCGCCGGCTTCCGCCAGGTGCTCGGCATCTCCATCATCCCGCCTTACGAGACCTACATCCTCTACGAGGTCTATATCGCGCCCGGGCTGATGGCGATGATCCAGCTCTTCAACGGCATGCAGTCCTCGCTGTCGATGGTCTATGACCGCGAGATGGGCAACATGCGTACGCTGCTGGTGAGCCCGCTGCCGCGCGGCTTCCTGCTGTTCTGCAAGCTGCTCGCGGGCACGGCCGTATCGCTGCTGCAGGTCTATGCGTTTCTTTTGATCGCCTGGTTCTGGGACATCACCCCGCCGCCGTCGGGCTATCTCACGGTGCTGCCGGCGCTGATCCTGTCCGGATTGATGCTGGGCTCGCTCGGCATGCTGATCTCGTCCGGCATCAAGCAGCTCGAGAACTTTGCCGGCGTGATGAACTTCGTGATCTTCCCGATGTTCTTCGCCTCCTCCGCGCTCTACCCGCTCTGGCGGGTGCAAGAGGGCAGCCCCTATCTCTACTATCTCTGCCAGGCCAATCCGTTCACCCACGCGGTCGAGCTGATACGCTTTGCACTCTACGGGCAGATCAACTGGATCTCGCTGGCGGTGGTCGCGGCCTGCACAATCGTCTTCATGATCGGCGCGATTTGGGCCTATGATCCCTCGCGCGGGCTGGCGCGGCGGGGGCCCGCAGGAGGCGAAGGATGACGGTTCGGATTTTGGCGACGGCTGTTCTGGCGCTCGCTGTTGCGGGCACGGCCGCGCGCGCGGCCGATCCGCGCTATCCGGACTGGCCGTGCACGCAGGCAAAAGTCCCGGAGATTTCGCTCGCCGCCGTCTGGGCCGGTCCTGCGCTCGGTGACGCCGAGACCAAGTGGAAGGACGACGCCAAGGTCAGCGCGCTGGTCTCGAAGCTGGCGGCGCGCAAGACGCCACTCGACGAGGCCGAGAAGTCGGTCAAGGAGTTTCTGGCCGGCTCGGCCAGCGACAAGACGGCGAATGCAAAGCTCCTGTTTGCCGGGCTGTTCGAGACGCTCAACGCCCAGCGCGCCCAGGTCATGATCGGGCTCGAGCGGGTCAGCCGCAAGCAGCGCGACGCCGCCGACAAGATCCGCGAGGAGACGCTGGCGCTCCAGGCGCTGCAAGGGGCCACACCGCGCGACGAGGCCAAGGTCGAGACGCTCAGCAACGAGCTGATCTGGAAGACCCGCATTTTCGAGGATCGCCACAAGGTGGTGCGCTTCGTCTGCGAGGTTCCGACCTCGATCGACCAGCGCCTGTTCGCGCTCGGGCGCGTGATCCAGCAGGAAATGGAATAGCGTCAGCCACGCTGACGGCTCACGAAAAGTTCCCGCGATCGCCTCGGGAACGTTAACCTTTTGCCGCGCTATGTGCCGGAACCAAATCGATTTATGGTGGCTTGTCGAAGTGAACTCCAGGACGTCGGGAGGCCTCGATGGGAACCACAAAAATCATCCTCGCAGGCGCTGCGGTCATCACCATGCTCGCATCCAGCGCTTTTGCCGACGATATGACCGGAATGGTCACACGGATCGACCGCCTCAACGGCACCATTTCGATCCAGCAGACCCAGAAGGGCACGGTCGGCGGCAGCGCCGGTGGCGCCGGCGCGATGCAGGAATACAAGACCAAGGACGCCGCCATGCTGGACGCGGTTCATGCCGGCGACAGGGTGACGTATTCGGCCACCGACACCAACGGCACGGGCACGCTGACGAAGCTGCAGAAGCAATAGCGTTACCCTAACTCTCTCCGCTTGCACTGCCGTCATGGCCGGGCTTGTCCCGGCCATCCACGCCTTGCCGCGCGGCATGAAGAACGTGGATGCCCGGGACAAGCCCGGGCATGACGATCCACTACTGCTCGGGCCGCGGCTCCGGCTGCGCATCTTCCGTGGGGAGCTTGGCGTGCTCCCAGCCGTCGGTACCTTCAGGATACCAGGCGATGTTGGAATAGCCGTAGGCCTGCGCGCGCTTGGCGGCATTCCACGACATCCAGCAGTCGGCGAGGCAATAGACCACCAGCAGCGCGGCCTTGTCGCCGCGTGAGGCGCGCGCGAGGCCGCGCTGGAGATAATCGTCCATCGCCGGCGGCAGATTGCCGTAGCCGGTATCGGGCAGCCAGATGCTGCCCGGAATGTTTTTGCGCGGCATGTCGCGCCAGACGGTGCCCTCGGGCAAGTTCTTCGGCTTCGGCGGACGCGGCATCACGTCGATGAACGCACCACCCCTCGCGCGCCAGATCGCTTCGGCTTCCGCTGTGGTGAGCACACGCGCGTGCGCCAGCGTCGCCGGCACCGGCGCGCGATAATTGTCGGTGCGATAACCCTCGGGCTCGAACGGCTCCTGCTGCTGCGCGAATGCCGGCGCCGTCAGCATGACAGCGACGAGCGCAGCGGCAAGAGGCCGTCTCATGGCGTCTTCTTGGCCGTCTCCGCACCGAGTGGCCGGTCGCTCTCGTCCAGCAGCGGCACACCGAAGTCGAGCAGGATCTTGTTGATCTCGCCCTGGTTCTCCTGGATCACCCGGTTGAGCTGGCGCTTCCAGTTCTGGTCGGCGGGCCGTACGCCCATGCCGATGCGATAGACCAGTTTCGGCCCCGTCGTTTCCTTCACCAGCGGCGTGACATGGAGCGAGCCGGCCTTCTTGGCGTAATAGCCGGCCATCGGTCCCCACAGCACGCCGGCGTCGATCTTGCCAGCGGCGAGATCGTCGATCATGGCCTGCGCCGAATTGTCGAAGCGCGTGTCGATCATCAACGGATAGGGCTTTGCATCGCCCATCAGGCCTGCCAGAGCCATGTTGGTGGCGGGCGGCGTGCCGGCGACGATGCCGACATGCTTGCCTTTCAGCCGCGCATCCTCGAGCGTGTCGACCTCCTCGAGCCCGCTGCCGGTCTTGGCAACCAGCGCATAGGTCGTGCGGTAATAGGGATTGGTGCCCTGCACGAGGTCGTCGCCTTGCGGGAAGCCCATGATGACATCGCAGCGATGCGCGCCCAGCGTCATCCGCACGAAACCGGTGGCCTGCGGAAAGAACACGTAGTCGAGCTTTTTCTGGAGCTTGTCCGCCAGGAATTCGGCGAGCTTGTTCTCAAAGCCCTCGCCCTTCTCGTTGGAGAACGGCAGATTGCGCGGGTCGGCGCAGACGCGCAGCACCTTCGGATCGACCAGCTCGAACGAGAGGTCTCCGGTCTCGCTCGTCTGCGCCAGGGCGACGTCGCCCAGAGCGCAGGTTGCAGCCAGGCCCCACAGCAGGGCCAACCAGCGACGATGTCGTCCGGCCTCCGTCATCGCGCTTCCTCCTCATTTTGTTTGAATGTTATCAACGCATGACGCGCCATGTTTTGCCAAGCCTCGTGCCGGCTTCGCTTTGCTGCAGTGCAATGCGACAAACCCTTCGAACTGAGGCGGAAAAGTGTTTCGCATTGCTTTCGTGATTGCAGTCTTGTCCCTGGGAACAGCGACGCTAGCACGCGCCGGAGCAGCCGAATTGCCTGTAAGCGAAGTCGCGCCGGGAATCTTCGTACACTCCGGGACCATCGCCCTGATGAGCCGTGAGAACGAGGGCGACATCGCCAATGTCGGCTTCATCGTGGGAGACGAGGCGGTGGCCGTGATCGACACCGGCGGCAGTTTTCGCGAAGGCGAGGCGCTGCTGGCGGCGGTGCGCGCCCGCACCAAGAAGCCGGTCCGCTACGTCATCAACACCCACGGCCATCCCGACCACGTCTTCGGCAATGCGGCCTTCGTTGCGGAGGGAACCAGTTTCGTCGGCCACAGCAAGCTGCCGCAGGCGCTGGCGAGCCGCGGCCCGTTCTATCTCGACAATTTCAGACGGATCATGGGCAGCGAGCTGATCGATCCCGTGAAGATCGTGCCGCCGACGATGCTCGTAAAGGACACGCTGACGCTCGATCTCGGCGCGCGCCGCCTCACCTTGCGCGCATGGCCGGCCGGGCACAGCGACAATGATCTGACTGTTTACGACGAAACCACCAAAACCCTGTTTGCCGGCGATCTCGTCTTTCTCCGCCACATTCCAGTGATGGACGGCAGCATTCGCGGCTGGCTCGCCACGCTCGGGGACCTGGAGGCCATCCCGGCCATGCGCGTCGTTCCCGGTCACGGCCCTGTGAGCGATTGGCCTGCGGCGCTGGCCGATGAACGGCGTTACCTGGCAACGCTCTTGTCCGACGTCCGCATGCTGAACAAGAAAGGCGAGCCGATCCGGGCCGCCGCGGACAAGGCGGCCACTGAAGAGCGGTCGCACTGGCAGCTGTTCGAGGACTACAATGCCCGCAACGCAACCGCAGCATTTTCGGAAATTGAATGGGAGTAGCGGGCGCGCTACGCTGGGCGGGAGGTCAGCTTCGCTGACTCTGGGATCACGACCATGATGGGATGCACTCGCCGCCTGCCCCTGATCGCCGCCTTGCTCGGCATCGCCCTCGCGATGCCGGCGCAGGCCGAGGATGCCTATGATCCCTGGCCGGGCCTGGTGCAGGACATCTTCAACAACCGTCCGATGAACGATGGTGCCGACATCATCGGCATCGAGATGCCGTATCGCGCCGAGGACGCCGCCATCGTGCCGGTGACCCTGCGCAGCAAGCTGTCGCCGGCCGACAGCCGCCGCATCCGCTCGATCACGCTGGTGATCGACCGCAATCCCGCGCCGATGGCCGCGAAGTTCGAGCTCGGCGCGGATGCCAACGTCACCGAGATCTCCACGCGCGTGCGCGTCAACAATTACACCGACGTCCATGCCGTCGCGGAGCTGAGCGACGGTCAGCTCTACGTCTCGAAAGTCTATGTGAAGGCCTCAGGCGGCTGCTCGGCGCCGGCGGGCAAGAACGTCGAGGAAGCCAGGAACCGGCTGGGCCAGATGCGCTACCGCCAGTTCGCGCGCGAGGAAGCACCCGCGAGCCGCGTCCGCGAAGCCCAGATCATGATCGGCCATCCCAACAATTCCGGCCTGCAGATGGACCAGGTCACCCAGCTCTATATTCCCGCCTTCTTCGTCAACCAGCTCAAGCTGACGCAGGACGACAGCCCCGTGCTGTCGATGGAAGGCGGCATCTCGATCTCCGAAGATCCCAATTTGCGCTTCACCTACGTCTCCAACGGCGCCAGGCGTTTTCGCGCCGAGGCAAAGGACACGGACGGGCACGTGTTCCGCAACGAGTGGGATGTGGAGAAGCCGGGGACGTAGCGCGGCTTGCGCTGATTTACCCTCTCCCCTTGCGGGAGAGGGTGGCTCGCCGTGCAGCGGCGAGACGGGTGAGGGGTATCTCTCCGCGAGCGCAACTCTCAAACGTCTGAGCGCGAGGAGAGATACCCCTCATCCGGCGCTTCGCGCCACCTTCTCCCGCAAGGGGAGAAGGGACCGCACCGTCATGCCTCGGCAGCTAGAAACACCTTACCTCAGCCTCGGCCTGCGCGCGGCGCAAATCGTTCACGGCCGAGTTCGCCTGCTCCGAGGTGCGGAACTGGACGCCGAGATTGCCGCGCACCTGCGACATGCTGAGCGCGGTCTCCGCGGTGACGTAGCGCGCATAGGGCACGATCGAGGCGACCACGTCGATCGAGCAGGAACATTGCTCGATCGACTGACGGCTCTCGCCATTGGCCTTCATGCAGCCATAGACATATTCCGCGCGCGCCGAGGTCGGATAGTCGTTGGCCTCCTCGGCCCGAGCCACGCACGCGGTCGCCGCCAATACCGCCAATGCGGCGACAATCGGTCGTAGCTGTCCGGCCAGTTTCATGCGCGTCCTCCCGCTGGTTGCGACCAAAGCTATGCTATGCGTATTGTCCTGAAAAGCACTCTGTCAGAGGAAACGGCTCACAAGGCGATGAGAGTTTTGGGACGAACATTGGCGCTCGCGGCTACGCTGGCTCTGACGCTGGCAGCTTCAGCCCACGCTGCGGATACCATCCGCCTCGCGGTGCAGAAGACCGGGACATTTTCCTGGGAGCTGGCCGCGATCCGCAGCGCCGGCCTCGACAAGGAGGCCGACCTGTCGCTGGAGGTCACCGAGCTCGCGAGCACCGAGGCCGGCAAGATCGCGATGCGCGCCGGAAGCGCCGACATCATCCTGTCCGACTGGCTGTGGGTGTCGCGCGAGCGCGGATTGGGCGCAAAGCTCACCTTCTATCCCTATTCCAGCGCGCTCGGCGCGGTGATGGTGCCGGCGGCATCGCCGATCAAGACGCTCGCCGACCTCAAGGGCCGCAAGCTCGCGGTCGCCGGCGGGCCGATCGACAAGAGCTGGCTGCTGCTCCAGGCGCGGATGAAGCAGGACGGCATCGACCTGAAGTCGGAAGCGACCATCGTCTACGGCGCCCCGCCGCTGATCGCGGCCAAGGCCCTCGACGGCGAGATGGAGGCAAGCCTCAACTTCTGGAATTTCTGTGCCCAGCTCGAGGCCAAGGGTTTCAGGCGCCTCGCCGGCATCGAGGAAATTCTGCCGAAGCTGGGCGCCAAGGGCGCGGTGTCCGCGGTCGGCTATGTCTTCGACGAGAGCTGGGCCGCAAGCCACAAGGATGCGGTCGCCCGCTTCATCGCGATGACCCGCAAGGCCAAGCAATTGCTGGTCACATCCGATGCTGCCTGGGAGAAGATCGCGCCGCTCACCGGCACGAGCGACCCGGCCATGCTCAAGACCTACCGCGAGCGCTACCGCGACGGCATTCCGCGGCGGAGCATCGACGACGAGGAGAAGGATGCGCGCGTGCTCTACCGCGTGCTGGCCGAGACCGGCGGCCGCGATCTCGTCGGACCGGCGCCCGAGCTCGATCCCGGCACCTTCTATCACGCAGTCCCCGGAGATTGAGGTGCTGCGTCTGCTGTCGTTCGCCCTTTTCCTCGTGATCTGGTGGGTTGCCGCGCTGGCCGTGGGCGGCGCCAAGCTGCCCTCCCCGCCTGCCGTGCTTCAGGTGATGATCGCGGAAGCGTCGAGCGGCGCGCTGTTCCTGCATCTCGGGGCGACGCTGGCCCGCGTCGCGCTCGCTTTCACCTTGGCGATGTCGCTCGGCAGCGCGATCGGATATTTGATGGGACGGGTGAAGCTCGCCGACCGGCTCGGCGATCCCTGGCTGATCCTGCTGCTCAATTTGCCGGCGCTGGTCGTGATCGTGCTCGCCTATATCTGGGCCGGCCTGACCGAAGCCGCGGCCATCGCGGCGATCGCCATCAACAAGCTGCCGACCGCCATCGTCACCTTGCGCGAGGGCACGCGCGCGCTCGATCGTTCGCTCGACGAGATGGCAAGCGTGTTCGCGATGCCGCGCTGGCGCGCGTTCCGCCACGTCGTGCTGCCGCAGCTTGCGCCCTATATCGCGGCCTCGGCCCGCTCGGGATTGTCGCTGGTGTGGAAGATCGTGCTGGTCGCCGAGCTGCTGGGACGGCCGAACGGCGTCGGCTTCGAGATCGGCGTCGCCTTCCAACTGTTCGACACGCCGCGGCTGCTGGCCTATTCGCTGACCTTCGCCGCCGTCGTGCTCGTCATCGAAACCGTGCTGGTGCAGCCGTTCGAAGCCCGCGCAAACAGGTGGCGGCCCCGTGCGGCTTGAGGTCGATATCACAGGCAAGACCTTCAGGAGTGCCGCAGGCGGAACGCACGAGGTGCTGGCGCCGGTCAAATTCGCGCTGCAATCCGGCGAAGTCGGCGTGCTGATCGGCCCGTCCGGCTGCGGCAAGAGCACGATGCTGCGCATCATCCTGGGCTTGGACCACGACTTTGCGGGCCGCGTCGCCCGGCCGCCGGAGGCACGGATCGGCATGGTGTTCCAGGAGCCGCGGCTGCTGCCCTGGCGCTCGGTCGAACAGAACGTGCGGCTGGCCGCGCCTGAGGTCACCGACGCAAAACTGTCGGAGCTGTTCAGGATCCTGGAGCTGGACGCACATCGCAGCCACTTCCCCGGCGAATTGTCGCTGGGTCTTGCCCGCCGCGTCGCGCTCGCCCGCGCCTTTGCGGTGGAGCCCGATCTGCTCGTGCTCGACGAGCCGCTGGCCTCGCTCGACGACGCGCTCGCCGGCCGCCTGCGCGACGAGATCGCGACGCTGGTGGCGAGCCGCCCCGTGATGACGCTGCTCGTCACCCACAGCCTCGACGATGCGATCCGCCTCGGCGACCGCCTGTTCTTCCTGTCGCCGCGGCCCGCACGAATTCTGGCCGAGGTGCCGATCGGCATACCGCGCGAGGAGCGCGGTGAAGCCGAGATCGCGGCGATCAGGGCCGGGCTTGCGCGGGATGTCTCATAGGCAATCGCGCGAGGCGCGTGCTAGATTGGGTCGCAGCGGAGTCTGCTGATGAAGCGAACGATCGCCCTGACGGCGCTTGGCCTTGCTCTGCTCGCGACAACGGTGCGCGCGCAGGACATGTTGCGCGACCTCGATCTGACGTCACCCGCCATGGTCTCCGCCGAGATGAGCCGGCAGGAGGTCGAGGCCATGCTGGCCAATGCAAGCGCCGGCACGCCCGCCGATTTCACCGGCAAGCGGTTATCGGGGCTCGATCTCAGTGGTCTCGACCTGACCAAGGCGGTTCTCCGCACGGCACGGCTCAACAAGACGAAACTCTCCGGCGCCCGGCTGGATGGAGCGATTCTCGATCAGGCATGGCTGTTGGATGCGGATCTCAGTGGCGCGAGCCTGAAGGGGGCCAATCTGTTCGCGTCACAGATGGCGCGCGCTCGCCTCGACGGCGCCGATCTGACCGGGGCGCGCATCGCCGCCGATCTCAGCGGCGCGAGCCTTGTCGGCGCGACGATCGCGGATGCGCATCTCGGTGCCGACATGCGCAACCAGTCGATGGGACTGATGCGCGCCGTGCTGCGATCCGCCAATCTGGCGCAGTTGAACGCGCGCAACGCCGACCTGTCCCGGGTCGATCTCGAATTTGCTTCCCTCAAGGGGGCCGACCTGACCGGCGCATCGCTCAGAAACGCCCAACTCGGCGGCGCCGACCTGACCGGAGCAACCGTCATCGACACCGATTTCGAGGGCGCCGATCTCACCTCCGCCAGGCTGATTGCGCCGATTGGCCTTGACCGCGCCAAGAATTTCGACAAGGCAAAGAACCGTGAGCGCCTGATCAGACAATAGCGGCGCCGCTTGGGAGGATCGATGCGTTGGTGTCTCGTTTTGATCGCAGTGTTGGCGTGTGCCGGTGAAGCTGCCGCGCAGACCAAGGGCAAGGGCATCCGTCTGTGGAATCTGACGACGGAGACGATCTCCGGCTTCCAGCTCTCGCCGGCCGGTAAGACCGACTGGGGACCGAACCAGTGCCTGAACGACAAGGACAAGGAAGTCGACCACGACGAGCGGCTGCGCATCACCGGCGTCGAGCCCGGCCGCTACGACGCCAAGGTCAGCTATCCCAGCGCACGGCAGTGCATCGTTCGCGACATCGAGATCAAGGCCGATGCGGTGTTCTCGATCGCCGACAAGGATTTGAAGGACTGCACGAAGTGAGACGGTAGCTCCCTCATCCTGAGGAGCCTGCGCAGCAGGCGTCTCGAAGGATGAAAGGGCCCGGCTGCAGCAGCGGGCCTGCATGGTTCGAGACGCCGCTTCGCGGCTCCTCACCATGAGGGAATAGACTTAGTCAGGCCTCACGCCTTGTCGTTCGGATGCGGATATTCGCAGCGCCAGCGCACCGCCTGCCATTTCGGGTGCTCGCCGACCCATTGCGCGATATAGGGCGGCGCGGCCATCACGCATTGGCGGGGCGAGCCCGAATAGTTGAACACCAGATGCTGCTCCTCGCAGGTCGCAGGCGAGAGCACCGCACACACGGTCACCACCAGGTCGATCGGGTTCATGCCGGGATCCTCTCACGGGGACGACGGAGCTTAGCACGAAAGGGATACGAGCCAAGGAGCGGGAAGTTTCAATTTGCTGCCTCGGTTCCTCTCCCCCCGCAGGCGGGGAGAGTCGAAAACAAGAACGCCTAGAAGTTAACGCCGAACACCAATCTCGCCTGGTGCCGCTCGAAATTGACGAGGTCGAGATTGCCGCCCGAGCCGGCCGCGCGGCCCCAGGCCTGCATGCTCCAGCTCAAGGTGAGCCGCGACTTCTCCGACAGCTGGAAATAGGCAGTCGGTCCCACGAACAGGGCCTGGCCTGCGAACTCGCCGAGGCCGATGCCCTCGTACTGCCGGAAGTAGCGCGCCTCGCCGCCGAGCAGCACATTCGGGCGAACGCGCACGAGGCCGGCGAACGCAGCGCCGATGGTCGAGCTCTTCTCGGAGACCCCCGCCACCTCGAAGCGCGCCCATTCCGGCTGATAGATCAGATTGAGCGCGCCGATGACGAAGTTCGGAACGAGCTCGCGGTCGAAGGCGAGCGTGAAATCGGTACCGTACATCCGCCCCTTGGCGCCGCTGGTCTCGTCGATGCGGTCGCCATGGAGCTCGGCGGCGATAGTCAGGCCGAACGGCGCGCTTTCACGGTTGAGCAGACGGTAACGCAGGTCGAGCGAGGCGCCCTGGAAATTGAACTGGCGGCGATCGTCGATGTCGGGGACGCCGGTGATGTCGTGCCAACTTGCGGTGCCGCCGAGCTCGATGCGAAAGTTCGGCAGCGGCACGACCTCGATCTCGACCTCCTGCGCAAGGGCGCGATAGGTGCCGCCGCCTTTGCCGAAGCGGCCCGTGGTCTGGCTCTGGAATTCGCGCTCGCCGGGATTGCCGACGTCGGTGCCGATCATGAAGCCGAAGATGTGCTCGGTATCAAAGCCCTCTTCGGCGCTTGCGCATGCCGGCGCGAGTGCGGCGATGCACGCAACTGCGGTCCAGAATGTGTGGGCTCCAATGCGCATGTTGCGAACACTACCACGGCTTCAATGGCATTCGCCACCGAGGCCGCGGCAGGTTCGTCAGTCTTACTTGCGCGCAGCGCAGGCGTACATGTTGATTTCCATGCCGACCGGCACTTCCACGATCTTCGGAGCTTTCCAAGCCATCCGGGGTCTCCCAAGGTATTGAGCGCGACATCGCGCGGGGCAAAACCTAGGGCTGCCTCAGGTAGAGCGCAAGCTGGAATCGAACCACGGAGCACAGCGAACTGTCGCATAACGCTCGCGAATTTCGCTCTCGTGCAAGCCGCCTTCGCTCCCAGTCAAGCGCTTGCCGCACTCACCGCAACAAGCGCAACAGCGCGCGGCCGGCGCGCGAGTTGAGCTCCTTCGCGTCCAGCGTTCCGTCCTTGTCCGGATTGGCCGCATTGAAGCGCTGTTCGACCACGGCGAGATACTCGTCGAGCGTGAGCGTCCCGTCGCGATCGGGATCGGCGGCCGCGAGCTCCTTCGCCGTTAACCGTCCGCGCAATTCGCGCGCGTCCAGCGTACCGTCGTGATCGGGATCGAGCTTTGCGAACAACGCGGTCGCGGCCTTCTTCACCTCGGCCAGATCGAGCGTGCCGTCATTGTCGGTATCGAACATCTTGACGGCGGACGCCGACCAGGCCGGGCCGGACAGCACTGCAAGCGTGAGCGCAAGTGCAACAGAGCGACGCGATATCATCAAGACCTCCCAGATCAAGAGCCCCGATTCGAGCGGGATCGAACAGCATAAGTCCGCAAGGCGAGCCCAGGTTCAAGCGGAATTGCAACCTGCATGCGGTCACCTCGGGGGAACCCGACGGCCCGCAACTCCGCAGCCTTCGTCCGCACTGCATCATGGCACGGAATTTTTTCAGCGCCTGCGCACAAGTGCAACGTGTGTGTTGTCAGGTTTGCGTCAGGTCACCGGCATCAGGCGTCCATCATATCGGCATCGCGATTACGACTTTCGTATTGACGCGTTTTGCATTCGGGCGGAGTGTTGCAATCGCAGCGTCAAAAGGCGCGCATATTGGGAGGAACGGATGAAACGCTTTGCGATGGCCGCGAGCCTCGTCATGCTTGCATCGAGTTGTGCGTACGCACAGACCACCGAACAGCTGGTCAAGGGCGCGACCGACACGTCGAACGTTCTCAACTACGGGATGGGCTACAATCTGCAGCGCTTCTCGACGCTGAACCAGATCAACAGGGACACCGTCAAGAACCTCGTCCCGGTCTGGAACTACTCCTTCAACGACGATCGCAGCGAGGAATCGCAGCCGCTGGTGTACCAGGGCGTGATCTACGTGACCTCGCACAACGCGACCATGGCGGTCGACGCCAAGACCGGCAAGCAGATCTGGAAATCCAAGATCGAATATCCCGCCGAGACGCCGCGCATCGTCTGCTGCGGCATCATCAACCGCGGCGCGGCGCTCTACGACGGCAAGGTGTTCCGCACCACGCTGGATGCCAACGTGATCGCGCTCGACGCCAAGGACGGCAAGGAGCTGTGGCGGCAGAAGGCGGCCGACATCAAGGAAGGCTATTCGATGACGGTGGCCCCGTTGGTGGCCGACGGCGTCGTCATCACCGGCATCTCCGGCGCCGAGTTCGGCACCCGCGGCTTCATCGATGGCTGGGATCCGGCCACCGGCAAGCATCTCTGGCGCACCCATTCGATCCCCTCGCCCGACGAGCCCGGCGGCGACACCTGGAAGGGCGACACCTGGAAGCTCGGCGGCGGCTCGACCTGGATCACCGGGTCCTACGATCCCGAGCTGAACACGGTGTATTGGGGCATCGGCAATCCCGGCCCGTTCAATTCGGCGGTGCGTCCCGGCGACAATCTCTACACCTGCTCCGTGCTGGCGATGGATCCCAAGACCGGCAAGATCAAGTGGCACTACCAGTTCTCGCCGAACAATCCGTTCGACTATGACTCGGTGGCCGAGATGGTGCTTGCCGACATGAACGTCGAGGGCAAGCCGACCAAGGTGCTGATGGACGCCAACCGCAACGGCTTCTTCTACGTGCTCGATCGCACCAACGGGAAGCTGCTCGCGGCCAACCCCTATGTGAAGGTGAACTGGGCGACCGGCATCGACATGAAGAGCGGCCGTCCGATCGAGACCGACGTCTCGAAGGACGCACGCGAGGGCAAGAAGGTCACGGTCTATCCGTCGATCCTCGGCGGCAAGAACTGGGAGCCGATGTCGTTCAACCCGCAGACCGGCCTCGCCTACGCCAACACCCTCGCCTTCGGCGGCCGGTACAAGACCGAGCCCGTCACCTTCAAGCAGGGTGAATGGTATCTCGGCATGGACCTCACCGACCTCTGGGAGTGGGGTGACGGCCCACGCGGCCATCTGAAGGCGATCGATCCCATGACCGGCAAGGCCAAGTGGGAAGCCCCCGCCGACATTCCGCGCTTCTCGGGCGTGCTCTCGACCGCGGGCGGCGTCGTGTTCACGGGCGCGCTGACCGGCGAGTTCGAGGCCTTCGATGCCGACACCGGCAAGAAGCTCTGGCAGTTCCAGACCGGCTCCGGCATCGAGGGGCAGCCGGTGACCTGGCAGCAGGACGGCGTGCAATATGTCGCGGTCACGAGCGGCTATGGCGGTGTCTACTCGCTGTTCTCCGGCGACGAGCGGCTTGCCAAGCTGCCGCCCGGCGGCTCGCTGTGGGTTTTTGCAGTCAAGCGGTAGCCACGGCACGATGCTGAAAGACGCAGCTCACAAGACGGTGGCGTTGATCGCCACCGTCGCGGCGCTGACGGTCGCGCTTGCGGCGACCGTTCGTGCCGCGGACGATGCAACCGGCAATCCGCTTCAGGCGCAGATCGACCATGGCAAGTCGACCTATGCTTCGAAATGCTCGCACTGCCACGGCCCCAACATGATGAACTCCGGCACCATCACGCCGGACCTGCGCACCTTTCCCGACGACAGGACGCGCTTCGTCACCACCGTGAAGAACGGCAAGAACAACAAGATGCCGCCCTGGGGCGATATCCTCAGCGAGGACGAGATCGGCAATCTCTGGGCCTTCGTCTCGAGCCGGAGGAAGCCATGAGGACCTGGCTTGCCGCGTGGAGCGTTGCCGCGCTTCTCGCGGCGACGGCTGCGCATGCGGCCGACGATCCGCTGAAGATCTGCCTCGACGAGGACCGGCCGCCGCTTTCGGTGCATCACAAGGGCAAGCCGGAGGCCGGCTTCGACGTGCTGCTGGCGCAGGCCATTTCGGAGCGGATGGGGCGACCGCTGAGAATCCAGTGGTTCGAGAGCAAGCTGGACGAGGATTCCAGCCCGCAGCTCGAAGCCAATGCGCTGCTCTCCGACGGGCGCTGCGCGCTGGTCGGCGGCTACGCGCTGACACAGGATTCCCTCGTCAAGCCCGGCATGAAGACCGCGCGCCTGCCGGATTTCGCCGGAGCGACGCGCGACGACCGGCGCCGCCGCGTCGCGCTCGGCGTGCTCGCGCCGAGCCAGCCCTACATCTATTCGCCGATGACGGTTGTGCTCGGGCCGAAGGCGAAAGGACGTGAGATCGCCGAGATCGGCGATCTCGCCGGGCTCCGCCTCGCGATCGAGAGCGGATCGCTGGGCGATGCCATCCTGATGACGTTCGACAAGGGACGCCTGATCGACAGCATCACCCATCTCGTCCCCGGCCGCGACGACCTCCTGGGTGCGCTCCAGCGCGGCGACCATGACGCGACGCTGATCGATCTCGGCCGCTTCGACGCCTACCGCGCCGCGCATCCCGACACGGCGATCACAGCGTCCGGCTACTACTACCCGATCGGCGCCAATCGCGGCTATGTCGGGCTCACCAGCGATGCCGCCCTGATCGACGCGGTCAACAAGGCGCTGACGGATCTTGCCGCGGAGGGCAGGATCGCCGAGTTCGGCAAGCAGTCCGGCCTCACCTATCTGCCACCGCGCGAGCCTGCGATCCTCGGTGATGTCTGGATGAAGATCATTCAGCGGTAAGGCTCTCGTGTCCCGGACGCGGTGCGGCACGCAGTGACGCTCCGCAGAGCCGGGACCCAGCAGGCACGCGACTGAGGGTTTGGTACCCTGCTGCATCAACACCGTCATTGCGAGCGCAGCGAAGCAATCCAGAGTCCCTCCGAGGAAAGATGCTGGATTGCTTCGCTACGCTCGCAATGACGGAGTGTGAGATAGCGGCATCGACTCGCCTAACGGCGCCCTGAATCGTATGATGCCGGCATTCCATCCGCCCCTTGGGTGCCCCGTGAATTCCCCGACCATCACCGGCAACCTGCGCGATCTTCTCGCCCGCGAAATCAAGGGTGCCGAGCTGCTGCGCGCACTGATCGTCGTCGGCCCGATGGTCGCCGCCTATTTCATCGCGCGCGAGACGGCGCTGCTCAACCTCGGGCTCGTCGCGGTCTCGCTGCTGATTCCGGCGCTGCGACTGCAGCTTCCGTCGAAAGTCGTCGCATGGCACTACCTTGCCATCCTCGTCACCTTTGCCGCGCTCTTCCTCGCCGCTCCGGTCAAGCCGCTGTTCGTGGTGCTGACCGCACTGGCCGGCTTTCTTGCGGTGGCCGGGACGCGCCATGGCGAGCATTTCCGCACGCTCGGCAATTGGGTGTTCATCCCGGCCGTCTATCTCGCCTGCGAGGTGCGGGAGGGTGTCAGTCCGTCCGAAGCGCTGCGCCATGCCGGCGTGATCATCGTCTCCTCCCCGATTGCGCTGGCGCTGGTCTGCGCCATCCAGATCTACGACCAGCGGCAGCTCGGCGATGCCGCCGCGACCTCGTTTGGACCGCCCGCGGACGAATGGTTTTTGCCCGCACTCGCGACCGCCGTGGCGGTGTTCGCGGCAGCCGCGCTGGTCGATATCCTCGACCTTGCGCAGGGACAATGGGTGATGTGGTCGGCCGCAAGCGTCGTGGTCGGCGATCTCACGGCCTCGACCGGCAAGCTGAAACAGCGCGCCATCGGCGCCTTCGTTGGCGTGCCGCTCGGCTTCCTCGCCGGCATGGCGCTGCCGGCGAGCCGGATCGGCTATGCGGTCGCGGTTCTCGCCGCCACCCTCACGCTGATCTCGTTCTCGCGCTATGTTCTCGGCTTCGGCCTGCGCTGCTTCTTCATCGCGCTGGCGGCCTCCTTTGCCGGCGGCGCCAGCGGCATCGCGGAGGAGCGTATCGTCAACGTGCTGATCGGCGGCACCTTCGGCCTGATTGCTGTGGCCGTGACCGAAATCGTCTGGCAACGGATGGTCCGGAAGGACCGATTGTCCGGGTGACGGGAGAAGCGGCGCGGCCGCCCGCTTGAATGCGCTGATCTGTCTCGCCTGCCGACCATGGCAGCACCAGGTGGATGCAGTAGGTTCGGCCAAAATCAGGAGGGAATCATGACCGCCAAATTCGACCGCCGCCGCTTCATTGCCGCCGGTACCACAGTCCTCGCAATGCCCTTCGTCGCGCGCGGCGCCTCGGCACAAGGCGCTTGGCCGTCGCGGCAGATCCGCATGATCTGCAGCTATCCGGCCGGCGGACAGACCGACCTGCTGGCGCGCGCCTATGGCGAATTCATTTCCAAGCAGGTCGGCAAGACCGTCGTCGTCGAGAACAAGCCCGGCGCCGCCGGTGCGATCGGCACCGCCGAGGTTGCCCGCGCCGAGCCCGACGGCCACACCATCCTGTGCTCGATCTCGACCACTTACATCATGAACCGCGTGGTGATGAAGAACCCCGGCTACGACATGGACAAGGACCTGGCGCTGGTCAGCGTCATTCCGGGCGCCGGCCTGTTGCTCGTCGCGAACCCGAAAACCGGCGTCAAGACGCTGGAGGATTTCGTCGCCTTCGCGCGCAAGAACGGCAAGGTGAATTTCGGCACCTACAGCGCGGGCTCGGCCCCGCACATGACGATCCACGAACTCAACAAGCAATACGGCCTCAACATCGAGCCCGTGCACTATCGCGGCGAAGCCCCGATGTGGACCGGGATGCTGGAAGGCACGCTCGATGCAGCGATGGGCAGCTACACGGCGGCGCAGTCGGTCCTGCAAAGCGACCGCGGCACCGTCTTCGCGGTGCATTCGAAGAAGGTCGATGCGATCCCGAACGTGAAGACGCTGCCCGAACAGGGCGCGACGTCGAAATTCTTCACCGTGAGCGGCTTCTCGGGCTGGGCCGTCCCGAAGGCGACGCCGCAGCCGGTGGTCGACCGCCTCGCGGAGCTCTGCGTCGCCGCGAACAGCGACCCCAAGGTGAAGGAGGTGCTCGCGACCTTCGTGCTCGAGCCCGCGATCGGCTTCAAGGAGACCAACGAGCTGTACCAGCGCGAGCTGCCGATCTGGATCGAGAGCGCCAAGTCGCTCGGGCTCGAACCAGCCTGAAACCTCGAGCGGCGGCGCGGCTCCGGCTGCGCCCCCTCCCGGCCCGGCGTCCGACCAAAGCCTAGTGTCGGAGGCGCATTTTCGCGCTATGATTGTGCGTCGCTGCCGCCGGGCCGCAATGGGGCGGACAAGAAGGGCCGATCGCATGACACCGGATGCAGTCGCCGTTGCCGTGATGGTCATCCTGCTCTTTCCAATGGGCTATTTCACGCTGGCATCGCCCGCCTTCCTGCTGGTGAAGCTCGACATCCAGCCGGTCGCCCAGTTGCTGCGCGGCATGTTCAACGCCCATTTCCTGGTGATGCGCGTTGCCGGACTGATCGGAACGGTGATTCTCCTGCTCGATGCCCGCCTGCTCGCCGCGATGGGCGTTGGCCTGCTCACGGCACTGGCGATCTGGGGACGCCGCTGGTTCATGCAACGGATGGATGATCAGCTCAGCGCGAGGGACGCCGGCGATGCCGAGGCTCCGCGCCGGTTGCGCCGGCTGCACTGGAGCGGAATGCTGGGCAACGCGGTGCTGCTGGTCGCTCTCGTGGCCAGCATTCCCTACATCGCGACGGCAGCGTGACAAGCAGCATCGCCGCGATTGCAGCTCGCGCCGCAATCCTTCCAAGCGCGGCCGGAGACATGAAGACATGGCCTGGTATTGCAGCGGCCTCGGATTGCAATAGCGATCAGCCGCGCAAGAGGCGTTGCGCGTCGCGCTGCCTCGCGAATTCTTCGATCGACCAAGTATCGATGAGTATCAAAATGTCCGGCAAGCATGGGAGGCTATGCGCCCTTCCCGCCTAATGCTCGCCCGAGCTCGCGGCGCCCTGCTGTGCCTTGTGGATCGAGGACGGCACCACACCGAAATATTTCCGGAACACGCGGCTGAAATGCGATGAGCTGGAGAAACCCCAGGAGAACGCCACGTCGGTGATGGTCTTGCCGGCGTGGGCCTCGAGCTCCTGGCGGCAGTTCTGCAGGCGGGCCTGCCAGATGTAGTCGCTCACCGTGGTGCCGCGCTCGGAGAACAGCATGTGCAGATAGCGCTTGGAGCAGCCGAGCTCGGCGGAGATCTGGTCGATGCACAGGTCGGGATCGCGCAGGTGCTCGCGGATGAAGAACTGGGCACGCACATACATCGCCTCGGGCCCGACACGGTCGAACATCGTGTCGGCTTCGCGCAGCGGCAGCAGCAACAGGTCGATCAACGAATCGGCGACGCCGACCGCGCTGTTCGCCGACAGTTTTGCCGCCTCGTCGAAGGTGGCATGGACGAAATCGTGGGCGATCCGCCCGGTCCCCGTCTTCGCCGTCAACTTGCAGGCGGGCATCCGCTGCGACGGGAATCCGCGGTCGCGCAGCAGTGCCTTCGGCACGATCACCACGTCATGGCGGGTGAAGGCCGGGCTGATGATCGAATGCGGGCAGGAGACGTCATAGGCGATGATGTCGCCGGGGTTGATCTCGATATGCCGGCCTTCCTGCTCGAAATAGGAGACGCCGTAGGTCTGGAAGTGGATCTTGATATACGGGTGTTCATTGGCCTTGGCGCGCGCCAGCGTGTGCGCGATGCGATGCTGGCTGACTTCGATCTGGCAGAGCTTCAGGCGCGAGACCGTGGTGTAATCGATACGCCCTTCGAGGGAGGTAGCCTCCAGCGGATCGACGTCGAAATGTCCGCACAGGCTCGTCAGCCCGTCGATCCAGCTCTGGATCTGGCGCTTCGGCGTCATACCGGTCGTCGAGAGCGTGTGAATGGTGTCGGACATTAATCCAGCCACTGGTTTGATCCGGAGATGACGCGAATCGCGACCAGCGCCTGCCGGAGCCCTCAGCCGTGATTGCGTGACGTTTACCTCGAATTTGAGCGGTCTTGTGAAACGAGCGCCATCGCTCCATCGCCACTCTTGAAACTTAATCCTCCGCCTTAGTTGCACCGCCGTCAAGGGGAACCTGAGCGTAGAAGCCGGTCTCAAAGGCGCACCGAAGCCGCTGAATTCGCTACTGCAAAATCAAAATCTTCGGCTCCGTGCGCTGTCGAGCAAACCGCCTTCTCTCTTGGGCAAGTTTCCCGGTGGCGAAGTGGTTAGGGATTGCGGCAGGAACAACAAGAACGGGCCGCTCACGCACGTGGACCCGTGGCTCTCATCAGGAGGAGGAAACACCACAGCATCGTTTCTGGTCCCAAACGTGACCGCCCTGCACGAGCAGACGCCGGACGAGAAGCCCGGTGATTGAGCAATGCTTCGGAAACAATAAACGAGACCAACGGAGGAATAACTATGCGCAAGGTGCTACTGGCGACCTATCTTGGCTCCGCGGCGGCTCTCGCCGTCGGCAGCGCCTCAGCCAATGATGAGCTGATCAAGATGTCGCAGAACCCGAAAGACTGGGTGATGCCGGCGGGCGACTACGCCAATACCCGCTATTCCAAGCTGAACCAGATCAACGCACAAAACGTGGGCAAGCTCCAGGTCGCCTGGACCTTCTCGACCGGCGTGCTGCGCGGCCACGAGGGCGGCCCGCTGATCATCGGCAACATGATGTACGTCCACACGCCGTTCCCGAACAAGGTCTACGCCATTGACCTTTCCAACGAGAACAAGATCGTCTGGAAGTACGAGCCGAAGCAGGACCCGAACGTCATTCCGGTGATGTGCTGCGACACGGTTAACCGCGGCCTCGCCTATGGCGACGGCAAGATCATCCTGCATCAGGCCGACACCAACCTCGTCGCGCTCGACGCCAAGACGGGCCAGGTGGCCTGGAGCGCGACCAACGGCAACCCCGCGAAGGGCGAGACCGGCACCTCGGCGGCGCTCGTCGTCAAGGACAAGGTCCTGGTCGGCATCTCCGGCGGCGAGTTCGGCGTGCAGTGCCACGTCACCGCTTACGACCTCAAGACCGGCAAGCAGGCGTGGCGCGCCTTCTCCGAAGGTCCGGACGACCAGATCAAGGTCGATCCTGCCAAGACCACGTCGCTCGGCAAGCCGGTCGGCGCCGACTCCTCGCTGAAGACCTGGCAGGGCGATCAGTGGAAGATCGGCGGCGGCTGCACCTGGGGCTGGATGTCCTACGATCCCGCTCTGAACCTGGTCTATTACGGGTCGGGCAATCCCTCGACCTGGAATCCGAAGCAGCGTCCGGGCGACAACAAGTGGTCGATGACCATCTTCGCGCGCGATGCCGATACCGGTATGGCCAAGTGGGTCTATCAGATGACGCCCCACGACGAGTGGGACTATGACGGCGTCAACGAGATGATCCTCTCGGATCAGCAGATCAACGGCCAGGCACGCAAGCTCCTGACCCATTTCGACCGCAACGGTCTCGCCTACACCATGGACCGCGAGAACGGCGAACTGCTGGTCGCCGAAAAGTACGATCCGAAGGTGAACTGGACCTCCGGCGTCGACATGGACAAGAACTCGCCGACCTATGGCCGTCCGAAGGTGCTCGACGCAGCTTCGACCGACAAGGCCGGTGAAGACCACAACGTGAAGGGCATCTGCCCGGCCGCGCTCGGCACCAAGGACGAGCAGCCGGCAGCCTACTCGCCGGACACGCAGCTGTTCTACGTTCCGACCAACCACGTCTGCATGGACTACGAGCCGTTCAAGGTGAGCTACACCGCGGGCCAGCCCTATGTGGGTGCGACGCTCTCGATGTATCCGCCGCAGGGTGAAAGCCACATGGGCAATTTCATCGCCTGGGACGGCAAGACCGGCAAGATCGTCTGGTCGAACAAGGAGCAGTTCTCCGTCTGGTCGGGTGCGCTCGCAACGGCCGGCGGCGTGGTGTTCTACGGCACGCTCGAAGGCTACCTGAAGGCGGTCGACGCCAAGTCCGGCAAGGAGCTCTACAAGTTCAAGACTCCCTCCGGCATCATCGGCAACGTCACGACGTATGAGAACGGCGGCAAGCAGTATGTCGCAGTGCTCTCCGGCGTCGGTGGCTGGGCCGGCATCGGTCTGGCCGCAGGCCTGACCGATCCGACCGCCGGTCTCGGCGCAGTCGGCGGCTACGCGGCCCTCAGCAACTACACGGCACTCGGCGGTACGCTGACCGTGTTCTCGCTGCCGGCGGCCAACTAGCCCGCTCTTCGTGTCGCTCCGGCGCGTGGATCTGATCCACGCGCCGGCTCGTCTCACCTGACGTCTTCGAGGACAATCTCTTGCGTAAAATCTGCTCTGCTATTGCTGCGATCATCTTCGTTGCTTCGGGGGGAATTGCCGTTGCGGAAGGTCCGGGCGACCCGACCGCCGTGAAGAAGGAAGACGACGGAAAGTGGCTCGATAAGGACGGAAACCCGACCTACAAGATCACAGACGGTACCGTGGACTGGTTCACCTATTCCGGTTACCGCCGCTATCACTCGGACTGCCATGTGTGCCATGGCCCTGACGGCATGGGATCGACCTACGCACCGGCGTTGAAGGATTCGGTCAAGTCCATGAGCTATGGCGACTTCCTCGGCGTCGTCGCCTCCGGCCGAAAGAACATCTCGACCGCGCAGGAGAACGTCATGCCTGCCTTCGGCGACAATCCGAACGTCGCCTGTTACATGGACGATCTCTACGTCTATCTGCGCGCGCGCGGCGACGAAGCCTGGGGCCGGCAGCGTCCTTCGAAGAAGGAAGACAAGACGGAGGCCTACACCAAGGCTGAAGACGCCTGCATGGGCAAGAAATGAACGTTACGGAGACTGCCAAGACTACTTCCTGGCGTCTGCTAAGAATTTGAGGAGCTACCGATGAAGACACGTGCCGCCGTCGCTTTCGAAGCCAAGAAGCCGCTCGAGATTGTCGAACTCGATCTGGAAGGACCGAAGGCCGGCGAGGTCCTGGTCGAGATCAAGGCGACGGGCATCTGCCACACCGACGCCTACACGCTCGACGGCTTCGACAGCGAGGGAATCTTCCCGTCGATCCTGGGCCATGAGGGCGCCGGCATCATCCGCGAGATCGGCCCCGGCGTGAGCTCGGTGAAGCCCGGCGACCACGTCATCCCGCTCTACACGCCGGAATGCCGGCAGTGCAAAAGCTGCCTCAGCCA
>Ga0207426_1000621_pt1 | contig 45190 bp, 43 predicted proteins | sample AraplaMF_Cvi_mMS_FD_184265 | JGI IMG/M metagenome (GOLD analysis project Ga0207426, IMG submission 184265) | Arabidopsis root microbial communities from the University of North Carolina, USA - plate scrape MF_Cvi_mMS (SPAdes) (version 2) | ecosystem: Host-associated > Plants > Roots > Endosphere... | reverse complement strand
ACTTCGTGCTGGTCGAGATCGGCGGCACCGTCGGCGACATCGAGGGCCTGCCGTTCTTCGAGGCGATCCGCCAGCTCAAGAACGAGCTGCCGCGCGATCACGCCATCTACATCCACCTCACGCTGCTTCCCTACATTCCGAGCGCCGGCGAGCTGAAGACCAAGCCGACGCAGCATTCGGTCAAGGAGCTGCGTTCGATCGGCATCCAGCCGGACATCCTGCTCTGCCGCACCGATCGCGAGATTCCGAAGGAAGAGCGCCGCAAGCTCGGCCTGTTCTGCAACGTGCGCGAAAGCGCCGTGATCGAGGCGCGCGACGCCGACAGCATATATGCCGTGCCCGAGGCCTATCACGTGGCTGGCCTTGACGACGAAGTCCTCGCCGCCTTCGGCATCGGCTCGCGCATTCCGCCCGAACTCAAGAGCTGGCGGCAGATCAACGAACGCATCCGCAATCCAGAAGGCGACGTCACCATCGCCATCGTCGGCAAATACACCGGCATGAAGGATGCGTATAAGTCGCTGATCGAAGCGCTCTCGCATGGCGGCATCGCCAACAAGGTGAAGGTCAATCTCGACTGGATCGAAAGCGAGATCTTCGAGAAGGAAGATCCGGCGCCGTTCCTCGAGCACGTCAACGGCATCCTGGTGCCCGGCGGCTTCGGCCAGCGCGGTGCCGAAGGCAAGATCAAGGCGGCGCAGTTCGCGCGCGAGCGCGACGTGCCGTATTTCGGCATCTGCTTCGGCATGCAGATGGCGGTCATCGAAGCCGCGCGAAACCTCGTCGGCATCGAGGACGCCAACTCAACCGAGTTCGGCCCGACCAAGGAGCCGCTCGTCGGCCTGATGACCGAATGGCTGCGCGGCAACGAACTCGAGAAGCGCTCGAAGGCGGGCGACCTCGGCGGCACGATGCGCCTCGGCGCCTATCCCGCCGCGCTCAACCGCGGCAGCCGCGTCTCGGAAGTGTATGGCGGCGCCACCGAAATCTCGGAGCGCCACCGTCACCGCTATGAGGTCAACACGGCCTACAAGGACCGCCTCGAGCAGCATGGCCTGAAGTTCTCCGGCCTGTCGCCCGACGGCGTGCTGCCTGAAATCGTCGAGTACGAGGATCATCCCTGGTTCATCGGCGTTCAGTTCCACCCCGAGCTGAAGTCGCGGCCGTTCGAGCCGCACCCGCTGTTCGCCTCGTTCATTCAGGCAGCCGCGAAGCAGAGCCGGCTAGTTTAGCAGTCGGCTTCCGCTACGACCGGGACCGGCGTTGATGCGTCGCGCGCAAGCGATCCCGAGATCAGCTTCATCTGAGGCCGCCGCGTCAGCTTGTAGACCGCGGCGGGCGGGATGTTCAGCATGGCGCGATCGACGAGTGTCGCGCGCAGGCCGAGCCTGTCGAGCACCGGCCGCGGGATCGGACAGCTCACACCATACGTGAACTGGTAGAAGGCGCCGCCCGGGCGCATGTGGCTGAACGCGCCGCCGACGATCGAGATCACCTTCCGCGTCGACATGTTGAGCAGCGGCAGGCCGCTCACCACGGCGCCGACGGGCGTGCCGTCATAGAGGCGTTCCGCCGCCAGTCGCGCCGCATCCATCCACAGCACGCGCGCGCCGGGAAAGCGCATCTGCAGCGGCTTCATGAAGTCCGAGCCGTACTCGATCAGCGTCAGGTCTTCCTGGCGCACGCCGCGCTTGAGCAGCCTGTAGGTGAACGCGCCGGTGCCGGGGCCGAGCTCGAGGATCGGGCCAGTGGTGGCCGAGATCTCGCGCGTGATGAGATCGGCGAGCGCCGCACCTGACGGTGCGATCGCGCCGACCCGGCGAGGGGCCGCCAACCAGGACAGGAAGAACGAGAGGAAGTCGTTTGGCATGTGCACTCCGGCATGTTCATCGCGCCTCGCAAATCAGCAATGAGGCCATCGAAGAGTCGCCTTGGTGCATTGCGACAGCATTGCGCTTGAAACGCAGAGACGAATTGAATCAGCCTTGCTGGACCGGCGGAAGAGCGATCCTGAAGCACGCGCCGCCATCTGCGCTGTCCGCGACCGTGACGTGGCCGCCGTGCAGCAGCACGATCTCGCGGACCATGTTGAGGCCGAGGCCGGCCCCGCGATCGAGCGGCGTCAGCCGGTAGAACGGCTCGAAGATCATCTCGCGCTGATCGACCGGAATGCCTTCGCCTTGGTCGGTGACTTCGATGCAGGCGGGCCTGCCGACGCGAATGCTGATCGTGCCGCGGCGCGGGCCGTGCTGGATTGCATTCTGCACCAGATTGGTCAGCGCGCGCTCCAGCGCGGCCGCATCACCCGTCGTCTCGATCGGTGTCTCGGGCGCATCGAGCGCCAGCTCGTAGCCGGCCGCAATCGCAAGCGGCGCGAGATCGGCGGCCACGCCCTGCGCGAGCCCGACGAGGTCGAGCCGCGCGAAGGGCTGACCGCAGCGGTCGATCCGCTGGATATCAAGCAATTGCTCGGCGAGCGTTGCCAGCCGCGCAGAGTCTTCCAGCAGACGCGTCTTGTCCGGACCCGAGGGGAGCGATTCCAACCGCGTGTTCAGGATTGCGATCGGCGTGCGCAGCTCATGCGCGGCGTCGGCAACGAAGCGCTTGTGGCGGGCATAGCCCTGGTCGAGCCGGGACAGCGCGTCGTTGATCGCGGTTACGAGCGGCACGACTTCCAGCGGAATTTCCGTCATCGACAGCCGCGCGCCGCGCCGGTGGATGTCGATGCGGCGCGCCTCGTCCGCGGTGGTGTCGAGCCCCCGGAAGGCGCGCCGCACGATCATCGGCGTCGCGATGAAGGTCGCCGTGCCCATCAGCAGCAGGCCGGGCAGGGCGATGCCAAAAAACGCAAGCGATGTCATGAATATCGCCTTGGCGCCAGTGAGCCTTCCTTGCGTCGCGGTGATGACCTGCACATTGCCGGCGTCGGTGTCGACGCGCTTTAGCCGTGCTGCCGGCTTGCGCGGATCGTCCTCCAACAGTTGCCAGCCGAGCCGGGCCTGGCTGATCTGGTCGAGGCTTCCGCCGATTGCGGCGAATTCTACCGGCACACTGCCTTCGATCAGCGAATGTCCCTGCTTGTCGCGGACCAGGAACCAGAGGTCGGGCGTCTCGGCCCGCAATTGGTGCAGCTCCTGGGTCGGCCGCAGTACTAGGCTGCCTTGGGCATCACGCGCGAGCGCGCGCTGCACGACATCGATGACGCGGTCCTCGTCCCGTTCGGCCAGCACGAAGCCCGAGGCGCACAACCCGGCGAGAACGACCGCGAGAAGAGCCACCAGGATCGCGGCCTGAAGCGAGAGCAGACGCCAGCTCAGCCGCGAGCGCAGGCAGTAGGGATCGTCGCCGTGCCTGCTCATGGCAGCTTCTTGAGGAGATAGCCGACGCCGCGAATGCCGTGGATCTCCACGCCGGCATTGGCCTCGGCAAGCTTGCGCCGCAGCCGCGAGATATGGGTGTCCAGCGCGTTCGACTGGATCTCGTCGTCGAAATTGTAGACGGCTTCTTCCAGCGCCGAGCGCAGCACGGTGCGGCCCATGCGGCGGATCAGGGTCTCGAGCACCAGCAGTTCGCGGCGCGGCAACTCGAACGGCTGGCCGTCGATGCTCACCTCGCGATGGCCGACATCGAAGGCAATGCGGCCGGCGCGGATCACGTCCGGCGTGAGGCCGGCGGGGCGCCGCAACACGGCGCGCAGGCGGGCCAGCAATTCCTCGACCGCAAACGGTTTTGCCAGATAGTCGTCGGCCCCGCTGTCGAGCCCGGTGATGCGGTCGGCGAGCTCGCCGCGCGCGGTCAGAACGATGATCGGCACGCCATCGGCGCGGGCGCGCAGCTTCGGGATCAAGGCGAGGCCGTCGCCGTCGGGCAACTGCCTGTCAAGCAGCACGGCGGCGTGGACGTCGGAGGAGATCGCTTCTTCCGCCTCGGCCAGCGTCGGCACGTGGTCGACAACCATGTCGTAGCGCTTGAGTGCCGACGCCAATGCGTCGGCCATCTCCGCTTCATCCTCGACAAGCAAAATCCGCATGATCTTCCGGCATCTCGGCCCCAACTGAGGCGATTTACCGGCCGCAACATTGCGGCAGCATTGCGGGAGGAGGCGGCCGAGCGGCCGAAGTCATGCTTCACCGTGACCGAATGTTGCGATCGGCCGCGAACTTTCCGCATGGCGAGGACGTCGCAAGCCCAGCCTCTTGAGAATATTTCCGATGCGTGCCACGAGAGTGACCGGCTCGCGTCCAGCCGTTCTCGTTCGACTGCCCGGCCGCGCCAGATGGCCGCACGACAAAATCAGGGAGACCACCGATGATCTACGAAATGCGCATCTACCGCTGCGTGCCCGGCCGCCTGCCGGCGCTCTTGAAGCGGTTCGAGACGGTGACGCTGAAACTCTGGGAAAAGCACGGCATCAAGCAGGCCGGCTTCTTCACCACGCTGATCGGTGACTCCAACCAGGAGCTGACCTATTTCCTCGCCTGGGACTCGCTCGCCGACCGCGAGAAGAAGTGGACCGCCTTCCAGTCCGATCCGGACTGGATTGCCGCACGCGCAAAGACCGAGGAGGACGGCCAGATCGTCGGTAACATCGTCAGCCAGATCCTGACGCCGACCGCCTTCTCGTCGGTCAAGTAACGCCTTTCCCGTACAGGGCGCGCCGGGGACCCCCGGCGCAACCCTGATATTCTGACAGCCCGGGCCGAATGGGGTTGATCCGCCCCTCATCGCCGCTATGGTCGCGGCGAAACGAGGGAATTTGCCTTGAGCTCTCCGACATCAGCTGCGCCCGTCGTCACTATTGGCACGGTCAAGTTCGGCAATGATCTGCCGATCTCGATCATCGCCGGGCCGTGCCAGCTCGAAAGCCGCGAGCACGCGCTGGAGGTGGCCTCCGCGCTGAAGGAGATCGCCGCGCGGCTCAAGATCGGCCTCGTCTACAAGACCTCGTTCGACAAGGCCAACCGCACCAGCGCATCCGCCGCGCGCGGCCTTGGGCTTGCGCAGTCGCTGCCGATCTTCGCCGAGATCCGCTCCTCGCTCGGCCTGCCAGTGCTCACCGACGTGCACGAGGCCACGCAATGCGCCGAGGTCGCGCAAGCCGTGGACATTCTGCAGATCCCGGCCTTCCTGTGCCGGCAGACCGATCTGCTGCTCGCGGCCGCCGCGACGGGAAAGGTTGTAAACGTCAAGAAGGGGCAATTCCTCGCGCCCTGGGACATGACCAATGTCGTGACCAAGATCACCAGCGCCGACAATCCCAACGTGCTCGTCACCGAACGCGGCGCTTCGTTCGGCTACAACACGCTGGTCTCCGACATGCGCGCGCTGCCGATCCTGGCGCGCACCACCGGCGCTCCCGTGATCTTCGACGCCACCCATTCAGTGCAGCAGCCGGGCGGGAAGGGCGCATCATCCGGCGGCGAGCGCGAGTTCGTGCCGGTGTTGGCGCGCGCGGCGGTCGCGGTCGGCGTTGCCGGCCTGTTCATCGAGACCCATCCCGATCCCGATCGCGCGCCCTCCGATGGTCCCAACATGGTGCCGTTGCGCGAGTTCGAAGGTCTGATCCGCAGGCTGATGGCGTTCGACGCGGTGGCCAAGAGCGCAATGCGCTGATGTCCCAGACTGCGACCGGGACGCCCGCCGACCACAAGTTTCCGCCTGCGATCAACATCATCGCGCTCGCGAGCTTCTCGGCCGCCCTGTCCACGCGCGCGCTCGATCCCGTCCTGCCGCATGTCGCCGAGGATTTCTCGATCAGCGTCACGACGGCCGCCAGCATCGCGGCCGGCTATGCCCTGATCTACGCGCTGATCCAGCCGGTGATCGGTGCGGCGGCCGACATGTTCGGCAAGGCGCGCCTGATGACGCTGTGCCTGGCGCTGCTCGGCGTCGCTTCCATTCTCGGTGCGGTCGCGACCACCTTCTCCGGCCTGTTCGCGAGCCGTATCCTGGCCGGCATCGCCTCCGGCGGGGTGTTTCCGGTCGCCCTCGGCTTGACCGCCGACTTGGTTGTTCCCGCCAAGCGGCAGGTCGCGATCGGGCGCACGCTGGCGGGCTCGATGACCGGCAACCTGCTGGGCGCGACGGCCTCCGGCATCATCGGCGAGCTGATCGGCTGGCGCGGTGTGCTGATGATCCTTGGCGCGCTCGGTGTGATCGCAGCCATAGCCGTTGCAGCGGGCTTTCGCGGTGCTGCGATGGCGGCGGCGCCGAAGACGAACCTGAAGGCACTGCGTCAGGGCTACCGCACCATCTTCGCCAACCCCAACACGCGCTATTGCTACTCGGCGGTCTTCGTCGAGGGCTGCTGCGTGTTCGGCCTGTTTCCGTTCATCGCCGCGCTGCTGTTTGATCTCGGCGAGAAGTCGCCCTCGATCGCGGGCATCGTCATCGCCGGTTTTGCCATCGGCGGGCTGTTCTACACCTTCACCGTCTCGCGCTTCCTGCCCTGGCTCGGCGTCAAGGGCATGATGATCGCAGGCGCGGGCCTCGTGGGTCTGCAACTCGCCGTGCTCGCCTTCGGTCCGCAATGGAAGCTGCAATTCGTCAGCATGCTGGCGATGGGCTGGGGCTTCTACATGATCCACGGCTGTCTGCAGGTGTTCGCCAGCGAGCTGTCGGTGAGTGCGCGAGCGACGGCGATGTCGCTGCATTCGTTCTTCTTCTTCATGGGACAGACCGTCGGCCCGATCGCCTATGGCCTCGGCCTCCAGCACGGCGGCAAGGTGCCGACGCTGCTCGTGAGCGCCGCGATCATGATGATGCTCGGCCTCATCTGGTCCCGGCTGCTCAAGTCGCGGGCGCCGGGTGATGCGGTGACCTAGGGCACGCCGGGACACCCGCAATGTGGTGTCCCGGAGTGCGTGCGACCTGATCCGAAAGTGGCGGTGCCGATCAACGAGGCCGATGTGCACGGGCGGCGATGGCCTGCGCGCGCTCCAGCAGAGCTTCCGCCCGCTGGACGATCGGGATGTCGATCATCTTGCCGTCGATCGCAAAGGATGCGCGTCCCTCGGCAGCAGCCTGCTTGTTGAGCGCAACCACGCGCTCGGCATCGGTCACTTCCTTGGCCGACGGGCTGAAGCCCGCGTTGAGAATCGGGACCAGCGAGGGGTGGATGCAGGCGGAGCCCACGAAGCCGAAGTCCGCCGAGCGCCTCACGATCCGCGTATATCCTTCCAGATCGGAGAAATCGGCGACCGAGCCGATGGTACCGAGCGGCATGATGCCGGCGGCTCGGGCGGCCTGTACGACCTGCTGCTTGGGCATCAGCAGGGTCTCCTCGGTCGGCTTGGCGCCGATGGCGGTGGCATAGTCTTCCGCACCCAGCGAAATGCCGGCCAGCCGCGGGATCGATCGCGCGATGTCGTGCGCCCGGGAGAGCGGACCCGGCGCCTCGATGAGGCCGACAAACCAGATCTTGCCCACGGGCAACCCGCGCTCGATCTCCAGTCTCGTCACCATCTCGTCGAGCAGGCGCAGATGCTCGGCGCCTTCGACCTTGGTGATCTTGATGGCGTCCACGCCGGCGATGACGGCTGCTTCCAAGTCGGGCACGGCCAGCTCGAGCGGCTGGTTGATGCGCACCATGACGTCCGAGCTTCCGGTGTCGCGAAAGCGCTTGACGATGCCAGGGATCAGCTTTCGCGCGTTCGCTTTCTCGGCCAGCGGCACGCTGTCTTCGAGATCGATGATCAACGCGTCCGCGCCGCGCTCGACGGCTTTGGCGACGAACCGTTCCACGTTCGCGGGGACGAACAGCGCCGAGCGCCAAACCGGGAATTTGCGTTGAGCCGTCATGTGTTGGTTTCCTTCAAAACGCCCGAGGCGAGGGCGGCATCGATGTCGTCAGGGCTGAGGCCGGCTTCGGCCAGGATGATGCGGCTGTGCTGACCGAGGCGCGGCGCCGGAGTTCTGATGCTTCCCGGCGTCCCGGACAAGCGTACCGGTACGGCGTGCATCGGGAACGTCCCCATGTCCTCGTCGGGATAATCGGCCAGCAATCCACGTGCCTGCACGTGGCGATCGTTCATCAGCCGGACGGTGTCGTTGACCGGGCCGATCGTGACCTCGGCGGCCTCGAAGAAGGCGACGTTGTCATCGACCGTTCGCGTCGCGATGAAATCGCCGATGATCTTGTCCAGCTCGGCGACATGGATCAGCCGCTGTTCGTTGGTCTTGAACTTCGGATCTTCGCACAACTCGGGGCGGCCGATCGAACGCAGCACCCGCATTGCCATGCCTTGCGTGGACGCCGACAGGCAGACCCAGCCACCGTCCAGGGTCCGGTAGACATTGCGCGGCACCGAGCCGCTCGAACGGCTCCCGCTGCGCGGCTTGACCACGCCGGTCAGGCGAAAATTGGCTGCCTGCGGTCCGAGTGAGTTCACGATCGGGTCGAGCAGCGGCAGATCGACCACCTGACCCTTGCCACCGTTGACCTCGACCTCCCGCAACGCGGCCATGACGGCGAACGCCCCGGTGAGACCGGACAGAGCGTCGGCGAGATACATCGGGGGCAGTACCGGTTCGCGATCGGGAAAGCCGTTCATCTCGGCAAATCCCGAAAATCCCTCCACCAGCGTCCCGAAGCCGGGCCGGCGATGATAGGGACCGGTCTGTCCCCATCCCGAAATGCGCACGATCACGAGCTTCGGCTCGAGCCTCAGCAACTCTTCCGGCGAAAGCCCCATCTGTTCGAGCGTGCCCGGGCGGAAGCTCTCGATCAGCATCGCCGCGCCGGGGATCATCTTGCGGATCAGCGGCACAGCCTCGTCGTGACGGAATTCCAGGCAGATGCTGCGCTTGTTGCGCGAATGGATCTTCCAGTTGGTCTCGACGCCCTTGGTGCGCCAGCCGCGCAGGGTATCGCCTTCGCGCGGCTCGACCTTGATCACGTCAGCGCCGAAGTCGGCGAGGTGCTGGGTGAGCAGATTGCCCGCGACCAGGCGCGAGAGGTCGATGACGCGGAGCCCCGTCAGCGGGCCGCGAATACCGGGCGTGTAGTCGGCCTGCTGCAGTCCGCTTGCGGAGGTGGGGGCGTCAGTGGGATTTGCCATGGTTCCGTTCTGTAAACAGGATGCCGCCAGTGACAGGCAGCCACAGGCGCAACTGGCGGTCAGTCGTCGCGTCCGGGGTCTCGATGCGTATCTGATTTCCGCCGACGCTGAGGCCGATTTGCCAGCGGCCGCCGACGTAGGAATGGCTGACCACATCGGCCTCGACGATCGAACCTCCGATGGCCTGATCGTTGGCTGCCGCGAGGCGCATCTGCTCGGGCCGATAGGCAAACGTGACCTTGTCGCCCATCGCGGGCCGTTTGTCTGACTTGATCAGGACACGCTGGCCATCAGCGAGACTGACCAGCGTCTGCCCGTCGCTGTCGGGTGCCCCGACCACGTCGCCATTCAGGAAATTGGTCGTCCCAATGAAGTCGGCCACGAAGCTGTCGGCCGGTCGGGTGTAGATCTCCTGGGGCGATCCGATCTGGCTGATGCGGCCGGCGTTCATGACCACGATGCGGTCGGACAAGGCCAGCGCCTCGACCTGGTCGTGCGTGACGTAGATCGTGGTCAGGCCGAGGCGCGTGCGCAGTTCGGCGAGCCAGGTCCGGGCGCGGTCGCGCAGCTTCGCGTCGAGATTTGACAGCGGTTCGTCGAGCAGGAGGATTTCCGGCTGGTAGACCAGCGTTCGCGCGAGCGCGACGCGTTGCTGCTGGCCACCCGAGAGCTGATGCGGATAACGGTCCTGAAAACTCTCCATCTCGACGAGCGCGAGGCTCTCCTCGACGCGGCGCTTGCAATCGGCAGTCGAGACTTTGCGCAACTTGAGCGGAAATACGACGTTGTCGTAGACCGTCATGTGCGGCCATAGCGCGTAGCTCTGGAACACGAGCCCGCAATGTCGGGCCTCCGGCGGCAGGAAGATTCCTTTCTCGCCATCGAAATAGGTCTTGCTTCCGACGCGGATGCTTCCGCTCGTCGGCTGGTCCAGTCCGGCGATGGCGCCGAGCGTCGTCGACTTGCCGCACCCCGATGGGCCCAGCAGCGTGACGAACTCGCCGTCGGCAACGTGGATGTTGACGTCGTCGATCGCTTTGACCGGCCCGAACCGCTTGTGCAGGTTCTCGATCAACAACTCAGCCATAGAGCTTCACTCCGAGAAGAGCACGTGCCGCGGTGACACAGATGCCGATCACCAGGATCTGAATGGTCGCCAGCGCGGACACCAGGCCGACCTCGCCTTGCGTCCAGGCCTGCAGCAGCGTGGTTCCGATCACTTCGCTGCCGGGAGCGAACAGGAAGATCGCGGTCGTGTATTCCTTGAAGAACGTGATGAAGAGGATGATGAAGCAGGCGACCAATGCCGGCCGCAACAAGGGCAAGACGATATGCCGGCTCGTCGTCCACCAATCCGCGCCCTGGGTGCGGGCCGCGCGATCGAAGTCCGGGCTCATCTGCAGCAGCATAGGTGCGATCGCCCCGAGCCCGACCGGAATGAAGTGCATCGTGAAGGCGGCCACCAGGATACAGATCGTGTTGCGAAGGCCGCCCAGGCCGGGCACGAGCGCAAACGCGTAGAAGAATCCAATGCCGGCCACGACGCCGGGCACCGCGCGCGGAAACAGCGCGATGTAGTGCAGCGCGCCACGCCAGCGGAAATCGGAGCGCAGCACGATGATGGCGATAAGGGCGACCATCGCGGTGGCGACGAGGCCGCCGGCCGAGCTGACGATGAGTGAATTCCAGATCGAGCGCGGATACACCGGGTACTGCAGCATGTTGGCGAAGTTGTCGAGCGTCAGCACGTCGCTGATCGGCACCATCGGCGACAGCAGGCTGGTGAACGCGCGGAGCAGCAGCGCGCCGATCGGCATCACGACCGTCGCAACGATATAGATGGCCGAGGCGATGCAAAGCGGCCAACGCAGGCTGTTCAGGCGAAAGGGACGCGGCCGGGTGGCCTTGCCGCCAAGCGTGACGAAACGCCTTGTGTTGCCGAGCAGGCGTCCCTGCAGCCACACCAGCACGCAGACGACGGCCAGCATCAGCACGGCAGCGGTCGCGACCAACCCATGATCGGGGCGGGCCGATGCCACGCCGTTGTTGTAGAGGAACGTGGTCAGCACCGTGATCCCGGCGGGATCGCCGAACACCAGCGGAATCGCGAGCAGTTCGAGCCCTACCGTGAAATTCAGCACGGCGCTGTAGGCAATCGCCGGCATCAGCAGCGGCAGCGTGATCCGCCACAACGTCCTCAAGGTGCCGGCCCCGGTGACGCGCGCGGCTTCCTCCAGGGTCGGATCGGTGATCGAGGCCGACGACATGCAGTAGATGTAGGCGACCGGTGCTTGCGAGACGCCCGCGATCATCGCCATGCCCGGCAGGGAGTAGAGATTCCAGGGGGCGCCGTCGAAGATCGACTGGACCAGAAGCGTGAGGTAGCCGGCGGGCCCATAGATCGTGTACCAGCCGAACGACAGCACCAGCGCCGAGAGATAGATCGGCCACAGGAAGAGTTCGCCGAACAGTCGCGCAAACGGCATGTCGGTACGGCCGAACAGGACCGCCGCCATCGTGCCGAGCGCCTGCGAGATCACGGTGGTGAGGCTCGCGAACACGAACGTGTTCCAGATGACGAGCGCGAAGCCGTCGGTGCGAAGCAGGCGGCCGAAATTGGCCAGCGTCAGTTGTTGGCCGGAATCGTAGAGCGCACGGTCGAGGAAGGACTGATAGAGAACGGGAAGGAGAGGCGCCGCGATCAGGATGACCGTCAGCAGCGCCATGCCGTATTGGATGACGGTATCACGGCCGGGCAGCGGCTTCGGAAGCGCATCCGAAACCGTCGCCCCCAGCGCGCGGCTTGCGTCAAGCGACATTGAAGGTCTTTTTCCAACGCGCCAGGAAACTGTCGTAGTCGCGAACGGCGTCGCGGTCGTAGCCTATGTAGCAGATGTTCTGCTCGCCCACGGCCTCGACGATCGACGAATAGGTGTGTCGGATTCCATCGCCCGGCTTCACACCGGGGCGCGCCGGCGTCAGGCCGCCGCGGCCGAATGCGCGCTGACCGTCTTCCGATACGACGAAGTCGAGCATCAACTTCGCCGCGTTGACGTTCTTCGATCCCTTCGGAATGGCGATGCCGCGCAGCACCACCGGCTGACCATCTCCGATGAAGCTCCAGCCGAGGATCTTGGCCCGCGCCGGATCGTTCAAGCGCGGCCAGAATGTGATGGCCGAGACGAAGAAGCCCATCACGTATTCGCCAGAGGTGACTTTTTCGGTCATCGGGCCGCCGGAGCGCTCGAAGCGGGGCGACAGCTTGGCCAACTGGGCGAATTGCTCCCAGGCCTTCTCGCCGTGCTTCTTCACGTAGGCGTAGGCGATGCCGTAACCGAACGTGGTCTGGTGCACGCCGTAGCTGGTGATGCGGTTGCGCCAGGCCTTTTCGTTGGCGATCGCAAGGTCGATGAATTCAGCCAGCGTCTTGGGGCGCTTGCCGTCCGGCACCAGCGTGTTGTTCCAGATCAGCGCCATCGGATCGGAGGACACCGTGTAGACGCCGGGAAACGGTTTCGCCCAATCCGGCCAGGCCTTCGCTTCAGGCGAGGCGTAGTCGAGGATCTCGCCGCGCTCCTGGAAGTCGATCCAGCCGCCCGGATCGGCCGTCGCGATGAGGTCGCAGGTGCGGCTATTGGTGCTCCGCTCGGCCAGGTAGCGCTCGAAGCTCTCGCGGGAGGCCGGCAAATCCAGCGTCTCGACCTTGACCTTCGGGTAGAGCTTGTTGAAGCCCTCGATCACGGGCTTCCAGTTTTCCGGCGACATGATCGAGTAGATGAGGAGGCTGCCCTCCTTCTCGGCGTCGTCGATGATCTTCTGATAGGTCTCGGGATAGCCGTTCGGCGCAGCCTGGGCCGTGCCCCGGAGCCCGATCGTGACGCCGAGGGCCGACATCACCATTAAGCTTCTACGATCGATGCCCGACATCTACTGTTCCTCCGGCCGCCGCGATTTGTTATGCACATTTATTGGCGCCAATTTGTGCGTATTAATTTTGGCAAGTCAAGCGCTCCAAAAAGGGAAGCAGCCATGAAAGTACGGAAGGAGCAGAAGCGGCTGTTGGCGGCGGAAATCGGTGCCGCCATTCTGCAAGGCGATTACCGGCCCGGTGAATGGTTGCGCCAGATCGACCTAGAGGAAGCTTTCGCGGCCAAACGATTTGACGTCAGAAGCGCGCTGACCCAGCTCGCCGCGAGCGGGATGGTGACTCACGTCGAGAACCGCGGATACCGGGTCGCGCAACCCGACCTGAACGTCGTCCGCGAGATCCTGGCGATCCGCACGCTGCTCGAAGTCGAAGCGGCCACGCAGGCGTTACCGAATATCGGCCCCAGCGAGCTCGAGAAGATCAAGCAGACTCAGAAGCTCTTTGAAGAGGCCGTGGCGCGCGGCAGCAAGGCGGATCAGGCGAATACCAACGCGGCCTTTCACGACGAAATCTATCGTCACGCTGCGAACCATTCGCTTGCCGGCCTCATCGTCGAGATCAGAAATCGCGCCAGACCGGGACCGATTGCCTTGTGGCCGTCCCATGCCGAACTGCAGCGAAGCGCCGCACATCATGTCGAAATCGTCGATGCGATTGAGGCACGCGATCTCGCTGCCCTCATTGCGGCGGTACGTCGGCACATCGTTGAATCCGGCGCCAACTATCCGGCGCGTGATCTCGGTCCAGTCAAGACGACAGCCTCCGGCTGATCTTCGGGAGAGCGGTGCGACGCCGGATTTTGCGTCGTCACCTGCTTTTGCAAAATGGCGTCTCGCGTCGCCATGTCACGGCCTCATCCGGTATACATGGCACGTGAATTGCTTCGATTCTGGGCAAATCGAGGTGACAGATCGTGGACGCCCAGATCATCCGTTCGCCCAGCGCCGGCAGCGTGCTCCGATCGACCGGATATCCTACTAGGCCACCGCTTCGCCGCTTCCTGACCGATTGCCACGAGGAATTCCGCGCCGACAAATCCGGCGCGCTCGCCGACTACATCCCCGAGCTGACACGCGCCAACCCCGATCATTTCGGCATCGCGCTCGTCACCATCGACGGCCATGTCTATGAGGTCGGCGACAGCGCCGTGCCGTTCACGATCCAATCGGTCTCCAAGGCCTTCGTCTTCGCGCTGGCGCTCGAGATGGTCGGCGAGGATCGCGTGGCGGCCACCATCGGCGTCGAGCCGAGCGGCGAAGCCTTCAATTCGATCCGGCTGACCAACGATAACCGTCCCTTCAACCCGATGGTCAATGCCGGCGCCATCGCCTGCTCAGGTCTTGTCTACGAGGTCGACGGGAAGGGCGCATTCGAGCGCGTTCGCGCAAAGCTCAGCCAGTTTGCCGGCCGCGAGCTTGGCGTCGACGAGGCCGTGCACGCCTCGGAGACCGCGACCGGCAACCGCAACCGGGCCATTGCCTGGCTGCTGCGGAATTACGCGGTGTTGCCTGACGACGTCGATGCCGTGCTCGACGTCTATTTTCGTCAATGCGCGATCCTGGTCACCGCGCGGGACCTCGCGGTGATGGCGGCCACGCTCGCCAATCGCGGCATCAATCCGGTGACCGGCGTACAGGTGATCACGCCGCACATCGTCGCGCGCACGCTGTCGGTGATGACGAGCTCGGGCATGTACGATTATGCCGGCGAGTGGACCTATCGCGTCGGCATTCCCGCCAAGAGCGGCGTCGGCGGCGGCATCGTCGCGGCGCTGCCCTCGCAACTCGGGCTCGGCACCTTCTCGCCGCTGCTCGACAACCACTTCAACAGCGCGCGCGGCCTGAAGGTCTGCGAGGCGCTGTCGGCGCGGTTCGACCTGCACATGCTCAACCGCAATGCCGACGTCCGCACCAGCATCATGGCAGACTACGATATCTACGGCATCTCCTCGCGCCGCAGCCGCCAGCCACATGAGCAGCAGATCCTCGACGAGCGCCACGACGACATCCGCGTGCTTGAGCTGGTCGGCGCGATGAATTTCGGCACCATCGACTATCTCACACGGCGTCTCACCAGCGAGCCGCCGAACGCGCCACTGCTCATCATCGATTTCCGCCGCGTCCCCGACATCACCGCGGCCGGCGCCGAGTTGCTGGGCGAGACGCTGACGGCACTCGGCCATGCCGGCGTCACCGCGATCCTGTCAGGGTTCGAGGAGACGTCCGCGGTCTGGACGGCGATCGCCGCGCGGACGGCCGAGCCGCGACGGTTGCGGCGTTTCGCACTTCTCGATGATGCCATCGAATGGGCCGAGGACCAGGTGATCTATCGCTCCGGCGGCTTCACCGACGTGAAGGAGAGCGCGCATCTCGGCGAGCAGGCGCTGCTGGCAGATCTGGATGCGGAGGAGATCGCGGCGATCGTCCAGCTGTCGACGACACGCCATTACACCGCCGGTCAGCGCATCATCGCCGCCGGCGAACCTGCCAATTCGCTGTTCTTCCTGCAGAGCGGCATGGTCAGCGTCAAACTGCGCAGCGGCGTGCGGCTGGCCTCGCTCGGCCCGGGCATGGAGTTCGGGGAGATGGCGATGCTGGAGCAGAGCCGCAGTGCCGACGTCTTTGCCGACACGCCCGTCACCTGTCTCGAGCTGCCGCTCGATAGTTTCGCCGATTACCGGCGCCTGCATCCGGACGCGTCGCTGAAGATCATGCGCAATCTCGCCGCGATCCTGGCGCGGCGGCTGGTTGCCGCGAATGCCAAGGTCGATCTGCTCAGCGCGTACTAATCCGCGCCCGGGATCGGCTCCATGCCGCTCGCAACGATGGCTTCGCGGGCGGCGGGCGAGGCCAGAAACTTGATCAGGGCCCGGCCAGCCTCGGGCTCCTTCGACGCGGTGGCGATGCCGGCGGAAAAGATCGTGATCTTCTGCAGTTCGTTCGGCAACGGTCCGACGATGTCGATGCCCTTGACGGGCTTCAGCTCGCTGATCTGCTGGAAGCCGAGTTCGGCCTTGCCATGCGCGACGATCTCGCCGACGGGCGTTGCCGGGATCTTGCGCGCCTTGTCCTTCATGACATCGGCGATGCCGAGCTTGTCGAACATCTCGGTCGAGACGTAGACGCCGCTGGCGCTGTCGGAATAGGCGATCGTCTTCGCCGCAAGCAGCGCGCGCTTCACCGCGTCCACCGAGCTGATGTCCGGCTTCGGTGCGCCCGACTTCACGGCAACGCCGATCGGCGATTTGGTCAGGTCGACCTGGCTGCCGGCCACGACCTTGCCCTTGCTCGCGAGATTGGTGAGGGCGTAGCCGACCATGATCAGAACATCGGCGGCTTCGCCGCGCTCGAGCCGCACGGGAATCGCGTTGGTCGTGGTCCCCATCGACGGCCCGTAGGCCGTCACCACCTTGTTGCCGGTAGCCTTCTCGAATTCAGGCACGAGGGCCTGATAGGCCGCGGTCAGTCCGCCGGAGATCATGACGTGGACCTCGGCCGCGTCGGACGTGCCGGTGAGCCAGAGCACGCCGAGAGCGGCCAGGGAAAGGCTGCGGAATGTTGCAGGCATTAGTGTCATCGTCATTCCTCCCAGCTAGCCGCGCCCGCGATACGGCGCGACACCTTGCTCGGGCACCCAGAGGCCCTTCGGCACGCGGCCGGTCTGCCAGAACACGTCGATGGGAATACCGCCGCGCGGATACCAATAGCCGCCAATGCGCAGCCATTTCGGCTTGATCTCGGCGGCGATGCGCTTGCCGATCATCACGGTGCAGTCTTCATGGAAGGCGCCGTGATTGCGGAAGCTGGCGATGTAGAGTTTGAGCGACTTCGACTCGAGCAGCCACGGGCCGGGCGCGTAATCGATCATCAGATGGGCGAAGTCGGGCTGGCCGGTCACCGGGCAGAGCGAGGTGAATTCCGGTACCGTGAAACGGACCAGATAATCGGTGCCTGCTTGGGGATTGGGCACGCGGTCGAGCTTCGCCTTCTCGGGCGCATCGGGCCATTCCACGGCGCGGCCGAGCTGCAGCGACGCTGCGCTCGCAGGTGAGTTCTTCGATTTGCTGGGTTTTTTCGACATGAGGCCGCCTCCGGTGCGGCCCTCTTAGCCAATCATGCGGGGAACGTCACCCGGCCTTTTCCGCTTCGATGCATTGCGGTAGAAGCACCGCCAACTGCCCCCTTGGTTCCCCGAAAAGAGGCCCCCATGACCGCCATCATCGACATCATCGGACGCGAAATCCTCGATAGCCGCGGCAATCCCACTGTCGAGGTCGACGTCGTGCTGGAAGATGGCGCGCTCGGTCGTGCCGCTGTGCCGTCAGGCGCCTCCACCGGTGCCCACGAAGCCGTGGAACTGCGCGATGGCGACAAGGCGCGCTATCTCGGCAAGGGCGTCACCAAGGCGGTCAGCGCCGTCAATGGCGAGATCTTCGAGGCGCTCAGCGGCCTCGATGTCGAGCAGCAGACCCAGATCGACCAGATCATGATCGAGCTCGACGGCACTCCGAACAAGAGCCGGCTCGGCGCCAACGCCATCCTCGGCGTCTCGCTCGCCTGCGCGAAGGCGGCCGCGAACTCGCTCGACATGCCGCTCTATCGCTACGTCGGCGGCACCTCGGCGCGCCTCCTGCCGGTGCCGATGATGAACATCATCAATGGCGGCGTGCATGCCGACAATCCGATCGACTTCCAGGAGTTCATGATCCTGCCCGTGGGCGCATCCTCCTTCGCCGAAGGCCTGCGCTACGGCGCCGAGGTCTTCCACACGCTGAAGTCGGAGCTGAAGAAGGCCGGCCACAACACCAATGTCGGCGACGAGGGCGGTTTCGCCCCGAACCTGCCGTCGGCCGACGCAGCACTTGAGTTCGTCATGAACGCGATCGGCAAGGCCGGCTACAAGGCGGGCACCGACATCGTGATCGGCCTCGACTGCGCCTCAACCGAGTTCTTCAAGGACGGCAAATACGTCTACGAAGGCGAGGGCAAGACCCGCTCGATCTCCGAGCAGGCCAAGTACCTCGCCGACCTCGTCGGCCGCTATCCGATCGTGACCATCGAGGACGGCATGTCGGAAGACGACATGGACGGCTGGAAGGAGCTCACCGACCTCATCGGCAAGAAGTGCCAGCTGGTCGGCGACGATCTGTTCGTCACCAACGTCAAGCGCCTCGCTGACGGCATCAAGGCCGGCCGCGCCAACTCGATCCTGATCAAGGTCAACCAGATCGGCACGCTGACCGAGACGCTCGCCGCCGTCGAGATGGCGCACAAGCACGGCTACACCTCCGTGATGTCGCACCGTTCCGGCGAGACCGAGGATTCCACCATCGCCGACCTCGCGGTTGCCACCAACTGCGGTCAGATCAAGACCGGCTCCCTTGCGCGTTCGGATCGCACCGCCAAATACAATCAGCTCCTCCGCATCGAGCAGCAGCTCGGCAAGCAGGCGCTGTACGGCGGCAAGGCGGCACTGAAGGCTCTGGCATAAGCCAGCGCTTTTTTAAACACAGGGGAGGATCGACATGAGCGACGGCAAGACCGGCCTGCAACTGCGTTCGCTGATCAAAAAGAGCGGCGAGCTGGAGATCTCGCTGCTCGACGTGCCGACCCCCGAGCCCGGCCCGGACGAGGTTGTCGTTCGCGTCGAGGCCGCGCCCATCAACCCATCGGACCTCGGGCTCCTGATCGGTGCTGCCGACATGACCACGGCCAAGGCCTCGGGCAGCAAGGACGCCCCAATCATCACCGCGAAGGTGCCGGAAGGGGCCATGCGTGCGATGGCCGGCCGGCTCGACGAGAGCATGCCTGTCGGCAACGAGGGCGCCGGCGTCGTCATCAGGACCGGCTCGTCGGACGCCGCCAAGGCGCTGATGGGCAAGACCGTCGCCATGATCGGCGGCGCGATGTATGCGCAGTACCGCACCCTGAAAGTGCGCGAGTGCCTGCCGCTGCCGGATGGCACGACGCCCGCGGAAGGCGCCTCCTGCTTCGTCAACCCGCTCACCGCGCTCGGCATGACCGAGACCATGCGCCGCGAAGGACATAACGCGCTGGTGCATACCGCAGCCGCGTCCAACCTCGGCCAGATGCTGAACAAGATCTGCATCAAGGACGGCATCGCGCTGGTCAACATCGTGCGCAGCAAGAAGCAGGCCGACATCCTGCACAAGATCGGCGCGAAACATGTCGTCGATTCCACGTCGCCGAGTTTCCTGGCCGATCTCACCGACGCGCTGGTCGAGACCGGCGCCACCATCGCCTTCGACGCGATCGGCGGCGGCAAGCTTGCCGGCGACATCCTCAATTGCATGGAAGCCGCCATCAACAAGACCGCCAAGGAGTACAGCCGCTACGGCTCGAACGTGTACAAGCAGGTCTATGTCTACGGCGCGCTCGACGTCCGTCCGATCGAGCTGCCGCGCGGCTTCGGCATGGCCTGGGGCGTCGGCGGCTGGCTGCTGTTTCCGTTCCTGATGAAGATCGGGCAGGCGGACGGCGCGAGGCTCCGCCAGCGCGTGGTCGACGAATTGAAGACGACCTTCGCCAGCCATTACACCAAGGTGGTGTCGCTTCAGGAGACGCTCGATCCCGCCAACATCGCTGTGTACGCCAAACGTGCCACCGGGGAAAAATTCCTCATCAACCCAAATAAATAATCGGGACGTGCGACGGCACGCCACCGAAAGAAGGTCTTGCCTTCTGAGCGAAGCGGGAGATTATTCCGCCGCCATTTGAAAGCGGAAAAACCGCAGGGCGCTCAGAAGGGGACCTCTCCATGACCGATCTCAATCGCCGTCATCTGCTCGCAGGCGCGGCCGCCATCGGTGCGGCTGCCGCCACCGGCCTCCGGCCGACCACCGCCGATGCCGCAGTGCCGCAAGCCGGCACGCAGGCGCCGGGCTTTTACCGCTACAAGGTCGGCAGCTACGAGTGCACCTCGATCAATGACGGGGCGCGCACCTTCCCGATGCCGGACAAGTTCGTCGTCAACGTGCCCAAGGATGAGGCGCTGGCCGCGGGTGACGCCGCCTATATGCCGAAGGGCATGGTGACGGTGCCGTTCAATCCGCAACTCATCAACACCGGGTCCAAGCTGGTGCTGATCGACACCGGCAACGGCGTCGCCAATCTCGAGCCCAGCAAGGGCGCGGTCGGTCGCACGCTGCAGAACCTCCAGGCCGCCGGCGTCGACCCCAAGACCATCGACATCGTGCTGCTGTCGCATTTGCATCCCGATCACACCAACGGTATCCGCCTCGCCGACGGCAGCCTCGCGTTCCCGAACGCGGAGATCATGGTGCCGACGAAGGACTGGGAGTTCTGGGCCAGCGATGAGAACGCGGCCAAGGCTCCGAACGAGATGACGAAGAACTACTTCGCCAACGTCAAGAAGACCTTCACGGGCCTTGAGTCCAAGGTGACCAAGTACGAGTGGGGCAAGGAGGTGGCGCCGGGCATCACCTCGATCGCAACGCCGGGCCATACGCCGGGCCACACCTCGTTCGCGGTCGCCTCGGGCGACAAGAAGGTGCTGATCCAGTCCGACGTCACCAACATTCCGGAGTTCTTCCTGCGCAATCCGGACTGGCACGTCGCGTTCGACAACGATCCCGCGCTGGCGCAGCAGACCCGTCACAAATTCTACGACATGGTGGCCGCGGAAAAGGCCACCGTGGTCGGCTTCCACTTCACCTTCCCCTCGGTCGGTCATGTCGAGAAGGACGGCGCGAAGTACCGCCTGATACCCTCAGCGTGGAACCCGACGATCTGAACGGATCAAAATTTTGCGCTGTAGCTCAGGCCGCCCTCGGGCGGCCTTTGTTTTGACGACCTTGGGAATGTTGTGGAGCTGCCTGTCCAAACAAGAATGTCGAAAACAACCCCATGCACAGTAGAAATCCCGAGCGATTTCAAAGATTCGGTAAAGCCGAATCAAAAGTTGCGCCGTCGGGCAAAACAGGGGTAGTATGAGAGGGTCGGCAGGTGCGCCAGCCCGCCATTTTTGCGTAGCCCGGATGGAGCGAAGCGCGATCGCCTCAACACTTCCCCGAACTACGCTTCGTTCCATCCGGGCTACGAGCCCACAGGCCGAACCATCCGCTTTCGGGAAACTCTACGTTTCCAAACCAGGCCGGTTCATGCACTTGCATCCATCTGTCCCCTTCGCTTAAGTGCCGTCCGGAAAACTTCCGCTCAAGCCTTCAAGGATACCCCATGGCCTACAACATCGTCGTGATCGCCGGCAGTCTGCGCAAGGACAGCTTCTCGCTGAAGATCGCCAACGCGCTCACCAAGCTCGCGCCTGATACACTCAAGCTCGAGGTCGTTACGCTCGGGGGCATCTCGTTCTTCAACCAGGACCTCGAGGGCGCGCCCCCGGCGGACTGGCTGGCGTTCCGCGAGAAACTTCAGAAGTCCGACGGCGTCATCTTCGTCACCCCCGAGTATAATCGCGCGATCCCGGGCGTGCTCAAGAACGCCATCGACGTCGCCTCGCGCCCCTATGGCAAGAGCTCGTTCAACGGCAAGCCGGTCGGCATCGTCTCGAATTCGCCGGGCCCGCTCGGCGGCGTCAGCGCCGCCAAGACGCTGCAGAACATCCTGCCGGGCATCGCCGGCCCGATCATGCAGCAGCCCGAGATCTACCTGAACGCCGTTGGCGACGCCTTCGACGCGAGCGGCGAGCTGACCAAGGACTCGCTGAAGACCGTGCTGCAGGCCTATGTCGATGCGTTTGCGGCGCACGTGGCCAAGCACCACGGCTGAGGCCACCCAGCTCTCCGTCTCCGTCATGGCCGGGCTTGTCCCGGCCATCCACGTTTTGATACGTGGCCCCGAAGAACGTGGATGCCCGGGACAAGCCCGGGCATGACGAGGTGCGGGGGAGGGACGCACGTTAGCGCCGCCTTAACCAACCTGCCGCATCTTGCCAAAATGGTCTCCCGCGCGCGCCTGAAATCGATCCTGACCGGCCTTGCCCTCTACGCGATGGCGGCCGCGATCGTCGGCTATTTCGGCGTCAACGCCTACACCGGCAAATACGGCCTCAACGCCCGCCAGGAACTCGACCAGGAGATCATCGCGCTGACCGGAGAGCTGGCCCAGCTCAAGCGCGAGCGAGCCAAGAGCGAGCAGCGGGTGTCGCTGCTGCGGACGTCGCGGATCGACCCCGACATGCTGGACGAGCGGGCGCGTTTTCAGCTCGACTATGTCAATCCGCACGATATCGTCCGGATGATCCCGGCGAAATAATGCGCGCCGTGCAGTCCACTGCCTGCGCGAGCACTTCGGCCTTTCACTGATTCCATCGAACCGCGGACGCGCGAGACATGCGCCAAGCGCGGTGCCGTCGTGCAGATGACGCCAGCATGTCCACGATCTGGCCTTCCACACACCTTGGTGTGAGTCACGGGAGTTATTGTTGCCCGATCGGTGCTAAACATTGTGCAATATTTCGACCACGTTGCAGTGCGGCATAACGAAACTTGCGCTGCATCGCCGCGGTGCTTTCCAACGGCGTTTGACTTGGGTTAGAGAGGGCTGAAGTTTTCTCTGACCCGGAATTCCCATGGCCGCACCCAAGAAAGCCGCCGCAGGCGCTGCTGCACAGGACAAGACTGACGGCGGTTCGCCCCCGGAATTCACGAAAGAGCAGGAGCTCAAGGCGCTCCGCGAGATGCTCCTGATCCGGCGGTTCGAGGAAAAGGCCGGCCAGCTCTACGGCATGGGTGCGATCGGCGGTTTCTGCCATCTCTACATCGGCCAAGAGGCCGTGGTGGTGGGCATGCAAATGGCCCTGAAAGAGGGCGATCAGGTCATCACCGGCTATCGCGATCACGGCCATATGCTGGCCACCGGCATGGACGCCAACGGCGTCATGGCCGAGCTCACGGGCCGCCGCGGCGGTTATTCCAAGGGCAAGGGCGGCTCCATGCACATGTTCAGCAAGGAGAAGCACTTCTACGGCGGTCACGGCATCGTCGGCGCGCAGGTGTCGCTCGGTACGGGTCTGGCCTTCGCCAACCACTATCGTGGTAACGACAATGTCAGCGTCACCTATTTCGGCGACGGCGCGGCCAACCAGGGCCAGGTCTACGAGAGCTTCAACATGGCGGAGCTCTGGAAGCTGCCGGTGATCTACGTCATCGAGAACAACCGCTACGCCATGGGCACCGCGGTCTCGCGCGCCTCGGCCCAGCAGGATTTCTCCAAGCGCGGCGCATCCTTCAACATTCCGGGCAAGCAGGTCGACGGCATGGACGTCCGCGCCGTCAAGGCGGCGGGCGAGGAGGCGGCGGCCTGGTGCCGCGACGGCAAGGGCCCCTTCATCCTGGAAATGCAGACCTATCGCTATCGCGGCCACTCGATGTCCGACCCTGCGAAATACCGTACGCGCGAGGAGGTCGAGAAGGTTCGCCACGACCAGGACCCGATCGAGCAGGTCCGCAATCGCCTGCTGGCTGCGAAGGTCAGCGAGGCCGATCTCAAGGCGATCGACGCCGAAGTGCGCGACATCGTCAACGCGTCCGCCGACTTTGCCCAGCATGATCCCGAGCCGGATGCCGCCGAGCTCTGGACCGACGTTTACCGCTGAACGCGCGCAAGCTTTCTCTTGGAGTCGATATGCCAATTCAAGTGCTGATGCCCGCGTTGTCGCCCACGATGGAAAAGGGCAACCTCGCCAAGTGGCTGAAAAAAGAAGGCGAGCAGATCAAGTCCGGTGACGTGATCGCCGAGATCGAGACCGACAAGGCGACGATGGAAGTCGAGGCGACCGATGAGGGCACGCTCGGCAAGATCCTGATCCCGGAAGGCACCGCCGACGTCGCGGTGAACACGCCGATCGCGACCATCCTTGCCGACGGCGAAAGCGCCGCCGATCTCGCCAAGGCGCCCGCGCCCAAGCAACAGGAGCCGGCCAAGGAGGAGAAGGCTGCGGAGGCCGCGTCCCCTGCCGCCGCGAAGGCCGAGGCTAAGTCTGAGGCGCCGGCACCGAAGGCTGCGCCCGCGCCGCAGGCTGTTGCCGAGCCGGATCCGGAAGTGCCTGAAGGCACCGAGATGGTGACGCAGACCATCCGCGAAGCCTTGCGCGACGCGATGGCCGAAGAGATGCGCCGCGACGCCGACGTGTTCGTGATGGGCGAAGAGGTCGCCGAATATCAGGGCGCCTACAAGGTCACGCAGGGCCTGCTCCAGGAATTCGGCGCCAAGCGCGTTATCGACACCCCGATCACCGAGCACGGCTTTGCCGGCGTCGGCGTCGGCGCCGCGATGACCGGCCTGAAGCCGATCGTCGAGTTCATGACCTTCAACTTCGCCATGCAGGCGATCGACCAGATCATCAACTCCGCGGCCAAGACGCTCTACATGTCCGGCGGCCAGATGGGCTGCTCGATCGTGTTCCGCGGACCGAACGGCGCGGCTGCGCGCGTCGCCGCCCAGCACAGTCAGGACTATTCGGCCTGGTATTCCAGCGTGCCGGGCCTCAAGGTCGTCGCGCCGTTCTCTGCCGCCGATTACAAGGGCCTGCTCAAGGCCGCGATCCGCGATCCCAATCCGGTGATCTTCCTCGAGAACGAGGTTCTTTACGGCCATAGCGGTCCCGTACCCAAGATGGCCGATTACGTCATCCCGATCGGCAAGGCGCGCATCGTGCGCTCCGGCAGCCATGTCTCGATTATCTCCTGGTCGAACGGCATGACCTATGCGCTGAAGGCCGCCGATGAACTCGCCAAGGACGGCATCGAGGCCGAGGTGATCGACCTGCGCACGCTGCGCCCGATGGACACCGAGACCATCATCAACTCCGTCAAGAAGACCGGCCGCGCCGTCACGGTGGAAGAGGGCTGGGCACAGAGTGGTGTCGGCGCCGAGATCGCCGCGCGCATCATGGAGAACGCCTTCGACTATCTCGACGCGCCGGTCGCGCGCGTCTCCGGCAAGGACGTGCCGATGCCCTACGCAGCGAACCTGGAGAAGCTCGCGCTGCCCACGGTGGCCGAAGTGGTCGAGGCCGCCAAAGCCGTCTGCTACAGGTAGACCATGGCGGGCCCGAAGGAGCAGCCACTGCCGCCCGACGTCATGACCCGCGAGGACGCGGTCGAGATCCTGCGCGTGTTCGTGCTGGACGGCGGGCTGTCGATGGCGTTCCAGCGGGCCTTCGAGGAGCCCGACATGTGGGGTCTGCTGCTGGTCGATCTCGCCCGCCACGCCGCGCGCGCCTATGCGCGCGAGAGCGAGTACACCGAGGAGGATGCGTTGAACCGGATCCTCGAGATGTTCCAGGCCGAGATCGAGCGTCCGACCGACACCGGCACCACGACGCCGCGCGGCAAGGGTCACTGAGCATGGCCATCGAAGCCTATCATTTCGATTTCATGCTGGAGGCGATCCGCGAGGCCGAAGCTTCGATCGCGCAGGGCGGCCTGCCGATCGGCGCGGTGCTGACGCGCGACAACAAGATCATCGCCCGCGGCCACAACAACCGCGTGCAGGAGAACAATCCGATCCTGCATGGCGAGATGAGCTGCCTGCGCGCGGCCGGTGCGATCCCGTTCCACGACACCGTCATGTACACCACGCTGTCGCCGTGCTCGATGTGCGCCGGCGCGCTCGGTCTGTTCAAGGTGAAGCTGGTGGTGATCGGGGAGTCCGTCACCTTCGAAGGCTCCAAGGACATTCTCGACAAGTTCGGCATCCCCTGGATCGATCTTGCCGACGACCGCTCCATCACCATGATGAAGACGTGGCGTTCCAATCCTGCCAATGAGCGCCTGTGGCAAGGCGACATCGGCAACTAAACCTGGTCTGTTCGTCCTCACTGTCGGGGGCGACGTTTTGAGAAGTTCTTCGTGAGGTCAGCATGCCCATCAACATCCTGATGCCTGCTCTTTCGCCGACGATGGAGAAGGGCAACCTCGCCAAGTGGCTGAAGAAGGAAGGCGACAAGGTCAAATCCGGCGACGTCATCGCCGAGATCGAGACCGACAAGGCCACGATGGAGGTCGAGGCCATCGACGAGGGCACGATCGCCAAGATCCTCGTGCCCGAGGGCACGCAGGACGTGCCGGTCAACGACGTGATCGCGGTGCTCGCCGGCGAAGGTGAGGACGTGAAGGCCGCAGGCAGCGCCAAGCCCAGTGCTGCTGCGGCTGCGCCCGCCAAATCCGACGCGAAGGCGGCCGAGGCTCCCGCCGCTGCGCCGGCTCCCGCGCCTGCGCCCGCTGCGCCGAAGGCGGCGCCGCCGCCCGCTGCCGCACCCGCGCCGCAGGCGTCGGCTCCGGCCGCGCAGAGCAACGGCCAGGCCGGCCGTGTGTTCTCTTCGCCGCTGGCCCGGCGCCTCGCCAAGGAAGCCGGCATCGATGTCGGCATGGTCACCGGCACCGGCCCGCATGGCCGTGTCGTCGCCCGCGACGTCGAGCAGGCCAAGTCCGGCAAGGGCCTCAAGGCGCCTGCCGCCGCGCCATCGGGTACGTCTTCGATCGCGCCGACCATGTCGGACAAGCAGATCCTGTCGCTGTTCGAGCCGGGTTCGTACGAGATCGTGCCGCATGACGGCATGCGCCGCACCATCGCGCAGCGCCTGACCGCGTCGATCCAGAACGTTCCGCACTTCTACCTGACCATCGACTGCGACATCGGCAAGCTGCTCGCCGCACGCGAGGAGATCAATGCGGCCGCACCGAAGGACAAGGAGAAGAAGCCGCTCTACAAGATTTCGGTCAACGACTTCGTCATCAAGGCGATGGCGGTCGCGTTGCAGAAGATCCCGAACTGCAACGTCAGCTGGACCGAAAGCGGCATGGTCAAGCACCATCATTCCGACGTCGGCGTTGCCGTGGCGATGCCGGGCGGCCTGATCACGCCGATCATTCGCAAGGCCGAGACCAAGACGCTGTCGACCATCTCCAACGAGATGAAGGATTTTGCCGCGCGCGCCCGCTCTCGCAAGCTGAAGCCGGAAGAGTACCAGGGCGGCACCACCGCCGTCTCGAACCTCGGCATGTACGGGATCAGCCACTTCACCGCGGTGATCAATCCGCCGCATGCGACCATCCTTGCGGTCGGCACCAGCGAGGAGCGGCCCGTGGTGCGCGGCGGCAAGATCGAGATCGCGCACATGATGAGCGTGACGCTGTCCTGCGACCATCGTGCGATCGACGGCGCGCTCGGCGCGGAACTGATCGGCGCGTTCAAGCAGCTGATCGAAAACCCCGTCATGATGATGGTGTGAGAATTCGCGTCGTCATTGCGAGCGAAGCGAAGCAATCCAGGACGTCACCGGCAGACTGGATTGCTTCGTCGCAAGAGCTCCTCGCAATGACGGTCTCGAACATTGAGGCCGGTTGGAACGAGAACGAGCGCACAGCATGGCCGACACATCCTTCGACGTCATCATCATCGGCTCCGGCCCCGGCGGCTACGTCACCGCGATCCGCGCCGCCCAGCTCGGCTTCAAGACCGCGATCGTCGAAAAATCCTACCTCGGCGGCATCTGCCTGAACTGGGGCTGCATCCCGACCAAGGCGCTGCTGCGCTCGGCCGAGATCTACCACTACATGCAGCACGCCAAGGATTACGGCCTGTCGGCCGACAACGTCTCGTTCGATCCGAAGGCGGTGGTGCAGCGTTCGCGAGGAGTCTCGAAGCGGCTGAACGACGGCGTCGGCTTCCTGATGAAGAAGAACAAGGTCAGCGTGATCTGGGGCAACGCCACGATCGACGCGCCCGGCAAGGTCACCGTGAAGAAGTCCGACGTCGAGGCGCCGAAGGGCGCGCTGGGCGAGGGGGCCTACCAGGCTAAGCACATCATCGTTGCGACCGGCGCGCGACCGCGCGTGCTGCCCGGGCTCGAGCCCGACAAGAAGCTGATCTGGACCTATTTCGAGGCGATGGTGCCGGAGAAGATGCCGAAGTCGCTGCTGGTGGTCGGCTCCGGCGCGATCGGCATCGAGTTCGCCTCGTTCTTCCACACCATGGGTACCGACGTGACCGTGGTCGAGGTGCTGCCGCAGATCCTGCCCGTCGAGGATGCCGAGATCGCGGGCCTTGCGCGCAAGCGCCTGGAGAAGCAGGGCATCAAGATCATGTCCTCGACCAAGGTCACCAAGCTCGAGAAGAAAGCCGACAGCGTCGTCGCCACCATCGACGACGGCAAGGGCAAACCTGTGACGACCGAGTTCGAGCGCGTGATCTCGGCCGTCGGCGTGGTCGGCAATATCGAGAATCTCGGCCTCGAGAAGCTCGGCGTCAAAACCGACCGCGGCTGCATCGTGATCGACGGCTATGGCAAGACCAACGTGACAGGCATCTACGCCATCGGTGACGTCGCGGGTCCGCCGATGCTGGCGCACAAGGCCGAGCATGAGGGCGTGGTCTGCATCGAGGCTATCAAGGGCCTGCATCCGCATCCCATGGACAAGCTGCTGATCCCCGGCTGCACCTATTGCAACCCGCAGGTCGCCTCGGTTGGTTTGACGGAGGCCAAGGCCAAGGAGAGCGGCCGCGAGATCCGCGTCGGCCGCTTCCCCTTCGTCGGCAACGGCAAGGCGATCGCGCTCGGCGAGGACCAGGGCCTCGTCAAGGTGATCTTCGACAAGAAGACCGGCCAGTTGCTCGGCGCCCACATGGTCGGCGCTGAGGTCACCGAGCTGATCCAGGGCTATGTCGTCGCGATGAATCTGGAGACGACGGAAGAAGAGCTGATGCACACGGTGTTCCCGCATCCGACGCTGTCGGAGATGATGAAGGAAGCCGTGCTGGATGCGTATGGGCGGGTGCTGAATATTTGAACAAGAGCCGCCGCTCTCGCCCCGTCATCCTGAGGTGCTCGCGCAGCGAGCCTCGAAGGATGAACGGCCCGGATGGAGCTGCCGGGCTCGTCGCCCTTCGAGGCCTCCGCTTCGCTCCGGCACCTCAGGGCGACGGATCGAACACCGAATACAGAACAACAAGAGGGATGAACCCATGCACGACAACGACAATCTGACCATCGAACGGCCGACCTTCGTCACCCATCTCGAATGCGCGATGGAGGGCGATCATTACGCCGCCGACCAGGTCCACAATCTCTCCAAGGCCGGCAAGCCGCTGCTGGTGCGCTATGACCTCGCCGGCGTGAAGAAGGCGCTGACCAAGGATGCGCTGAGCCAGCGTCCTGCTGACATGTGGCGCTATCGCGAGCTGCTGCCGGTGCGCAAATGCCAGGACATCGTTTCGCTCGGCGAAGTCACCACGCCGCTGATCCGTCTGCCCAAGCTCGGCAAGAAGCTGGGCGGCGGCGAGATCATCGTCAAGGACGAGGGGCGGTTGCCGACCGGCTCGTTCAAGGCGCGCGGTCTCGTGATGGCGGTGTCGATGGGCAAGGCGCTCGGCATCAAGCATATGGCGATGCCGACCAACGGCAATGCCGGCGCGGCGCTGGCGGCCTACGCCACGTCCTGCGGCATCAAGACCACGATCTTCTGCCCGGCCGATACGCCGGAGGTGAACGTCAGCGAGATCGAGCTGCAGGGCGCGACCGTCTACCGCGTCAACGGCTATATCGACGATTGCGGCAAGATCGTCGGCGAGGGCAAGGCCAAGGTCGGCTGGTTCGACACCTCGACGCTGAAGGAGCCGTACCGCATCGAGGGCAAAAAGACGATGGGCCTGGAGCTTGCCGAGCAGCTCAACTGGGACGTGCCCGACGTGATCTTCTATCCGACCGGCGGCGGCACCGGCCTGATCGGCATGTGGAAGGCGTTCGACGAACTGGAGAAGATCGGCTTCATCGGCTCGAAGCGTCCGCGCATGGTCGCGGTGCAGGCCTCGGGCTGCGCACCGATGGTGCGGGCCTATGACGCCGGCACCGAGCATGCGACCCGCTGGGAGGACGCCCACACCATCGCCTCGGGCATCCGCGTGCCGCAGGCGATCGGCGACTTCCTGATCCTGCGTGCTGTGCGCGAGAGCAAGGGCTTTGCCATTGCGGTGGACGACGACAAGATCTCGGCGGCGCTGAACGAGGTCGCGCGCGAGGAGGGGCTGCTGCTGTGCCCCGAGGGCGCCGCGACCTACGCTGCCTACAAAGATAGCCTTGCCGACGGCCGCGTCTCGAAGAATGATCGCGTGATGCTGTTCAACTGCGCCACCGGCCTGAAGTATCCGCTGCCGCCGGTCACCCGCACGCTCGATCGCCACAAGCCGATCGACTACACGCAGTTCTAGAAATCTCTCCCTCTCCCCGTTCTTACGGGGGCGCGACGAGCTTCGCTCGCGCTGGGAGGGTAGGGGTGAGGGGCTTCTCTCCGCGAATGCGATATTCGTGAGACCTGTACCCCCTCACCCGAATTCGACCTCTCCCCGCAAGCGGGGCGAGGTAAGAAGAACAAAAATACATCGCTGGGAGAAGACCATGAAGAAGGCCATCTGGGCCGGGCTGATCGGCATTCTCGCTGTCACAGGGGCCGCGCGCGCGGACGACTATCCCTCGCATCCCATCACCATCATCGTTCCGTTCGCGGCCGGCGGCCCGTCGGACGCGATGGCGCGCGTGCTCGCCGAGCGGATGCGGGTATCGCTGGGCCAGCCGCTGGTGATCGAGAACGTCACCGGCGCGGGCGGCTCGATTGGCGTCGGCCGTGCCGTGCAGTCGGCGCCGGACGGCTACACCATCTCGTTCGGCCATCTCGGCACCCACGTCGCCAACGGCGCCGTTTACAAGCTCAAATACGACCTCGTCGCCGATCTCGAGCCGGTGGTGCTGCTGCCGAGCAACCCGATGATCGTCGTCAGCAAGACCGCGGTGCCCGCGACCTCGCTGAAGGAGCTGATGGAGTGGCTGAAGTCGCGGCCGTCGCCGCCGACCGCCGGCACCGCCGGCGCGGGCTCCGGCAGCCACATTGCCGGCGTCTATTTCGAGACTGTCTCCGGCATCAAGCTGCAATACGTGCCGTATCGCGGCACGGCGCCGGCGCTGAACGATCTCATCGCCGGACAGATCGACGTCATCGTCGACCAGACCTCCAACTCCATCAACCAGGTCCGCGCCGGCACCATCCGTGCCTACGCCATCACCGACGACAAGCGGCTCGCCTCAGCGCCCGATATTCCGACCGCGGAGGAGGCGGGGCTGAAGGGCTTCAACATGACGCTGTGGTCGGGCCTGTGGGTGCCGAAGGGCACGCCGAAGGAGATCATCACCAAGCTGAACGCGGCCGCCGTCGAGGCGTTGAACGATCCCGCCGTGAAGAAGCAGCTCGAAGGCCAGGGCCTGGAGATGACGCCGCAGGATCAGCTCACGCCGGAAGCGCTCGGCAACCGCCAGAAGGCCGAAATCGCGAAGTGGTGGCCGATCATCAAGGCGGCGAACATCAAGGTGGATTGAGCGGCGGAATATCCTACTCCGACCCCGTAAAGCCGACCGGCGTCGCCTTGGCGCTGGCGTCCTTGGCGACCACGCGCTCGTCGCTCTTGCCGGCGACGGCGCCGCTCGCCTCGAAGCGCGCGCGGTAAACCAGCACGTTTTCCATCACGCGCTGGACGTAGTTGCGCGTCTCCGACAGCGGAATGCGCTCGACCCAGTCGACCGGATCGACGTTGGGGTCGCGCGGATCGCCACGCGCCTGCACCCATTCGCGGACGCGGCCGCGGCCGGCATTGTAGCCGGCGAAGGTCATGATCTGGTTGCCGCGATATTCCGACAGCAGCGCGCTCAGTTCGGCCGCGCCCATCTGGGTGTTGTAGACGGGATCGGAGACCATCCTGTCCCAGTCATAGGTCAGGCCGAAACGTTTTGCGGTGTCGCGTCCGGCTTCCGGCGTCACCTGCATCAGGCCGACCGCGTTGGCGGCCGACTTGTCGCGCTGGTCGAACGAGCTTTCAGTGCGCGCGACCGAATAGATCACGCTGGTCTCGATCGCGGGCGCGACCTGCTTGTGCTCGGGGATGCCAATGGTCGGGAAGGCGTAATGGTCGAGCGCCAGTCCGCGCGCCAGCGCCGACTTGCCCACCTCCAGCATCACGCGCGCATCGTTGCGGCGGCCGACGAGCTCGCCCAGCGCTTCGAGGGCGCCGACATCGGTGCTCTCCCTGGCGAAATCCTCGGCGTAGTAGAACACTATGTCGCGCTCGCCGATGCCGTAGAGCATGTCGGCGGCGCGCACGCGATCATCAGTGGGCGGCGTGTCGGCCGCTGCCAGCACCGGCGAGGGAGGCCGTAGCTCGATCTGGTCCATTCCGAGCTTCGCGCGCGCGAGTTGGCCGTAATAGGCGGTCGAATAGCGCGCAGCCGCCTTGTAGCTGTTGCGCGCGTCGGCCATGGCGCCCATGGCCTCAGCCGCGCGGCCGCGCCAGTAGTGCGCGCGCGAAAGCGCGATCGGATTGGCCGAGCCCTCGTCGATCGCGGCGAAATGTGCCATCGCCGTCCTGGGATCGTCGAGATAGCGCAGCGCGATCCAGCCGCACATGAAATGGTAGTCGACGCGATAGACTTCCTTCGCGGGCACCGCCGCGGTGCGCACGACGTCGTAGGCGATCCTGGACTTGCCCTGGTCGAGCAGCTTGCGCGCCAGCAGGCGGCGCTCGCGCCACCAGGCGTCGGTGTCCTGCGCGGCCATCATGTCGGGCGCGGCGGCGAGGATCACTTCGGCCGCGTCGTCGATGCGGTCGTTCTGGAGATGCCACTGCGCGCGGCACAGCGCATAGCCGAGGTCGCGGCGGCCGTCGGCCGAGACATCGTTGAGGTAATCGCCCGCCTTGTTGGCCTTGCCGGTGACGGCAGCGCAGGCCTTGACGATCGCGAGCGCATCCTCGCCGAGCCGCTTGGCGGCCCGCCGTGCGCCTGCGTAGTCCTTGGCGCCGAGGCGCTTGTCCATGCGGGCGCGATGATCTTCAGTGGTCAGGAGATCGCGAAACGCCTCGTAGGAATCCTCCTCGCTGCGTTCGGACAATTCCTCCGAGCGCCAGGCGTCCCGCACGAGACGCGCGGCCCGGTCGCTGTCGCCCTCGGCCAGCAGTACGCGGGCGAGCGCGAACTTGCCCTTGGCACTAGTCGGCCGGTCCATGGTGAATTTGTGGACGGTGGCGGCGTCGCTCTTCTCCTGCCACAGCCGCGCCTCGGCGCGGCGGCGGAGCAGGGCGCTGCTCGGCCAGTCCGGATTGGCGGCGAGGAAGGCGGCGTAGCGCTTGAAAGGTGCGGTGCTCTCGGAATGGCGCAGCATGAACCAGTCGGCGAGCTTTTGCCCCGCGGGGTCAGCGATGCGGTCGCGCGCCGCGCCTGCGTCGTCGGTCTTGCCCTTGCGCGCGAGATCGATGGCGTCCTTCAGCGCGGCGAGGTCGCCGGTGAGCGGCGGCGGAGCCGGCTTGGCCGGGGCATCGTCGTCCGTCTTCGATTTGCGCTTGGCATCGGCATGCTTACGCGACTTCGCGGCCGCATGACGCTGCTTGCCGGACTTGCTGCCGGCCTTCGCCCCAGATTTGGCCTCATGCGTCTTCTTCGACGCGGATGATTTGTGAGCGCTCTTCGCCGCCAGCTCGGCTGGAAGGAGGGCCAATGCGGCCACGGCAACGACACACGCGAGCGAGCGTAGGCACTGGTTCATTCGATGGTCCCCCTGCGAAACCACTACAAACCAAGGTCCGCGACGACATGCGGCTTGAGAATCAACGACGACACCAAAACGATGGCATCACATCGTTTCGCATTCCTCACGCTCGTTCAACAATGCGGCAAAATACGGATCGGAACTGGGGAACTTCTGAAAGGCGGAATCGGTCGAGTTTTTAACCTTCGTTAACGATCAGGGCTCGCGCGACGGTTGTGCGCGGCCTGCGGCGCCGAAAGGGCCAGATTGCGCGTGTTCCCGTCATCAAATCCGGTGTATTGAGGTTCCAACCTGTCCTTTCAGCCTTTGCTTCTCCCGCATGCCGCTTTTCAACCAGTCAATCCGTCGCAAGATCGTCGGCATCGCCCTCGGATTGATCGTCCTGATGCTGGTCACCTCGATCCTGTCGATGGTGATGTCGAGCCAGGTCGGCGTCCTCCTGGGCGAGCTGACCGACCGTTACATCCCGGCCTACGGGCATCTGGCGCGCGCCAATATCCGCTCGCTGGAACGCTCGGTGGCGTTGCGGCGCATGGTCATGATGAAGATGCAGGAGGTCCCCGACGAGCAGGCCTATGCGGCGCGGCTGAAGGAGTTCGAGGAAGCCGACCGAAAGATCGAAGAGGAGACCTCGGGCGCGCGCCAGCTCATCAACGCGATCATCGATGATCCCAGGACGCAATCCGACAACGCCACGCTGGCCCGGATCGACGTTCGCATCGAGACGGCGGTGTCCGAGCTGCGCCAGGGCATGACCGCGGACCACGCAAAGCTTCTGCAGCAGATCGACGGCAAGCAGATGAGCGAGGCCCGCGCCACGCTCGAGCATCTCGACGCGTTGCGTGACCAGTTCAACCAGAAGATCGACACGGTTCGCGCCGACATGCTCAAGCAGGTCTTCGCGTCGACGTCGCAGGTGATCGGCCGCCAGCATCAGGCAATCATCATCTCGGGAATCGTGACGTTGCTTGCCGCCGTTGTCGGTTTCGTCTTTGCGCTGATGGTCTCGAGCGGCATCACGCGCCCGGTGCGGCTGCTGCTTGCCGGCACGCGCGAGGTCGAGGCCGGGCGCTTCGACAAGACCATCACCGTCTCGACCCAGGACGAGATCGGCGAGCTTGCCGCCGCCTTCAATCGCATGACCGAGCAGCTCCGGCACAACGAGCGCATCCGCGAGACCTTCGGCCGCTACATCGATCCGAAGGTGGTGCAGGGCCTGATCGATCGTCCTGAGGTCGCCATCGACGGCCAGCGCCGTGTGATGACCATCATGTTCTGCGACATGAGCGGCTTCACTTCGATGAGCGAGGGCATGACGCCGCGCGGCCTCGTCAAGGTGATGAACCACTATTTCACGGTGATGTCCGCGCCGGTCCGGGACCATCGCGGCATCATCGACAAGTACATCGGCGACGCCATCATGGCCTATTGGGGCCCGCCCTTCATCGAGGAGGACGAGCCGGCGCTGCTCGCCTGCCATGCCGCCATCGACATGGCCGACCAGGTGCCTGCGCTGCAGAAGCAATTGCCCGACCTGCTCGGCATCCGCGCCATGCCCGGACCCTGCGACCTGCGCATCGGCATCGCCACCGGCGAGGTGCTGACCGGTAGCATCGGCTCTGAGCTGATGATGAGCTTCACCGTGATGGGCGACGCCGTGAACCTCGCCTCGCGGCTCGAAATGGTCAACAAGGTTTACGGGACCCGGATCCTGATCTCGCAGGCGACGGCCGACGCGATCGGCGCGGCCTGTGAGCTGCGCGAGATCGATCGCCTGGCGGTCGCCGGCCAGAGCGCGCCGCAGCCCGTTTTCGAGGTGATGAGCAAGGCGCACGGATTGAGCGTGCCCCAGGAGAGCCTGCGCACGCGCTATGCCGAGGGCCTCGCCGCCTACCGTGCGCAGCGTTTCAGTGATGCCCGCGCCGCGTTCGTGGCCGCGCTGGAAGCCGTGCCGGGCGATGGTCCCTCGCGCACGCTGCTCGCGCGTCTCGCGCAGTTCGAGGCCGAGCCACCGGGGACGGGGTGGGACGGCGCCTGGCGGCTGGAGCAGAAATAGCCAGCCGCAAAACGTCCGTCGTGCCTCGCGGCGACGAAAATTGATTCTACTGCATAACGATGTTCGCCGTGACCTATTTCGCGGGCTTAGGTTATGTGTCCTTGAGGCGTTTGATGGGGACACGCCGATGACAGACCTAGAGAACAGGCTGGAGCGGTTCGAGACGCTTACCGCCGAATGCGAGCTGATTGCCAAGCTCGCCACCGACAGCCGGAAGCGCGAATTCTACCTGAAGCTCGGGGAGCAGTACCGCCAGCTCGCGCTGGACCTGCGGCAGGTGATCGCGGCCAAGGCTGCGGCGTGAACGAGGCTGTGGCGTGAACGGAGGCTACGGCCTAGGCAGGCCGGCGTGACAGTGGCTGAGGCACGATGCCCCGCATCCGTGGCCTTGCGGGGTATTGCGCGCCGAAATCCGTTCTTAACAATTGAAGCGCAGTCTCAGGACGAAGCGAGGGTGTCGCGTTGCGAGTCCTGGCGGGTGGGAATGCCCGGGACAAGGTTGCCGTGCAACGTTCCCGGCGAACATTTGCTATGCCGACGGATATCCCATGCGCCTCCTGACGATCATCCTGTTTGCACTGCTGACATCGGCCTGTAACCAGGAACAGGACATCACCGGCTCGACTCCGATGTGCCCGATGCGCAACCAGAGTTCCTATAATCCGCGCGACATGAACCAGTGCGTCGCCGCCTGCAAGGCGTGCGACAACGGCAACACCGTCACTTGCACCACGTCATGCACGCTCAGGGGCGCGCGCTGAACGGCCGGTTCCGTAGCTGACGGTGCCGGGACACCGGAACGATTTACCCGGGTTAATCATTAGAAGCAGGGCGGCAGGACGCGGAGTCCTTTGGAATGGGTATGCTCGATCCCGGTCGGTTTCTGGTGTCGTGTTCGCACTGCGAGGCATGGCCGATGGCGGCCAACGTCAAACGTTCAAGCTGGTCGGCGTCCCCGCACGAGGTACGCTTCGTATGCACACGCTGCCGCCGCGAGGAGACCGCCATCGTCTCCGCCTCCGGCCAGCTGATGCCGATCAAGCGCGTCGATGCGCCTCCGCGCGACGTGACCGCGGCCTGGGCCCAGGCCCAGCGGCCAAGAGGGCGCGCTTAACGCGCCCGTCCTGAGGTCCCAAGAGGGCGCGCCCCGTCTTACTTCCAAAAGGGGCTTCCAAAAGGGGCGGGCGCACGCGACCCATTTTTGGAACCCGGTGGACTCCCGGACGTTTCCGCTCCGACATCAACGCATCGAGGGCCGTGCGAATGATCAGCGAGCATTTCGACACACGCACCCGGATCAACATGAAGCTGGCGCTGGATCGGGTGTGCCGCAACCGGCCGTCCGGCGAGCACCATGATTTCCGCAAGTCGGTTGCCGAAAGCATCATCCGCTGCGCGCTCACGGGACGCACGGGGATCGGCCAACTCGTCGATGCCGGCGAGCGCGCCATGATCAGGACGCGCGGAGAGCGGGAGCCCGCCTGACGCCGGCTGGAGGAATTTCCCGGCAAATGTGGTAGGATGGACGGCAGGAGATCGTTCCATGACTGTCACTATCCTGCCGTCCCACGCCGACCGCCTGCGTCTGCATCCGGTGGCACCACGCCTTGCGCCGATGTTCGGATTTGCGCTGCTGACGGTGTCCTGCGCGCTCGCGAGCTTCGCGTTCGCCTGCGCCACACCGTTCACGGCCTTTGCCGTCGTCGCCGCGGCGATGCTGCCGCTGCGTCCGGCGCTGCTCGTCGTCACCGGCGCCTGGCTCGTGAACCAGGGCATCGGCTTCGGCGCGCTGCATTACCCAATCGACGGCAGCACCATCGCTTGGGGTTTCGTCATCGGCGCGGCGGCGCTGCTGTCGACGGCTGCGGCGTCGACCATACTTCGGATGCTGCCGCAGGGCCGCACGGCGCTGATGCTGGCGATCGCGTTCGTCGCCGCCTATGCGACCTACGAACTCGCACTTCTGGCCGCGACGCCGTTCCTTGGCGGCGAGGGTGCCTTCACCGCCGCCATCGTGACGCGCATCGGGTTGACCAGCGCGGCCTGGCTCATTGGCCTCGTCGCGATCTGCGAGATCGTCCGTCTGGCCGATCCGCTCCAGCGCGTGGTGCGGAACGCATAAGCCGGCACCAGTGAGGTCCGGTCATCACGATGACCGGACTCTCGCCCAGCGCCGCAGGGCGACCGCCGTCCAGACCGTTTCGACAAGCCCGAATGGCCAGGCGCCCTGGAGAAAGCCGTAGGCCGCGCTGAGTGTGCACGCCGCCGCGAAGGCCAGCACATAATGCGGCCCGCGCGGCTCGAGCGCGTAGAACAGCAGCATCGCGCCCGCCGACAGCAGCCCGAAGATCGTCAGGGTGTCCATCAGCTCGCCGGCGGCTTCGGCTTCTTGACGATTCCGAGCGCGTGGAAGACCGCGGGCTCCATCACCGGCCACAGTGCGGCTGTCGCGGTGAGCACGGTCGCGACGCACATCGCCGCCAACACCGACGACCGGATCTTCAAGCCGGTGGATCGCGACCGCCACACGATCCAGCCCCAGGCGCAGAGCACCACGGCGATCGAGAGCTTCGTCATCAGCCCGTGTGCGTGGTCAAGCACGGCGATCAGGCTTCCGGCGCTCGCAAGCACGACCGCAGGCAATGTGAAGGGCAGCACACAGCACGCCGTGCAGGCCGCGGCGACCACCGCGGTTGCAACCGCGGTACCGGCGGCCTTGCCTCCACCCGGCTCGGCCTTCGCCGAGCAGCCGCAGCCGGGCGACGTTTCGGAAGGAAGACTGCAGGACGGTCCAATAACGCTCATGTGATTCTCCTGAAGCTTGTGCGTTGTGGACCTGATCGCTACGCCCTCAAGCCACTTGAGGTTCAAGCGAAAAGTGAGAGCTTCCGAAGGGAGATCTGCGATGAGAATTGGCGTCCTCGCCAAAGCCGCCGGCGTCTCGGTCCCCACCATCCGCTATTACGAAAGCATCGGCTTGCTGACGGAGCCGGCGCGACAAGGCGGCCAGCGCGTCTACAGTGCGGAAGATGTCAAAGCGCTCAATCTCGTCAGGCATTGCCGCGCGCTCGATTTCTCGATTGACGAGACACGGGACATCCTCGCCTCGGTGCAGCGGCGCTCGCCCTGCAGCGACACCAAGACTTTCGCGGAGAAGCATCTTGGCGCGATCAGACAGAAAATCGCGGAGCTGCGCGCGCTGGAGACGACGGTGGCCGCGCTGGTCAGCGGCTGCGCGAGGACATGCTGCGGCAGCGCCGCGCCCGATTGCGTGATCCTGCAGCCCGCTTGCGGATCATGACATAACGTCGCGCAGGCCGATCCAGCCGGTGTAGAGGCCGACGACGACGATCAGGGCTGCCGAGACGTAAGGCGCGCGATGGGCGAAGCGGCTGAAGCCGCTCCAGTGCCGCTCGACATGCCGCAGGCTGAGCGCCGCCAGCACGCCGGCCGAGACCATCGTGATCGCGAGCCCGATGCCGAAGCAGAGCACCAGTGCGAAGCCAAGGCTGAACTGCTTCAACTGGATGCACAGCAGCAGCACGGTGATCGCGGCCGGGCAGGGGATCAATCCGCCGGTGAGGCCGAACAGGATGATCTGCCCGGTGGTGACGCTGCGGCCGGCAAATCGCTTGCGGATGTCGGCTGCGTGGGCGCGCGCATGAGCATCGTCTTCCTCGCCGAGGTCCATATGCGCGTGGTCATGCTCTTCGAAGAACAATTCCGCAGCAGCGCCATCCAGTGCCACTCGGACCTGGAACGCGTGCGGCTCCGGAATCTCCTCGACGCTTTCGAGATGCCCGTCGCGTGTGAGGAAGCTGAAGGATTGCACGGTGCCGTCAGGGCGGATCGTGGTCAGGGCGATGCGGGACGGATCGAGCGGCGTGCCGCGCTCGTCGTGAATACGCCAGTGCGGCGGCACGCCATCCTCGAACACCGCGACCGACAATGTCCGTCCGCCCAGTTCGACCTGCTGCGCTTCGTCGTGATGATGGTGATGGTCGTGATCATGATCATGCTCCGCGCGCTGGTCGCGCCAGGTCCGCCAGATCATCCAGCCGGCGATGCCGATGATGATGACGGCAGAGACCAGTTGCAGATAGGCTTCGCTACGCTCGCCAGACCATTGTTCGCCGAAATAAAGGCCCGCGAGCGCGATTGCCCAGACGATGGCGGTGTGGGAGATCGTGGCCGACAGGCCGAGCAGGACCGCCTGCAGCACGGTGCCGCGGATGGCCACGATGAAGGCGGCCATCATGGTCTTGGAATGACCCGGCTCGAGGCCATGCAGCGCGCCGAGCAGGATGGCACTGGGCACGAACAGCCACGCGTGTGCGCTGCTCTGCTGGAGCAGCTGAGACAGGTCGGTCATGGCAGTCACTTCAAATAGGTTCGGACGACGTCGATCAGGTCGGCGGCGCCCTTGGCTTTCTCCGGATCCTTTTCGCGCGCGGGATCCACGACGTGATGGCGGATGTGATCTTCCAGCAGTTCGGTGGTGAGGCCGCTGATCGCACCCTTCACTGATGCCACCAGCATCAGGACGTCGGCGCAGCCGATCTCCGATTCAAGCGCGCGCTCGACCGCCTCCAGTTGCCCCTTGATGCGGCGGACCCGGCCGACGAGTTTCGACTTGTGCTTGATCGTATGGGACATGGAAATAAGATAGGGGGGTACCCTATTTTTGTCAATTCGCCCGGCACTCACGCCGTCGCGGGCTGGGCAGTGTCGCGGCAGGGAATGACGTCCTTTTGGCGTTGCCGGCAGGTCGCAAAGGGTATTGTGTGAGGGCTTCGCCGGAGCAGCTTGCGAGATGCTTCCACGGCGAGAATTCATCGTTCGCGCCGGGCACCGCCATGCTGAGGTCATTCGATCAGGTCCGCCAGACCGCAAGTCCCGATCGGCTTCTTGCCGCCGACGAGGAGTACGCGGCGCTGTCCGGCAGCGGCGACTACGCCATGCCCTGGCACTGGCACGACTGCCTGATGTTCATCCTGCCGAGCCGCGGAACGATCGAGCTCAAGCACGAAGGGCAGCGCCAGGGGACGTGGCTTTCGCAAGACAGGTTTGCCGTGGTTCCGGCCGACCAGGCGCATGAAACGCGGGCCGGCATCGGCGCGCACAGCCACGTCGCGCTCTATGTCACTCGTCCCACGCTCGACCGGTTCGAGCGCGAGATCGGATCGCTGAGCGAATTCCGGCGGCGGACGCGGACGGCCGCGCTGTTTCATCGCACGCCGAAGCTGCGGGCCCTGCACGAGCTGTCGGCGCGGGATGAGGGCAGCGCCTTTGGCCATGAGCGGGTTCGCCGTGATCTGTCGTCCGCGCTGCTGGTGCAATGCATTGCCGAGGTGATGACCGGCGAGATCGTGTCCGGCACTTCGCGGCGTGAGCACGGCATGATGCTGGTCGAGGATGTGAAGCAATTTCTGCTGGGGCATCTCGACCTGACCATTCCGCTCGATAGGCTCGAAGCGCGCTTTGGCGTGTCGCGGCGCCACATCAGCCGGCTGTTCCGCGAATTCACCGGTCTGTCGGTCGGCGAATTCCAGCAGAAGGCCCGCCTCGACAAGGCCTGCGAGCTGCTCGGTGCAACCGACCTGCCAATCGGCGAGATCGCGTTCCGCGTCGGCTTCGACAGCGGTGCCGCGCTGGCTCACGCGATGCGCCGCTCCGACGGCCGCTCGCCGACCGAGATCCGCAAGCGCGTGGCCCGATCAGGCAAGAATTGAGTCCCGCGCGAACACGCAAGCAGGCTGCGGCGGTCATAATCTGCTCCACGGGTTTTGCGTGATGGCTCGCGAGAGCCTGCGACCCACAGGGGCAGGTGATGAGCAATCTCGATCAGCAGGTGCGGTTCGTCCGCGTGTTCGCCGCCGGACCCGACGGCGGCAATCCGGCGCCAATCGTCGTCGATGCCGCCGGAATGTCGGATGCGCAGATGCAAGAGGTGGCCAGCACCTACGGCCACGAAAGCGGCTTCGTGCTGCCGCCGCCGCCGGGCTCGGATTGCGACTTCGCGTTCCGCTTCTGGGTTCCGAACCACGAAATGTCGATGTGCGGACACGCGACCGTCGGCGCGGTCTGGCTGCTGGCGCAGCTTGGCCGGCTGTCGAGTGACCGGATCAGAATTCTCACCGGGAGCGGGGAGGTCGAGGCGAGGCTGCGAGGGCCGGCGGGACGGGACGTTCTCGTGGAGGTCTCCCAGCCCGCAGGCGAAGTCGAGCCGCTCCCCGATGCCGGGGCTTCCAAGGCTGAAATTCTCGCGGTGCTCGGCATCGGTCCCGACGATCTCGCGCCGCTGCCGATCCAGAATGCCCGGACCAGCCGGGTCAAGACGCTGGTGCCGCTGAAGTCCGTCGCGATCCTCGACGGCCTCAGCCCGGATTTCAGCCGGATGGAGCAGGTGTGCGCCGGCATCGGTTCGACCGGGCTCTATCCCTATGCCGTCTCCGATCGGGAGCGGCAGATCGTCGACGCCCGCCAGTTTCCGCGCGCGTCCGGTTATCCGGAAGACGCTGCCACCGGGATCGCGGCATCGGCCCTGTGCTTCGGCCTGCTCGCGAACGGATTGGTCGAAGCATCCGAGCGGCAGATCACCGTGCGCCAGGGCCGCGCGATGAAGCGCCCATCCGAGATCCGGGTGCGCTTCAACCGCGTTGACGGACGCATCGACGGCTGCTGGCTCAGCGGCATCGTGCAGCCGACCGCATGCGGCAAGCTCTAGCAGGCGCGCCAGTCGACCGCTTGGCGTCGCCGCAGCCGCAGAACCAATCCACGGAGCCTTCGCCGATCATGCCGCCCACGCCTTCGAGACCGCATACGGCTTTGCCCGTAGCGATGTCCGCCTGTCCAACTGGCGCGAGTCGCCCTGGAACGTCTGGGCGTTCCGGCATGTCTGCGAGCTCATTCCAACCGCGCGCATCGCGGCGACGCCGGGGCTCGTCGAGGAGCCTCGTGTCGGCGCGGACGGTCTCGTCCGAGAAAGGCTTCGTGTCGGTGGCGAAGACATCACGGTTGCGGACCTGCTCCGCATGACCTCCACCGACGCACTCGTGGTGATGAAGTCCGGCCGCATCGTCGCCGATATCCACGCATCGAACTTCACCTTGCAGTCGCGCCACATCCTGTTCTCGGCGAGCAAGTCGGTGACGGCGGTTGTCGCCGGCATCCTGCACGGCGAAGGCCTGCTCGATCCTGATGCGCCTGTGCCGGCCTATGTGCCGGAGCTCGGATCATCCGCCTACGCGGATGCGCGCGTTCGCGATGTGCTCGACATGCGGGTCAGCCTCGACTTCGAGGAGACCTATCAGGATCCGCGGAGCGATTTCGCGCGCTATCGCCGCGCTGGCCTGCTCGAGCCCGCGGTCCCCGGACAGGCCCAGCAAACGCTGATCGAATTCCTGTCGTCGCTGCGGAAGGGGACAGGGGAGCACAATGCCGGTTTCCGCTATGCATCTCCGAACTCCGACGTGCTGGGCTTGGTGCTGGAGCGCGCCTCCGGGCAGCGGTTTGCCGATCTCGTCACGACGCGTCTCTGGCAGCCGCTTGGGGCAAAGCAGGATGCGTATGTCACCGTCGATCTCGCCGGCTCGGCCCGGTCAGGCGGCGGCATCTGCATGAGCTCGCGCGACCTTGCCCGCATTGGCGAATTGATGAGGCTGGGCGGTGCCGTCGATGGACGCCGCATCGTGCCCGAGGCGTGGGTTCGCGACGTCGCGACGGGCACGCCATCGGGGCAATGGCACGCCGGCAAGCTCGCGGATTGGCTGCCGGGAGGCTGCTACCGCAACAAATGGTATCAGCGGCGCGCCGGGAGCGCCGCGTTCTTTGCTCTCGGCATTCACGGGCAGTGGCTCTACGTGGATCCAGCGGCCGAGATGGTCGTCGCAAAGTTCTCGTCGCAGCCCGAGCCGGTTTGCGACGACACCAAGCGGCTCAATCTCATGCTCTTTCACCGGCTCGCGGCGATGCTTTGAGTTTGCCGGCTCGCGCTTTCGCTCCTGCTCCGTCATTGCGAGGAGCGCAGCGGCGAAGCGATCATTCCGCAGAGGCGGTCTGGATTGCTTCGCTGCGCTCGCAGCGACGGGTCCGACTCACCCCTCGCTTGCCTCCCGGCATCGCTCGAAACGGGGGGCACCGGCCGTGATTCAAAATCCTGGATTGTGGATGGTTATCGAAGCGAGGTATCGCGGTAGGCAAATCCGTGTCTTCCAGGCCACGAATGTGCCGTCCGGGCAACACTCATCGCGGATTTAACCTTCATATCGGTCCGTTCGCATCAACGCCGCTTTTTGGCCACACCTGAACATGAATAAAATCGCTCTAAAGTTTTAGGGACAGCGGCGTGTCCCTTGGCGGCGACGGGACATCCCAAGGAAGTCTCAAGGGTCGATTCAAATCTTGGTCGATTCAAATCTTGGGTCTGATTTTCCGGGTCTGACAAGGGTTCGCCAAGGAAACTGTACCGAGGAAACCGGTCGCGATGGACGCCAAGACGAACATCAAGCAGAGGCTGCCGAGCCGTCACGTGACGGAAGGCCCTGCGCGCGCGCCGCACCGGTCGTACTTCTACGCCATGGGTCTGACCACCGAGCAGATCCACCAGCCTTTCGTCGGCGTCGCCTCGTGCTGGAACGAGGCCGCTCCCTGCAACATCGCCCTGATGCGCCAGGCGCAGGCGGTGAAGAAGGGCGTCGCGTCGGCCGGCGGCACACCCCGCGAATTCTGCACCATCACCGTCACCGACGGCATCGCCATGGGCCATGACGGCATGCGCTCGTCGCTGCCGTCGCGCGAATGCATCGCTGACTCCGTCGAGTTGACCGTCCGCGGCCATGCCTATGATGCGCTGGTCGGCCTTGCCGGTTGCGACAAGTCGCTTCCGGGCATGATGATGGCGATGGTCCGCCTCAACGTGCCCTCGATCTTCATTTACGGCGGCTCGATCCTGCCCGGCAATTTCCGGGGCCAGCAGGTCACCGTGCAGGACATGTTCGAGGCCGTCGGCAAGCACTCGGTCGGCGCCATGTCGGACGAGGATCTCGACGAGATCGAGCGCGTCGCGTGCCCCTCGGCGGGTGCCTGCGGCGCCCAGTTCACCGCCAACACCATGGCGACCGTCTCCGAGGCGATCGGGCTGGCGCTGCCGTACTCGGCCGGCGCCCCGGCGCCCTACGAGATCCGCGACGCCTTCTGCATGACCGCGGGCGAGAAGGTCATGGACCTGATCGCCCAGAACATCCGGCCGCGCGACATCGTCACCCGCAAGGCGCTGGAAAATGCCGCCGCCGTCGTCGCCGCGTCCGGCGGCTCGACCAATGCTGCACTGCACCTGCCGGCGATCGCGCACGAGTGCGGCATCAAGTTCGACCTGTTCGACGTGGCCGAAATCTTCAAAAAGACACCTTATGTCGCGGATTTGAAGCCGGGTGGCCGTTATGTCGCCAAAGACATGTTTGAAGTAGGTGGCATACCGCTTCTGATGAAGACGCTGCTCGACAACGGATTTCTCCACGGCGACTGCATTACGGTCACCGGTCGAACGATCGCCGAAAACC
>Ga0207426_1000620_pt1 | contig 45305 bp, 37 predicted proteins | sample AraplaMF_Cvi_mMS_FD_184265 | JGI IMG/M metagenome (GOLD analysis project Ga0207426, IMG submission 184265) | Arabidopsis root microbial communities from the University of North Carolina, USA - plate scrape MF_Cvi_mMS (SPAdes) (version 2) | ecosystem: Host-associated > Plants > Roots > Endosphere... | reverse complement strand
TATTGGCAGCGCCCACCACCAAGATCACGTCGACCAGCTTGCTCAAGTCCCTTACCGCAGATTGGCGGTTCTGTGTCGCATAGCAGATATCCCGGATATCCGGACCTTGAATATCTGTAAAGCGGGCTTGAAGGGCCGCAATAATATCCCTGGTATCGTCCACCGACAGCGTGGTCTGGGTGATATAGGCCACTGGCGTATCCGCCGGCAGCGTCAGGTTCCGGGCCTCTTCGACGCTCTGGACCAGCAAAACCGGCCCTGGAACCTGGCCCATCGTGCCCTCGACCTCGGGGTGGCCGGCATGGCCGATCAGGATCAGGGTACGGCCCCGGGCGATGTAGCGCTTCCCCTGATTGTGAACTTTCGTGACCAGGGGGCAGGTGGCATTGAGCACTGGAAGGTCGCGCGCGGCGGCCTCCTCCTCGACGCTCCGGGCAACACCATGGGCGCTGAACACGGTCACGGCCTTCGGTGGAACCTCGGACAGTTCCTCGACGAAGATCGCGCCCTTGTTCTTGAGGCTCTCGACCACGTACTTGTTGTGCACGATCTCGTGGCGCACGTAGACGGGCGGGCCGTACTTCTCCAGCGCCTTCTCCACGATCTCGATCGCGCGCACCACGCCGGCACAAAAGCCGCGCGGCTGCGCTAGATAAACTTCCATAGGATGCCCATCACGCAAATTGCACCAATCCGCTTCGCAAATCCCGTCTGCAAGTCCCTGTCAGCAAGTCCCGGGTGGCACCTGATACGGTCCAATGAGTTGCAATAACCGCACCATTGGTTTCGTGCACACGGTAACCGCCCACCCCAACTGGGCCCCGGCGCATGGAGGCACAGTACTTTGTGTCAAAAAATCGGCAAAAAGGAAAGGTGCGATGAAACCGGGCTGCGTGGTTACCGAGTCGCTCGGTATTATAATACGGGCAGGGGTTTGAGCAAAATGGCGACATTTGTGCTCATCCGTTCGTCACTTTCCCGCCTCATCTTCCCGGCTATACCGACCGCCCGCAGCGATTTTACTTCGGGCTCCCGCCGTTTACCTCGAACCTTGTTGCGGCGAGAACTACTTAAAACAGCAATAGGTTTCGCCCGGGAACTCCGGTAAACAGCGGGCGTTTCCGGCAGACTGTTCTCACCAGAAAGAAAAGATGTGCTGCAAAGCGTAGTCGTTGCCATCGTCAGGGCCTGCACCCGGTTTGCCATCCCCGTCGTTATTCTCGGGCTCCTGCTGTCGGTCGGCGCGGGCTATTACACGTCCCAACACTTCGCCATCAACACCGATATCAATTCGCTGATTGCCCAAAATCTGGACTGGCGCCAGCGCGACCAGCAGTTCGACCGCGCCTTCGATCGCGATGCGACGATCACGGCGGTGGTGGAGGCGAAGACGCCGGAAATGGCAAGCGCCGCCGCGGACGCGCTGTTCGCCAAGCTGAAGGACGACAAGACCAACTTCCAGTCGATGCAGCAGCTCGGCACCGGCGAGTTCTTCGAGAAGAACGGCCTGCTGTTCCTCCCGACCGAGGAGGTCGGCAAGATCACCGGCCAGTTCGAACAGGCCGCACCCCTGATCGAGATCATGGCGGGCGATCCGTCGATCCGCGGCCTCACCGGCGCGCTGGAGACGGGCCTTGCCGGTGTCAAGCGCGGCCAGGTCAAGCTCGACAACACCGCGCGGCCCTTCAACCAGATCGCGCAGACGGTCGAGACCGTGCTCAACAAGGGCAATGCGAGCTTCTCTTGGCGCGAGCTCGTCAGCGACGAGCCGCTGTCCGATAGCGACAAGCGCGCCTTCATCGAGTTCAAGCCGGTCCTCGACTACAACGCGCTGGAGCCCGGCAAGGGCGCCACCGACGCGATCCGCAAGGCCGCGGTCGATCTGGATTTTGCCGGCAAGTATCAGGCCCGCGTGCGCCTGACCGGCCCGGTGCCGATCGCCAACGAGGAATACGCCACCGTGCAGGAAGGCGCCGTCGTCAACGGCGTCGGCACCGTCCTCGTCGTGCTGCTGATTCTGTGGCTGGCGTTGCATTCGGCGAAGATCATCTTCGCGGTCTTCGTCAATCTCTTCGTCGGCCTTGCGATCACGACGGCCGCCGGCCTGATGATGGTCGGATCGTTCAATCTGCTGTCGATCGCATTCGCCGTGCTTTTCGTCGGCCTCGGTGTCGATTTCGGCATCCAGTACAGCGTCCGCTATCGCTCGGAGCGCTTCAAGCACAACGACCTTCCGGGAGCGCTGGTGCTGGCGGCAAAGCGTTCGGCGGTGCCGCTGTCGCTCGCGGCGATGGCCACCGCGGCCGGCTTCCTCTGCTTCATGCCGACCGATTACCAGGGCATCGCAGAGCTCGGCCAGATCGCCGGCGTCGGCATGCTGGTGGCGTTCGTCTCGTCGATCACCGTCCTGCCGGCGATGCTCAAGCTCTTGAACCCGCCCGGTGAAAAGGAGCCGGTCGGCTACGCGTTCCTGGCGCCGCTCGATCACTTCCTGGAGAAGCACCGCGTGCTGGTCGTGGGCGGCACGCTGCTGCTGGCGATCGCCGGCCTGCCGCTGCTGTACTTCATGAAGTTCGACTTCAACCCGATGAACCTGCGCAACCCGAAGGCAGAGTCGATCGCGACCTTCCTCGATCTGCGCAAGGATCCAAACACCGGCGCCAACGCCATCAACGTGATGACGACGTCGGAGGAGCAGGCACGGCAGGTCGAGGCGAAGCTGGAGAAGGTGCCCGAGGTGCTGCGGGTGATGTCGCTCGACAGCTTCGTGCCGCAGGATCAGGCGCCCAAGCTGAAGCTGCTCGCCCAGGGCGCCAAGGTGCTGGGCCCCGCGCTCAATCCCGACCAGGTCGATGCGGCGCCGACCGACAAGGAGAACGTCGATTCGCTGAAATCGTCGGTTGACAATCTCAGGCGGACCGCGGGCGAGGAGAAGGGGCCGGGCGCCATCGCCTCGCGTCGGCTCGCCGACGCGCTCGAGAAGCTCGCAAATGGCGACGAGGCGACGCGCAACAAGGCCCAGGACGTGTTCGTCGCGCCGCTGAAGATCGCGTTCGACCAGCTGCGGAACGCTATCCAGGCCGAGACGGTTACCCTGAAGTCGCTGCCGCCGGACCTCGTCAACGCCTGGAAGAGCAAGGACGGCATCATCCGCGTCGAGGCGCTGCCGAAGGGCGATCCCAACGACAACGACACGCTGCGCAAGTTCGCAGCCGCCGTGCTCAATGCCGAGCCGACCGCGATCGGCGGCCCGGTCTCGATCCTGAAATCGGGGGACACGGTGGTGAGGGCGTTCATCCACGCCGGCATCTACGCGCTGCTGGTGATCAGCCTGTTGCTGTGGATCACCCTGCGGCGGTTCGTCGACGTGTTGATGACGCTGGTGCCGCTGCTGGTGGCCGGCGCCGTGACGCTCGAGATCTGCGTGTTGATCGGCCTGCCGCTCAACTTTGCCAACATCGTCGCGTTCCCGCTGCTGCTCGGTGTCGGCGTCGCCTTCAAGATCTATTATGTCGTGGCGTGGCGCTCAGGCAGAACCAACCTGCTTCAGACCAGCCTGACACGCGCAATCTTTTTCAGCGCGCTGACGACGGCGACCGCATTCGGCAGTCTCTGGCTGTCGAGCCATCCCGGAACATCCAGCATGGGCAAGCTGCTCGCACTTTCGCTGGTGACGACGCTTGCCGCAGTGCTGCTGTTCCAGCCGGCCCTAATGGGCAAGCCCCGCAATCTCAGGGAGTAGGCAGATGTCGCCGACGGGGTCGGCGGCACTTTTCTGACCGGGCTTGGTCGCGCCCGCCATCTTCGTGGCTGCAGGCGTCGTGGCGCCTGTGGTGCCTTGAGGTGCGGCGCCCTGCGGTTTCGGTGCAGCGCCCGGCTTCGGCGCGCCCTTGGCCATCGCATTGGCGGTGCTGAGCGGAATCGGCGGACCGACACGGGTCCAGGTTTCTCCACCGCAAAGGAAGCCCATTACGCAGCCCTTGATTTCGAGCTGGTCGGTGCCGACAGGGGTAATGGTCGCGCTGTAGAGCTGGCCGTCCTTGGCGTTGTAGACCTGACCTTCCCACTGCTCCGCGCCGGGCTTCTTCTTCATGTCGATCAGGGTCGCCATGCCGAGCGTAGGCCGGGTCTTCTTCGCCGCGTCCGGATTGTATTCATCGCGGCCGCCTGGCTGTTTTTCCCAGGAAACCGCGCCCCACATGCTGCCATTGCATTGGGCGACACGGATGTTGGCGACGCCGTCGGCGACCCGCCAGTCGCCGGTGGGATCCGCCGCGAGCGCGGGTGTCAGGCCGGTGTAACCGCCAACCAGTATTAGTCCGGTGTAAAGGGCTAAACGCATGATAGTTCCTTGGCAGTGCAACATGGGCTAAAGCTGTGCTTGCGAAGATGGTCCGAAAAAGGGCAAAAGGCCGCACAGACCGTTTTCTGTAACTGTCCGTTTTCAGTTGACGAGACGGCCCTCAACCGAAGTATGTAACGGATGCACAGCCCAAATCCAGACATGTCTCAGCTTTTCGCGGACCGTCAGGCCCAGCGCAGCACCCTGCATAATCGGTATCTGAACGAGCAGTTCGTTCGGGTTCTCAAGACCATCGGCTACGATGTCGGCTTCCAGAAGGGGCAGGGACAGTATCTCTACGATCGTGAGGGCGCGCGCTATCTCGATCTGCTGTCCGGCTTCGGCGTGTTCGCGATCGGGCGCAATCATCCCGTGATGCGTGATGCGCTCAAGAGCGTGCTCGATGCCGACCTGCCGAATCTAGTCCAGTTCGACGTCTCGGTGCTCGCCGGCGTGCTCGCCGAGCGCCTGCTGAAATACGTCCCCTATCTCGACAAGGCGTTCTTCGCCAATTCCGGCGCCGAATGCGTCGAGGCCGCGATCAAGTTTGCGCGAGGTGCCACCGGCCGTCCGGGCATCGTCTATTGCTCCCACGGCTATCACGGCCTGACCTATGGCGCGCTGTCGCTGACGGGTGATTCGAATTTCCGCACCGGCTTCGAGCCGCTGCTGCCGGGGTGCACCGCGATTCCCTTCAACGATCTGGCCGCGCTGGAAAAGGCACTGGCCTCGCGTGAGGTCGCCGCCTTCGTCGTCGAGCCGATCCAGGGCAAGGGCGTCAACATGCCCACCGACGAGTTCCTGCCGGGCGCCGCCGCGCTCTGCAAGAAGTACGGCACGCTGTTCGTCGCCGACGAGATCCAGACCGGCATGGGCCGCACCGGCCGCTTCCTCGCGGTCGAGCACTGGAATGTCGAGCCCGACATGGTGCTGCTGTCGAAGTCGCTGTCCGGCGGCCACGTGCCGGTCGGCGCGGTGCTGACGCGCAAGGCCATCTTCGACAAGATTTTTAATCAAATGGACCGTGCCGTCGTGCACGGCTCGACCTTCTCGAAGAACGACCTCGCGATGGCCGCGGGCATCGCCACGCTCGACGTCATGGAATCGGAAAAGCTGATCGAGTCCGCCGCCAAGCGCGGCGCCGAGCTGCGGCTCGCGCTGACGCGCATGGTGCCCGGCTACGAGCTGATGAAGGAAGTGCGCGGCAAGGGCCTGATGATCGGCGTCGAGTTCGGTCCGCCGAAGTCGCTGCGTCTGCGCGCCTCGTGGAACGTTCTCGAGACCGCCAATAAAGGCCTGTTCTGCCAGCTCATCACCGTGCCGCTGTTCAAGGATCACAAGATCCTGACCCAGGTCGCCGGCCACGGCAGCCACACCATCAAGCTGCTGCCGCCGCTCACGATCACGGAAGAAGACTGCACCTGGATCGAAAAGGCGTTCGACGACGTCATCGCCGGCAGCCACAAGGTGCCCGGCGCGATCTGGTCGCTCGGCAAGACGCTGGTGGACAACGCGGTGCGGCGGTCCGCGTAAGGCACCGCCGCGGCCTGATGTCGCGACGTGCGACCTGCTGAAGCAGGTCGCCTCCTCAAACCTCAAATCGGCACTACCTGTCCCGGCACTGACGTGACCGGGAGAGGAGTTGTGCGATGCCTGTGACTGGCGGCTGTCATTGCGGAGTGATCCGCTATGAAGTGAACGGCGAGCCGATGGTGCACGCGCTCTGTCATTGCGTGGATTGTCGTCGCCACTCCGGGGCACCGATGGTCGGCTGGGCGATGTATCCGCTCGACGCCGTCAAGCTGGTTCGCGGCGAGCCGAAGATCTACCACTCGTCCGAGCATGGACGCCGCCACTTCTGTGCCGACTGCGGCACGGGGCTGTTCTACGTCAACGACAACCTGATGCCCGGGATCATCGACGTCCAGAGCAGCACCTACGATGACCCCGATGCCGTTCCAGCGGTGGTGCACATCCAGGTCGCCGAACGAATCGGCTGGATGGAGCGCGCGCACGAGCTGCCGGTGTTGGAGCGGTATCCGCCGATGGAATGACTGCGCGGGCGACGTGCTTCAGCACCGCCCGGCGAAGAGCCAGGCTTGTATCAGGTTCAGGGTGAGGAGACCGGCGAAGCCTGCGAGCACCGCGAGGCCGCAAAACCACACCCATTGCTTGCGATCCTTTAAGGCGAGCGTTGCTGCGCAGCCGGCAGCGAACATGGAAGGCAGGCTTGTGCAGACGATCAGCAGGGGAAGCATTTGAATTCTCCTTGATCGCCGCAATGTGCCGCGCCGCGCTCAGGAGGACCGTGAGACCTGTCACTATTTGACAGCCGCCCCGGCCTGGAGGGATCGCTGTCCGACTACCCCTCCACGTTCGCTTTCATCGCCGCCTCGAACTTGTCGACGAATTCGGCGAGTTCGTCGCCGCCGATGTCACTGACAGCCCAGAAATTCAGGCCGCGCTCACCCCAACGGCGGCAGTTGAAGCCCTGCATGGTCTGGGTCTTCGGCGGTCGGTGCTCGGTGCTCGCGGTCTGCGCCACGAACAGGTTGATCACATGCTGCCGGCGCTTGTAGACGACTGCGCCGATGGCGCGTGCGTCGACATAATCGAGCCGGCCGCCGACCAGCGTGAAGCCCTGCGCGGTGAGATCGATCACGGGTGGAGCGACATCGAGCTTGCCGTTGAACCACGGTTTCACCGTGTGCTGGTCGGTCGAGACCACGTCGATGAGGTGGCCGGCCTGGAGCGAGCGCAGATGCGCGGAGACGACCTCCGACAGCACGCGCTGCTGGTCGTCCTGGCGCAGCACCACGGCGACGACGCCGGAAGCCGCGAGCGCCGAGACCGCGGAACCCATCGCAAAGCCGCGCAGCACAGATCGGCGGCTCGGCTGCTGGCGCTGCAACTGAGGTTGCGGCAGTGAGGCCTCGATCTTGCTGCGCAGGCTTGCGGGCGCGGTGTAGCGCAGGCTGGTGTCGGCCAGCACGCGCTGCATCTCGCGCTGTGCGGCGAGCTCGGCGGCGCAATCCGGGCACTTGGCGATATGGGCCTCGACCTCGCGCGCATGGCCGGCATCGAGCTCGTTGTCGAGCAGCGCGTGAAGCAGGATCTTTGCTTCGTCGCAGTTCATCTTGCTTGCTCCTCTTCCGCCGTCCAGGCCGCGCGCAGCATGGCGCGGGCGCGGGCGAGGCGGGACATCACGGTGCCGACGGGGACGCCCGCGGCCGCGGCGATTTCACGATAGGACAGGTTGTTGATCTCGCGCAGCACGAATGTTTCCTTGAAGGGCTCGGCGAGCGCGTCGATCAGCTTGCGGATCACGCCGGCGTCGCGGCTGCGCAGCACCTCGGTTTCCGGGGTCGCATCGCCCTCCTGCCACATCGGCGTCTGTTCGGCGGCGCCCGGCATGTCTTCGAGCGCGCTGTGTTGCCGGTGTGCGCGGCGGGCATATTCGGCGTTGCAGACGTTGCGCAGGATCGCGAACAGCCAGGGCTTCATCGCCGGCCCGCGATAGCTGTCGAAATGCTTCAGCGCGCGCAGATAACATTCCTGCACCGCATCCTCGGCATCGGAAGCGTCGCGCAGCAGATAGCGGGCGAGCGTGTAGACGTCGTCGAGATAGGGCAGTGCCGCCTCGCGGAAGCGCTGCGCCTTCAGCAAATCGTCGTTGGCGGGCATCGCCCCTCGCTTTGCCTCTTGTTCCGTTCGTCCGGTCGTTTCATCCAATTTCGTCTGGCCGGCGCGTGTGACCTGAGGCACACGAGCCCGGCCGGCGTGGGACCACCGGCCGGGCAAGACGTTGATGCCTTGGTTGGAGACGTTACTCAACCTTGATCATCCCCGTCATGTGCGGGTGCAACGAACAAAAATACTTGTATTCGCCCGCATTGGTGAAGGTGAACGAGAACTTGTCGTCGGTATCGAGGGTCTTGGACCTGAACTTGCCGGCCGACACCACCGTGTGGGGGATGTCGTCGCGGTTGGTCCAGGTCACGGTGGTGCCGACCTTGACCGTGAGCTCGGCCGGCTTGAAAACGAAATTGTCGATATGGACTTCCATGTCGTCGGCACGGGCGCTTGTTGCGGGCAACAGGACGGCCGCGGCCAGAGCGAGGCCGAGGTCGACGCTGAAGTCGCGGCGATTGAGTGTCTTCATTGTCAGCTTCCGTCCGGCCTCAGCCCTGCAGCGGCGTGTCGATGATCGCGAGCCGCTGCTGGTTCTGCTTGAAGTTGATGCTGGCGACGCCGAGCATGGAGCGGAGCTTTGCATCCTCGACCTTCATCGGTCCGGGCGAGGGGGCGGTTCCCGGCGCTGGCTGCGGGAAGGCGGTGGAGAGCGCGGTGTGGAAGGTGACGTTGCCTTCGACCTTCTGCATCACCTGGTGGATGTGGCCGTTGAGCACGGTGACCGAGCCGAAGCCCTTGACGTATTCGAGCGCGCGGCCGCCGTCCTCGGTGCCCCAGCCCCATTCGGGATACACGGTCCAGAGCGGAATGTGCGCAAAGAGCACGATGGGCGTCGACTTCGACTTGCCGCGCAGATCGTCTTCGAGCCAGGCGAGCTGTTCGGCGCCGAGATTGCCGAGACCGCCGCCCTTGAGATCGACGACGTTGACGAGGCCGATGAAGTGCACGCCGCCGGCATCGAAGGAATACCAGCCCGCACCCTTGGTGCCGCGGCCGTAACGCTCGCGGTAGAACTTCACGTCCTCATCGAGGAAGTCATGCTCGCCCGGCACGTAGTGCACGTCGAGCTTGCTCTGCGAGATGATGCGGTCGGCATTGTCGAACTCGGAGGCCTTCGACAAATGGGTGATGTCGCCGGTGTGGATCATGAACGACGGCTTGGTCGGCATCGCGTTGATCTTGTTGACGGCTTCCTCCAGCGTGCCGAGCGCGTTGGGATTGGCCGGCTTGTCGAAGCCGACATGGCTGTCGCTGATCTGCAGGAAGGTCATGCCGGGCGCCGCGGCCGTGGCGGCCTCGGCGGAATCGATGATGCCGAGCGAACGCGGCACGCCGCCCGTGACGGTCCAAAGCACCCCGGTGCCGGCCCAGGTCATGCACTCCAGCACCTTGCGGCGGCTGACGCCGTCGTCCCCGTGATCGTGTCCGCTCATCGCAACCTCTCCACTTCGCCCGGAATTGGGCTTCGGGGAGGTGATCGGGGGAGCAGGAAACTTATTCCCGGGGGCGATGACGTTTTCGTGAGGTGGTTGTAGCCCGCACGGAGCGAAGCGGAATGCGGGATTCTTGGCGCGATCGGCCCCGGATCGCGCTTCGCTCCATCCGGGCTACGGGCGGGATTTTGCAAACGCCCGCACCGCACTCACCACGGCGGCCGGCATTTCCTGTGCCACACAGTGCCCGGCATTCTCGAAGACCAGCGTGCTGGCGCCCGGGATCAGCGATACGGCGCGCGCAGCCATATCCTTGTAGATCGGCCCCGATTTCGCGGCGGTGGTGACGCGCACGGGACAATCGAGCCCGGCGAGAAGGCCAAACGGATTGCCGCGGGCATCGCCGGCATACACCTGCTCCATCGCCTCGTAGATCGGACGCAGGATCGCGGATTCGATCTCGGGCGTGCAGCACAGCCTGACCCGGCCATCGTCCAGCGTGGTGAAGCCGTGGCGCACATAGGCCTGTAGCGAGGTCTCGGTCCAGTCCGCAAAGGCCGGCGCCAAGCGATAGCGTTCCAACACAGCCTCGGCACTCTCGAACTCCGCGCGCCGGCGCAACGTGCCCTCGACGCGGGCAATCGATTCGTCGTTCAATGGGCCGGGGCGTGCCGCGCGCGGATCCATTACCGTCGGCTCCATGACGAACAGGCGCGTGAAGCGTCCGGGCAACAGTTTCGCGGCAAGCAGAAGATCGGTTGCGCCCGCGCTGTGGCCGATGCCGTAGATGTCGTTCAGCTCGAGCGTGTCGATCAAGCGGCAGAGGTCGTCAGCATAGTCCAGGAAATGATAAGCGCCGGGCTTGTGGCTTTCGCCGTGGCCGCGGCGGTCGAGCGCAAAGACGGTGTAGGCCGAGGCCAGCTCACGCGCGACCTCGTCCCAGACATCGGCGACGAAGCCGGTGCCGTGCACGAGCAAGGCCGCCGGCTTGCCGCGCTCGCCCCATTGCAGCATGGCGATCTCTGCGCCGGCGGGGCCAATCGAAAAGCGCTTTGGACTGGTCATGGAGACGCGATGCTACTTCGCATCCTCCAAAATCATCGTCGCGCCTTTCTCGGCGATCATTGCCGTCGGCGTGTTGGTGTTGCCCGAGGTGATGGTCGGCATGATCGAGGCATCGACGATACGAAGCCCACTGAGGCCATGGAAGCGCAGGCGTTCGTCGACCACCGCCATGGGATCACTGACCGCGCCCATCTTGGCGGTGCCGACGGGATGGAAGATGGTGGTGCCGATATCGCCGGCGGCCTTTGCGAGCGAAGCATCGTCGTCACCGACGGTGGGGCCGGGCAGATATTCGCTCGGGCGATATTTGGCGAGCGCCTTCTGCTGCATCAGCCGGCGGGTGGTGCGGATCGCGTCGGCGCCGACCTGGCGGTCGTCGTCGGTCGAGAGGTAATTCGGCGCGATGATCGGCTTCTCGTCGGGCGTCGCCGAGCGCAACCGCACGGTGCCGCGCGAGGTCGGCTGCAGATTGCAGGCGCTCACGGTGATCGCGGGAAAACGGTGCAGCGGGTCGCCGAACTTGTCGAGCGACAGCGGCTGCACGTGGAACTGGATGTTCGCCCGCGCGCGCGTCGCGTCCGAGCGCGTGAAGATGCCGAGCTGCGACGGCGCCATGGTCAGCGGCCCGCGGCGGCGGAAGGCGTAGTCGAGCCCCATCAGGCCGCGGCGGAACAGATTGTAATAGGTCTCGTTCAGCGTACGTACGCCGTCGACCTTGTAGATCGCGCGCTGCTGGAGATGGTCCTGCAGATTGCGACCGACACCGGGCTTGTCCATCACGATGTCGATGCCGAGCGGCGACAGCCAGTCAGCGGGACCGATGCCGGAGCGATGCAGCACCTGCACCGAGCCGATCGATCCGGCCGAGAGCACCACCTCGCGTTTCGCACGCGCTTCGATGATCTCGCCGTTCTGGATGAAACGCACGCCGACGGCGCGGCCCTGCTCGATGATGAGGCGGTCGACCAGCACGTTCTTTTCGAGCCGCAGGTTCTGACGGTTCAGCGCGGGCTTGAGGAAGCCGCGCGCCGACGACCAGCGGCGGCCGCGCTTCTGGTTGACGTGGAAGTAGCTGGTGCCCTCGTTGTCGCCGGTGTTGAAATCCGGAATGCGCTTGATGCCCATTTCCTCCGCGGCATCGCCGACCGCGTCGAGCACGTCCCACGACAGCCGCGGCGCCTCGATGCGCCAGCCGCCGCCGGCGCCGTGATGCTCGCTCGCGCCGAGGAAGTGGTCCTCCAGCCGCTTGAATACGGGCAGGACATCGTCATAGCCCCAACCGGTCATGCCGAGCTGGCGCCAGTGATCGTAATCGGCCGCCTGTCCGCGCATCGAGATCATCGCGTTGATCGCCGAGCAGCCGCCGATCACCTTGCCGCGGGGATAGGCGAGCGACCGCCCGTTTAGGCCCGGCTCGGCCTCGGTCTTGAACATCCAGTCAGAGCGCGGATTGCCGATCGCGAAGAGATAGCCGACCGGGATATGGAACCAGATCCAGTTGTCGTCGCCGCCGGCTTCGAGGATGAGAACGCGGTTCCCCGGCACAGCGGAAAGCCGGTTGGCGAGGATACAGCCGGCCGTGCCGGCGCCTGCGACGATATAGTCAAACTCACCTTCGAGCCGTTTCGGCATTCTGCTTCCACCCGGATGGTCACTTCACGTTCCCTCCTAATAGGCAGAGGCGGCCGAGCGGGACAAGTGCGGCCATGCCGGGCGGGCAGGGCTAGGCCCCGATGTCAGGCAGTTGGGTGGACTGCTGCTTGCATGGTACACAGTGCTGTATTTTCAATCAAGCTTGAGACCCTCCATGCCCATCGTGAACCGCGTCGCCGATCTTCAACCCGATATTCAGGCCTGGCGCCGGGACATCCATGAACATCCGGAGCTGCTGTACGATGTGCACCGCACTGCAGCATTCGTTGCGGATCGCCTGCGCGAATTCGGCTGCGACGAGGTCGTGACCGGCCTTGGCCAGACCGGCGTGGTCGGCGTGATCAAGGGCAGCAAGCCGGCCGGCGAGGGGCTCAAGGTCATCGGCATGCGCGCCGACATGGACGCGCTGCCCGTCGACGAGCAGACCAACCTGCCTTATGCCTCCAAGACTCCGGGCAAGATGCACGCCTGCGGCCATGACGGTCACACCGCGATGCTGCTTGGCGCGGCCCGCTATCTCGCCGAGACCCGCAATTTCGCCGGCGATGCCGTGGTGATCTTCCAGCCTGCCGAAGAAGGCGGCGCCGGTGGCGCGGCCATGGTCAAGGACGGCCTGATGGAGCGCTTCGGCATCGAGCAGGTCTACGGCATGCACAACGGTCCGGGTATTCCGGTGGGCTCGTTCGCGATCCGGCCCGGCCCGATCATGGCGGCGACCGACGAGGTCGACATCCATATCGAGGGCCTCGGTGGCCATGCCGCGCGTCCGCACAAATGCGTGGACTCGGTGCTGGTCGGCGCGCAGGTGATCACGGCGCTGCAGTCGATCGTCGCGCGTAGCGTCGATCCGCTGGATTCGGCCGTGATTTCGATCTGCGAATTCCACGCCGGCAACGCCCGCAACGTCATCCCGCAGACCGCGACGTTGCGCGGCACCATCCGCACGTTGTCGCCGGAGGTGCGCAAGCTGGTCGAGAAGCGCGTGCACGAAGTGGTCGCAGGTGTCGCGCAGATCACCGGCGCGAAGATCGACCTGCGTTACCATCGCAACTATCCCGTCGTGAACAACCACGCGGCGGAGACCGAGGTGGCGCGGCGCATCGCCGGGCAGGTCGCGGGCGAGGCCAATGTGCACGAGATGCCGCCGCTGATGGGCGGCGAGGATTTTGCCTACATGCTGGAAGCGCGCCCCGGCGCCTTCATTTTCTGCGGCAACGGCGACAGCGCCGGCCTGCATCACCCCGCTTACAATTTCAACGACGAGGCCATCGTCTACGGCACGTCCTACTGGGTCAAGCTGGTCGAAGAATCGCTCGCAGCGTCGTAACACCGAATTTGAAACACAAACGAACAGGGCCCGTGCATCGCACGGGCCCTTTGTCGTTGAGGCGTTGTTCTGCGCTCAGAAGATCTGCGAGAAGATCACGTAGAGCGTGCCGGACAGCAGGATGGCGACCGGCAGGGTCAGCACCCAGGCCATCACCATGTTCCTGATGGTGGCGACCTGGAGGCCCGAGCCGTTCGCGGCCATCGCGCCCGCGACGCCTGATGACAGCACGTGCGTCGTCGACACCGGCAGGCCGAAGGTATCGGCGGCGAAGATCGTGCCGGCGGCGACGAGCTCGGCGGAGGCGCCCTGCGCGTAAGTCAGGTGGGTCTTGCCGATCTTCTCGCCGACGGTGACGACGATGCGCTTCCAGCCGACCATGGTGCCGAGGCCAAGGGCGATCGCCACCGCAACCTTCACCCAGGTCGGGATGAACTTGGTCGCGCTGTCGAGGCCGCCCTTGTAGGCGTTCAGGGTCGCTACCTCGTCCTTGTTGAGGTCGTTCTCCTTGTCCTTCATCAAAAAGCGGATCGCTTCCGAGGTCAGGTACATGTCGTTACGGGTGTTGCCGACCACTTCGGCGGGCACCTTGTTCAGCGAGCCGTACTTCGCGACCTGGTCGCCGACATCCTTCACCAGCACGGCCAGCGAGGGATAGGTGCCTTCGGTGATGTGGTGCGAGGTGATGTACTGCGTCACCGCGGGACGGGGATCGCCGATGATGCTGTGGCCGGCGCCCTTGGCCGCGACGACCTTGGAGGCGGCGTCCGAGACCTTCTGGAATTGGGCCACCTGCGACTCCGGCAATGTGCGATTGAGCGCATAGGCCGTCGGCACGGTACCGATCAGAATCAGCATGATCAGGCCCATGCCCTTCTGGCCGTCGTTCGAGCCGTGGGCAAAGCTGACGCCGGTGCAGGTCAGGATCAGCAGGCCGCGGATCCAGATCGGCGGGGCCTTGTTGCCCTCGGGCGCGGCATAGAGCGCCGGGTTCTTGATGATCACCTTGAGCAGCAGCAGCAGGCCGGCGGCGCAGACGAAGCCGACCAGCGGCGACAGCAACAGCGCGTAGCCGATCTCGGTGGCCTTGCCCCAGTCCACGCCGGAGGTGCCGTCGCGGCCGCGCATCATCGCGTTGGCGACGCCGACGCCGATGATCGAGCCGATCAGCGTGTGCGAGGAAGAGGCCGGCAGGCCGAAATACCAGGTGCCGAGATTCCAGAGGATCGCGGCGATCAGCAGCGCGAACACCATCGCGAAACCGGCGCTGGAGCCGACCTGCAGGATCAGCTCGACCGGCAGCAGCGAGACGATGCCGAACGCGACGGCGCCCGTCGACGTCAGCACGCCCAGGAAGTTGAACAGGCCGGACCACATCACCGCGAATTCTGCCGGCAGCGAGTGGGTGTAGATCACGGTCGCGACCGCGTTGGCGGTGTCGTGGAAGCCGTTGACGAACTCGAAGCCGAGCGCGATCAGCAGCGCGACGATCAGGAGGATATAGGGCAGATAGCTCGTGACCCTGGTGCCGGTCGCATCGACGTCGGCATAGATGCTGTAGGCGACGTAGAGCAGGCCCGCGGTAAGGACACCGAAGAACAGGATCATCGTCAGAGGATTGAAGCCCTTGTCGAGATTGGGCCGGGAAGCCGGCTGGACAGGCGACGGATCACCTACAGCGCGGTCGAATGCAACATCGGTCATTTCTGGACGCCCCTTAACTTTTTGGAAGGGCTATTGTCCGCGATGCATTTGAAGGCTGGATGACAAGTGCGTCGAAAAGTCGCTTTCTCACCAGTATTTAAGCGGCGCGCGGCGCCTTTTTCTGCAGGCCGGCGGCGATCTTCAGATCTTCGACAAAGCGCTGATACTCCAACACTTTGGCTTCCGGATCGGGCAGCCGCAGCAGATAGGACGGATGCACCGTCACAAGTGCCTTGCGCCCGTCGGGCAAGTCTATGAGCCGGCCTCGGGTCTTGCCGATGGGAGTGATCTTGCCGAACACGCTCTGTGCGGCGGTGGCGCCCATCGCGACGATCAGCTCGGGCTGGATCACCGAGACTTCCCGCTCGAACCAAGGCCGGCAGGCCCTGATCTCCGGCGTTCCCGGCTTCTGGTGCAGGCGGATCTTGCCGCGCGGCACGAATTTGAAGTGCTTCACCGCGTTGGTGACGTAGACCTTCTTTCGGTCGACGCCGGCCTCATCGAGCGCGCGGTCGAGCATCTGGCCGGCAGGGCCGACGAAGGGATGGCCGGCGAGGTCTTCCTTGTCGCCGGGCTGCTCGCCGACCAGCATGATGGTGGCGTCCTTCGGGCCTTCGCCGAACACGGTCTGCGTCGCGTCCTTGTAGAGCGGACAGGCGCGGCAATGCGCGGCCTCTTGGCGAAGCGCTTCGAGATCGTCTGCGGCAAGCTTGCGTTTCATCGGAGCCTCCGGCCGCTTCTGAGGCTTGTGCGGATCGGTTGCGGCATTGGCGATCATGGCGCCGGTCATGCGCTCGGCGTCTTCGATCAAGGGTTTAATGATCGAGGCCTCGGGCAGGTTCCTCCAGTATTTCTTCGGCATCTCCGTCTGCATCGCTTTCACCTTCAACCGCGCGGGATTGAAGATGCTGGCGTAGTAGCGCCGCCACGTCTCCTCCAGCCGGTCTTCGCCCGGCGCCTCGTTCTTGCTCACGCCCGGCGTGAAGGTGAGCGCATGGCCGTCCCAATGCGCGCAAAGATCCGGCGTCAGGATCGACCACGGCATGTCGGCAAAGCGTTTGGCGAAGAACGGCGCGGCGAGCTCGACGATGTGATGCTCCGGCTCGAACCAGGCGACGTAATGCGCGGCGCGCTCGCGGCCGATCTCGCGGAAGCGCACAAAGGCGTGCATCTTGTGCTCGTCGCGATGGACCGCTCTCGCCATCGCAACGATCTGCGCGACATCGGCGTCGGTCGCGACATCGATGAGGTCGTGATTGTCCTTCAAGCGCCAGAGCAGGCGATAGAGGATCGCAAACCGCTCGGCATCGCGATGCAGGATCGCGGCCTTGGCGAGATCGACGAATTTGGCTGACACATTGAAGGTGCCGTCGTTTACTTCGAGGATCGGAGACGGCGCGGGCGGAGCGAACAGATCGGCTTCGTGGCCATTCACGGCCCAGGTGATCTCGCGCGGGGCGATTTGATGCAGCACGAGCGACCGCGCGGCTTTGCGCCAGCCGTCGAAATCGGTTTCGGTGTCGAGGGTGATGTACTGCATCAGAAACCAAATCCCAATTGTGTTGCCTTCGGCTTGAATCGTTCGATCAAGCCAGCCGCATCGAGACGATGCGGCGAGGGGCGGTGATCACTGAGGACGATGAACGGCAGCGCCTTGTTGCGGGGCACGTGCAGCCGCGCCAGATCGGAGAGGCGGATCGTGGTGGTGCGCCGCGTCGCAATGATGCGTTCGACTGCCTTGGTGCCGAAGCCGGGCACGCGCAGCAACTCCTCGCGGCTGGCGCGGTTGACGTCGAGCGGAAAGCGGTCGCGGTGGCGCAGCGCCCAGGCGAGCTTTGGGTCGATGTCGAGCGGCAGCATCGCGCTGTCGTCGACGATCTCGCCAACGTCGAAACCGTAGAACCGCATCAGCCAGTCGGCCTGGTAGAGCCGGTGCTCGCGCAGCAGCGGCGGCTGCACCAGAGGCAGTGCGCGGCTGGCATCGGGGATCGGGCTGAAGGCGGAGTAATAGACCCGCCGCAGCCGGTAGGAGCCGTAGAGATTGGAGCTGGTGTGGAGAATGGTGTGATCGGAGGCGCTGTCCGCGCCAACGATCATCTGCGTGCTCTGTCCGGCTGGCGCAAATCGTTGTGGTTTTGCTTTCGTCCTCGTTGCGCGGTTTTCCTCGGCCTCGTCGAGCTTCAGCCGCAACCGGCCCATGGTACGGCGGATCGCGCGCACATCCTTCTCGGGCGCGAATTGCTGCAGGCTCTTCTCCTCGGGCATCTCGATGTTGATGGAGAGACGATCGGCATATTTGCCGGCCTCCGCGATCAGCGCGTCGTCGGCCTCGGGAATGGTCTTGAGATGGATGTAGCCGCGGAAGTGATGCTCCTCGCGCAGCTTTCGCGCGACGCTGACGACCTGCTCCATGGTGTAGTCGGGGCTGCGGATGATGCCGGAGGAGAGAAACAGGCCCTCGATGTAATTGCGCCGGTAGAAGTCGAGCGTGAGCTTGACCACCTCATCGATGGTGAAGCGGGCGCGCGGCACATTCGAGGAGGCGCGGTTGACGCAATAGAGGCAGTCGTAATTGCAGGCGTTGGTGAGCAGCACCTTGAGCAGTGAGATGCAGCGTCCGTCTGGCGCGTAGGAATGGCAGATGCCCATGCCCGGCGCGGTCGAGCCCATGCCCTTGCCGTCGCTGGAATCCCGCTTCTCGGTACCGCTGGACGCGCACGACGCGTCGTATTTGGCGGCGTCCGCGAGAATCTCCAGCTTGCGTTGTACGTCCATCCCAAAATCCCTTTGATTCCGCTCATGAATCCGAAAGTCCGCCAATTTGATTGACTCCCTCCGCGGCGTTAGCTTTATATTAGAACATATCATGAACAAATGAGCCAGCCGCAGGTTCTTATTTTTGAGAACTTCGGCAATCACCCCTGAAGGAGCGGCGAGCATGAGCGGCGCACGTTTAAGCGCGCTTGCGAACTTGCGCGGCCAGATCGAGCGCATCGAGACGGCCGAAATCGTGCACGCGCGCGACCGCGTTGCGCTGGGTCACCACGAGGTGGACTACGCGCTGAAGGGCGGGCTCGCGCGCGCGGTGATCCACGAGGTGTTTTCCGAGGGGCGGCAAGGCGCGGCCGCGACCGGCTTCGTCATGGGACTTGCGGGGAGGGTCTCGGCACAGCGGCCGCTGCTGTGGGTGCGGCAGGATTTTTCGGACATGGAAACCGGTGCGCTGTCGATGAACGGGCTCGCCGAGATCGGGCTCGATCCGCGCCGCGTGGTGATGGTGCGTGCCGCCGATGTCGAGAGCGCGCTACGCACTTCGGCCGATGCGCTCGCCTGTGATGCGCTCGGCGCCGTCGTGCTCGAGCTCTGGGGCGATGTCAGGCAGTTCGATCTGGTCGCGAGCCGCAAGCTGACGCTCGCGGCGCAATCGTCGGGGGTTACCGGCCTGATGCTGCGAATGGCTGCGCAGCCGCTGCCCTCGACCGCTGAGACGCGATGGATGCTGCGCGCGGCACATTCGCCGCCGGGACTGGCATGGCATGCCTGGGGCGCGCCGCGCTTCGATGCCGAGCTGTTGCGCAATCGTCATGGCCAATGCGGCCGGTGGATCATGGAATGGAAATGTGATGAGTGCCAGTTCAGTGACCCGTCGGCGCATTCTCAGCCTGTGGCTGCCGCGCCTGCCCATCGACCGGATCCAGCGTTTCTTGGACAGCGCCGGGCTGGGTAAGATCAAAGCGTTTTCGAGCGAAGTGGGAACCGCTTCGCGTGAAGAAAACGCGTCAAAACAAAAAGATGAGCCCAGCATCGTCGTCATCAAGGACAACAATGCTTTGGTGATCCACGCGCTCGACGAGGCTGCCGAGCGCCTCGGCCTGCATATTGGCCAGCCGCTTGCGAATGCGCGGGCGATGTGTCCCGATTTAAGAGTGTTCGACGCCGATGTGGTGGCGGATGCCAGGACGCTCAGCGACATCGCCGATTGGTGCGACCGCTTCACGCCGCTGGTGGCGCTGGATGCGCCGCACGGGTTGTTCCTCGACATCACCGGCTGCGCGCATCTGTTCGGCGGCGAGGCTGCGCTGCTGCAGACGCTGGTCCGGTCGCTCGCCCGGCAGGGCTTTGCCGTCAGCGCGGCGGTCGCCGGCACCTCGGTCTGCGCGCGCACGTTGACGCGGCAGACCTCCGGCATCATCGTCGCCGATGGCGGGGAAGCGGCGGCGATCGACCGGTTTCCGGTTTCCGCGCTTGGTGCCGGTGAGGCCATCACCACAGGCCTGCGCCGTGCCGGGCTGAAGACCATCGGCGATGTTGCTTCCCGCGCGCCGAGCGAGATCACGGCGCGGTTCGGCGCGCGGTTCTCCACGCTGCTCGCGCATGCGCTGGGGCAGGGCGATGCGCCGATCAATCCGCGCAAGCCGCTGCCGGATTACATCGTGGAGAAACGTTTCGCCGAGCCGATCGCGACCGACACGATGATCGCGCTGACGCTGTCGCGGCTGGCGGATACGTTGATCGCGTCCATGGAAAAGCAGGGCAAGGGCGCTCGGCGTCTCGAAGCCGCGTTCTTCCGCACCGACGGCGTGGTGCGCGCCATCATGGTCGAGACCGGGCGTCCGGTGACGCGAAGCGCCGTCATCGACCGCCTGTTCCGCGAACGGCTCGATGCGCTCGCCGATCCGCTCGATCCCGGTTTCGGCTTCGACATGGTGCGGCTGTCGGCAAGCCGCACCGAGATCGTGGTGCAGGAGCAGCGCGATCTCGACGCCCATGTTCACGACAATGACGAGCTTGCCGCGCTGATCGACCGCATCGCCGCGCGCATCGGCGGAAAGCGTGTCGTCGTGCATTTGCCGCAGGATACGCATATCCCCGAATGCGCGGTGCTGGCCGTACCCGCGCAGCACCATCTCGCTGCCGCCATGCAGGCCGAATGGCCGGCGCGCGCCGCGCACGAGCCGCCGTTGCGTCCCCTCAGGCTGTTCGACCAGCCGGAGCCTGTGACGGTCCCGTTCGCGACCGTGCCTGACGGCCCGCCGCATCAATTCACCTGGCGTCGCGCCAAACATGCGGTGGTGCGGGTGGAAGGGCCCGAGCGCATCGCGATGGAATGGTGGCGCCAGGACGGCAAGCAGCTGACGCGGGATTACTTCCGCATCGAGGATGCCGAAGGCCTGCGCTTCTGGATCTTCCGCGACGGTCTCTACGAGGGCGAGGTGTTCGACGCCGACGGCGAGCCCGCGCCGCCTCGCTGGTACGTGCACGGTCTCTTTGCATGAACAGACCTGGCATGAACACGCCCGCCTATGCCGAGATCGGCATCACCACCAACTTTTCCTTCCTGCGCGGCGGCTCGGATCCGCGCGCCTATGTGCATCAGGCGAGCAAGCTCGGCATTCCCGTGATCGGCATCGCCGATCACAACACACTGGCCGGCGTCGTGCGCGCCTGGAACGAGCTCGGCAACAAAGAGGTGCTGCACAAGCCGAAGCTGCTGATCGGCGCGCGCATCGTCTTCATCGACGGCACGCCCGATATCTTCGTCTATCCGCGCGATCGCGCCGCCTATGGCCGGCTGTGCCGGCTTTTGACCCGTGGCAAGCGCGGCGACGACATCACGCGAATCGAGAAGGGCGAATGCAAGCTTACCTTCGCTGATCTCCTGGAGTTTTCGGAAGGCCAGCTGCTGATCCTGACGCTGCCGCATCGTTTTGAGTCCGGGCAGGTGCTGGATGTTCTTGCCAAGTTGAAAGCGAGCTGCGCCGAGGGCGTGTGGCTGGCGGCGAGCCTGATCTATCGCGGCGACGATCGCCGTCGCCTGGCGCGGCTCGATGATCTCGCCGCAACGGCAAGGGTGCCGCTGCTTGCGACCAACGAGGTGCTCTATCACGATCCCGGCCGCCGCCCGCTCCAGGATGTGCTCACCTGCATCCGGGAAAAGACCACCATCGAGGCGGTCGGACGCAAGCTCGAAGCCAATGCCGAACGCTTCCTGAAGACGCCACGCGAAATGTCGCGGCTGTTCCGGGATTTTCCGGATGCGGTCGTGGAGACCATGCGCTTTGCGGACAGGATCGACTTCACGCTCGACCAGCTCAAATACCAGTACCCGGACGAGCCGGTGCCGCCGGGCAAGACCGCGCAGGGGCATCTGGAGGATTTGACCTGGGCGGGCGTCGATAAATATTTCGGCGGCATCGAGAAGATCGACGACAAGCTGCGCGCCACGCTCGACAAGGAGCTCGCGCTGATCGCCGAGCTGAAATACGCGCATTACTTCCTCACCGTGCATGACATCGTGCACTACGCGCGCAGCCAGAACATTCTGTGCCAGGGACGGGGATCGGCGGCGAATTCGGCCGTCTGCTACGTGCTCGGCATCACCTCGGTCGATCCGACCAAGGTCGACCTGCTGTTCGAGCGCTTCATCTCCAAGGAGCGGCTGGAGCCGCCCGACATCGACGTCGATTTCGAGCATTCGCGCCGTGAGGAGGTGATGCAATATGTCTATCGCCGCTACGGCCGCCACCGCGCCGCGATCATCGCCACCATCATCCATTATCGCCCGCGCAGCGCCATTCGCGACGTCGGCAAGGCGCTGGGCCTGACCGAGGACGTCACCGCCGCGCTCGCCGACACGGTGTGGGGCAGCTGGGGCAAGGGCCTCAACGACATGCAGGTCCGGCAGGCCGGGCTCGATCCCAAAAATCCGATGATCACTCTCGCGGTCGAGCTTGCGACCGAGCTGATCGAATTCCCGCGCCATCTCTCCCAGCATGTCGGCGGCTATGTGCTGACGCAGGACCGGCTCGACACCTATGTTCCCATCGGCAACGCCGCGATGGACGACCGCACCTTCATCGAATGGGACAAGGACGACGTCGACGCGCTCAACATGATGAAGGTCGACGTGCTCGCGCTGGGGATGCTGACGTGTATCCGGAAGTGTTTTGATTTGATCGAGAGGCATAAAGGTAGGCATCTAGAATTGGCGACCGTCGAACAGGACGATCCCAAGGTCTACGACATGCTGTGCGAGGGAGAGTCGCTCGGCGTGTTCCAGGTCGAGAGCCGCGCGCAGATGAACATGCTGCCGCGCCTGAAGCCGCGCACGTTCTACGACCTCGTCATCGAAGTCGCGATCGTACGTCCGGGACCGATCCAGGGCGACATGGTGCATCCGTATTTGCGCCGGCGAAACGGCCTGGAGAAGGTGACCTATCCCTCGCCATCGCCAGAGCATGGCCCCGCGGACGAGCTCTACAAAGTGCTGCACAAGACCAAGGGCGTGCCGTTGTTCCAGGAACAAGCGATGCGCATCGCGATCGAGGCGGCAAAGTTCACCTCCGAGGAGGCCAACGGCCTGCGCCGATCGATGGCGACCTTCCGCAATGTCGGGACCATCGGGCAGTACGAGGAAAAGCTGATCGGCAACATGGTCGCGCGCGGCTACGATGCCAATTTCGCCAGAAGCTGTTTTGACCAGATCAAGGGCTTTGGCTCCTATGGCTTTCCGGAGAGCCATGCCGCAAGCTTTGCGCAACTCGTCTATATCTCCTCATGGCTGAAGCACCATCACCCCGACGCCTTCTGCTGCGGTTTGCTGAACTCGCAGCCGATGGGCTTTTACGCGCCAGCACAGATCGTCAGCGATGCCCATAAGAATGGCGTCGAGATCCGCGAGATTGATGTCTCCTATAGCTTTGCGCAGAACACACTTGAGAATACGGACAAAAGATATTGCGCTGTGCGTCTGGGCTTTCGTCAGATCGATGGTTTTCATTGGCTCGATCCGGATGAGGAGGAACTCAAGCGACAGCAGGCGGAGCGGCAAGGCAAGGTCTATGTCACCCAGGAAGACTGGGCCGACTGCATCATCAAGGCCCGTATCCTCCGGCCCTTCACGTCGCTGGAAGACTTCGCCCGTGACACCGGCCTGCCCAAGCGCGCGCTGATCCTGCTCGCCGATGCCGATGCGTTCCGCTCGCTCGGGCTCGACCGCCGCGAGGCGCTGTGGCAGGTGCGGCGGCTGCCTGATAATGTCGCATTGCCGCTGTTCGAGGCCGCGACCGCGCGCGAGCAAGCCGACGAGCACGCAAAACCGCTTCCGGTGATGCCGCGCTCCGAACAGGTCGTTGCCGATTACCAGACTATCCGGCTGTCGCTGAAGGGCCATCCGATGGAGTTTTTGCGCGAGATGTTTTCGCGCGAACGGATCGTCCCCTGCAAGGAGATCTGCCACGAGAACGACCGGCGCCGCGTCCGCTGCGCCGGCGTGGTGCTGGTGCGGCAGCGGCCGGGCAGCGCCAGCGGCGTCGTGTTCATGACGCTGGAGGACGAGACCGGCATCGCCAATGTCGTGGTGTGGCCCAAGGTCATGGAGCAGTACCGGAAAGAGGTGATGGGCGCGCGCCTGATCGAGGTCCAGGGCTATATCCAGAGCAGCCCCGAAAAGGTGACGCATCTGATCGCCCAGCGCATGATCGACCGTTCGCACGATCTGGTCGGTCTCGCCAACGATGCGTTGAGCCGAAAGCATCCGGTGCCGGCGGGAGCGACGGTCATCGAGCCGCTCAACGAAGACGCCCGCGCGCTCACGGACATGCCCGCGCAAAAAATCCGCCACCCCCGCAACGTCCGCATCCTGCCGCCGTCGCGGGATTTTCATTGAGGATTGTTGCTGACAACCCCGCTTTCAGACCGTCACCCTGAGGTGGCCGCTCCTTCAGCGGCCCTCGAAGGGCGACGGCCCGGCTGCATCGGGGCCGTGCATCCTTCGAGGCTCCCCATGGGACGCGTTGCGTCCCATGCCTCGCACCTCAGGATGACGGGATTGGCAGCGATGGCCTCCCTAAAAATTCACCCGGTTCGAGATCGCACCGTCCACGACCAGATTCGATCCCGTCGTGAACGACGACACCGGGCTCGCCAGAAACACCGCGGCGCTCGCGATCTCCTGCGGCGTTGCCATCCGGCCGGTCGGGTTGCGCTTCATCGCGTCGGCGTAGCGCTCGGGCATATTCTGCTCGACCATGTTCCAGACGCCGCCCTTGAAATAGACCGTGCCGGGCGAGACCACGTTTACGCGGATCTTCTTCTTCGCGTACTGCCGCGCCAGCCCCTTGGCCATGTGGATCAGCGCCGCCTTGATCGGGCCGTAGGAACTGGCAAGCTCGGCCTGTGCCGCCGAGATCGACGAGATGATGACGAAGGCGGCATCGCCGCTCTTCTCGCCGCCGGCCTCGAGGAACGGGCGTGCCGCGTCGAACGCGTGCACCGCGCCGAGCACGTCGAGGCGGAAATTCTGCTCCCATGATGCGGGGTCATGGCCCTGCGACATCGCGCCGGCATTCGAGAACAGCAGGTCGACACCGTCGAGCTTTTTCGCCGCGGTCTCGATCCAGCCCTTCAGCGCCGCGCCGTCGGTGATGTCGACCGGACCGCCGGTCGCGTTGATGCCGCTCGTCTTCAACTCGGCGACGGTCGCCGCCACCTGATCCGCGTTGCGCGCGCACACCGCGACATTGGTGCCTTCACCGGCGAGCGTCTGGGCAATCGCCCGGCCGATGCCGCGCGTGCCGCCGAGGACGATGGCGTTCTTACCCTTGAGACCGAGATCCATTGTTTGGTTTTCCTTGTTGTTGGCCGCGGAGAGTGTAACTGCTCCACGTCGTCATTGCGAGGAGCGAAGCGACGAAGCAATCCAGACCGCGTCCGCGGAGGGAGATTGCTTCGCTTGCGCTCGCAATGACGGCGTGGAGAGACCCGCCCCCTCACTCCGGCGCCGCGCCCACTGGCGGGCCGCCGGGTGGGCGATGCAGGAAGGTCAGCGAAGCATAGGCGCCGGCCCAGGAACCGATCGCCGCGAAAGCGACATAGAAGGCGTTTTCGGTGTAACTGATCACGGCGTAGGAGGAGAGCATGTACCAGACTGCGCTCCAGTTCGCGGCCGGGATGCGCTTGCGCGCGATCACGGCCGAGGTGAACATGACATAGACCGCGTCTGTGGCCGCCGTTGCGATGAACACGGCGCCTGCGGTGAGAGGATCGATGGCGGCCATTGCATGTCCTTATGTGCTAATGGGATGCCGAAAGCTAAAGGGAGAGAAGGGTCATGCAAAGCCCCGCCGACATTCTCAGGGACATCTGGATTTCCGCCGGTGGCGATGTGGCCGCGCTCGAACGCGTGCAACTGACCGGCGCGGAGCCGCAGATCCCATCCTCGTTTCGTGTCGCCGTCGCGGGCCAGACCACGATCGCTGCTGCCGGCCTCGCCGCTGCCGAAATCTGGCGGCTGCGCAGCGGCGAGACGCAGGATATCTCCGTCGACTTGCGCCACGCCGTCGCCGAATGCCGTTCCGAGCGTTATCTGCATCTCGATGGCAAGCCGCCGCCGCCGGCCTGGGATGCGATCGCCGGGGTCTACCAGACCGGCGACAATCGCTTCGTCCGCTGCCACACCAATTTTCCGCATCACCGTGATGCCGTCTGCAAGGTGCTGGCTTGCGAGCCAGAGCGCGAGAAGGTGCAGGCCGCGCTGATGCAATGGAAGGGCGAAGATTTCGAAACCGCGGCTTACGCCGCCGGCGGCGTCGTTGCACTGATGCGGAGTTACGATGAATGGTCCGTGCTGCCGCAGGCGCGTGCGCTAGCCGAATTTCCGTTGATCTCGATCGAGAAGATCGGCGACGCTCCCCCCAAGCCGTGGCCGAAAGGTGATCGTCCGCTCGCGGGCCTGCGCGTGCTCGATCTCTCCCGTGTCATCGCGGGCCCGGTCGCTGGCCGCACGCTCGCCGCGCACGGCGCCGATGTGCTGCTGGTGTCAGGGCCGGAGTTGCCCGCCATCCCGTGGCTCACCATCGACACCGGCCGCGGCAAGCTCACCACCTTCCTCGATCTGAAGAGCGAGGCGGGCAGGGCGCAGATGCGCGCTCTGCTCAAGGACGCCGATATCTTCTCGCAAGGCTATCGCCCGCGCGCGCTCGCAGCGCTCGGCTTTTCGCCGGAGGAAGCGGCAAACATCAATCCGGGCATCGTTTACGTCACGCTGTCGGCATATGGCCATGCTGGTCCATGGGCCGAGCGGCGCGGCTTCGACTCGCTGGTGCAGACCACGACGGGTTTCAACCATGCGGAGGGGCGGGCCGCCGGTATCGACGGTCCGAAGGAACTGCCGGCGCAGATGCTCGATCACGCCACCGGCTACCTGATGGCGTTCGGCGCGATGATGGCGAAGGCGCGCCAGGCCCGCGTAGGCGGCAGCTGGCACGTGCGCGTGTCGCTGGCGCAGACCGGGCGCTGGCTTTGGAATCTCGGCCGGCTCGATGGCGGCCTCAACACCCCGGATCTTACGGGCGAGGCCGTACATGCTGCGTTCATCGAGCGCATGTCATCTGGCTTTGGTACGTTGGAAGCAGTCCGCCATTCGGCACTGCTGTCGACGACGCCGGCGCGTTGGAGCCGTCCTGCGATGCCGCTCGGCAGTCATCCGCCACAGTGGCCGGTGTGAACCTGACGTGAAGCTGACGCGAAGCGAATTTTAACGCAAACCGAAGGGCGGCCAGCGTTTTTTAGGTTGTTTGAAATCCCAATTCGGCACTATTAGCGCGACCGACAAGGCAGCCACCTGCCGAGATCGTCGCAGATACGACCGGGCCCCATGGTAGCTGAAAATACCAAGCGATTGCAGGTGTTTACAAAACGACGGGTGATCTCATCCGTAGTTTTACTAGCTCTTGCCGCTGCCGGAGCCTACGGCTTCTTCTTCGCGGGAGCGAAAGAGAAGAAACATTCCGAGATTTCCAGCCAGTCGCGCCGCAATGCGCAGAATTTCATGCCGACGCCCTCCGAATGGGCGACGCTGACGATCGAGCCGGTCAAGGCCAAGACCTTCCGCGCCGAATATGTCACCGAGGGCAAGGTTGCGGTCGACGAGGATCGCTCGACGCCGGTGTTCTCGCCCTATGCAGGCCGCGTGACCAAGCTGCTCGCCAAGCCGGGCGAGATGCTGACGCAAGGTCAACCGCTGTTCACGATCGAGGCCGCCGATACCGTGCAGGCCCAGAACGATTTCATCGCGGCGATGACCGCGCAGAACAAGGCCAAGTCGGCGATCGATCTGGCCGACATCCAGTTCAAGCGCGCCAAGGATCTCTATGAAGGCCGCGCCATTCCGCTGAAGGACTATCAGCAGGCGGAAGCGACCCAGGTCCAGGCGCAGAACGACATGCGCTCCTCGGTGACGGCGCTGGAAGCCGCGCGCAACAAGCTGCGCATCCTCGGCTTCACCGACGAGACCATCAAGACCTTCCAGGACAAGGGCGCGATCAATCCGGAGATCACGATCTATTCGCCGATCTCCGGCACCGTCGTGCAGCGCAAGATCGGCCCCGGCCAGTATGTCAGCGCTGGCGCCAGCGATCCGGTGTTCGTGGTCGGCGATCTCTCCACGGTCTGGCTCACCGCTTTCGTTCGCGAAAGCGACGCGGCCGCGGTGTGCGTCGGTCAGGACATCACCGTCAACGTGATGGCGCTGCCGGGCCGTCCGCTCATCGCGAAGATCAACTACGTCGCCGCCGCGATCGATCCCAACACTCGCCGCCTGCTGGTCCGCGCCACCATCGACAACAAGGACGGGCTGCTCAAGCCCGAGATGTTCGCCAACGTCACGATCTATTCGGCCGGCGACCGCGCCGCACCCGCGGTGCCGAAGCAGTCCTTGATCTACGAAGGCGACCAGGTCCGCATCTGGGTCGCGCGCGACGACAAATCGGTCGAATTGCGCCAGATCAAGATCGGCCGCATCAACGGTAACCTCGTCGAGGTCACCAACAACCTGTCGCCCGGCGAGCAGATCGTCGTGAAGGGCAGCCTCTTTATCGACCGCGCAGCATCCGGCAGCTGACCGGCGGCCCAAAAAAGCTAAAGACAAAGCTGAAGACCTGAATGGATCGCCTCGTCGCACTTGCCGTCAACCGGCGCTTCCTGATGGTCGGCATGTTCGTCGCCGTGCTCATCGGTGGACTGATCGCGTTCAACCAGCTCAACATCGAGGCCTATCCCGACCCGACCCCGCCGATGGTCGACATCGTGACGCAAAGCCCGGGCCTGTCGGCCGAGGAGATCGAGCGCTACATCACGATCCCGATCGAGACCCAGGTCGCGGGCCTCAAGAACATCACGACCATCCGCACCATCTCGCTCTATGGTCTGTCCGACGTCAAAATCCAGTTCTCCTTCGCCTATACCTACGACGAGGCGCTGCAGCAGGTGCTGAATCGCCTGGCGCAGCTCGCGCCGCTGCCGGGCAACGTCCAGCCGCAGATCTCGCCGCTCAGCCCGATCGGTGAAATCTTCCGCTACCGCCTGGTCGGTCCGCCGAACTACAGCGTGCTCGATCTCAAGACCATCCAGGACTGGATCCTGCAGCGTCGCTTCCGCGCCGTGCCGGGGGTGATCGACGTCACCGGCTGGGGCGGCAAGAGCAAGACCTACGAGCTCCAGGTCGACTTCAACAAGCTCGTCGCCAATGGCTTGACGCTGCCGCAGGTGCTCCAGGCGGTCGGCAATTCCAACGTCAATGTCGGCGGCAACACCGTCAATATCGGCCAGCAATCGGCCGTGGTGCGCGGCGTCGGCCTGATCAAGTCGATCGACGACCTCGCCAACACCATGATCGCGCAGACCAACGGCAACCCGGTGCTGGTCAAGGACGTCGCCACCGTCACTGTCGGGCAGAAGCCGCGCCTCGGCATCGCCGGCATCGACGATTCCGACGACATCGTGCAGGGCATCGTGCTGATGCGCCGCGGCGAGCAAAGCTCGCCGACCATCAAGCGCGTCCACCAGCTCGTCCAGACCATCAACAACTCCAGCATCCTGCCGCCCGGCGTGCGGATCGAACGCATCTACGACCGCGGCGACCTGATCGAGCTGACCACCCACACCGTGCTGCACAACATGGTGGTCGGCATCCTGCTCATCGTGATCCTGCAGTGGATCTTCCTCGGCGATCTCCGCAGCGCGTTGATCGTCGGCGCCACGATTCCGTTCGCGCTGTTCTTTGCGGTGATCATCCTGGTGCTGCGCGGTGAATCCGCAAACCTGCTGTCGGTCGGCGCCATCGACTTCGGCCTGATCGTCGATGCCACCGTCATCATGGTGGAGGCGATCTTCCGGCGACTGACGCAGACGACGCCGATGTCGGAACACGAGCAGATGTCGCCCGAGACGCTGTTCGGCATGAAGAGCCATGCCATCCTCAGCGCCGCCGCCGACGTCTCGCGCTCGATCTTCTTTGCCGCCGCCATCATCATCGCGGCATTCCTGCCGCTGTTTACGCTGTCGGGCGTCGAGGGCAACATCTTCGGCCCGATGGCGCGCACCTATGCCTACGCGCTGGCCGGCGGCCTGCTGGCCACCTTCACGGTGACGCCGGCGCTGTCTGCCATCATCCTGCCCGCGCATGTCGAGGAAACCGAAACGAGGGTCATGCGGATCCTGCATCGGCTCTACATGCCGGTGCTCAACTGGGCCGTCGCAAATCGCAGCATCGTGCTTGGCGCCGCGGTCGGCCTCGTGCTGATGACGATTGCGCTCGCCCGGCTGCTCGGTCTGGAATTCCTGCCGAAGCTGGAAGAGGGCAACCTCTGGATCCGCGCCACGCTGCCGCCGACCATCTCGCTGCAGGAGGGCAATTCCTACGTCAACGAGATGCGCAAGCTGATCCGGGCCCGGCCCGAGGTGGAATCCGTGGTGTCGCAGCACGGCCGCCCCGACGACGGCACCGATGCCGCGGGCTTCTTCAATGCCGAGTTCTTCGCGCCGCTCAAGCCGATCAGCCAATGGCCCGGCACGCGCGACAAGGAAGAGCTGACGGCGCAATTGCTCAAGCAGCTCGACGACCGTTTCCCCGGCGTCGAGTTCAACTTCTCGCAATATCTCCAGGACAACGTCTCCGAAGCCGTCTCCGGCGTGAAGGGCGAGAACTCGATCAAGCTGTTCGGCAGCGATCTGCAGGCGCTCACCGACACCGCCAACAAGATCAAGCAGGTGCTGTCGACCGTCCAGGGCGTCACCGACCTTGCGGTGTTCACCTCGCTCGGTCAGCCGACCGTGCAGATCGACATCGACCGCGCCAAGGCGGCGCGCTACGGGCTCGCGCCCGGCGACATCAATGCCACCATCAAGGTCGCGATCGGCGGCGACACCGCGGGCGATCTCTACGAGCCCGGTTCCGATCGTCACTTTCCGATCATCGTCCGCCTTGCGCCGGAATATCGCCGCAGCGCCGAGGCGATCCAGAATCTGCGCATCGGCGCGCCCGGGCCGAACGGCACCGTGACGCAGATTCCGCTGAGCGAGGTTGCGACCATCAGCCTCGTCTCCGGCGCGGCCTACATCTATCGCGAACAGCAGGAACGCTACCTGCCGATCAAGTTCTCGGTGCGCGAACGCGACCTCGGCAGTGCGATCCGCGAAGCCCAGGACAAGATCGCCGAACAGGTGCAATTGCCGCCCGGCTCGCACATGGAATGGGTCGGCGAGTTCGGCAATCTCCAGGATGCGATCCGGCGGCTGTCGATCGTCGTGCCGATCTCGCTGGCGCTGATTGGCGTGCTGCTCTGGTTCAATTTCGGCTCGATGGCCGACACGTTGCTCGCCATGAGCGTGATTCCGATGGCGATCTTCGGCGGCGTGCTGGGACTTCTGATCTCCGGCACCGCGTTCAGCGTCTCCGCGGCGATCGGTTTCATCGCGCTGTTCGGCATCGCCGTGATGGACGGCATCATCATCCTGTCGCAGTTCAACCAGTTGATCGAAGAAGGCATGGACCGCATGAGCGCGGTGATCCGCACCGGCGAACTGCAACTGCGGCCCGTGCTGATGACCTGCGTGGTTGCCGGCGTCGGTCTGCTGCCGGCGGCGCTGTCAGAGGGTATCGGTTCGCAGGTGCAGAAGCCGCTCGCGGTCGTCGTCGTCACCGGCATGATGCTGGCGCCGATCGTGATCCTCGTGACCCTGCCGGTCCTGATCTCCTTCTTCTCCCGCCGCGCGCGCTGAGCGATCTCTTACAACATATGCTGCACGATCCGCAGCAACATGGTCGTGCCGAGCCCGAGAAGCATCAGGCTTGCGAACCGGCTGCTCAATGACAGCATGCGCGGCGTCAGCCGCGACCGCGCGGTGGCGACGATCGTGCTGAGCATCATCCACCAGACCGCCGAGCCGACGAACACGCCCGCGATCAACGGCGCGGCCGCGGCCTGTGTCGAGAACGCATGCAGCGCGGCCAGAAACAGGATGACCGTCAGCGGATTGGTCAGCCCGAGCGCGATCGCGCTGAGATAGGCGCGCGCCAGGCGGACGCGGTCGACTTCACCAGCGTCCTGCAGCACGATCGCATTTGCGGAGCGCGAACCACAGCAGCGTCAGCGCCGAGACGACGCCGAAGACGACGGCATTCGCCTCGACCCAGGGCTGCGCGAGCGAACCCAATCCCAAAACTGCGAAGGCGCTGTAGGTGAGGTGCACGGTCGCCGCACCAAAGCCCGTTGCGAGGCCCGTTGCCATGCCCGATGCCAATGTGCGCTGAATGCACAACATGCCCATGGGTCCGATGGGCGCGGCGACGGTGAAACCAATTCCGATGCCGGACAACAGCGCGGCAAGATAATGCGATAAAGGCATGTATTCCGCACGAACAAATGAAATCTGTGCGTGCGTACCGGGACGCGGGAGCCGGTGCCTCAACCGAAAGGGTGAAAAGCAAAAAGAAGCGCGAACACGATCCTGTGAATCGATGCAGCGATGTGGTCCCGATGCAACGCTGTGATCGTGCTACAACGGTTCCATTGCGCGAGATGGAATCAAGTTCCATCTCGCAGCTATTGCGGTGCGCGACGCATGCATCGTGCGTCGCGAATCAGAATCCGTAGAGCTTCGCCGGATTGTCGACCAGGATCTTCTTGCGCACGCCGGCATCGGGCGCCCACACCGGCAATTGATTCAGCAAGGCGCCGTCGTCGATCTGGTAGAGCGGAGCGATGTCGGTGGCCTTGCGTCCTTCGACCCGGCTCGAATCCGGATGCGGCCAGTCCGTGCCCCAGACGATCCGGTCGGCATTCGCCGCGATCAGCGCCCGCGCATAGGGCACCATGTCCTGATAGTCGGGCGCGAGCTTCGACGAGCGGTAGGCGCCCGAGATCTTCACATAGGCCTTGCCTGATTTCACCAGCGCGACGAGATCGGAGAAGCCCGGCTGCTCGACACCCAGCGGTGCCTCGAGGCCGCCGAAATGGTCGAACACGACGGGGACCGGCGCGCTCTCGACCAGGTCCTTGATTGCCGAGATCATGGCGAGCGTGGTGTAGAGCTGGACATGCCAGCCGCGGGCCTTCATGCGATCGACCGCGGTGGTGAAGCGCGTGCGGCCGACATTGGGATCGTTGACGCCGCCGGTCGCGAGATTGAGACGCATGCCGCGGAAGCCGTCCTGCTGCATCGTATCGAGTTGAGCCTCCGTCGTCTTGTCGTCGATCACGGCGACCCCGCGTGCGTTTGCGCCGCGCGCCTTCATGCCGAACAAAGTGGAGGAATTGTCGGTGCCGTAGACGCTGGGCGTGACGATCACCACGCGTTCGATGTGCAGCGCCTTGTGCAGCGCAGCCATTTCCTCCGGCGACGCCGGCTCCGGCGTGTAGACGCGGCCCGCGAAGAACGGAAACTTCTCGACATCGCCGTGAATGTGGGTGTGGCAGTCGCAGGCATGCGCCGGGACGTCGAAATTGACCGGCGTCGCGGGCTGCGCTGCGCGGGCGTGGGCTTTGGTGGACATGGAGACTCCGGCGGCAAGTGAGGCAAGCAGAACGCTGCGTCGATTGAGCATGGTTTCTTCCCCCGGTCTGTATTGTTGTTGAGTGACCGACAATAGCATAGCGGAGAGGCGCGAGCAGTCTTTTGCCAGCTCAACCGTCACCGACGCGATCTTCGCAGATGCGAGAAAAAGAGAATCCGACGTCTACTGCCCCGACGGCGTGCGCAGGCCGTGCCAGGCGTCGCGGACCTGCTGGTAGTGCACCTCGGGCAGATAGTCCGGCGTGTTCAGGCTCAGCGTCTTGACGTCGAGATGGCCGACCGCGCTCAGCAGAGTGTAGGAGGCGATCACGCGGTCACGCAGCGCGCCGATCAGGCGCGCCTTGGCCTGGATCAGATCAGCCTGCGAGTTCAGCACGTCCACCGTTGTGCGCTGTCCGCCCGCGGCTTCACGCTGCACGCCCTGAAGCGCGACGGTGGCCGCCTTCACTTCGGACTCGGAGGCCGAGACCGCGATCTTGGCGCCCTCATTGGCGACCCACGCGCTGGTCGCAGCCGTGCGGGCCTGATTGCGGACCTGGTCGAGCACCAGCCGGCTCTGCGCCGTGATCTCCTTGGCCTGCCGCGTCTGCGACGCGGCCTGGCCACCGTCATAGATCGGCGCGGTGACGTTGGCGACGATCGAGGCCTGGTCCTCGGCGAAGGTGCCGAGCGTCGGATCGTTGTTGCGGCTCTTGCTGGCACTGCCCTGCAGGCTGGCGCTCGGCAGCAGCGCGCCTTCGGCGACGCGGATGTTGGTCGAGGCGACGTCGACGTCGAAGCCGGCCGCCATCACCGCCGGATGCTGGCGGATCGCCATCGAGAGCGCATCCTCGCGGCTCTTCGGCAGATAGCGGTCGACGACTTCGGCGGCGCGAAGTTGCGAGGGCGGATTGCCGATCACCTGCGCGTAGGTGGCCTGGCTCACCGCGAGCGCGACTTCGGCGGCGTTGAGATCCGAAAGCCCGCGATTGAGCCGCGCCTCGGCCTGCGCGCTGTCGGTCGGCGTGACGTCACCGGCATTGAGGCGGCGCTGGGTGACCGACAGCGTCTCGCGCAGGAACGCGACGTTGGAGCGCTGCGCCTCGACCAGCGACTGGTTGGCCAGCACGTTGGTGTAGGCGGTCACCGCGTCGAGCAGCACGCCCTGGCCGACATTGCGCAGTGCCTCGCGGCCGGACTGAACCTGGAGTTCCGCGGCGCGCACGCTGTTGGCGGTGCGGAACCCGTTGAACAGCGTCTGCGTCACGGTGACGCCGATGATCCACGGCTTCAGATTGGCGGTCTGGATGGTGTTGTCGGGCAGCAGGTTGCGCACCGATTGCAGGCCGGCGCTGAGGCTCGCCACGATCTGCGGGCGATAGCCGGCGAGCGCTTGCGGCACGTTCTCGTCCGTGGCGCGTTGTCGCGCGCGTTCGGCATTGAGCTGCGGGTTGGTCTGGTAGGCCTTGGCGAGTGCTTCCGGCAGGGCTTCCGCCGATGCGCCGGAGGGCAGGGCGCAGCAGAGCGCCAGCGTGGTCCATGTCGCAAGTACAGGAGCCACGCCCGATCGACGTCGCGTCATCACGCGACCAGCTCTGGCGGCACGCCCAATCATCGAATCCCGCTTAATCCCGGCTGTCCGCCCCCGCCGACGGCGGCTCTCTTAACTGTTTAGCCAGCGGAGGTCCCGCAGGCAAACTGCCGCGGGGAAAACCCCCATCTATTCCGTGCTTGTTGCAGGGGCGTCACAGCATTTTTGCGGGCAGACGCCGGAGACTTACACCAGCCTTACCGCGTCGGAGGCTTACCGGTTCTTGTTGACCGGTTTGCGCTTCTCGATGAACGCAGCCATGCCCTCGGAGCGATCTTCCAGAGCAAAGGTCGAATGGAACAGGTTGCGTTCCACGCTCATGCCCTCGGCGAGCGTGGTCTCGAAGGCGCGGTTCACCGCTTCCTTCGCCATGGCAACGGCAGGGCGCGACATCGATGCAATCTTCTCGGCGGCGGCCATCACCTCGTCCATGAGCTTGTCGGCGGGCACAATCCGGCTGACGAGGCCGCTGCGCTCGGCCTCGGCCGCATCCATCATGCGGCCGGTGAGGCAGAGGTCCATTGCCTTCGATTTGCCGATCGCACGGGTCAGGCGCTGGGTACCGCCGATACCGGGAATGGTGCCGAGCGTGATCTCGGGCTGGCCAAACTTGGCGGTGTCGGCCGCGATGATGAAGTCGCACATCATGGCAAGCTCGCAGCCGCCGCCGAGCGCATAGCCCGCGACCGCGGCGATGGTAGGCTTGCGGCAGCGCGCGACGCGGTCGCCGCCGATCGCGGCGAAATCCTCGGAGAACATGTCGATGAAGCCCTTCGGCTGCATCTCCTTGATGTCGGCGCCGGCGGCAAAGGCCTTCTCGCTGCCGGTCACGACGATGCAGCCGATGGCGTCATCGCCCTCGAGGTCGTCGATGGCGGCGGCGATCTCGCGGAAGACGCCGAAGGAGAGGGCGTTGAGCATTTTCGGCCGGTTCAGCTTGACGATGCCGACCGCGCCTTTGCTTTCGACGATGATGTGTTCGAACGTGCTCATGCTCCACCCACGCTTTTGATTGGGCGGGCAATGTGCCTGCTGGCGCGGATGCCTTCAAGGGGGCCAAAAGCCACCGGAACGCGCAGCGCTATGCGCGTTCCGGATGAGATCCATCAGGTCGAAAATTGGCGCCCCGACGCTACGCCATGAACATGCGCGCGGCGGAGGCCAGCGTCAGCAGTGCGCCGAAGCCGATGAAGATCTTGCCGATCAGGGAGCTCTGGTCCCAGGCCGAGCTCTGGCTGGCCATCACCGGGGCCGGCCTCGCTTGCGCATCGGTCGCGGCAATCACCGCCTTCTGCGGCGGCGGGGTGTCCGGCTGCGCGGCGCGGTCGATGTCGTTGAGCTGGTCGGGATCGACCGTCTGCGCTTCGGCATTCGGGCTGGCGGTATTATCGGCTGCCGCCTGCATGTTGTCGTTGGCGCGCCCGGTCATCGCCGAGGCTGCCGCTGCCGTCGGCGTGTCGGCGGCGGCAAGCTGTGCATTGGCATTGGCGACGGCCGGCGGCATCTGGCTGGAGGCCGGTGCGTCGCTCTGGGCCTGCGCGTCGTCCGTTTTTGCCGCGGCGTCCTTCTTGTCGGCCTTTTCGTCGGACTTCTTCGCCGTCTTGTCGCTGTCGCGATGGCGCGAGGCATGGCGCCGTTGCTTGCCCGGCTTGGTCAAGTCCTTGGCCGTGTCGGCCTGCTTGCTCGCGCTGTCTGATTTGCCGGCTGCGCTCGGCGCCGCCTGCGCTGCCCCGCCGAACAGCAGGAAAATCCCTGCAAGAAGAATCAATGCCGCGTGTCCGCTGGCTCTCATCATGTTGACGATCTCCCCAAATCCGCCCGTCCCGGGTCGAACTGAGACCCCGGGGCGTGACGACAGCGGGGCAGAAAATGGGAATCTTCGGGCTACACCGGGCAAAAGCTTGGCAAACCACCGCCTGTGGCCGGCAGCCCGGGTGCGGGCTGGACCGATCGGTGTTATGAGCCGTCAGGGGTTTTGGCGGCCGTGCCGGGTGGCGGGTCAGGCTTCGATCACGAATTCGTGATCTTACTTGTTCCTGCGTAACAAACTGAAAGATCGGCCGAAATGCATGGTGAGGCGCGCGTGCGCGGACGTGAGGACGAATGGACCGGCCTGATGCGGTCGGCCATGGCGGGTGATGATGCGGCGTATCATCGCTTGTTGAAGGCGGTCACGCCCGTGCTGCGCGCTGCCGCGAGGCGGGGCCTGGCGCGGGCCGGCCAGCCTCCCGACCAGGCCGAGGATATCGTGCAGGAGATTCTGTTGGCGGTGCATCTGAAGCGGCACACCTGGGACAGCGAGGCGCCGTTTGCGCCGTGGCTGTTCGCGATCGCCCGCAACAAGCTGATCGACACGCTCCGGCGGCGCGGCCGGCGGGTGTTCGTCGACATCGACGATTTCGCCGAGACGCTGCCGGGCGAGATGCCGGAGGAGACCGCCTCCGCGGCCGAGGTCGCGACCCAGTTGGGCACGCTGCCGCAGCGCCAGCGCGAGGTGTTGCAATCGATCGCGGTCGAGGCCGCCTCGATCAAGGACACGGCGGCCAAGTTTTCGATGAGCGAGGGTGCGGTGCGCGTTGCGCTGCATCGCGGACTTGCAGCACTGACAGCCAAACTGCGGGACCACTAGTCATGGACACCGATCAACTCATTCGCTCGCTTGCGGCCGACAACGCCCATCGTACACCGCGCGTCGGCGCGATGCTGACGATGGCGCTTCTGGTGGCCGCGCCGCTGTCGATCCTGATCTTCGCGACGTTCCTCGGCGTGCGCGCCGACGTGATGAGCGCGATGCATAATCCGTTCTTCGACACCAAGTTCGCGGTCACGCTGTCGCTCGCGATCCCCGCGATCATCGTCAGCCTCCACCTGTCGCGGCCCGAAGCCCTGATGCATGGCTGGGGCTGGCTGCTGCTGCTGCCCGTCGGGCTGCTTGCGGTTGCGATCGGCAGCGAAGCCATGATGGCGCCGGCGATGCCGATGTCGATGCGGCTGGTGGGCAAGAACTCGCGGGCCTGCCTGATGGCGATCCCCGCAATGTCGCTGCCGCTGCTCGCGGGCGCGCTGTTCGGCCTGCGCCACGGTGCGCCGTCGCGGCCCGCGCTGGCCGGTGCGCTGGCCGGCATGCTGTCGGCCGGACTCGCCGCAACGCTCTACGCCTCGCACTGCACCGACGACTCGCCGCTGTTCGTCGCGACCTGGTACACGATCGCGACGGCCGTGGTGACGGCGATCGGAGCTGCGGTCGGCTCGAGAGTGCTGAGATACTGAAATCGCTTCGCGCAGATTGGCGTCTCCTCATCTGCGCGAATTGTAGCTTTGCATCAGCCCCATTAAGCGCCCATCCACGGGCATGGCCCATGGGTTCATACCATTGTGACCGGCTAATCCTGCGCGCGCCTAGAAACCAACTCGGGTTGGACGACTTCTATCAGAGCGTCGGCGGACGCTGCTGTAGCGAGGGATATGCCCAACCATGCGAAAACCCAGCGCATTCGAGATGTCACGGCGGAACCTTCTGCTGGGAACCGCGACGACGGTCGCGATCGGGGCCGCATCCAGGGTCGCGAAGGCAGAAGGCTCGGTCGCGGGACCTGCCTTGCAGGCGGCGCGCTCGGACGCACCCGCAATGGCGAGGGTTTCCTTCAACATCAATGGTGAGATGCGCGCGCTTGAGCTGGACACGCGGACCACATTGCTGGACGCCTTGCGCGAACATCTCCATCTGACCGGCACCAAGAAGGGGTGCGATCATGGCCAGTGCGGCGCCTGCACCGTGATCGTCGACGGGCAACGCATCAATTCCTGCCTGACCCTCGCGGTCATGCACGAGGGCGACAGCGTCACCACGATCGAAGGGCTGGGCACGCCAGAGCACATGCATCCGATGCAAGCCGCTTTCGTCAAGCACGACGGCTTTCAATGCGGGTATTGTACGCCGGGCCAGATCTGCTCGGCGGTCGCCGTGCTCGACGAGATCAAGGCCGGAATTCCCAGTCATGTCACGGGCGACCTCAACGCCGTGCCGCAGTTCTCGAACGCTGAACTGCGCGAACGAATGAGCGGCAATATCTGCCGTTGCGGTGCTTATTCCAATATCGCCGAGGCAATCACCGAGATCGCGGGGAGGCCTGCATGAAATCATTCACCTATGAGAAGGCGCATTCGCCTGCCGCGGCGGCCTCGGCCGCGATCAGGAGCAGCAACGCCAAATTTATCGCCGGCGGCACCAATCTGCTCGACCTGATGAAGCTGGAAATCGAGACGCCCGCCCATCTGATCGACGTCAACGGACTTGCCTTCGACAAGATCGAAGCCACGCCCGAAGGCGGGTTGCGCATTGGAGCCCTGGTGCGCAACACGGCTCTGGCTGCCGACGAACGGGTCCGACGCGATTATGCCTTGCTGTCGCGCGCGCTGCTGGCCGGAGCTTCCGGTCAATTGCGCAACAAGGCGACAACGGCCGGCAATCTCCTCCAGAGGACGCGTTGTCCGTACTTTTATGACACCAACCAGCCTTGCAACAAACGCAGTCCCGGCAGCGGCTGTTCTGCGCTCGGTGGGGTGAGCCGCCAGCATGCGGTGATTGGTTCGAGCGAGACCTGTATCGCGACCCATCCGAGCGACATGGCCATCGCGATGCGTGTGCTCGATGCGACCGTCCAGACGGTGCGCCCGGACGGTACAAATCGAAACATTCCGATTGCAGATCTCCACCGTTTGCCCGGCGATACGCCACATATCGAGACGACGCTTGCTGCCGGCGAACTAATCACCTCTGTGACGCTGCCGAAGCCCGTCGGAGGGACGCACATTTACCGGAAGATACGAGACCGTGCGTCTTACGCGTTCGCATTGGTGTCGGTTGGTGCGATCGTCCAGCGCGATGGTCGGGGACGGGTCGCGGTGGGCGGAATTGCTCACAAGCCGTGGCGGGTCGAGGCTGCCGAAGCCGAAATGCCGCACGGCGCCAAGGCCGTCGCTGCACGCCTTCTCGAGGGTGCGAGTCCCACCAAGGAGAATGCATTCAAGCTCTCGCTGGTCGAGCGAACTCTTGGCGCAGTCCTGACCGAAGCGAAAGGATGAGCCATGAAGTTCGACACACCCGCAACCTCCAACCCCATCGATCAGCTCAAGATCATCGGCCATGAAACCAGCCGGATCGACGGCCCGCTGAAAGCGACCGGGCGTGCCACCTATGCTTATGAGTGGCATGACGGCATCGTCGCTCCCGCCTATGGCTACATTGTCGGCTCGGCTATCGCCAAGGGCCGGATCGCGGCGATGGATCTGTCTCAGGCCGGGTCTGCGCCAGGCGTTATTGCCATCGTCACGGCGGACAACGCCGGTAAGATTGGAAAGGGTAGTTACAATACCGCCAGGCTGCTCGGTGGACCCGACATCGACCATTATCATCAGGCCGTCGCGGTCGTTGTTGCCGAGACGTTCGAGCAGGCGCGCTCCGCGGCCCAGCTCGTGCGGGTCGACTACAGGGCGGCGAGCGGCGCCTTCGACCTTTCGGCTGGACGTGACGGCGCTGCCAAGCCGTCCAGCCGTGGTGGTGATGGTCAACCCGACACGGCAGTTGGTGATTTTGCAGGCGCCTTCGCATCCGCGCCGGTGCAGCTCGACGCGACCTACAGCACGCCGGACCAAGCCCACGCGATGATGGAGCCGCATGCGTCGATGGCGGCGTGGGATGGCGACAAGCTCACCCTGTGGACGTCGAACCAGATGATCGCCTGGACCACGGGCGACGTGGCGAAGACGCTGGGCTTGCCCAAGGAGAATGTCCGGCTGATCTCGCCGTTCATCGGCGGCGGCTTTGGCGGCAAGCTGTTTCTCCGCTCCGACGCGATTCTTGCCGCGCTCGGGGCGCGCGCTGCCGGCCGCCCGCTCAAGGTGGCGTTGCAGCGGCCGCTGATGTTCAACAACACCACGCATCGTCCGGCGACGATCCAGCGCATTCGCATCGGGGCCGGAAGGGATGGCAAGATCACGGCGATCGGACACGAGAGTTGGTCGGGAAATTTGCCGGAGGGCAGGCCGGAGACGGCGGTCAACCAAACGCGGCTGCTTTATGCCGGCGAAAATCGGATGACCGCGATGCGGCTCGCCATGCTGGATCTCCCGGAAGGCAATGCGATGCGGGCGCCTGGCGAGGCGCCCGGCATGATGGCGCTCGAGATCGCCATGGACGAGATGGCGGAGCGGCTCAACCTCGATCCGATCGAATTCCGCGCACGCAACGACACTCAGGTCGATCCCGAACATCCGAATCGCCCATTCTCGCAGCGGCAGCTCGTCGCGTGCATGAAAACCGGGGCCGAGCGCTTCGGCTGGGATGCCCGAAACTCCGAGCCCGGCAAGCGGAGGGAGGGTCGCTGGCTGGTCGGCATGGGTATGGCTGCGGCGTTCCGCAACAATCTTCTCATGAAGTCAGGTGCGCGCGTTCGTCTCGATCGGAGCGGGATTGTGACCGTCGAGACTGACATGACCGATATCGGAACCGGCAGTTACACCATCATAGCTCAGACCGCGGCGGAGATGATGGGTCTGCCGCTCGACAAGGTCGTCGTGCATCTCGGCGACTCCAGCTATCCGGTCTCTGCCGGTTCCGGCGGACAGTTCGGCGCCAACAATTCGACATCGGGTGTTTATGCGGCCTGCGTCAAGCTGCGCGAAACGGTCGCGCAGAAGCTTGGCTTCAATTCCGCAGACATCGTGTTTTCGGATGGACAGGTGTCCGCGGGCAACCGAAGCGTTCCGCTGGGACAGGCCGCGTCGGATAACGAACTGGTAGCTGAGGATTCGATCGAATATGGCGATCTCGCCAAGACGCACCAGCAATCGACATTCGGGGCTCATTTCGTCGAGCTCGGCGTCGACGCAGCGACGGCCGAGATCCGCGTCCGGCGAATGCTTGCCGTGTGCGCTGCAGGTCGTGTCCTCAACCCGAAGACCGCGCGCAGCCAGGTGATTGGTGCGATGACGATGGGTGTCGGCGCGGCGTTCCTGGAGGAACTGGCTGTGGACAAACGGAGCGGCTTCTTCGTCAATCATGATCTTGCCGGCTACGAGGTTCCGGTTCACGCGGACATCCCGCATCAGGATACAATTTTCCTCGACGAAACCGATCCAATGTCGTCGCCGATGAAAGCCAAGGGAATCGGCGAGCTCGGCCTGTGCGGTGTCGCCGCGGCACTGGCCAATGCCGTCTACAATGCGACGGGTATACGTGTGCGCGACTATCCGATTACGCTCGACAAGCTATTGCATCGGCTGCCCGACGCCTGACGGCGACGACTACGCCGCCGGCGTCGTCGTCTGCATGCGGTGGAAACGCAGCACCTGCTGCGCGGTCGATGAGCGCAGCGCCTCGTAGGTATCGCGCAGCGTCAGCATGTCGGTCTGCGAACCGCCCGAAAGCTTTTCGCGCATGGCGATGATCGCGCGAACGCTCGACCATTGCATGCCCGCGACCTTGGCGAGGATCATCACGCCCTCGGTGCGGCTCTCGATCATCATGTTCTCGGCGGTCTCGACCGCGACGCCCGCGAGCGCCGCGAGCCCGGCATTGGTTTCGTCGAACTTGCCCTGCTCGGCGAAGGTCGTGACCTGGACTTCGTTGAGGCGGCCGTCATCGTGCAGCGATTTCACCAGCGCGCGCGCCATCTCGGTCTGCCTGGTCATGGCGGCGGCGCGCACGCGCTGGGCCGCTTCCTGAACCACGCTCGAGACTTCGTCGGCGAGCTCAGGGTGAGCGTCCGCAAGCTTCTTGCGGACGCTCAGGGAGGCCTTCGCGACCAGCTTCAGATAATGATGGCGCGGCAGATCGGGCCGCACGCCGATGCAGGTTGCGAGATCGTCGTCGCGTTCGGCACGCGAAACGAGGTCGGCGAGACTACCCTCCGAAAGCCGCGCGCCGGGATTGCCGACGGTCGACTGCACCACGTCCTCGTTGCCGCGAGCGACCAGCACGTCGGTCAGCGTTTCCGACAGCACGCGTCGCAGCGAGATGGCTTTCAGGTGCGCCTGGCCGCGCGTGCGCGCGATCTCGAGCAAAGTCGCCTCGTCCAACCGCTCCGATTTCGTCAGCACGGGACCTGCGACCTCGATGACTTCATCGAGCGCGAGCGTGCGGATGATCTTCGGCGGTGCAGCTGCGACCGGTGCGAGACGCTCGGCGAGCATCGCGCGGGCGGACGTCTCGATCTGCTCGATCAGGCACTGGAAGACGTCGTCGAACACCCGGACGTGCTCGTCGGAATAGTCCACCGCATTGCCGACGAACAGGTCGGTGACCCGACGCAGCGTCTCGACGCGGCGCGCAACGGTGCCGTGCGAGAGCGCAGTCTGCAATTCCTCGAGCAGGTTACCGGACGGTTTTTCGGATTTCGGTCTCATAGCCCTGTCCTGGAGCGTTTGGCCCGGCGTCGGCTTCTGACGCGCCGGAAGAAAATGGATTGGTCAATTCGCTGCAATTCGGTTGCGCCCTTGCGCCTTGGCGGAATAGAGCGCGCTGTCGGCGCGCGCGAGAAACGTGTCGGCAGTATCAGCGTCGCGCAGCGTCACGACGCCCGCGGAAATCGTCACACGCATGCCCGGGGAAAAGGCGCTCCAGTCGAGATCGGCGACAATGGTCCGCAGCCGGTCCAGCATGCGCACCGCGGAGTCGGCCGCGGTGTCCGGTAACAGCAATAAAAATTCCTCGCCGCCATAACGGCCAAAACAATCGGCCGGGCGGATATTGGCAAACATGGTGATGGCGAACGTGCGCAGCACCTCGTCGCCGACGGGGTGTCCGTGGGCGTCGTTGATGCGCTTGAACCAGTCGAGGTCGATCAGCGCGATCGCGCAAGGCGCGGCCGACTGGCGCGACTTTTCGATCTCTGCGTCAAGAAGACGCATGATGCAGCGGCGGTTGTAGGAGCCGGTGAGCTCGTCGAGCTCGGCAAGCTCCTCGATGCGCCGATAGGCATCCTTCAACTCGATGCTGCGGCGGTAGAGCACCTTGCGCAGCGTCGCGCCGAACAGGCCGAGGAAGGCGCACTGGCCGATCACCAGCACGAAGCACAGCATCGAGGCGATGCGCTGCAGCCTCGTCGCGACGGGCATGCCGATCGGCAGGTCGGAGGCAAGGAACACGGCGGCGAGGCCGCAGGCCGCGATCGCCCAGGTGACCATCGCCTGGGCCGAGGTCATGCGCAGCGTGCCGAAAGCGAAGATCAGGAACAGCACGCTGATGAAGGCGATGCCGATCGTCGGCACCGACACCAGGAATACGAACTGCAGCGCCATGTGCGCCGAGATTTGGAAGACGGTGAGGTAGTGGTCGGTGAAGCGGTCGCCGACGCCCGCCTCCGACATCACCACGAAGATGCCGATGATCGAAAGGCCGCCGACCCAGAACAGCGACGGCACGTGCATCCCGATGGCGCCGTCATAGCCGTAGAGCAGCAGCACGACGGCGCCGAGCGAGTAGCTCGCGACCTGGCCGATATACATCTGGCGGCGCTGCCGGGTCCGGCGTGCCAGCACGTCCGGCGCGGCCGCTTCGGGCGTGAGGACGAGATCCGCGGTCTCAGCGGCATTCCTCTCCGGAAAGGACGTCGCGGCCGTGCTCATGGTCCCGCCAATGGTACAGTTCGGCCCAAGAATCTACGGAGCAAGCCTTTAGGTTTGGTATCCTTTGAAACCGAATCCGAACTGTGCAGCGCAGAACAGGATGGGTCCGGCCGGCGGGAGGAGTTTGCCGGCGATTAGGCATCGTTTTCGATCCGGTCGAGCCAAAACGCGGGTTCATGAGACATACGTCGTGCAGGACTGCTATGGAACCGGACTTGGCCGGCCCGCCCGTGCCGGGCTGGCGCTCCGCAGGAAAGTGTTTCAGTATTATGTTACCTATCTTGATCAAGGCGGCTTACCGTCGCGGGTGCGACGAGAAAAATGCGCGTATGTGGGGTAGATCACACGGGGCCCCGTATGACTGCGGTAGGTTGAAGAATTTCGCCTTTCCCGTCGAACCGACCGCCGTACCGACCCGACCAACTTCACGAGACGGGCATTGAGCGTGACACAGGCGGCTACGGACGAGGTCCTCATCGCCAGGATCGCTCAGGGTGACCGGCTCGCCATGCAGGTGCTGTACGGGCGGCACCATGTCAGGGTTTACAGGTTCGGGCTGAGGCTCGTGCGGGACGAGCAGGCGGCGGAAGACCTCATCAGCGAGGTGTTTCTCGACGTTTGGCGTCAAGCCGGCAAATTCGAGGGCCGATCCGCCGTTTCCACTTGGCTGCTGGCAATCACCCGATTCAAGGCCCTGTCTGCGCTTCGGCGCAGGAAGGATTTTGAGTTGGACGAAGACGCCGCGAACGCGATTGAGGATTCGTCCGACAATCCGGAAACGGTGGTGCAGAAGAAGGATACCAGTGAAGCGTTGCGTGAGTGTCTGACGGGCCTCACGCCGGAACACCGGGAAATCGTCGATCTCGTCTACTACCACGAGAAGTCCGTGGAAGAGGTGGCCGAAATCGTTGGCATCCCCGAGAACACTGTGAAGACGCGCCTGTTCTATGCGCGCAAGAAACTGGCCGAACTGCTGAAGGCAGCCGGCGTTGAGCGAGGCTGGCCATGATGGCATTGAGCAAGAAGATGCTGGAGCAA
>Ga0207426_1000617_pt1 | contig 45527 bp, 38 predicted proteins | sample AraplaMF_Cvi_mMS_FD_184265 | JGI IMG/M metagenome (GOLD analysis project Ga0207426, IMG submission 184265) | Arabidopsis root microbial communities from the University of North Carolina, USA - plate scrape MF_Cvi_mMS (SPAdes) (version 2) | ecosystem: Host-associated > Plants > Roots > Endosphere... | reverse complement strand
AAGAGGAAAGGCCCACAACGCAGCTCTTATCGCCTGCGCCAGGAAGCTCCTGATCTACGCCAATACTGTCGTCCAACGCGGCACGCCATGGACCGAAAAAACGGCGTAGCTCTTAATGGTTGCTACGATTTCCCGTCCTGTATTCAGCTTCTCCGCGCAAGAAGCTGCATGCCTCGCATCACATGATCGCCCACGTTGAATTCTCAACGTGCGAGACATCATTGGCATGAGCGACAAGGCCGTCATCACCTGCGCGCTGAACGGCGTGCTCACCGACCCGAAGCAGCACAATGTGCCCGTGACGCCCGAGCAGATGGCGCGCGAAGCCAAGGCCGCATTCGACGCCGGCGCGTCCGTGATGCACATCCATCTGCGCCAGCAGGCGCCGGACAAGGGGCATCTGCCGTCCTGGGAGGTCAGCGTCAGCAGGGATATCCAGCAGGCGATCCGCGAAGCCTGCCCTGGCGTGATCATCAACCACACTTCAGGCGTCTCGGGACCGAACTACCGCGGCGCGCTCGATTGCATCCGCGAGACCAAGCCGGAGATCGCCGCCTGCAACGCCGGCTCGCTGAATTATCTGAAGGTGAAGGCCGACAACACCTGGGCCTGGCCGCCGATGATGTTCGACAACGCGGTCGAGAAGGTGAAGGACTATCTCGACGTCATGAACGAGGTCGGCACCATCCCCGAATTCGAGTGCTTCGACGTCGGTATCGTGCGCTGCGTCGGCATGTACCACCAGGTCGGCATGTACAAGGGCCCGCTCGAATACAATTTCGTCATGGGAGTCGCCTCCGGCATGCCGTCGGATCCGGAGCTGCTGCCGATCCTGATCAAGCTGAAGCGGCCGGAAGCGAAGTTTCAGGTCACCGCCATCGGCCGCGAGGAGATCTGGCCGCTGCATCAGCGCTGCGCCGAACTCGGAGGGCATCTGCGCACGGGCCTCGAAGACGCCTTCTATCTCGCCGACGGCAAGAAGGTGACCTCGAACGGCCAGCTGATCGAGGCCATCGCCGCCTGCGCCCGCCGCGCCGGCCGCGAGATCGCGAGCCCCGCCGAGGCGCGGAAGATCTTTGGGACGAACAGGTAGGGTATCGCCTCACCCGTCATTGCGAGCGAAGCGAAGCAATCCAGAATCTTTCCGTTGAGGCAGTCTGGATTGCTGCGTCGCTTCGCTCCTCGCAATGACGAGCAGGATCAGTTCATGTCCATTCTCGAAAACACCATTTCCCCCGGCAGCAGCGCCTACCACGCCAACCGCGACGGCATGCTGGGCCTGATCGACCGCATGCGCACGCTGGAGCAGCGCACGCGCGCCGCATCGGCCGCGGCCAAGGACCGCTTCCACAAGCGCGGCCAGTTGCTGCCGCGTGAACGCGTCGCACTGGTGCTCGATCCCGGCGCGCCCTTCATCGAGCTGTCGACGCTCGCCGGCTACATGTTCGATGTGCCCGATGCCGGCAAGAGCGTGCCGGGCGGCGGCGTCATCGCCGGCATCGGCTTCGTCTCGGGCATCCGCTGCATGGTCAGCGCCAACGATGCCGGCATCGATGCCGGCGCGTTGCAGCCCTACGGCCTCGACAAGACAATCCGCGTGCAGGAGCTCGCGCTGGAGAACAAGCTGCCTTACGTGCAGCTCGTGGAAAGCGCCGGCGCCAATCTGCTGCGTTATCGCGTCGAGGATTTCGTCCGCGGCGGCAACATCTTTCGCAATCTCGCCCGGCTCTCGGCTGCGGGATTGCCGGTCGTCACTGTCACGCACGGGTCGTCCACGGCGGGCGGCGCCTACCAGACCGGCCTGTCCGATTACATCGTCATGGTGCGCGGCCGTACCCGCGCCTTCCTCGCCGGGCCGCCGCTGCTGAAGGCCGCGACCGGCGAGATTGCGACCGAGGAAGAGCTCGGCGGTGCCGAGATGCACACGCAAGTCTCCGGTCTCGGTGACTATCTCGCCGAGGACGACCGCGATGCGCTGCGGATCGCGCGCGAAATCATGGCGGCGCTGGAATGGGAGCGGCCGGGCAAGGCGGCCCTCGAGTTCAAGCCGCCGCGCTACGACCAGGACGAGCTGCTCGGCATCATGCCGATGGACCACAAGCGGCCCGTCGACATGAAACAGGTGATTGCACGCATCATCGACGATTCCGACTTCACCGAGATGGCGCCGAGCTACGGTCCGGCCACCGTCTGCGGTCATGCCCGCATCGAGGGCCAGGCGATCGGCATCATCACCAACAACGGCCCGCTCGATCCCGCCGGCGCCAACAAGGCGACGCATTTCATCCAGGCCTGCTGCCAGACCCGCACGCCGATCCTCTACTTGAACAACACCACCGGCTACATGGTCGGCAAGGCCTATGAAGAAGCCGGCATGATCAAGCACGGCTCGAAGATGATCCAGGCCGTGACCTCGGCGACGGTGCCGCAGATCACCATCTATTGCGGCGCCTCGTTTGGTGCCGGCAATTATGGCATGTGCGGCCGCGGCTTCCATCCGCGCTTCTGCTTCTCCTGGCCCAATGCCAAGACCGCGGTGATGGGCGGCGAGCAGGCCGCCGAGACCATGGCGATCGTGACCGAAGCTGCCGCAGCGCGCCGCGGCAAGCCGGTCGAGAAGGAAAAGCTCGATGCGATGAAGGCGCAGATCATTGGCGTGTTCGACGGCCAGATGGACGTGTTCTCGACCAGTGCCCGTGTGCTCGACGACGGTGTGATCGATCCGCGCGATACCCGCGCGGTGCTCTCGGAAGTGCTCGCAATCTGCCGTGAAGGTGACGCACGGACACCTCAGCGCATGCAATTCTCGGTGGCCCGCCCATGAGGAACGGATCAGTTCATCACCGGCCGTTCTTCAGGGTTCTGGTGGCCAATCGCGGCGAGATCGCGTTGCGCGTGATGCGTAGCGCGCGGCAACTCGGCCTCGGCGTCGTCGCGGTCTATTCGGATGCGGATCGCGATGCGCTCCACGTCGAGCAGGCCGACCAGGCCGTGCGCATCGGAGAGGCCCTGCCGGCGCAGTCCTATCTCAATATCCCCACAATCATTGCCGCCGCCAAGGCGAGCGGCGCCGACGCCGTCCACCCCGGCTACGGCTTCCTCGCCGAGAACGAAGATTTTGCCCAGGCCTGCAAGGACGCGGACCTCGTCTTCATAGGCCCGTCACCACAGGCGATCGAGGCGATGGGCAACAAGGCCGGCGCCAAGGAGATCATGAAGAAGACCGGCGTGCCCTGCGTGCCCGGCTATCAGGGTGTAGACCAGAGCGACGAGGTCATGCTCGCGGAGGCCAAAAAAATCGGCTTTCCCGTGATGATCAAGGCAGTCGCAGGCGGCGGCGGCCGTGGCATGCGGCTCGTCACCGACGCTGCATCCTTCAGTGATGCGCTGCGCAGCGCGCGCTCCGAGGCAAAGGCGGCATTCGGCGATCCCACGGTGATCCTCGAACGCGCCATCCAGAATCCGCGCCATATCGAGATCCAGGTGTTCGGCGACAGCCACGGCAATGCCATCCATCTCGGCGAGCGCGACTGCTCGGTGCAGCGGCGGCACCAGAAGCTGATCGAGGAGGCGCCATCGCCCGCGGTGACGCCGGAGCTGCGGGCGAAAATGGGCGAGGTCGCGGTCGCGGCAGTCAAGGCGCTGCGCTATGAGGGCGCCGGCACGCTGGAGTTTCTGCTCGACGCCAGCGGCGAGTTCTACTTCATGGAGATGAACACGCGTCTCCAGGTCGAGCATCCCGTGACCGAGGCGATCACCGGGCTCGATCTGGTCGAGCTGCAGCTCCGCGTCGCACGCGGCGAAGCGTTGCCGCTCAGACAGCAGGACATCCGCTTCTCCGGCCACGCCATCGAGGTTCGTCTCTGTTCGGAAGATGCCGCGCAGGATTTCATGCCGCAGTCCGGTCGCATGGCGCGCTGGCAGGTGCCTGACGGCATCCGCGTCGAGCACGCGCTGCAATCGGGCTCCGAGATTCCGCCGTTCTACGATTCCATGATCGCCAAAGTAATCAGCCATGGTGCCACGCGCGAAGAGGCGAGGGGGCGGCTGATCGCCGGTCTGGAGCAGCTCACGGCGCTCGGCGTCACCACAAATCAGGCGTTCCTGATGTCGTGTCTGCGGCATCCCGGCTTTGCCCGGGGCGAGGCGACGACGGCGTTCATCGGCGCGCATCGCGACGAACTGCTGGCGCCGTCGACGAATGCCGCTTTCGACATGGCGCTCGCGGGCCTGCTGCTCTACGTCACCAATCCGCGCGCGCCGTCATGGCGGAGTGGCCGCAGCCTGTCGGCAGCGTTCCCGCTGCCTGGGAAGATCGAGATCGGGGACCAGACGCACGAGCTTGAAGTCACGCGCGAGCGCGATGGTAGCTACACGGTCGCCAACGGCCGGCAAGACAAGTTCGAGATCGAGCAGCTTGATTCCGATGCCATCCGCTTCCGGCACGACGGCGTGATGGACAGCGCGAGATTCCTGCGTGTCGGCGACCGGCTCTATGTTCAACATCGTGGTGTCCCGCTCACGATCACCGACCTCACCTTCGCTGCGCCGAAGGTTGCTGCGAGCAACGGTGGCGACGGCAAGGTGCGCGCCGCCCTGAACGGCCGCGTCGTCGCCGTCCTCGTCAAGCCCGGTGACCGCGTCACTGCCGGCCAGCCGGTGATGACGTTGGAAGCGATGAAGATGGAGCACGTCCACAAGGCCGGCATCGACGGTCTGGTTTCCGCGATTGACGTGGCCGAGGGCGAGCAGGTGACGACCGGACGGATCGTCGCCGAGATCGGGGCGGGGTAGTCGCCCATCCGTCATTGCGAGCGTAGCGAAGCAATCCAGAATCTTTCCGCGGAGAGGCTCTGCAAAGGCGCAACGCGCCGTGCCCACCGTCTTTCCATGGCTGATAGCGCGCGGACGCGCGCCGCTTTGCTCAACCCTACGGCACCTACGCCGGCCGCCCCGTCCCGTCATTGAGCAGGCACGCCACCTGATGCCCGTCGCCGGCATCCATGAGCGCCGGCCGCTCCGTCTTGCAGCGATCCATCGCAAAGCGGCAGCGCGTGTGAAACGCGCAGCCGGGTGGCGGATTGACGGGGCTCGGGACGTCGCCGCCCACCAGCGGCGCGAGTTTCTTGGCCAGCGGATTGGCGATCGGCACCGAGGCGAGCAACGCCTGCGTGTAGGGGTGCCGCGGGTTGCGGAACAGTTCGTCTTTGCCGGCGATCTCGACGATGCGGCCGAGATACATCACCGCGACGCGGTGACTGATATGGGCAACCACGGCGAGATCGTGAGCGATGAAGAGGTAGGAGAAGCCGTGCTGTTTCTGCAGGTCGATCAGCAAATTGATCACCTGCGCCTGGATCGAGACGTCGAGGGCCGATACCGGCTCGTCGCAGACGATCAGGCGCGGCTCGAGAGCAAGCGCCCGCGCGATGCAGATGCGCTGGCGCTGGCCGCCGGAGAACTGATGCGGGAAATTGCGCATCTGGTCCGGTCGCAGGCCGACCTGCTCGAACAGTCTTGCGACGCGTGCTTCCAGAGCCTTGCCAGTGGCGAGCCCGTGTACGGCGAGCGGTTCACCGACGATGTCGCCCGCGGTCATGCGCGGATTGAGCGAGGCGAACGGATCCTGGAACACGATCTGCATCGAGCGGCGATGCGGCCGCAGCGCGGTCTTGGACAGATGGGTGATGTCCTCGCCGTCGAGTCGAATTTGCCCCGAGGTTGGCTCGACCAGGCGCAGCACGCTGCGGGCCACCGTCGACTTGCCGCAGCCGGATTCGCCGACCAGCCCGAGCGTCTCGCCGGCCCCAAGCGAGAACGAGACGCCGTCGACCGAATGCACGGTGCCGACCTGCCGGCGCAGCACGCCGGCGCGCACCGGATAATGCTTCTTCAGATCGGTGACTTCGAGCAATGCCCCGGTCATGCCACCTCCGCCACTTCGGCCGCGCGCCAGCAGGCCGCGAGATGGCCGCCGCCCCAATCCGTCAGCGGCGGATATTCGGCCTCGCAGCGCTTCACCGCGAGCTTGCAGCGCGGTGCGAAGGCGCAGCCCTTCGGCAGCCGCACCAACGAGGGCACGGTGCCGGGAATTTCGTTGAGCCGCTCCTGCGCAGCGACGCCGGACGCCGGCACGGCCGGGATCGAGGCCATCAGTCCGCGCGTATAGGGATGCTTCGGTGCGGCGAACAGCGCCTCGACGCTGGCTTCCTCGACCTTGCGGCCGGCATACATCACGATCACGCGCTGCGCGGTCTGTGCGACGACGCCGAGATCGTGCGTGATCACCACGAGGCCGGTGCCGAGCTCTTTCTGAAGATCGAGGATCAGCGCCAGGATTTGCGCCTGGATGGTGACGTCGAGCGCGGTGGTCGGCTCGTCCGCGATCAGCAGCGCCGGCCGGCACGCCAGCGCCATGGCGATCATCGCGCGCTGGCGCATGCCGCCGGAGAGCTGATGTGGATATTCGCGCGCCCGTCGCGCCGGTTCGGGGATGCGCACCAGGCGCAGCATCTCGACGGCGACGGTCTGGGCCTCCTTGCTCGACAGATGCCGGTGCAATCGCACGGCCTCGACGATTTGGTCGCCGATGCGCATGACGGGATTGAGCGAGGTCATCGGCTCCTGGAAGATCATGGAGATCCGGTTGCCGCGGATCTTGCGCATCTCCGCATCGTCCAGCGCCAGCAGGTCGGTGCCTTCGAGCGAGATCGAGCCGCCGACGATGCGGCCGGGCGGGTCGGGCACCAGCCGCATCAGGGACAGTGCGGTAACGCTCTTGCCGCAGCCGGACTCGCCGACGATCGCCAGCGTTTCGCCGCGCTTCACCGTGAACGAGATGTCGTCCACGGCCTTGAACAGACCGGAATTGGTGAAGAACACCGTCCTCAGGTTCTTCACGTCGAGCACGAGATCGGAGGTCTCAGCCATCAGCCGCGCTGCCGGGGATCGAGGATGTCGCGCAGGGCGTCACCGAACAGGTTGGCACCGAACACGGCGAGGCTGATCGCGATGCCCGGGAAGATCACCAGCCACGGCGCGGTACGGACATATTCGGCGGCGGATTCGGATAGCATGCGGCCCCATGACGGATACGGCTCGGGAATGCCGAGGCCGAGGAAGGAGAGCGAGGCTTCGGTCAAAATGGTCGAGCCGAGCTGGGCGGTGGCCAGCACGATCAGCGGCGCCAGCGTGTTCGGCAGCACGTGGCGCAGCGCGATCCGCATCTCGCTCATGCCGATCGACTTGGCGGCTTCCACGAACGGCTGCTCGCGCAGCGCCAGGGTGTTGGCGCGGATGACGCGGGCCACCGTCGGGATCAGCGGAATGGCGATGGCGATGATGACGTTCGGCAGCGACGGGCCGAGCGCAGCCGTCATCACCAGCGCGAGCACCAGCAGCGGCAGCGCCTGCAGCACGTCGGAGACGCGCTGGAATACCAGGTCGACCCAGCCGGAGAGGTAGCCGGAGGTGAGGCCGACGATGACGCCGATCGAGCCGCCGAGCGCGGTCGAGCCGAGGCCGACCGCGAGCGAGATCCGCGCGCCGTGGATGATCCGGCTGAACACGTCGCGGCCGAATGAATCCGTGCCCATCCAGTGCGCCCAGCTCGGGCGCGCCAGCGCACGCGCGGCATCGACCGTGAGCGGATCATAGCGCGCGATGAAGTCGGCGAAGATCGCCGTGAACACGAACACCGTCATGATGACGAGCCCGGCCGCACCCAGCACGTGACGCTGCGCCAGAAACAGCACGCGCCGCCAGCCGCCGGTCGCATGCGCCCCGGCCCGCCTCAGTTCAACGTCGAAGTCGATCGCAGCCAAGCTGATCTCCTAATCCGTGTACCTGATGCGTGGATCGAACACGGCGTAGAGCATGTCGACGATGAAGTTCGCGCTCACCACGACCACGGCGATGAGCATCACGAGGTTCTGGACGATCGGATAGTCGCGCCAGCGGATCGCCTCGACCAGGAAGCGCGCGACGCCGGGGATGTTGAACACGGTCTCGGTCACGATGAGGCCGCCGATCAGGAACGCCGCTTCGATGCCGATCACGGTGATGACCGGCAGGATCGCGTTCTTCAGCGCATGGTGATAGTTCACCGCGGCGTCGGACGCGCCCTTGGCGCGCGCGGTGCGGATATAGTCCTGCCGCAACACCTCCAGCATCGAGGAGCGCGTGATGCGCATGGTCAGCGCGGCGCTACGGAAGCCGACCGCGGCGGCGGGCACAGCGTAGGTCGCAAACGCCTCGAGCCAGGTAGCCGGATTGGGATTGAAGATCGGCATCTGCCCGAACATCGCCACCGACGCCGTGAGGATCAGCAGGCCGAGCCAGAACGAGGGCAGCGACAGGCCGCTGAGGCTGACGACGCGCAGCGCGTAGTCGAGCCGCGTGCCTTGCTTCACGGCGCTGATGACGCCGAGCGGGATGCCGATCGAGGCCGAGAACAGCAGCGCCAGGCCCGCGAGCCGTGCCGTGATCGGGACCCGCGGCAGGATCTCCTGCAGCGCCGGCTTCTCGGAGACGTAGGAGTAGCCGAAGTCGCCGCGCAGAAAGCCGCTGATCCAGTGCCAATATTGCACGATCAGCGGCTGGTCGATGCCGAGCTCCTTCTCCAGCGTCGCCTTCTCGGACGGATCGACATAGCCGGCGGCTGCGAACAGGATGTCGACGATGTTGCCGGGCACGATGCGCAGCAGGAAGAAGATGACGATCGAGATCCCGAACAGGGTCACGAGCATCAGGAACAGGCGCCGCACGAGATAGGCAAACATCCCTTCGTCTCCTGCCTGACCGCCGGCCGCCGACTACTTGTCCATCCAGACGTCCTCGTAGCGGTACCCATTATAGGAGCTGTTGGACATTACGGTGATGTTCTTGACGTAGGGCTTCCAGCAGGTGCCGGTGCGGGCGTGGAAGATGATCGGGCGGGCGACGTCCTCCTGCAGCTTCTTGTCGATCTCCCACACCAGCTTCTTGCGCTTCTCGACGTTGGTCTCCTGCGACTGCTGTTCGAACAGCTTCTCGATGTCCTTGTTGCAGTAGTTGGTGTAGTTGCGTTCCGAGCCGCAGGAATAGTTTTCGTAGAACGACTGGTCGGGCTCGTCGACCGCGTTGCCGGTGAGGTTCAGCCCGAGCGCATAGTCCTTGCGCGCGACCTTCGGGAACCATTGCGCGGTGTCGACGACGTCGAGCTCGGCATCGATGTAGATGGTCTTGAGCTGGTCGATCAGGATGACGGCGGGATCGCGGTAGACGTTGATGTTGCGGGTGGACACCTTGATCGACAGGCGCTTGTCGGGACCGTAGCCGGCCTTCTGCATCAGCTTGCGCGCCTCTTCGCGGTTTTTCGCGATGTCGGGACCGTAGCCGGGGATCTGCTCGAGCATCTCCTTCGGCATCGCCCACAGTCCGGCAGGTGCCGGCTCCATGGTGCCGCCGATGTCGCCCTGTCCCTCGAACATGATGTCGATGAAGGCCTTGCGATCGAGCGCGAGCGCCAAAGCGCGGCGGACGTCGAGATTGTCGAACGGCGGATTGGTTGAATTGACGATGATGTTGGTCGCGACGTTGTTGGGCTCGACGACGCAGACCGCGCTCGGGTCCTGCGACTTGATATCCTTGAGCAGCGGGATCGACACTTCCGTCGGGAACGTCATGTCGAATTTGCCTGAGACGAAGCCGAGGATGGCGGTCGAGCGGTTGGGCGTGATCGTGAACTCGATGCCGTCGAGATACGGCAGGCCCTTCTTGAAGTAATCCGGGTTCCGGACGAGCTTGATCGATTCGTTGGCCTTGAACTCGACGAACTTGAACGGCCCGGTACCGATCGGCTTGGTCCGCATCTCGGCCGGCGACACATGGCAGGGATAGACCGGCGTGTAGCCGGATGCGAGCAGGGTCAGCAGCGCCGGTTGCGGCCGCTTCAGGTTGAAGGAGGCCTCGAAGTCGCCGTTGACGGTGACCTCGTTGACCTCATCGTACCAGGATTTGCGCGGGTTCTGGCGGAACTTCTGCTGCGACTTGCCCATCAGCATGTCGAAGGTGCATTTGACGTCCGCCGAGGTGAACGGCTTGCCGTCGTGCCATTTGACGCCCTGGCGCAGCTTGAAGGTCAGCACCTTGCCGTCGCTGCTCCAGGCCCAGCTTTCAGCGAGCTCGGGCCTGATGGTGTCGACGCTGTTCTGCGCCTTGTGCTGGTCGAAGATGACCAGATTGCTCATGACCGGCATGAACGGCACGTTGAAGGAATAGCTCGCGCCTTCGTGGATGGATGCGCTGCCCGGGCTGTCGCGATGGTACATCCGCAGGATACCGCCCTGTTTGGGCTCGCCGGCGAGCGTGGTGGTTGAGGCCGTCAGCACAGATAGCGCCGCCATTGCGGCGAGCGCCCACACGCTCCGCATTCTCATCCTCCCTGACATCAGCCTTTGCGGCCTGTTTGTCAGACGATAGCACGCAAGCGGCGGGAGGCAACCGGTAAGGCCGCCTGCGGCCTCGACAATTCGGATGACTGGACGTCGCGGGGTTTCATGCGTTCATCATGTGAGAGTGCAGGTGCGAAGAACAGTTTGCGCGCAGAGGGAGTGCACCGCCGTCTCGACCAACTCCGCTATCGTCCCGAATCTGCGCTTCGCTTGTCCGGAACGACAGCGCAGTTTTTAGCGCCCGCTTGCGCACGCCATGCAGAAGACGCCCCCTCACACGATCCGCGACGTCTTGTTCCCCCAATACCGGTCCCGCAGCAGCCGCTTGTACAGCTTGCCCGTCGGCAGCCGCGGCAGTTCCTTCTCGAAATCGACCGAGCGCGGCACCTTCTGGCGCGACAGCGATGCGCCGCAGAAGGCGATCAGCTCTTCGGCAAGCGCCGGTCCCGGCACGATGCCGGCCATCGGCTGCACCACCGCCTTCACCTCTTCGCCGAGATCGGGATTGGGCACGCCGAACACGGCGGCATCGGCGACCTTGGGATGGGTGATCAGGAGGTTCTCGCATTCCTGCGGATAGATGTTCACGCCGCCGGAGATGATCATGAAGGTGGCGCGATCGGTGAGATACAGGAAGCGGTCCTCGTCGACATAACCGACATCGCCGACCGTGCTCATGCTGCCGTCGGCCGATCGCGCTTCCCTGGTCTTTTCACGATCGTTGAAATATTCGAACGGCGATCCCGTCTTGAACCAGACCTGCCCGGGCATGCCGGTCGGGCAGGGCTGCATGTTCTCGTCGAGAATGTGAAGGTCGCCGAGCAGCACCTTGCCGACGGTGCCGCGATGAGCGAGCCATTCCTCGCTGTTGCAAGCGGTGAAGCCGAGGCCCTCGGTGGCGCCGTAATATTCGTGGATGATCGGGCCCCACCATTTGATGATGTCGTCCTTCACCAGCGCCGGGCAGGGTGCGGCGGCATGGATCGCGATCTCCAGCGACGACAAATCGTAACGCCCGCGCACGTCTTCCGGCAGCTTCAGCATGCGCGAGAACATCGTCGGCACCAGCTGGGTGTGGGTGATGCCCCATTGCTGGACCAGCTGCAGATAACGTTCCGGATCGAACGTCTCCATGATGATCACGGTGCCGCCGATGCGGATCGTCAGGTTCACCGCCGCCTGCGGCGCCGAGTGATAGAGCGGCGCCGGTGACAGATAGACCATGCCCTCGCGGTAGTGCCAGAGCTTGGTCAGGAAATCGAACAGCGGCAGATTGTACTTCGGCGGCTCCTCCGGCAGCGGCCGCAGGATGCCTTTCGGCCGGCCGGTCGTGCCGGACGAATACAGCATGGCGGTGCCGAGCCATTCGTCCGCGATCGGTGTCGACGGCAGGCCGGCGGTAACATCCGCCAGGCCGACGATGCGGTCGCTCTCGCCGGGGCCGTCGGCGACGACGCAGAGCTTGACGCCGGGGCACTCCCTGATCGCCTCGCGCGCGATATCGAGCTTTGCCACCGACGTGATCAGGATCTGCGACTGGCTGTTGGTCAGGAGATAGGCGAGCTCGCCCGCGGTAAGGAACGAGTTGATGCAGGTGTAGTAGAACCCGGAGCGCTCGCCCGCGCCGCACGCTTCGAGATAGCGCGAATTGTTCTCCATGAAGATCGAGTAATGGTCGAGCCGCTTCAAGCCGTGCTTGCGGAACAGATGCGCCAGCCGGTTGCTGCGCGCGTCGAGCTCGCGATAGGTGACGGCCTCGCCGGTTGCGGCCATGATGAAGGCGGGCTGCAGCGGTCGCAGGCGGGCATGGTGACCTGTGTACATCAGTCCTCCGGCTCTGGATTATGCGGCGAGAAGCAAGATTTCGCGCACCTGTGCGGGATCATCGATCTTGCGCGGGTTGCGCGGGATCCAGTTGGTGCGCATCGCCTGTTCGGCGATGGCGTCGAAATGCTCCGGCGAGACGCGCATTTCGGCGAGACTGCGCGGCATGCCGAGCGAGCGGATGAAGGCATCGAGCACGTCGGCGGCCTTGTGGCCGGGAAAGCCCATCGCGGCGGCAACGATCATCTGGCGCTCGGCATTGACGCTCGCATTCCAGCGCATCACCGCAGGGAGCATGATGCAGGAGGTGTAGCCGTGCGGCACGTCGAAGGCCGCGCCCAGCACGTAACCGATGCCGTGGCTCGCGCCCATGGGAACACCTGCGGCGAGCGCGCCCATCGACAGCCAGGTGCCGATCTGCGCGTCCATCCGCGCGTCGAGATCGCTTGGGTCAGCCTTCACGCGTGGCAGCGCATCGGCGAGCATGGCGAGGCCCTTCACCGATTGCGCGTCGGCATAGGGATGCGTTTCACGGGAGCAGATCGCCTCGACGCAATGGTCGACAGCCCGGATGCCGGTCGAGAGAAACAGCCATTCCGGTGTGTGCACGGTGATGGCGGGGTCGAGGATGGTCGCGCGCGGCACGGCGAGGGGATGCCGCAGCATCTGCTTCACATGGGTGCTGCGATCGGTGACGCCTGCGATCGACGAGAATTCGCCGCCGGCGATCGTGGTAGGCACGCTGACCTGACGCACGACAGGCGCGGTCATCTCCGGGGCGACGCCCCCGTGCACGCGGACGCGGTCGATGCCGCCAATATCGTCGATGCCGTTGGCAAGGCAGATCTGCACGGCTTTTGCGCCATCGGTGATCGAGCCGCCACCGACGGTGACGATGAGGTCGGCATCCGCCGCGCGCGCCGCATGGGTCGCCGCGATCACCGCCTCGCGCGGCGTGTGCGCCGGCATGGCGTCGAACAGGCCAGCGCAGCGCGCGCCGAGTGCGTCTTGGATTTTCTTGATCTCGTCGGTCTGCCGGTTCAGCGTCCCAGATACCATCAGGAAGGCGCGGCGCGTTCCCAGCCGGTCCATCTGCGCGACGATGGCTTCCGCGGCCGGATGGCCGAACACGACCTCCTCGATCGCGCCGTAAACGACACGTCCCTGGTGCACGCCTGTCCTCCCCGGACAATTCGTCTTGTTCTTGTGAGAGCAAGTCTAGCCGAGCCCGCCGCATCCGTCATGTGCGAAGACGCTGGCTGATCTTCCCGCTCTCCCCGCTTGCGGTAGGGAGATCGCATGTGAGAAAAGTGACGGAGAGCTCGCGTGCAGCCATCCTTCGAGACGCCCGCCTGCGGCGGGCCCTCAGGATGAGGTCTGGGTACGCGGCGGCATTTCGATAGGCCAAGCTGCCGCCTAGCCTCATCCTGAGGAGATCGCGAAGCGGTCGTCTCGAAGGACGAGGCGCTTGCTCGGACCGAGCCCGGCTCACATGCGATAGCCCCGCCGGCAGAGCCGAAGAAGGCCGTGTCAACCCGCCATTCGGTCAGGCCGCGCACAGAGGCATTGCGCATGCATTGGTCTTGAAGAGTTCATCAATACCACCCATCCTGTGAAGTCCGCGGCGCGACGAATTGCCTGCATTTCCCGCGGATTTTTTGCGAGGGACCTGGGATGACTGGACCGGACGGAAGCGAGCCATTTGCCAAAACGCACGATTGCGTTCAGTCACGGCCCTACGCGCTTGTCGGTTTTCTCGCTGCGGCATTTGCGCTCGCTGGGTGCGGCAAGCCGGCGGACCAGGCCGGGGCGCCGCCACCCGCGCCTGTCACCGTTGCCCAGCCGGTCAAGCGCACCGTTACCGATTGGGACGAGTTCACCGGCCGCTTCGAGGCGGTCGAGGAGGTGCAGGTACGGCCGCGCGTGGGCGGATTCGTCAACACCGTCGAGTTTCAGGACGGCGCCATCGTGCGCCAGGGCGATCTGCTCTACGTTATCGATCCCCGTCCGTTCGAGGCGGTCGCCGAGCAGGCCGACGGCCAACTCGCCGATGCGCGCGCCAAGGTGGAACTGGCCAGGCGTGAGCTCGACCGCGGGTTGAACCTGGTCCAGACCAGCGCCGTCTCCGAGCAGGTCGTCGACCAGCGCCGCCAGGCATTGCAGGCCGCCCATGCCGCCGAGACCCAGGCCGAGGGCGCGCTGAAGGCGGCCCGGCTCAACATCGAATTCACCCATGTCACCGCGCCGCTCACCGGCCGCGTCAGCCGCCATCTCGTCAGCCCCGGCAATCTCGTGCAGGGCAGCGACAACGGTGCCTCGACGCTGCTGACCTCGATCGTCACGCTCGACCCGATCTACATCTATTTCGACATGGATGAGACGACCTTCATCAAATACAGCAAGCTGTGGTTCGAAGGCCGTCGCCCGAGTTCGCGCGATACGGCGAACCCGGTACAGATCTCGCTCGCCGGCGAGACCAAGCCCTCGCATGACGGCTCCATCAACTTCCTGGACAACCGCCTCGATGTCTCCACCGGCACGCTGCGCAGCCGCGCGGTGGTGAAGAACACCGATTTGTCGATCCTGCCTGGCCAGTTCGGTCGCGTTCGCCTGATCGGCAGTGCGCCCTACGAGGCGCTGTTGATTCCGGACGCCGCGGTTGCGACCGACCAGTCCCGCAAGATCGTGTTCGTGGTGAAGCCCGACGACACGGTCGAAGCGCGTCCCGTGGTGCTGGGCCCGCTCGACGACGGCCTCCGCGTGATCCGCGAGGGCCTCAAGCCCGATGACCGCGTCATCGTCAACGGCATCCAGCGCGCGCGCGTCGGTGCCAAGGTCGCTCCGCAGATGGCCCAGGCGCCGGCCGGTGGCAAGCCATGAATCTCGGCCGCCTCTCCATCAATCAGCCCATCCTCGCGATGGTGCTGTCGATCGTGCTGCTGATCGTCGGCGCGCTCGCCTACACCACGCTCCCGGTGTCCGAATATCCGCAGGTGGTACCGCCCACGGTGGTCGTCACCACGCAATATCCGGGCGCCTCCGCGCAGACCGTGTCCGACACGGTTGCCGCTCCGATCGAACAGCAGATCAACGGCGTCGAGGACATGCTGTATCTGTACAGCCAGGCGACCTCGAACGGCCAGCTCACCATCACCGTCACTTTCAAGCTCGGCACCGATCTCGACAAGGCCCAGGTGCTGGTGCAGAACCGCGTCGCGATCGCGCAGCCGCAATTGCCGGATGAAGTGCAGCGCAACGGCGTTGTCACCCGCAAGAATTCGCCCGACATCCTGATGGTCGCGTTCATGCTGTCGCCGGACGACACGTTCGACCAGCTCTACATCTCCAACTATGCGCTGCTGCAGGTCCGCGACCAGTTGCTGCGCATCGACGGCGTCGGCGACATCCAGATCTTCGGTGCGCGCGATTATTCGATGCGGCTCTGGCTTGACCCTGACCGCATCGCCAATCTCGGCCTGACCTCGACCGAGGTGCTGGCGGCGATCCGCGCCCAGAACGTGCAGATCGCGGGTGGCCAGATCGCCGAGCCGCCGATCGCGGACCGTGCCTTCCAGCCCAACCTCGTCTTCACCGGGCGCCTCAAGGACCAGAAGCAGTTCGAGGACATCCTGATCAAGGCGGGATCCGACGGCCGCACGGTACGCCTGCGCGACGTCGCCCGTATCGAACTCGGCGCGCTCGCCTACTCCACCAACAGCTTCCTGCTGCGCAAATCGGCCGTCGCCATGCTGGTGACGCAACGGCCGGGATCGAACGCGCTTGCGACCGCGAAGAACATCTCCGACACCATGGCCAAGCTCAAGGAGAGCTTTCCGAAGGGCCTCGACTACAACATCGGCTACAACCCGACCGAGTTCATCGCCCAGTCGGTCCACGAGCTGATCAAGACCATCTACGAGGCCATGCTGCTGGTGGTCATCGTGGTGCTGGTGTTCCTGCAGGGCTGGAGACCTGCGATCATCCCGATCATCGCGATTCCGGTCTCGCTGGTCGGCACCTTCGCGGTGATGGCGGCGCTCGGCTTCTCCATCAATAACCTCACGCTGTTCGGCCTCGTGCTCGCCGTCGGCATCGTCGTCGACGACGCCATCGTCGTGGTCGAAAATGTCGAACGCCACCTCGAACATGGCCTGAGCCGGCGCGACGCCGCGCTCAAGACCATGGAGGAGGTCGGCGGCGCGCTGGTCTCGATCGCGCTGGTGCTCTGCGCAGTGTTCGTGCCGACCGCCTTCCTCGGCGGCATTTCCGGGCAGTTCTTCCAGCAGTTCGCCGTCACCATCGCGGTGGCGACCGCGATCTCCTGCTTCTGCTCGCTGACATTGTCGCCGGCACTGGCCTCGCTGATCCTGACGCCGCACGCGGAGAAGCGTCCGCCTGCCGCGTGGAATCTTCTCTCGCGCGGCTGGAATGCGTTCACCGGCGCCTTCAACCGCCTGTTCGATCGTCTCGCTCACGGCTATGCGGGTGTGGCCGGCTTCGTGATCCGGCACTCCGCGGCGATGCTCCTGGTCTACGTCGTGCTGATCGGCAGCGCCGGCTGGCTGATCGTGAGTACGCCGCAAGGCTTCATTCCGGCGCAAGACCGCGGTTACGTCATCATCTCGGTGCAATTGCCGGGCGCCGCCTCGCTGGCGCGCACCACCGAAATCGTGCGCGAGATCGAGCGGACTGCGCTGGATACGCCGGGCATCGTTCGCGTCGCGGCATTCGCCGGCTTCTCCGGCGCCACGCGCACGCAGGCGGGCAATGCGGCGGCGCTGTTCCCGGTATTCGACGAGCCCGAGGCGCGGATCAAGAAGGGATTGACCGCGAACGCCATCACGGTCGAGCTGCGCAAGCGCCTGTCCGCGATCCAGGGCGCCTTCATCATCGTGATTCCACCACCGGCCGTGCCCGGCATCGGCACCGGCGGCGGCTTCACCATCCGCATCCAGGATCGCCAGGGGCGGGGGCCTGAGCTTCTCGCTGCAGCCACCGACGAGCTTGTGGCCGCCGCGCGCAAATCGCCCGCGTTGCTCGGCCCCACGGTGTTCTCGCCGTTCTCGGCCAACACGCCGCAGCTCTTCGTCGATATCGACCGCACCAAGGCGCAGAAGCTCGGCGTACCCATCGCCAGCATCAACGACACGATCCAGACCTATTTCGGATCGACCTATGTCAACGACTTCAACCTGTTCGGCCGCACCTATCACGTCACCGCGCAGGCTGACTTCCCATTCCGGAAAGAGCCGAGCGACCTCTCGCGTCTACGCACGCGCAACGCCAATGGCGACATGGTGATGCTCGGCAGCGTCGTCGAGTTCAAGGATGTCTCGGGCCCCGACCGCGTCGCGCGCTACAATCTCTACGCGGCGTCCGAGCTTCAGGGCGAGCCGGCGCCGGGCACCAGCTCGACCACCGCGCTCAATGCCATCAAGAAGCTCGCCGACGACACCTTGCCGAGCGGCTTCACATTCGAATGGACCGATCTGTCCTACCAGCAGATCACCGGCGGCAATGCCGGCCTTCTGGTGTTCCCGATCTGCGTGCTGTTCGTCTATCTCGTGCTCGCCGCGCAATATGGCAGCTGGACCTTGCCGTTCGCGGTGATCCTGATCGTGCCGATGTGCCTGCTCGCCGCGACCATCGGCGTGCGGATCATGGGACAGGACGTCAACATCCTCACCCAGATCGGCTTCGTCGTGCTGGTGGGATTGGCGGCGAAAAACGCGATCCTGATCGTCGAGTTCGCGCGTGACATCGAGAACGAGGGCAAGCCGAGGCTGGAGGCGGTGATCGACGCCTGTCGCCTGCGACTGCGGCCGATCCTGATGACGTCCTTCGCCTTCATCCTCGGCGTGCTGCCGCTGGTGATCTCGACCGGCTCCGGTTCCGAGATGCGCCAGGCCGTCGGCGTCGCCGTGTTCTTCGGCATGATCGGCGTCACCCTGTTCGGCCTGCTGTTCACCCCGATCTTCTATGTGGTGGTGCGGAATCTGGCCGAAGGCCGGCGGGACAAGAAGCCGGAGGCGGTGGCCTGATCGCTCTTGGCCACTGACCTATCCACTCGTTCAGTGTCGTCCCCGCCTGGCGCGCCCCAGGACGACGGCTCGTTCTGCTGCATCCCGCCCATACTAACGATCAACATTGAAATGGATGGGCAGAGCCGGGTTCTTCACTAGTATCCGCGCGATTTCAGAACAGAAAACTGCTGGGAGCTAACGAATGAAATCAGCACTTTTGGCCGCTGTTGCCACCTCTGCCCTTTTGCTGGCGGCGCCGGCCTCGGCGCAAGGCGTCAAGATCGGCATCCTCAACGACCAGTCTGGCGTCTACGCCGATTACGGCGGCAAATATTCGGTCGAGGCCGCCAAGATGGCGATCGAGGATTTCGGCGGCGAAGTGCTGGGCCAGAAGGTCGAGATGGTCACCGCCGACCACCAGAACAAGCCCGACCTCGCCACCTCCATCGCGCGCCGCTGGTTCGATGCCGACAATGTCGACATGATCACGGAACTCACGACCTCGTCGGTCGCGCTCGCCGTGCAGGAGCTGTCGAAGGAAAAGAAGAAGATCGACATCGTCGTCGGCGCCGCGACCTCGAGCATAACAGGCAGCGCCTGCTCGCCCTATGGCTTCCACTGGGCATTCGATACCCACGCGCTCGGCGTCGGCACCGGCGGTGCACTGACCAAGGCAGGCGGCGACACCTGGTTCTTCCTCACCGCGGACTATGCCTTCGGCTACGCGCTGGAAAAGGACACCAGCGAGATCGTCACCCACAATGGCGGCAAGGTGCTGGGCTCGGTTCGCGTACCGCTCAACTCCTCCGACTTCTCTTCCTTCCTGCTGCAGGCGCAGAGCTCGAAGGCGAAGATCGTCGGCCTCGCCAATGCCGGCCAGGACACCACCAACTCGATCAAGCAGGCGGCTGAATTCGGCATCGTGCAGGGCGGCCAGAAGCTCGCCGGCCTGCTGATGACGCTCGCCGAGGTGCATGGTCTCGGCCTGCAGGCCTCGCAGGGTCTGGTGCTGACCGAAGGCTTCTATTGGGATCATGACGATACCTCGCGCGCCTTCTCCGAGCGCTTCTTCAAGCGCACCGGCCGGATGCCGAGCATGATCCACGCCGGCACCTATTCGGCGACGCTGAGCTATCTGAAGGCGGTGAAGGCCGCCGGCACCAAGGACACCGAAGTGGTTGCCAAGAAGCTGAAGGAGCTGCCGGTCGACGACGCCTTCGCCAAGGGCAAGGTGCTCGAGAACGGCCGCATGGTCCACGACATGTATCTGTTCGAGGTCAAGAAGCCCTCGGAATCGAAGAAGCCGTGGGACTATTACAAGCAGCTCGCCGTGGTGCCGGGCGATCAGGCCTTCTTCACCGCCAAGGAAAGCGGCTGCCCGCTGACGAAGTAGGTCTCGTGTCCCGGATGCGGTGCAGCGCTTCTCAGCGGTGCACCGCAGAGCCGGGACCCATGCCTCTCCACGCTTCGATGCTATCTGTGTCCCGGTTCAGCGGCGCAGCGTTACACGCTGCACCGCGCCCGGGACACGAGCGCGCATGATGCGTCCGCCTCACGTCACCAGCCGCAGCACCACCGCCCCCAGTGCCCCCACCCACAGCGCGATCGCGCTGAGCGCCTGGATCCCAAACCCCGGCCCGCGATTTGCGGCCGCCTTGGAATAGCCTACGAAGTACACGACGCGGCCTATCACCCAGATCACGCCGATCGCGGCTGCGATGGCATCGCCGATATAGACCGCGAACAGCCAGAGCGACGGCAGAAAGATCGGCATCCATTCCAGCGTATTCGCCTGGATGCGGAAGGCGCGCTCGAAATCAGGATGGCCCGACGTTGCCGGCACCTTGATGCCGGTTCTCCTGCGCGTCCTTGATACGTTGATCGCGGTAAACAAATAAAACGCGACGGCCAGCAGCGTAACGAGAGCGGTGATATGATACATCGCGGAAGTCCCCAAAGCGTGTTCGAGCGACGTGGATGCGGTTCGCGTGGAGAAACGCATCACGCAAGAATCGAGATCGCGCTTCAATAGCCGGTCAGCTCGAGATAGCCAACGCCGTCATGCGTTCCGGCGAAGCTGATTGGTCCCTCCCAATAGGAGAAGCCCGTTCCCATCCACGCACCGGGATTGAGTGGTTTGCAGGAAATCGCGAACGCCCGCGAGGGGATCGCGATCTGCCACTCCACCGGCAGCTTGCGGCCCGCGACCTCGGCGGTCGCCTTCGGTATCATCTGGATGTCGCTGCCCGAAATCATCTGCGTCTCTCCGGACGCGCTGATCCAGTTGCCGAACGGGTAGTCCTTGCCGTCCTTCTGGCGCAGCCGGTACAGCATCAGCTTGTCGCCGGATGCGAGATGCAGCGATAGCCAGTCCCAGCCGGTCTGGTCGGCATCGAGCGGCTGGCTGCTCCATTCGCGATCCATCCAGGCTTGACCCGAGACGTCGACAGGCTTGTCGTCGATGACGAGCGTGCCGCGCGCGCGGTAGAACGGCTGGCTGTAATAGTAGGAGGCTTGCCCGCGCTCGGATTTGCGGCTGTAGCCGCGGTCGCCCTGCAGCACCACCGGACGGTCGGCCTCCAGCGTGAGCGCGTAACCGAAGTCGGTGGCCGAGGCTTTCAGCGTGACAGGCGCGAGCGCGCGATCGTCGGTGTGCTCGGATCCCTTCATTTCCCAATCGTCGATCCAGGCCGCGAACGGCTTTGCCGTGACGCCGGCCTGTCCGATGCCATCGCGTGAAAACGTCTCGCCGAAGCGGTGCGTATCGGCGCGCGTCACCGCGGCATGGGCCATCCAGATCTGCTGACTGGCCCAGCCTTCGCCTTGTGGCCCCGGCTGCGCCGCCTGACGGAACAGCGTCCATTGCAGGCCACACGCCGCGCCGCTGCCGTCGACGAGATTCGCCGTGAGATACCACCACTCGATGCGAAACTCCGGATGCGGCCCGTGATCGGCGGGGAAGGCGAATGTCTTTTCCGGTGTCACCTTGGCGAAACCGTTCGCCGTCTCGCCGAGCCCGGCATAGCCTTGCGCATGGGCGCGGCGTGCGAGCGCGAGTGCGGCGATGCCGCCGGCGAAGGTGCGCCGTGTGATTCGCTCAGCGCTCATTGGCAAACACCTTGACGAGGCTCGCCGGCTGCATCCGCGCCAGCCGGATCATCGGCAGCAATGCCGCCAGCAAAGAAGCAATCAGCGCGACCGCGACCAGCTCGACGATCTGCAGCGGAAAGACGTGGAACGGCAGCCGCCAGCCAAACGCCTTGACGTTCACGATCGCGATAAGGCACCACGCCACCAAGAGCCCGAGCGGGACCGCCAGCAGCGAGGTGAACAGGGCGACAGACAGCGTCTTGGTCAGCTCGATCGCGGCAAGCCTTGGCCGGGTGACACCGATCGCCCAGAGCGGTGCGAGTTGCGGCAGGCGCGAATTCGCCAGCGTTAGCAGGCTGGTCAGCAGCGCGATGCCGGCGACGCCGAGCGTGAAAGCGTTCAGCGCGGACGTCACCGCAAAGGTCCGGTTGAAGATTCGGATCGATTCCGCCTTCACCGTGGCCTGATCCGCGACGCTGCGGTCATCGAGCGCAAACTGCGCCCGCAAGGCCGCGATCAGCGCCGGGATATTATCCTTCGCAACGACGAGGCCGATCCTGGTCTGCGGCGTCTGCGGAAAATGCCGGATCAGCGCCGCGACGTTCACGGTGAGCTGACCCTTGGGGTTGCCGTAATCCGCATAGATGCCGGCGATGTCGAGCTCCCAGCTTCCGCCCGGCGTCGGCACGTCGATGACGTCGCCGACGCGCACATTCAACCGCCGGCTCAATTGCTCGCTGATGAACGCGGCATTGCCCGGCACGAGCTGCGTCCACGCACGCGGCGCCGTCTCCAGCAGCGGCCAGCGCTCGCGATAGAGCGCATGATCGGGCAGGCCGAGCAGCTCGACCGGCTGGTCTTGCACCTGTGTCTCCGCGCGGCCGCCGGAGAGGATCGCCTGAACGTCGCTGCGCTCCTTCAGCCAGTTGCGGATCGCAGTGCCCTGCGCATTGTCGGAGGCGCTGATGTAGACGTCGGCCGCGAGCCGGCCGTTGAGCCAGCCGATGAAGGTGCGGCTGAACGTCTCCACCATGGTGGACACGCCGACATTGACCGCGAGCGCGAGCAGCAGCGCCATCAGCGCCAGCGACAGGCCGGAGAGCTGCTGCCGGCTGTCCGCCCAGAACCACAGTGACAGCGGCCCGCGCGACCAGCTCTGGCCGATCAGCAGAATGATCTCGAGGAAAGCCGGCAGGATCAGCGCCGCGCCGAGCATCAGCGCTGCTAGCACGCCGAAGCCCGCGATCAGCGACACGCCATATTGAAGCAGCAGCAGCGCGACCGCGAACACGGCGCAGGCCGCACAGCTTTGCAGCACCAGCCAGCGTCGCTGCCGCTGTTGCCAGGCGCGCGGCTGCGCGGTCGCCAGCACCGGCATCCTGACGGCCTTGATCAGGCTGGTCGTCGCCGCCACCAGCGCGCCGGCGATGCTGATGCCGATCCCGGCGAGCCACCATTCGCTGCGCAAAGTCAGCTGTCCGGGAATCTGCGCGCCATAGAGCCCGCGCAGTGAAGCCGCAACGTCGGGCAACAGCGCGGCCGCGATGAAATAGCCGCAGATGAGCCCGATCAGTCCCGCGACCAGCGCCAGCGCCACCAGCTCGATCACCAGCACTGTGTTGACCAGCCGCGCCGAGGCGCCGCAGGCCCGCAACGTCCGCAGCATCGGCAGCCGCTGCTCGAAGGCGAGGCCGACCGCGGAGTTGACGATGAAGAGGCCGACGAAGAACGACAGCAACCCGAAGGCGGTGAGGTTGAGATGAAAGCTGTCGGTGAGCCGTTCCAGCTCCGTCTCCGCATTCGGCTCGACCCGCTGGAGCTGGTCGCCGACCACGCTCGCCAGCGGCGCAGGCTTGCCCTTCGCCTTGCCGATCAGCAGCCGCGAGACCTGGTCCGGCTTGTTGAGCAGCCGCTGCGCCACGCCGATATCGACCACCAGCACATCTGGCACAAGCTGCGGCAGCACGCGCAACGGTGGCAGCTTTGCCCCGCTGCTGATCGGCGGCGCCGTGCCTTCCTGCTCTTGCAAATCGGTCAGCGTCTCCCGCGCCACCAATGTCTGGCCGGGCGGCGCGACAAAGCTGCCGAGATCGGCGGCGCCGAGGCGAGGGGCGTTGCCGACATCCACCGGCATCGTCACCGGCTCGATCCCGAGCAGCCGCATCGAGCGGCCGTTGACCTGGACGCGGCCCTCCAGCACTGGCGAGACCGGCCAGCCCGCACGCCGCAGCTTGACGAAAAGGTCCTGCGGGAACGTCGATGCATTGGGCGACACCAGCATCGCGGTGCGCACGCCGCCAAACGTCGCCGCCGCGCGGTCATAGGCGTTGCGGGCCTGCTGGTTGATCGCCTGCACGCCGCTCCACAATGCGGTCGCGGCAATCAGGCCGATCAGGAGCGTGGCGAACTGCATCTTGTGCCGCCGCCAATGGCTCAGGAGCACAGCGAGGACCCAGAGCGCGCGCCTCATGCGATCCGCCCCGCATGAAGGGTGAGGTGGCGATCCAGCGTGCCGGCCAGATGCAGGCTGTGCGTCACCATCAGAAAACCGCAGCCGGTGCGCGCGACGAGATCGCGGGTCAGCGCCAGCACCTCGTCGGCGGTGTCTTCATCGAGGTTGCCGGTCGGCTCGTCCGCGAGCAGCAGCGACGGCTTCGTCGCCAGCGCGCGGCCGATCGCGACGCGCTGCTGCTGTCCGCCTGATAATTGCTCTGGATAACGTTTGAGCAGATTGCCGAGTCCGAGCCTCTCGACCAAATCCTTCGACCATGCCGCATCATGCCGCCCGGCGATCCGCGCCTGGAAGGCGAGGTTGTCGGCGACCGACAGGCTCGGGATCAGATTGAACTGCTGGAACACCAGCCCGATCCGGTCGCGGCGCAAACCCGCCCGGGCCGCGTCTGACAATCCGGTGATCTCGGTCTCGTCCAGCCGGATCGCGCCGCTGTCGGCCGCATCGAGGCCTGCAATGAGGTGCAGCAGCGTGCTCTTGCCGCTGCCGGATTCGCCGGTCAGCGCGACGCGCTCGCCGGCCCGGAGGTCGAGGTCGACCCCGCGCAGCACATGGACCGGCTCACCGGCCGAGGAATAGGTCTTCGAGAGGTCTCTGATGCTCAGCAAGATGGACGCGCCGGACGGAATTAACTCAATGCTGCGTAGCACACTTGACGTGGAAATGCCGGGGTTGCGTTGGCTTCCAAGCCGTTGTTAGCTCCCAATACGGCCGAAGCAAAAAAGTGCCGACAAGAAAGACATGCGGGGAGAACGATGAGCGCTCAGGGTACGCCCGACGTTGCGGGCAGGACGGCAGGGGAAGCCAAGGCTAATCCCACGGGAACGCCCAAAGGCGCCTGGACCGTCACTTTTCTCCTCTTTCTCTTCATGGTCGTGAACTTCGCGGACAAGATCGTCGTCGGCCTCGCCGGCGTGCCGATCATGACCGACATGAAGCTCAACGCCGAGCAATTCGGCCTGCTCGGCTCCTCGTTCTTCTTCCTGTTCTCGATCTCGGCCATCGTGGTCGGCTTCATCGTCAACAAGGTGCCGACGCGCTGGGTATTGCTGACCTTGGCGGTGATCTGGGCGCTGGCGCAATTCCCGATGGTCGGCTCGGTCTCCTTCACCACGCTGCTGATCTGCCGCATCGTGCTGGGCGCAGGCGAAGGCCCGGCCTTCTCGGTCGCCGCGCACGCGATCTACAAATGGTTCCCCGACGAGAAGCGCACGCTGCCGACCGCGATCCTGTCGCAAGGCTCGGCTTTCGGCGTGATCCTCGCCGTGCCGGCGCTGAACTGGGTCATCGTCAACCACTCCTGGCACTATGCTTTCGGCGCGCTCGGTGTCGTCGGCCTGATCTGGGTCTGTGCCTGGCTCACGCTCGGCAAGGAAGGCCCGCTCGAGGACACGCAGGCGCTCGCGGCCAATGAGCCGAAGATCCCCTACTTCCAACTCCTGACCTCGCGCACCTTCGTCGGCTGCGTGATCGCGACCTTCGGCGCCTATTGGGCGCTGTCGCTCGGCCTGACCTGGTTCACGCCCTTCATCGTCAAGGGCCTCGGCTTCTCGCAGAGCCAGGCCGGCTTCATCTCGATCCTGCCCTGGGTGTTCGGCGCCACCGTCGTGATCCTCACCGGCTGGGTCTCGCAGGTCATGATGGCGCGCGGCTACACCACGCGCATCTCGCGCGGCGTGCTCGGCTCGGTGCCGCTGATCATCGGCGGCCTGATCCTGGCGACGATGCCGCATGCGCAAGGTGCCGGCCTGCAGATCGCGCTGCTTGTCGTCGGCTCGGGTCTGTGCGGCGCGATCTATGTCGTCTGCCCGCCGATGCTCGGCGAATTCACGCCCGCTTCGCAGCGCGGCGCGGTGATCGCGATCTACGGCGCGCTCTACACGCTCTCCGGCATCATCGCGCCCAGCGTGATGGGCACCGTGATCCAGCGCGCCGGCAACATGGTCGACGGCTACATGACCGGCTTCACCATCAATGCGGTGGTGATGGTCGGCTCCGGCGTCATCGGCCTGCTGCTGCTGTGGCCGAACACGGAGAAGGCCAGGCTGACCCGTGGCGCGGCGGCCCAGGCTGCGCCGCTGAAGGGCGCGGTGTCGCCGACGTAGGGGGCGCGGGGTTACGTTCCAACTGCAGTTCGTGGCTGTGGGTCTCGGCCCCCGTGCGCAATCGCGCACCAGGCGGGGACGACAACGAGTGTGAGGCGCTGCTTTTGCGCCCCACACCCATCCTAGTCTAGTTCATCCCCTGCGCACCCCGGATCAGCTTCCCCGGTCGCTGCCCCGTAGCCTCTCCCTGCCGCCGCGTCACCACGCCCGACACGATCGTGGCGTCATAGCCGTCGACATCCTGCAACAGCCGCCGCCCGCCCACGGGCAGGTCGTAATGCACCTTCGGCGGATGCAGGTGAAGCTTGTCATAGTCGATCACGTTGAAATCGGCCTTGTAGCCGGGCGCGATCAGCCCGCGGTCGGTGAGGCCCACCGACAGCGCGGTCTTGCGCGACTGGGCCGCGACCACGAACGGGATCGTCAGCTTCTCGCCGCGCTTGCGGTCGCGCGTCCAGTGCGTCAGCAGATAGGTCGGGAAGCTGGCATCGCAGATGATGCCGCAATGTGCGCCGCCGTCGGAGAGGCCCGGCACCGATTGCGGATCGATCAGCATCTCGCGCGTCGCGTCGAGATTGCCGTCGGCATAATTGAGGAACGGCACGTAGAGCATGCCACGGCCCTCGTCCGACAGCATCGCCTCGTAGGCGAGCTCTTCCGGCTGGCGGCCCTGCCTGCGCGCCTGCGGTCCGAGCGCGTTCTCCGGCGGCTGCTCGTAATCGGGGGGATCGCCGAGCAGGAACATCTTGTCGTAGTTCGGGCGGAAGAACAGCGGATCGTCCGTCGACGTCGCCGTTTCGCTCAGGATCGCCTTGCGCACCTCGGCCTGATGCAGCCGCGCCAGCCGCTCCTTCAGGGGCAGATGCGCGATCGCCCTGTAGCTCGGATGGGTCTGGAACGGGTTGCGCGACAGCTCGAGGCCAAGCAGCAGGCCGACAGGGCGTGCCGCGATCTGTGCGGTGATGGAGAGGCCTCGCTTGGCCGCCGCGTTGATCTCGTCCAGCGTCTGGCGCCAGCGGTTCGGCGCCTTGTCGTTCTGCGTGATCGAGAACGAGATCGGGCACTTCGTGGCGTCCGCCACCCGCAGCATCATCGGCAGGTCTTCGTGGAGGGTGGAGAGATCCAGCACAAACTGCAGAACGCTGCGGCGTTCGCGATGCATCGCGCCGGCGATGGCGGTGAGCTCGTCCTCGCCCGCCTTCAGCGTCGGCGTGAAGTCGCCCGTTGAGGTGCGGTGGTTGAGCGTGCGCGAGGTCGAGAAGCCGAGCGCGCCGGAGCGCACCGCTTCGCCCGCGAGCTTCGCCATCGCCGCGTTGTCTTCCGCAGTCGAGGGATCGCGGCGCGCGCCGCGCTCGCCCATGACATAGACGCGCAACGCGGCGTGCGGCAGCTGCGCGCCGACATCGATGTCGAAATCGCGCTTTCCGAGCCAGTTCATGTAGTCCGGAAAGCTCTCCCACGCCCAGGGAATGCCGGCACTCAGCACGGGCTCGGGAATGTCCTCCACGCCTTCCATCAGCTGGATCAGGCGGGTGTGGTCGGCGGGCTTGCACGGCGCGAAGCCGACGCCGCAATTGCCCATGATCGCGGTGGTGACGCCGTTCTGCGACGATGGCGTGATGTCGTGGCTCCAGGTCACCTGGCCGTCATAGTGGGTGTGAACGTCGACGAAGCCCGGCGTCACCAGCTTGCCGCGCGCGTCGATCTCGTCGCGGCCCCTGGCCGAGATCTTGCCGACCTCGGAGATCTTGCCGCCGGTGATGGCGACATCGGCCTCGAACAGTTCGCCGCCGCTTCCATCCGCAACGGTCCCGCCGCGGATCACGAGATCAGGGGTGCTCATGGTGTTTCTTCCCGAATGGTTGTTGTGCTTGGGCGCATTTTCGGGCGCGCCAGCGCAGTGTCAACCGCGGGGAAGTGCGCTCAGGGTTGCGTGGCGGCCTTGGCTGGCTTCCGTTCCGTGAACGGCGACAGCAGCACTGTGGCCAGCATGAAGATCACCGACGCGCCGAACACCCAGTGCGGCGCGCTCTGGTCCATGATCCAGCCGAACAGCAGCGGCGACACGATGCCGCCGAGATTGAATCCGGTGGAGACGATGCCGAAGGCGCGGCCGGCGGCGCCGGGAGGCGCGGCGTTGCGCACCAGCATGTCCCGCGACGGCGCGATCACGCCAGAGAGGAAGCCCGCGGTCGCCATCATGACGGTCAAGGCCCATCCCGGCATCGTGACCAGCGCGATCAGCAGCACGATGCCCGCATTCGCCGCAAAGCAGGCGGCGGCGACGTAGCCATGGCGCTCGGTGTAGTCGGCCAGGAAGCCGCCGGCGAGCACGCCCACGGCGCTGGAGCCGAGGAATGCCGTCAGCGCGACGTTGGCGACGGAGTAGGACGAACCGTAGCCGCTCATCAGCGCGACCACGCCGAAATTGTTGATGCCGGCCACCGACAGGCTGAGCAGCGTGAACAGCACGGTCAGCGTGATCAGCGCCGGCGTGATCACGGCCTGCTTCGGCATGTCTGCGGCGCCGGGCTTCTTCTTGTGCGCGCCGGCATCGGGAATGCTCATCACGACCAGCAGTGCCGCGACCAGCACGCCGATCGCGCCCGATGCGATGATGGCGCCGGTGCCACCGGAGACGGTGATCAGGGCGGCAACGATCGCCGGCGCCAGCGCACCGCCGAGATAGCCGGCGAAAGTGTGGATCGAGAATGCACGGCCCATCCGCGCCTCGTCCATGTGCTCGGCGAGGATGGCGTAATCGGCGGGGTGATAGACGCTGTTGGCGAGCCCGAGCAGCACCGCGCAGGCGATCAGCGAGGCGTAGCTCAGATGCAGGCCGAGCAGGATCAGCGCGAAGCCGCCGAGCGTCAGGCCGCCGAGCAGGATCTTGCGTGCGCCAAAATGGTCGACGAGATAGCCGGTCGGCGCCTGCGTCAGCCCGGAGACGACCGCGGACACGGTCAGCGCGAAGCCGAGCTCGACATAGCCGACGCCGAGCTGGGTCTTCAGGAATGGAAACAGCATCGGCAGGACCAGCAGGTGGAAATGGCTGACCCAGTGCGCGATCGAAATCCCGGTCAGCGTGCGCAGCGCGCTGTCCGCCTTGCCTTGTTGCGGTGCGGCGAGAACGTCGACCATTGCAGTTCCGTTTTGCGGCCTCGAGGGACGCGCAAACTATCGGGGAGAGCGGTTATTTGTCCATGAACGCAGGCGCATGGCAGGTAGTGCTAGTGGGAGCGCTCTCCCTCCAAGGGGAAGGGAACGCACCTTTTTCCGGGCACGCGTCACACCTCACAACGGCTCGTCGTCATTCCCGTAACGATCCCGTTTCGGCGTCGCCATGTCGCCGTCTTCATCGTCCTCGTCGAGTGCGGGCAGGGGCGTCTTCGCCTTGTCCTTCGCTGACTTCCTGTCAGCGAATTTGGGCGGCTCGATCGGCTTGGCGGTCTTGGCCATGGCAGGTCCCGGATGGTGATGCTTCACCCGAATCTACCCTGAAAATATGTGCGGGTCCTGACTTACCGCAAGCGAGGTGCGTCAGTGTACCACCGGTCCGCCGGCCTTCTTCCAGGCATCGATGCCGCCGGCGATGTGGGCGGTGTTGGACAGGCCGGCTTCCTTCGCAGCCGCAACCGCCATCGCCGAGCGTTCGCCGAAGGCACAGAAGAACACGACGCGGCGACCCGTGGCGGCCGCGACCTCGCGCAGCATGCCGCCGGCTCTCAAGCTTTCTTCGACCGACGGATAGGGTGTGTGCAGCGCGCCTTCGAGCATGCCGTGCTTCATCCGCTCATTGGTCTCGCGCAGATCGACCAGCAGGATGTCGGGCCGGCCCAGCGAGCGGATCGCCTCGACGGCGCTCAGCGCGCGGCCCTCTTTCTCCAGCTCCTCCTGATGCAGGCCGACCCGCATGTTGGCGGGCACCGCCACGTCCATCATCTTCGGGTTCGGCAGCTTCAGGTTCGCCATCAGCTCGATATATTCGTCGACCGAGCGCACCTGGAGCCTGGGATTGTAGCGCTTCTCCTCGCCGATGGTGGAGACGGTGTCGCCCTTGTAGTCATGCGCCGGGAAGACCATCGTCTCGTCAGGCAGCTTCAGCAGCCGGTTGAAGATCGATTCATACTGGGCGCGCGACGAGCCGTTCTGGAAATCGGTGCGACCGGTGCCGCGGATCAACAGCGTGTCGCCGGTGAAGACGCGGTCGCCCATCAGATAGGAATAGGAATCGTCGGTGTGGCCGGGCGTGTACATCACGTCCAGCGACAGGCCCTCGATCGTGACCTTGTCGCCGTCGGCCACCCGCATCGCCACCACGTCGGCCTTGGTCTGGTCGCCCATCACGGTCATGCAATGGGTCCGGTCGCGCAGTTCACCGAGCCCGGTGACGTGGTCGGCATGAAGATGGGTATCGACGGCCTTCACGAGCTTGAGATCGAGTTCGCGCAGCAGCTGGCAATAGCGATCGACCTTCTCCAGCACGGGATCGAGGATCAGCGCCTCGCCGCCGGGGCGGCTGGCCAGAACATAGCTGTAGGTGCCCGAAACGCTGTCGAAGAGCTGGCGGAAGATCATGGCAAGACCCGTAGTGGAACCTGTTTCGAGGATTCTACTACGATATGGGCTCACGGGAGAAGCAATTCACTGTGTTGGCGATGGTATTTGGAAGATTTTTATTCCGCGTGATGGTGGAAGGTTTGGGGCAAACCATAAACCCGGTGTCATGCCTGCGAACGCTCGACAGCGAGGGCGCGGCTGGAGCAGTCCATGCAAAAGCCCCCTACCTCTACCCCGCAATCCCCGGATTGCCGTCCACGCCCTTCAGCGTAACGCCCGTGCCGAGCCGCTCCTGAAACAGCCGCCCCGAACGCAGATATTTGGCGACGACGTCCCACACCGGCGCGCCCTGCTGGCCGTTGACCGAGGCCCAGCCCGCAACTTTGTAATGCCTGCTGGCGCCGAGCGTCTTGCCGTTGGCGAGCCTGAGCTCGGAGATGCGGCTGCCGATCGCGTTGGTGGGGCTGCAGACGTAGTTGAGCCCGCCGGCGCGCACCATGTCGCCGCCCTGCTGGTAATAGGGATCGGCGTTGAAGAGATTGTCGCAGATATCTTCCAGCACGTCCTTGATCTGCGCGCCGGTCATTTCCTGCACGTAGGTCTCGGGATAGGTGATCGCGGTTTCCGCGAGCACATCCTCCATGGTCAGCCCCTGGCCCGACAGCGCGGTGACGCCCCAGCGGAATCCCGGCGACAACGCGATCTCGGCGTCGAGCTCGGTGCGCAATGCCGTGCAGATCAGCTCATCGACGGGGCCGGCGAAATTATCGCGGCGATAGAGCAGGCGGTCGGGCGTAGCGATCTTCTCCGCCCAGTCGGTCACATGCGGCGCGCGCAGCCTTCCGATCAATTCTGCCATCGCAGGATCGGGCTTCAGCAGCTCGGAATAGACCGGCAGCAGGTGATACCTGACGTCGCTGACCTTGCCCTTCTCGATCGCGAGATCGAGCACGGCGAGAAATTTTCCGTTGGAGCCCGCATTGGTCACGAGCGTCGTTCCGCCAGCGTTCTTCACGGCGATCGGCTGCGGCACGGCGTCATGGGTATGGCCGCCGAGGACGACGTCGATGCCGGTGACGCGGCTTGCGAGCTTGAGGTCGACGTCCATGCCGTTGTGCGACAGCAGGATGACCGCATCGACCTTGTCGGTGTTGCGAAGGCCGTCGACATGCTTCTGCAGCTCTTCCTCGCGGATGCCGAAACTCCAGTCCGGAACGAAGCGCTTGGGATGCGCGATCGGTACGTACGGGAACGCCTGGCCGATGATCGCGACTCGGCGGCCGCCGAGCTCCTTGATCACCGACGGCTTGAACACGCGCCCGCGCGTCTTGTCGAAGGCGGCCGCATCGTTGAACGCGGCTTCCTCGGTCAGGAAGACGTTTTGCGCCAGGAACTCACCCTTGAAGTGCTCGAGATTCTCACGCAGCACCTGTTCGCCATAGGTGAATTCCCAATGGCCGGTCATCGCCTCGATGCCGAGCAGATTGGCGACCTCGACCATGTCGCGGCCCTGCATGATGTTGGCGAGACCCGTGCCCTGCCAGAGGTCGCCACCGTCGACGAGCACGGAGTGCCTGTCGCCGACATCGCCGCGCAGACGGTCGATCAGTGTCTTGAGGTGAGCGAAGCCACCGAGCTTGCCGAAGCGGCCGGCGGACTTCTCGAACTCGAAGCAACTGAACGCATAGGCATCGGCGCTGTCTGGCCGGATGCCGAACCGTTCGAGAAAGGCGCGGTCGACCAGATGCGGCGGCCGTCCCGCCATCTCGCCGATGCCGATATTGATGCTGGGCTCGCGGAAATAGACCGGGTTGAGCTGGGCGTGCGTGTCTGTCGTGTGCAGGATGCGCGCGTTGCCGAACTTGTCGAGGTCGTAGATGCTCGCCGTCTCGGCGCCGCGCGCGAGCCGCGGCAGGCTGAGCGTGGTGGCGGCAGCAACGGTGCTCTTCAGAAAATCGCGGCGGCGGATCGCCATCCCAGAAATCTCCGCGCCTACTCTCGGCAGTTCGACGGTTCCACTCAGCTAAGCATGATCCGGAAAACTGTGCAGCGGCTTTCCGACAAGATCATGCTCAAACGCGACTTTAGCGGATTTCCATCGCCTTCCAGGCTTCTTTTTCGGACGTGGCCTGGAAGATGGAGGCCTTGGCCAGCGCCTCGGCTTCCCTGGACGCGGCCATGGCGCGGTCGAAATCGCCGCCGTCGGCGGCCTTCTTGGCTGCCGCCAAGGCAGCGACGGTGACGGTCCACTGGTTGCGCATGCCGGCTGCCTCCTTGGAGGCGGCTTCCGCCGCGGCATAGGCCGCCTTGTAATCCGCCTCGTTGGCCGCGCGCGCCGCCGGCGCGAGGCTCAGGCTAAGCAGAATGGCGAGGGGAAGTGACAGCTTCATGGCCGCGATCCCGGGCCTGAAATCGGCAGGCCATTGGCGACATAGGACAGAAAATACTCGACGTCGCGATAGTCGTCCGATTGCGGCTCCTGCGGAACCGCGCGGGTCTGGCTGTTGCAGGTGACGAAGCGGCGGCTGATGGTGCCCATGCCGCTCCATTCGGAACGGTAGATAGGCATCGCGTTCACGATGCCGAGCGCCGGCGCCAGGATCTCGGCGCGGATGCGCTCGCCCGGACTCTGCACATGGCAGCTCGCACAGGAGAAATTCAGCTGGCCGCGGCGGGTGTAGAAATAGCGCTTGCCGTTCTCGAACGCTTCGAGCGCACGCGGGTCATCAGGAATCTTGATGTCCATCAGCTTGCCGCGCGAGGTGTAGGCCATGTAGGCGGTGAGCGAGGCCATTTCGTCCCGGACGTAGGAGTAGGGCGCCTCGCCATTGGCCTCGCGGCAGCGGTTGAGCGCCAGCTCGAGCGTGACGACCTTGCCTTCCCCGGTGTCGAAGTATGGATAGTTCTGGCGGATGCCGATGCCGCCGTTCGGGAAGCAGTCGCCATAGGTCTTGCCGTTCTTGAACGGGGTCGCGAACATCTCCTTTCCGGCGTCGAGCGAGAACTCGTAAGGCGGGAATTCTTCCTTCTCCTGCCACTGCCGCTTCATGTCTTCGTTCATGGAGTAAGGACCGTTGACGAAGTCCTCGTGCTTCACGTTCGGAAACTTCTGGAAGAAGAAGTTCTGGAACGCCTTGGCATCCGCAACGGGATCCACCTTGTCGGCCGCGACCACGCGCGGCGAGGTCAGCGCGAACGCGACGAGCGCGGCACTGAGCGAGCCAAGCAGAAGGGCGGAGCGGGTTTTCATCACGCGATCTTCGCGGTGGTCGTATCCGACGCACCCTTGTTGTCGGTCCAGGAGATCTTGATGTCGTCGCCCTTCTTGGCGCCCTTGAAGCTGAACTTCACATAAGGGTCCTTGGAGACCGCGGTGCCCCAATTGGCGACGAAGACGTCCTTGCCGTTACATTCGAACTTCAGTTCCTGGATATAGTGCGCCGGGATCAGCTCGCCCTTGGCGTCCTTCACGAGGCCGGTATCCATGGGATGCTGGATCAGCGTCTGCACCTCGGTGATGTCGCCATTGGATGTTGCGCGCACGCGAATGCTGGATGCCATCGGATCGATCCTCCTAACCGCCGCAGCCGCCGACGGTGACTTTGACTTCCTTGGTCGCGCTGTAGAGCTTGCCGTCGGCCTCCACGATCGCGATGACGTTACTGGTCTTGGCCATCTTCAGGCGATTGGCGACCGCGGGAATGGTGCCGTCGGGAATCCTGTACGACGCGGCCAGCGCGTTTGGGTTCTCGGCGACGAGCAGCGAGATCGAGGTGACCTTGTCGAGCGTCGTCGCCACCGAGATCGGCACTACGCCGCCATTCTCGGCGATCTCCGGCGCGTCGAGCTTGACCTTGTCCGAGGGTTCGGCGGTCTTGCCATAGAGCGCCTTGATCGCATCGGCTTCGTTCTTCAGCTTGAACGCTTCTTCCGGATATTTGTCGTTGGCCGCCGCCAGCGCGGAGCCTGCACCGAACGGCAAATTGCCGAGGCCGAGCAGCGCGACGCTGGCTGCGCCCTGAAGGATCAGGCGCCGCGTCGGAAGAGGGCCGGTCGTCGTGGTCATCGAAAGTCTCCGGGACGTCTGCGGGGTGGTGTCTTGGACGGTCGTGTCCTGGACGGTCTTTTGTCTTTGGTCGCGCTGGCGGTCACAGGGTTTGCAGGAAATCGACGATTGCGCTGATCTCCTGCTCGGTCAAAATCCGGTTACGGCCGAACGGCGGCATCATGGTCTGCGGATTACGCTTGGTCTCGTCGAAAATGATCGCGGCGAGTTCATTGCGATCAGGGTATTTTGATTTGATGTCCTTCAGCTCCGGACCGATCGTGCCCGGAAGGTCACCGCCCTTGAGGGCATGGCAGGTCAGGCAATTGCCCTTGCCGCGGTCGAAGGCGAGCTTCTGGCCATCGGCGACGGCCGATTGTGCGTGCGCGGAGCTCGCAGCCAGGCCGGCTGCGATGGTCAGCAGGAGGTAAACAACGGGCGTCCGTGGAAAGGCGGTCAAGGCGTCATTCCGAGGCGTTTTGCCGAGGCGTTTTTGTCGATGGATCTCGTACGCGGAAATATAGCGTTCCAAAGCACAAAGGGCACGGCCTGACAATCAAGACTATGCACGCCGCAAAATGGAGTTAATATCTTCCGCATTGCAACTGAAGAGATAGTTCGTTCATCGGGTGGGTTGGGGCTAGCAAATTATTCTGGTGCTTGACCCCTGTGGCGTATTTTTCTGTTTCACATTTCTCGGGGATCTCAATTGGCTGAATATGTCGTCGAATTTGGCAGGGACGGCGGACGGGTCGAGTCGGATGGACGGCTCGATGCGCCGGCATTTCATCGCAATCACGAGCCGCTTTGGGCGGCACTGGAAAAGCACCTGGCCGGCCTCGCCGGCAATGTGGTCGAGCTCGGTAGCGGAACTGGGCAGCACGTGGTTCATTTCGCGCAACATACGCCCGGCCTGATCTGGTGGCCGAGCGACCTCAACCAGCGGCACCTCAAGAGCATCGAAGCCTGGCGCGTTCATTCGGGCCTGCAGAACGTCCGCAGTCCTCTGCGGATCGACCTCACCGATTCCGACTGGTGTCCGGAGATGAAGAGCGGGCAGGCGCCCACAAGTCTTGCCGGCGTGTTCTGCGCCAATGTCATCCACATCGCGCCATGGAGCGTGGCCGAGGGTCTGTTCGCCGGCGCCGGCCGCTATTTGCGCGCCGACGGCAAGCTATTCCTGTACGGTCCGTTCAAGCGCGACGGCAAGCACACCGCGCTGAGCAACGCCGTGTTCGATACGTCATTGCGTGAAGGCAACCCCGAATGGGGCGTGCGGGACATCAACGACGTCGAGACGCTCGCGACGGCAGCGGGACTTCGGTTGGTCGATACGATCGAGATGCCCGCGAACAATCTGACGCTGGTGTTTTCGCGTTGAGCCAGGACGACAGTACGCTCCCTCCCCCGCCTGCGGGGGAGGGTTGGGGAGAGGGTGTCTCCGCAAAGGGATACTCCCCTAGAGGATAAAACCCTCACCCGGCGCTATGCGCCGACCTCTCCCGCAAGCGGGAGAGGTGCACCGCGCTGCTGGGCCTCTACTGATCAGAACGAAGGCCGTCAGGCCTCCCCATCCTTCCACCCGATCTTCTCCTTCAGGAACCTGAAGCCGATCACTTCAAATCCCGCGCGCTCGCGGTTGTCCTTGCCGTAGCCGTGGCCGCCGGCTTCGGGCTCGTAGAACCAGGCCTCGTAGCCCATCGTCTGCAGCTTCGCCGCCATCTTGCGCGCATGGCCGGGATGGACGCGGTCGTCGCGCCGCGTCGTGGCGATCAGGATCGGCGGATAGGTCTGGCCTGCCTTGACGTTGTGATAGGCCGAGTAGGTCTTCAGCCACTCCCACTCCTCGGGCTTGTCAGGATCGCCGTACTCTGCGATCCAGCTCGCGCCCGCGAGCAGCTTTGTGTAGCGGCGCATGTCGATCAGCGGGATGGTGCAGAATAGCGCGCCGAACCGCTCGGGGTAGCGCACCAGCATGTTGGTGATGAGGATGCCGCCGTTCGATCCGCCCTGGGCCGCGATGCGCTTTGCGCTTGTCACGCCGCGGCGGACGAGATCGGCGGCGACGGCCGCGAAGTCGTCGTGCGAGAGTTTCTTGCCTGCGAGCCGGCCGGCATCGTGCCAGCGCGTGCCGAACTCGCCGCCGCCGCGCAAATTCGCCTGCACCGTCGTGCCGCCGCGCTCGAGCCACAGCTTGCCGAGCGAGGAATTGTAATACGGCTTCACGGAATGCGCGAAGCCGCCATAGGCGCTCATATAGACCGGCGCATCGCCGCTCTCGCCGGCAGGACCGGTCTGCACATAGGGGATGCGTTCGCCATCGATCGAGATCGCCTCGTGCTGCGTCACGACGAGGCCGTCCGCGGTGAACGTCTTCGGCGCCTGCTTCAGCACCGCCGGGCTCGCGACACCGCGTTCGATCAACAGCATCGACGGCGGTGTGAGCGGATCCTGCACATTGGCGATGAGATCGCCATTGCTCTCGGAGGAATGCCGGTCGAGCGGCCAGAGGTCGACGACGCCGATCTGCGGCAGGCCGCCCAGTGTCTCGCGGCTCCAGCCGGTGGCGGACGGCCTGCAGATCTCGAAGCGCGGCTTGAGCTCATCGAGGATCGACAGCACCAGCCTGCCCGCCACCCAGAACAGGCCTTGCAAGGCGCGCCGCGGCGCAGGCTCGAACAGCACCGCGAAATCGCGGTGGCCTGCGAGGAACGCCGAGAGCGAGATGCCGAGCACGGTGTCGGTGGCATAGGTCCGCCCCTCGACCGTCCAGTCCTTGCGCAGCTTCATCGCGAACCAGTCGCCATGCGCCTGCATCCAGATGCCCGTCGGCAGATCGAGCTTCGTCATCGTGCCTGCGGCATCGCGCAGCCAGATCGCGTGATTGAAGAAGTCGATCTGGTCGACGATCCAGACGCGCGGCGCGGAGCCGGTGTCGTCGGCCATGCCGTAGATCATCATGTGATCGGCGGTGGTCTCGATGATCGGCTGCGCTAGCGCAACGGGCTGGCCGCGCCGCCACAGCCGGACGGTTCGCGCATAACCGGAGCTCGTCGCCATGCCCTCGCCATGCGCGCTCGACAGCAGCAGCGTGTCGGCATCCAGCCAGTCGAGACCGCCCTTGGCTTCCGGCAGCGTGAAACCGTCGGCGACGAAGCTCTTCGTCGTGAGGTCGAACTCCCGCAGCGTGACGGCATCGCTGCCGCCGCGCGAAAAACTCAGGATCGCGCGCGAGCGGCCCGGCATCGTGGCGATGCCGCTGAGCAGCCAGTCCTCGCCTTCGTCGGCTGCGAGCTTGTCGATATCGAGTACGGTCTCCCATGCAGGGCTGGCCTTGCGAAACTCCGCGAGCGTCGTGCGCCGCCACAGGCCGCGCGGGTTGGTGGCATCCTTCCAGAGATTGTGCAGGTCGCTGCCGCGCCGGCTCACATAGGGGATGTTGTCGGGACGATCGTAGATCGCGGCGAGGATATCGCGGTCACGCTCATAGGCCGCGCCGCCGAACGCCTGAAGCGTCAGCTCGTTCTGGCGCGTGACGAAATCGAGCGCCTGCCTGCCCTCGATCTCCTCCAGCCAGAGCCAGGGATCGTCGTCGGGAGCACTGAGCGTGGGCCTGTCATCGACGGACATGAACGAACCTCCGGAAAAACGCGGGGATAGGATTTGATAGAGCGCAAGCCGTCAAGACCGCAGCTCGCTATAGTTGTCCCGATTGCGTCAGAGGCATGGCCTGCGCCCGTTTGCGCCGGTTGCTCCCCCTCCCGCGCCCCTCCATAGTGCCGGGAATCAACAAGCCTGTTTGGGCGGAAATGCCGATGATCGATGTGACAGCCAACGAGATTGCTGACGATGCCCGCGCGCGTGCCAACGTGGTGCGCCTTGCCGCGGCGCAGGCGCTGACCGGCGCCAATTCGGCGGTGATCTTTGCCACCGGCTCGATCGCCGGCGCGACGCTCGCACCCAATATGTCGCTCGCGACGGTGCCGCTGTCGATGTATGTGCTGGGGCTCGCCGCCGGCACCTTGCCGACCGGCGCGATCTCGCGGCGCTTCGGCCGCCGCTGGGCCTTCATCGTCGGCACCGGTTGCGGAACGCTTACCGGACTGCTCGGCTCGTTCGCGATCCTGCACGCCTCGTTCGCGCTGTTCTGCATCGCGACCTTCCTCGGCGGCCTCTACGGCGCGGTCGCGCAATCCTATCGCTTCGCGGCCGCCGACGGCGCTAGCGCCGCCTACCGCCCGAAGGCCGTGTCCTGGGTGATGGCGGGCGGCGTGTTCGCCGGCGTGCTCGGTCCGCAGCTCGTGCAATGGACCATGGACGTGTGGTCGCCCTACCTGTTCGCCTTCAGCTTCCTGGTGCAGGCCGCGGTCGCGCTCGTCGCGATGGGTATCGTCGCGGGCGTCGACATGCCGAAGCCCGCGCCGGCCGATCTGCACGGCGGCCGGCCGCTGCTCGAGATCGTGAGCCAGCCGCGCTTTATCGCGGCGGCGCTGTGCGGCGTCATCTCCTATCCCATGATGAACCTCGTCATGACCTCGGCGCCGCTCGCCATGAAGATGTGCGGCCTCAGCGTCTCCGACTCCAATTTCGGCATTCAATGGCACATCGTCGCCATGTACGGCCCGAGCTTCTTCACCGGTGCGCTGATCGCGCGCTTCGGTGCTCCCAAGATCGTCGCCGCTGCTCGAAGCCGGCGCCGCCGCCATCGGCCTCTCCGGCATCACCGCGATGCACTTCTGGGCGACGCTGATCGTGCTCGGTGTCGGCTGGAATTTCTCCTTCATCGGCGCCTCCGCGCTGGTACTGGAGACGCACCGCCCGCAGGAGCGCAACAAGGTGCAGGCCTTCAACGATTTCCTCGTGTTCGGCATGATGGCGATCGGCTCGTTCTCGTCAGGCCAATTGCTCGCCAATTACGGCTGGTCGGCCGTGAACATGGTGGTGTTCCCGCCTGTCGTGCTGGGCCTTGCCGTGCTCTCGTTCGCCTCGCTGGCCCGCCGCCGCAAGGCGCGGCTGGAAGCGGCGATGGGCGAGTTCCCGGATGCGATCTGACGCATGATCCGGACCCGGAGGGCCGCGCTAGCGCAAAGTGCGCAGCGGTTTTCCGATGAGATCGTGCTCAAGAGAATTGGCAGGAGGCTGTCAGCAACGTTGATACTTCGATCCAGGTCGAAGTGATTTTCGGGTGAGGGTTTATTAGATGTTCGTCATGGCCGGGCTTGTCCCGGCCATCCACGTCTTGGCGCGGATCGAAGAACGTGGATGCCCAGGACAATCCCGGGCATGACGGAGTAGGCAGTATGCTCGATCATTCACAACAGCCCACGATCGACGAATCCTCCCTCCGCTACGAAGGCTGGCGCATCGTTGTGGTCTGCTTCCTGCTCGCGACCTTCGGCTGGGGGCTCGGCTTCTACGGCCAGAGCGTCTATGTCGCCGAGCTGCAACGCGCGCGAGGCTGGCCGGCTTCGCTGATCTCGTCGGGCACGACCTTCTTCTACCTGTTCGGTGCGTTGCTGGTCGTCTTCGTCGGCGAGGCCGTTCGCAAATACGGCCCGCGCATCTGCCTGATATCCGGCACGCTGGCGATGGCATCCGCCGCGGTCGCGATCGGCGCGGTGCGCGAGCCCTGGCAGCTTTATCTTGTCGACGCCGTGCTCGCCTTCGGCTGGGCCGGCACCAGCCTCGCCATGATCACCAACACGATCAGCCTGTGGTTCGACCACAAGCGCGGCATGGCGATCAGCCTTGCGCTCAACGGCGCGAGCTTCGGCGGCATCGTCGGCGTGCCGTTGCTGGTCATGATGATCAGCCATATCGGCTTCGGAAGCGCGATGGTCGCCACCGCGGGCGCCATGCTGGTGCTGCTCTTGCCGGTGATCCTGCTCGTCGTCGGCAAGCCGCCCGATCTCCATGGCTGGAAGGCGGCGAAAGCGAAGCCGCAATCGTCGACGGAGATCCGCGCCTGGGCGCTGCGCGATGTCGGCTTCCTCACGGTGACCACCGCCTTCGCGCTGGTGCTGTTCGCGCAGGTCGGCTTCATCGTGCACCTGATCTCGTTCCTCGATCCCGTGATCGGACGCGAGCGGGCGGCCGTGGCGGTCGCGGTGCTGACGGCGATGGCCGTGATCGGCCGGGTGCTGTTCTCGATGGTGATCGACCGCTTGAACCAGCGGCTGGCGGCGGCGTTGTCGTTCCTCAGTCAGGCCGCCGCGCTCTGCGTGGTCATCAATTTGCACAACGACTACGTGCTGATCGCGGCCTGCGCGGTGTTCGGCTTCTCCGTCGGCAACCTCATCACGCTGCCGTCGCTGATCGTACAGCAGGAATTCGACAGCGCCTCGTTTGGCGTGCTGATCAGCCTCAACACCGCGATCAACCAGGTCACCTACGCATTCGGCCCCGGCGTCGTCGGCGCCTTGCGCGACTGGTCCGGTGGATATTCGCTGCCGTTCTATCTGTGCATCGCGCTGGAGGTGGCGGCTGCTGCGCTGATCATGGTGCGCGGGGCGCCAAGAGCGAAGCTCTCGTAATCGCGCTCGTACGCGTCCACACACTCCGTCATTGCGAGCGTAGCGAAGCAATCCAGACTGTCACCGTAGAAAGATCCTGGATTGCTTTGCTACGCGCGCAATGACGGAGAGGGAGCGGCGGTCACCCCTCCCGCTGCTTCAGCAGCCCCTCCACATCCAGCCGCTTGGTGTACATCGCGAGCTTCCCGTCCGGCCCGAACGGCCATTGCTCCCGCGGCTTGTCCCAGTACAGCTCCACGCCGTTCTCATCGGGGTCACGCAGATACAATGCTTCGCTGACGCCATGGTCACTCGCGCCATCCAGCGCGATCCCGGCCGACAGGACACGATGCAGCGCGTCCGCGAGCGCCGGGCGGGTCGGATAGAGGATCGCGGTGTGGAAGAGCCCGGTTGTGCCCGGCGGCGGCGGCGAGCCGCCCTTGCTCTCCCAGGTGTTGAGCCCGATGTGGTGATGATAGCCGCCGGCCGAGATGAAGGCCGCGCCCGAGCCCAACCGCTGCATCAGCTCGAAGCCCAGCACGCCGCAATAAAAGCCGAGCGCGCGATCAAGATCGGCGACCTTGAGATGGACGTGGCCGATCCTTGTGCCGGCGGCGACGGCTGGACTCTCAGACATGGTGTTGCTCCGTTGACCAACTTCACATAGGCCGGGCTTCGGGACGGCGCTACCGGTCTGTCCCGAAACCCATCGTTTCCGGATGCGAGCCCTAAAGCCTGATCCGGAAAAGTGCGAAGCGGTTTTCCGAAAAGATCATGCGCAAACAACGACCTGAAGCGCGATGACGATTCGTCCAAATCTCATCGCGCTTTAGGCCAATTCCTTCGCCTCGCCCTCGGGCAACTCGAACTCAAAGGTGTTCAGCGTCATCGACACCATCGTGTAATAGCCGCACAGCCCGATCACCTCGACGACGCCGCGCTCGCTGAGCAGCGCAACGGCCGCATCGTAGAGGCCCTTCTCGACGCCATGACCCTCATGCAGCGACTTCGCGAGATCGTAGATCATCTTGCCCTTGGGATCGTCGAACTCGGGCGTGCGGCGGTCGCGGATGGCGTCGATGATTTCAGGCTTCATGCCGCCCGCGAGCGCGAGCCGCTTGTGCGCCCACCATTCGTAATGCGCGGTCCAGTGCCGCGCCGTCACCAGGATCGCGATTTCGGAAAGCTTTGCCGGAAACATCGTGTCGTAACGCAGCACTTCGCCGAGCCGCGTGGCGTGGCGGGCCATGTCGGGGCTGTTGAGCCAGGCCATCATCGGCGCAGGCGGCTTGCCGCGCTTGCCGGCAATCGATTCGTCATAGGTCTGCCGCTGGCTCTCGTTCATTTCGCCAGGCGAAAGAAGTTTCAGGCGCATTGTTGTTTCCTCTTTGTTTTCAAGCTCGCCGTGACGCCACTATAGCCGAATGCAGCGGCACGGAAGTGGTTGAATTCCACGGTGCGATGGCCCAGAGTCGCCGGCAACAAGCTTTGATTGATGGAAACGACCCATGACCGAAGAGACCGCCGATCTCGAAAATTTCCGCGCCGAGACGCGCGCCTGGTTGGAAGCCAATTGCCCGCCGGAGATGCGCAAGCCTGCGACGTCCGACGGCGACGTGTTCTGGGGCGGTCGCAACGCAAAATTCTCGTCCGAGCCGCAGCGCATCTGGTTCGAGCGCATGCGCGACAAGGGCTGGACTGTGCCGGACTGGCCGAAGGAGTATGGCGGTGGTGGCCTCAGTGCCGCCGAGCACAAGGTGCTGCGCGCCGAGATGGCGAAGATGGGCGCGCGCCCGCCGCTGTCGAGCTTCGGCATCTGGATGCTCGGGCCGGCGCTGCTGAAATACGGCAACGACGCGCAGAAGAAAGAGCATCTGCCGAAGATCGCAGCGGGCCTCATTCGCTGGTGCCAGGGCTATTCCGAGCCGAATGCCGGCTCCGATCTCGCCTCGCTGCAGACCCGCGCCGAGAGCGACGGCGATGATTTCGTCATCACGGGGTCGAAGATCTGGACGTCCTACGCCAACTATGCCGACTGGATCTTCTGCCTCGTCCGCACCGATGCGAGCGCGAAGAAACACGACGGCATCAGCTTCATCCTGTTCGACATGACGTCGAAGGGCGTGACGACGAAGCCGATCCTGTTGATCTCGGGTTATTCACCGTTCTGCGAAACCTTCTTCGATGGCGTTCGCGTGCCGAAGTCGCATGTGGTCGGCACCGTCAACCGTGGCTGGGATGTCGCGAAATATTTGCTGCAGCACGAGCGTGCAATGATCTCGGGCATGGGCGAGCGCGGCGTCGGCCGTCCGCTCGGCCAGATCGCGGCCGATTCCGTCGGCTCGGATACGCAAGGCAAGCTCGACGATGCGATGCTGCGCGGCAGGATCGCGAGCTTCGACGTCGATGAAGCCGCCCTTGCAGCCTGCGCCGAACGCGCGGTCGATCTCGCCAAGGCCGGGCAGGCGCATCCTGCGTTCTCGTCGGCGATGAAATATTACGGCACCGAGCTCAACAAGCGCCGCCACGAGATCCTGATGTCGGCCGGCGGCGTCGATGCACTGGAATGGGAAAGCGAGCGCTCGAAGCAGGGCGCCCGCCCGCGCGCCTGGCTGCGTACCAAGGCGAACTCGATCGAGGGCGGCACGACCGAGGTGATGCTCGGCATCGTCGCCAAGCGCATCCTGGATCTGCCGGGGGCGTAAGTCACGCTCTCTCCACCCGTCATTCCGGGGCACGCGAAGCGCGAGCCCGGAATCCATAACCACGAATCGGGATTATGGATTCCGGGCCCGGCCCTTCGGGCCATCCCGGGATGACGAGCTATAAATAGAACGTTGATCGGAAACACGCACATGGCCCTCGTCCTCACCGAAGAACAATCGATGCTCCGCGACAGCGCGCGTGGGCTGATCAGCGACAAGGCGCCGGTGTCGCACCTGCGCTCCCTGCGCGACAACAAGGATCCCACGGGCTTCTCCAAGGAGCTTTGGCACGCCTTCGCCGAGATGGGTTTTGCCGGCCTGCTCGTGCCCGAGGAATTCGGCGGCAGCGGCCTCGGCTTCATGGAAGCCGGTGTCGTCATGGAGGAGATCGGCCGCACCTTGATGCCGTCGCCGTTCCTGGCCACCAGCGTGGTCGCTGCCTCGGCGCTGAACCGCGGCGGCAATGCTGCGCAGAAGTCGGAATATCTGCCGAAGATTTCCAACGGCTCGCTGCTCGCGACGCTGGCGGTTGACGAGGGCGCAAAACATCGCCCGCTGCAGACCAATTTGCAGGCCGTGCGCGCCGGCAACGGCTTCAAGCTCTCCGGCGCCAAGGCGCTGGTGGTGGACGGTCATGTCGCCGATCTCTTCATCGTCGCCGCGCGTACGTCCGGCTCGGCCGGTGATCGCGACGGCCTGACGCTGTTCCTGGTCAATCCCAGGGCCAAGGGCGTTGCGATCGAGCGCACGATCATGGTCGATGCGCATAACGCGGCGCGGATCGAGCTCGCCAATGTCGAGGTCAATTCCGACAGCGTGCTCGGCGAGGTCGATCAGGGCGCGGCTCTGCTCGACGGCGTGCTCGATATCGGCCGCGGCGCGGTTGCGGCTGAAATGGTGGGCTTGAGCGAAGAGGTCTTCAACCGCACCGTCGAGTATCTCAAGAACCGGAAACAGTTCGGCAAGCTGATCGGAGAATTCCAGGCGCTTCAGCACCGCGCTGCCGAGCTCTATGTCGACATCGAGATCACCCGCGCGGCCACCATGAAGGCGCTGCAGGCGCTCGATGCCGACGTCGCCAAGGCCGCGTCGGCCGTCGCTGTGGCAAAGGCTCGCGCCGGCACCACCGCCACCCGCGCGGTGCAGGAGGGCGTGCAGATGCATGGCGGCATGGGCATGACCGACCAGTTCGACATCGGCTTCTTCATGAAACGCGCGAGGGTGTGCGAGGAACTGTTCGGCGATGCGAACTACCACACCGAGCAGCTGGCGCGCGCGCGGGGGTATTGATCTCGTAGCCGGATGGAGCGCAGCGACATCCGGGTTCCGTCCGCGCCGAGAGACGGCCCCGGATTGCGCTGCGCTCCATCCGGGCTACGGCAATAGCGTTTGCCGTCATGGCCGGGCTTGTCCCGGCCATCCACGTTCTCCGCGTGCCTCAAAAACGTGGATGCCCGGGACAAGCCCGGGCATGACGATTGAGAGCGTTGTGCGAGCTCTGACCCAAGCTCGCAATGACGGCGGTTAAACCGCCGCCTACCTCATCGGCGGCGCGTACTGCACGCCACCGGCGTTCCACAGCTGGTTCATGCCGCGCGGGATCTTCAGCTTGGACTTCTCGCCGATGTTGCGCTCGTACATCTCGCCGTAATTGCCGACGTGGCGGATGATGCGGACGACCCAGTCCTTGGTGAGGCCGAGCTGCTCGCCGTAATTGC
>Ga0207426_1000616_pt1 | contig 45569 bp, 43 predicted proteins | sample AraplaMF_Cvi_mMS_FD_184265 | JGI IMG/M metagenome (GOLD analysis project Ga0207426, IMG submission 184265) | Arabidopsis root microbial communities from the University of North Carolina, USA - plate scrape MF_Cvi_mMS (SPAdes) (version 2) | ecosystem: Host-associated > Plants > Roots > Endosphere... | reverse complement strand
TCCCTGCTGCGTCGCCTGCGTGGCCGTCTGCTGGACTGTCTGGGACGCCCCCTGCTGCGTCGCCTGCGTGGCCGTCTGCTGGACTGTCTGGGACGCCCCCTGCTGCGTCGCCTGGGTGGCCGTCTGCTGCACCGTCTGCGACGCGCCCTGCTGCGTCGCCTGGGTGGCGGTCTGCTGCACCGTCTGCGACGCGCCCTGCTGCGTCACCTGGGTGGCGGTCTGCTGGGTCGCCTGGGTGGTCCCGGTCGATGCCGCATTGACCACGCGCTGGATCGGGATCGCACCCGAGACCGCGCCCGTCACCGGGGCGGTGGCCAAGTAGATGCCCTGGGTCTTGGCGGAGGTCAGCATCTGCTGCCCGCCCTCGGCGGTGAACAGCTTGTTGTCGAAAGCCAGCCTTGTCGCGTCGCTGGCGAGTTGGCCGGTGCCGTTCACCACCTGCCCGACCGTGCCGCCGGCCGAGGTGGCGACGACCCGTGCCCCCAGATTCGGCAGCGCGGTGGCGCCGAGCCGCGTGCCGACGGCGGCGCTGACCTTCATACCGGCGGTGGTCGCCCCGGCTGTGCTGATCGACGACACCGCGTCGATCGCCGTGTCCTTCAGCGTCGCCTTGGTGTGATCCCAGCTGACGCCCAAGCCGTCGCCCTTGTCGCCGTCGAGGCCGGCCGCATCCATGCCGAAGCCGATGATCGAGCTGTGGCCGTCGGCATACATATCCTTGCCCTGGGCCACGGCGCTGATGTCGCCGGCGGCGTCGATCAGCTCGTAGGTGCCGAAGCCCGCCGCGAAGCCGGCCACGACATTGCCGCCGGTGGCCGCCGTGGTGACGATGCCGACGGTCGTCGCCGCGACCACCCGGCCGACCTCGCCGATCGTGTTCCAGGTCTTGTCGCTGTCCTCCATCGCCTTGGCATGGTCCTGGAACTCCTCGTCGAAGTTGCCGAGGACGGCGTTCACCTTCTGCTCGTACTGGTCCTGCGGCAGCCCGGTGTCGTTCGCCTTCAGCCCCTTCAGGTCGTCGAGCTTGCCCTGCAGGAAGTCGCGGAACTCCTCGCCCGAGCTTTTGCCCGGAGTGATCCAGCCCCAACCTTTGCGGACGAAGCTCTGGTCGTCGAGCTTGTGGTTGACCTTGTCGAGGTCGCCCTGGACCGCCGCGATGCTCTGGTCCAGCGTCGTGGTCCGCGACTTCTGCTGGACTTCGCCATCGACCTGGGTCAGCGCCTGTTGCGTCTCCAGCGACAGCTGGTCGGTGCCGACCGCCCAGCTGTTCAGCGCCTGCAGCTTCGCCTGCTGGTCGGCGGTGAGCTGCAACTGGCCGTTGGCGTCGAGCTGCACCGTCTGGCGCAGCTCGCCGGCGATCGCCGACTGCACCGCGTCCCAGTTGCGCTGGCTGTCGGGCGCGTTCGCGCCGTTCTTCCGGTCATAGGCCAGCGCCGTGTCGATCACGCCTTCGGTCTGGGCGCTGACCGGCGACTTCCCCTGCTGGAAATAGATCTCGTCCGGGTGGATCAGGTTGGGGTCGGAGAACTGGCCGTTGTTGGGGACCCCGTCGGGGCCGACCAGCCGCTCGAGCGCGTCGCCGGGCTGCACCTGCCCCGCCGTCTCATAGCCATGCGATTCGGGCGGGCGCCCCTCGGCCGCTGACCGGGCCGCGAGGGCGCGGCGCACCGCCGCCTGGAACTCCGGATCGGGGCTGGGCCGGACCGGGCTGGCGGTCCGTGGATTGCGCTCGATCGGCTTCAGCATGGCGTCCCGCCGTCTTCATGGACCGGTCGGGAAGCCTAGGAAAATTGCATGACACCGTTATTTCATATGTATGACAAAGAGGACGGTGCGCTCGAAATGGGATTTTAGTCACCCGATTCCTAAACGATGGAGAACTTCATCGAACCGTCATCTTCCCGGGATGGCCTGTCGCTTATGGTGCCGCCCGACGGAGAGGATGGAGGCCGGAATGGCGATCGAGGTCGACAAAGACGGGCGTCTGATCAAGGTGGAGAACGGCGTCACGACCCACGTACCCACCGGTCAGCAGCAGCAATGGCAGGCGGCCGTCCAGCAGGCGATGCAGCGGAACGGCACCACCGACGCCTCGAACATGCGCTTCCTGATCGTCGAAAAGGATGATTCGGTCTGGTCGATGACGCACCAGGTGGGCTCGCCGTTCGGCGAGGCCACGAATGAGAATGCGTTCCCGGATGACGACCTGATCTATGCCGGCCAGGCCGTGGCGATCCCCGGTCCCACCGCCAAGGGTGCCGCGGCCCTGGGCCCTGAAGGCCGCGACGCCTTCGCCCAGAGCATCGAGACCCGCGCCAACCACGCCGCCAACGCGGATTCCGGCACCGCCATGCAGCTATGGGACGAGATCGACGCCGATATCGGAACCTATCTGAACTCGGTGCCGCAGGACGACTTCGTCCAGGCCACCTTCGACCTGGTCGGCTACGACTATGCCGCCGAGGGCTCCGCCCACGCCCGCAGCTTCGTGATCAACAACGCTCTCGACGCGCTGGGCGACGACAAGGGGACCCAGCAGCAGATGGTCGACCAGCTGCTCGGCCAGGACTGGCCGGTGAACGGCGACGACATCAAGGCCGATGTCACCCAGATCGCGAAGGAGCGCGGCCTGACGACCGGCGGCACCCAGGCCCCAGCCGCCGCGCCGCAGACCGATCCGAAGCTGGCCGCGATCCAGACGGCCGCCGACAGCGGCGACCGCGCCCAGCTCAGGGCGCAGATCTGGAACTATGTCGGTCCGGTGACCGGCGCCGACACCAGCGCCCGCTTCAAGGCGGTGACCGGCCATGACTGGGGTGCGGCCTCCGGCGCGGTGATGGAGGAGCTGTACAACACGGTCGTGCAGAACGTGAACAATCCGGGACAGGTCGTCACGAATCGGGGGGCGGAGAGCCCCATCCCCGGAAACACGCGCCAGTACCTCAAGAGCTATCTCGCAGCCCTGCCCGCGGTCTGCACCGACCTGCCCGAGGAGCGGCGCCAGTATCTCGAGCAGTACAAGGTCGCCGACAAGCTGTCGGGGCAGGAGTGGGAGGACAACAACGCCACCCGGCCCCTGGTGACGCAGGCGCGCGCCGACCTCGGCATACCGGAGAGGTGATCCGGGCTCCGGCCGGGCGTCAGGCCGGCCGGCCCAGCACCGCCATCAGCTCGCGCCATTCGCGCGGGCTGAGGCCGCTGTCCGGCTGGGCCACCACCTCGCCCGCCAGCATCCGGCGCAGCACGGCAAGGCCGAGGGCGGAGATCGTCGCCGCATCCATCCGGTAGTCGCGGAAGGCCCGGGCGGCCAGCGGCACCCAGCGCTCCATCGCGTCCAGCATCACATCGGCATAGGCCCGGATCTCGTATTGCGCATGGGGGTCGGCCCGCAGCCGCAGGAAATTCATGAGGTTGTGCAGGTCGGTCTTCCAGTACCACTGGGTGTAGGTGTTGAGCGTCAGGTTCATCCGCGCCAGCTCGCGCGCCAGGCCCTGGCGATTCGGATCGACCGGCTCGGCGCCGTCGATCTCCTCGTTCAGCATCCAGGCATAGTCGCGCCAGCAGCGCTCGGCGTCCTCGCGCAGCAGGTCGAGCACCTGCGACGCCTCCTCCCCCTGCAGCACCGCGTCACGGCCCTGGCGGTTGCTGCTGGACTGCGCCGCCAGATGCTCCGGCGCCGGCAGGTAGAACTCCCGGTCGAGAATCGAGTAGCGGGCGGAATACTCGTTCACATTGGCGGTGCGGTGCCGGATCCACTGCCGGGCGACGAAGATCGGCAGCTTCACATGGTACTTGATCTCGCACATCTCGAAGGGCGTGGTGTGCCAGTGCCGCATCAGGTAGCGGATCAGCCCCTCATCCTCCGACACCTTCTTGGTGCCGCGGCCGTAGGAGACGCGGGCCGCCTGCACCACCGCCGAATCATCGCCCATGTAGTCGATCACCCGCACGAAGCCGTGGTCGAGCACGGGCAGCGGCTCGAACAGGATCTCCTCCAGCGCCGGCACGGTGGCGCGGCGGGTGGCGAAGGTGGCCGAGCGGCTCTGGTCCAGCTCGGCGCGCTGGTCGGCGGTGATCGTCATGAGGTCTGGTTTCTGTCAGCTTGTCTCCAGATAGTGTAGCCGCGCCGGGTTCCGGGACCAAGGGCTGGTGTGATCGATGGCCGGGGCCGACGCCGCCATATCCGGCAAGTTTAAGACTATTGCGTCCCGGAACGGTCGTATTTGCCTGCTACGGTCATGCCTTCCCATTTCCATTGCAGGATATTTCGTCATGCCGGCTCCGACAGATCCGCTTTACGCCCAGCAATGGCATCTCACCGGCGCCTGGGGCATCAACCTCGGCAACATCTGGGACGAATTCACCGGGAACGGCGTGGTCGTCGCCGTCCACGACCAGGGCATCGACTTCGCCCATCCCGACCTGAACGACAATCTCGACACAGCGCACAGCTTCAATGCCGCGACCGGCGGCACGGGCGGCGCACCGGTGTCGGCCGACGACAACCACGGCACCGCCGTCGCCGGCATCATCGCCGCCGAGCGCAACGGCACCGGCGTGGTCGGCATCGCCTATGGCGCGACGCTGCTGTCCTATTACGACCCGCTGTTTACGAGCTCGCTGCTGACCGCGGCGGCGAACGCCCGCAACCATGCGGCGGCCGATGCCGACGTGCTCAACAACAGCTGGGGCTTCGGCAACGCCTTCTTGAGGGATCCGAACTCCGCCTTCCTCGACGATTTCGCCGATCCGGCCTGGGCCGCCGCCCGTACCGCAACGCTCAACGCCGCCGCGAACGGGCGCGGCGGGCTGGGCACCATCATCGTGCAATCCGCCGGCAACGCCTACGGTTACGGCGACGACACCAACCTGCACAGTTTCCAGAACAACCGCTGGACCATCACCGTCGGCGCCACCAACCAGGACGGCACCATCGCCGACTACTCGACTCCGGGGGCGTCGATCCTGGTGGGGGCGCCAGGCAGCCCCAGCGCTGGCACCATCGTCACCACAGACCGGGTCGGCGGCGCCGGCTATGACGCCGGAAACTACACCACCAGCTTCAACGGCACCTCGGCCGCGGCGCCGATGATCTCCGGCGTCGTCGCCCTGATGCTCGACGCCAATCCGACTCTCGGCTGGCGCGACGTGCAGGAGATCCTGGCCTACAGCGCCCGCACCGCCCCGGCCTCCTCCGGCGACCAGACCAACGGCGCGACCAACTGGAACGGCGGCGGCCTGACGGTCAATCACGATATCGGCTTCGGCCTGGTCGACGCCCATGCCGCGGTGCGCCTGGCCGAAAGCTGGGGCGGCACCGCCCACACCAGCGCCAACGAGATCAGCGTCAGCGCATCCGCGTCGCCCGGCCTCGCGATTCCAGATGGCGATGAGGACGGCACGACCACCAGCCTGACGATTGCCACCGGCATCGAGATCGACCGCGTCGAGGTCGGGCTGAACCTCACCCACAGCTGGATCGGCGACCTGCAGATCGTCCTGACCTCGCCGGACGGCACCCGGAGCACCCTCGTGAACCGGCCCGGCCTGGGCGAGCTCAGCGAGAACGGGGCGGACCAGGACAACATCGTCTTCAGCTTCGGCACCGTCCACGACTGGGGCGAGAGCGGCCAGGGCGTGTGGACGCTGACCATCCGCGACCTGGCCGGCGGCGACACCGGCGTGCTGAACTCCTGGAACCTGCGCCTGTACGGCGATGCCGCCAGCGCTGACGACACCTATGCCTACACCAATGAATTCGCCGCCATCGGCGCCGATGCGGCGCGCCGGACGCTGGCCGACGCCGGCGGGGCGGACACGATCAACGGCGCGGCCCTGACCGGCAGCGCAGTGATCGATCTCTCCGCCGGCTCCGCCACCATTGCCGGCCGGGCCGTCACCTTCGCCGCCGGCACGGTGATCGAGAATGCGATCGGCGGCGACGGCGCCGACCAGTTCACCGGCGGCAGCGGCGTCAATCACCTGAGCAGCGGCCGCGGCAACGACATACTTCGCGGCGGCGCCGGGGCGGATGTCCTGGACGGCGGCGCCGGCATCGACCTCGCCAGCTATTACGGCAGCTGGGTCAGGGTCGTCGTCAACCTGACCACCGCCACGGCCAGCGGCGGCGACGCCCAGGGCGACAGCCTGGCCAGGATCGAGAACCTGTCCGGCAGCCAGGTCGGCGACGCCCTGTTCGGCAGCGCCGGCGCCAACACCCTGTCGGGCTGGTGGGGCGATGACCTAATCGTCGGGGTCGGCGGCCAGGATACGCTGGCCGGCGGCGTCGGGGCGGATCGCTTCGCCTATGGCAGCACAGGGGAGAGCCAGGTCGGCGCCGGGTCGGACCGGATCACCGATTTCAGCCACGCCCAGGGCGACAAGGTCGATCTGTCGGTGATGGACGCCGATGCCGGCCTGGCCGGCAACCAGGCCTTTACCTTCATCGGCACGGGGCTCTACAGCCATCACGCTGGCGAGCTGCGCTTCGCTGTCACCGATCCGACCACCACCACCATCGCCGGCGACATCACCGGCGACGGTGTCTCCGACTTCCACATCCGCCTGACCGGAGCGATTGCGCTGGTGGTCGCCGATTTCGTGCTGTGACCGGGCCTTTCGCCCCTTCCATCCGCTGTCACAAATCCCTATCTTGAGGGGGTCGGGCAACCGACTATGACGATAAACGCCTTTTGGAATAGACGCTGCGGACCCGGGGGCGGTACCCGGCGCCTCCACCAGATCTCCGGTGTTGGACGGAGTGCGGGGGCGAAATAGGATCGACGCGTGTAGTAAAGGGAAGGTTTTCGTCCGGCATGGTTCCGCCGTTATCGGGCCATTGCAATAGTTGCCAACGACAACTTTGCTGAGGTTCGCGCGGCTGCGTAAGCAGCTAAGCGTCCTCGATAAATCCCTCGGCGGCTAGCCCCGTCGAGGTGGGGCTTGGGGCACCCAGCAACAGAACGCCCCGCTTCTCTCCTCGAATCTCAGCCCGGAATGTCGGACATGGGCGGCTGTCTGCCGCGCGTCTCCCTTTTCATCCCGACGGCCCCGGTCTAGTGTGATCGGATGGACGACGAACTCCGATACGACCGCATGGTCGAATCCGCCCTGCGGGGCGTGGTCAGGGAAGCTTTGGCCCAGGTGGCCGAGAAGGGGCTGACGGGTGATCATCATTTCTACCTGACCTTTGTGACCAATCATCGCGGGGTCGCGATCCCGGAGTACCTGCGGCAGAAATACCCGCAGGAGATGACGATCGTCCTGCAGCACCAGTTCTTCGGGCTCGAGGTCTGCGAGGACCGGTTCTCGGTCTCGCTCAGCTTCTCCAGCAAGACCGAGCGCCTGGTGATCCCGCTGGCCGCGATCACCACCTTCGCCGACCCGTCGGTCAATTTCGCGCTGCAGTTCCAGTCTGCGAAGGAGGCCGCGGAAGCCGAGGACGCCGACGCCGCCGAGACCCCGGACGAGCCGGCCGAAACAGCCGCCAAGGCCCCGGCCGAGGGCGCACCGGCCGATGGCGCGAAGGTCGTGGCGCTGGACGCGTTCCGGAAGAAGTAGGCCGCACTCCCAAACCCTGTCATGCCCGGGCTTGACCCGGGCATCCAGAGATGTCGATGCCGCTCTGGGTGGCCCCTGGATCGCCGGGTCAAGCCCGGCGATGACAATGAGCCTGATGGCCTACCCCGCCGCCGCTCCCCGCCCCTCGCGCAGCCGGGCGGCCAGCCGGAACGGCGCCTCGGCCAGGTCGCCGAGCCGCTTCAGCCCCGAGATCTGGCGGCCGAAGGCCAGCACCTCGCCGATCCGGCGTTCGAGGAAGGCGTGCGTGATATCCTGCCCCTCCGACCGGTCGTCGAGCCAGACCAGCAGGGTCGAGGCATAGACCCCGGCCAGCAGCCCGCGCTTGGAGTAGTAGTTGAGGTCGGTCGAGCGGTCGCCGGCCGCCCGCCACATGGCGTCGACAGTGCGGTGCAGCTGGCGCAAGCCGCGGCGCGACAGTGGGCGCAGCGCCCGCCGCGACAGGTCGCGCCGGACCGCGTCGCGATAGGGCGCCAGCACGTCGAGCCGCGCCGTCACCGCCTGGGCGATCTTCTCGCGCACCCGCAGGCTCGCGAAGGCCTCGCCCGCCTCCGCCAGCCGCGCCAGCATCGCCCGGTCGGCCCAGTCGTGCAGATGGTCCGACAGTTCGGCGATGCCGCCCGGGAAGAGGAGGCCGACCTCGTCGAGGCCGAATCCGGCATCCTCGGCGCCCAGCCGCAGCGCCTGCCGGGTCCAGCCGTCGAAGGCGACATGCGGCAGCACCGCCAGCAGCAGGGCGTCGCGCTCGGCCGTCTGATCGCCCAGGGGCTGATCGGGGGTCGAATCGGTCATCGGTGCGTCCCTCAGGCTCTGTCGGCGAGATGGCGGGCTTCGGCGTCGACCGCGAGATCGTTCAGGTCTCGCAGGCGGTCGAGATACAGCACGCCGTCGAGGTGGTCGACCTCATGCTGGACCACGCGGGCATGCAGCCCCTCGGCTTCGCGCTCGATCACCTGGCCGTCGAGGCCGAGGCCGCGATAGCCGATCCGCCGCCAGCGCGGCACCAGGCCGCGGAGACCCGGGATCGACAGGCAGCCTTCCATCCCCAGCACCGTGTCGTCGAGCAGCGGCACGATCTCGGGATTGATCAGCACGGTCGGCCCCTCCGGCGCCGGCGGCTCGCCCTCCTCCTGCCGGCCGGGCGGCACCTCGAACACGATCAGCCGCAGCGGCCGGTACACCTGCGGCGCCGCCAGGCCGATGCCCGGCGCGTCGCGCATGGTCTCGATCATGTCCTCGGCCAGCATCGCGATCTCCGGGTCGCCGGGGTCGGCCACGGGATCGGCGATGCGGCGCAGCACGGGATGGCCCATGCCGACGATCTTCAACAGCGTCACGATCCCATCTCCCGCTTCACCGCCACTGCGTGCGCTGAAGAGGATGCAGCGCGAGGCCATCTTCCGGGAGATGAAGCTTCGTCGCAACGATGAGAAGCCGACCGGGAAATCCACTCTGCCATGGCAGGGCGGCCTCGGCGCCGACAGGTGATGTCATTCCCCGCGGGCTTGCTGTAGGAATCGGGTAAGGCGCCGCCCGCAGGGCGGCCGCCGGCAACGAAACCCGGGGGAAACATGCTCATCGGCGTGCCGAAGGAAATCAAAACCCACGAGTACCGTGTCGGCCTGACCCCGAGCTCCGTCCGCGAGCTGGTCCATCACGGTCACAGCGTCATCGTCCAGACCAATGCCGGCGCCGGGATCGATTTCGGCGACGAACGCTACCGCGCCGCCGGGGCGGAGATCGTGTCCTCCGCCCAGGAGATCTTCGACCGCGCCGAGATGGTGGTGAAGGTCAAGGAGCCGCAGCCGGACGAATGCCGCATGCTGCGCCGCGGCCAGGTGCTGTTCACCTATCTGCATCTGGCCCCCGACCCGCGCCAGACCGAGCTCTTGATGAAGTCGGGCGCGGTCGCCATCGCCTATGAGACCGTGACCGATGCCCGCGGCGGCCTGCCGTTGCTGGCGCCGATGAGCGAAGTCGCCGGCCGGATGTCGATCCAGTGCGGCGCCCATTGCCTGGAGAAGATCCAGGGCGGCCGCGGCATGCTGCTGGGCGGCGTGCCCGGCGTGCCGGCGGCCAAGGTCGTGGTGCTCGGCGGCGGCGTGGTCGGCACCAATGCGGCGCGCATGGCGATGGGCCTGGAGGCCCATGTCACGGTGATCGACAAGTCGCTGCAGCGGCTGAAGGAGCTGGACCTGCAGTTCGGCGCCGAGCTGAACACCATCTACTCGACGGTCGACGCGATCGAGGAGCATGTCACCGGCGCCGACCTGGTGATCGGCGCGGTGCTGGTGCCGGGCGCCGCGGCGCCGCGGCTGGTCACCCGGGCGATGATCGCGAAGATGAAGCCCGGCTCGGTGGTGGTCGACGTCGCCATCGACCAGGGCGGCTGCTTCGAGACCTCGAAGCCGACCACCCATGACAACCCGACCTATGTGGTCGATGGCGTGGTGCATTACTGCGTCGCCAACATGCCGGGCGGCGTGGCGCGGACCTCGACCTTCGCGCTGAACAACGCCACCCTGCCCTTCGCCCTGGCGCTGGCCGACAAGGGCTATCGCCGGGCCTGCCTGGACGACCCGCATCTGCGCGAGGGGCTGAACATCCATTCCGGCCAGGTCACCAACAAGCCGGTGGCCGAGGCGCTGGGCCTGAACTACGTGCCGGCCGAGGTGGTGCTGCGGGCCGCCTGACCCCAACGGCCGGAACACTCACCTCGTCATGGCGAGCCCCGAAGGGGCGTGGCCATCCAGGGCCGCTCGCACTGGCCCCTGGATGGCCACGGCGCTGCGCGCCTCGCCATGACGGAATGGGGTTGGGGCATCAGTTCAAAGCCCGCCGGTCTCCTACCAGTTCGCCATCGACTCCCGCAGGATGCGCTCGAGATCGGCGGGCCCGACCGGCTTCGGCGCGCCGAGCAGCAGCCGCTGCTGCTTCAGCGCGCCTTCGACCAGGGTCGGGATGTCGGCCTCGCCGCAGCCCAGGGCGGCGAGGCCGCTCGGCGCGCCGACCTGCCGCATCAGCGCGATCAGCGCCTCGGGCAGGCTGTCCGGCCCCGGACCGCTGACCGGTCGTCCGGTCAATAGCTCTGCCGCCCGGATGTGCTTCTCCGGCGCCGAATCATAGGTGAAGCGGAACGCCGCCGGCGAGGTGACGATCACCGAGTAGCCGTGCGGCACGAAGGCATGGCTGTAGCCGTCGGCGTGGAAAGCGTGCTTCAGCCCGGCGATCGGATAGGCGCAGGCGTGCGGGATGTGCACCCCGGCGGTGCCGAAGCCGATCCCGGCCATGGTCGCGCCCAGCATCATCGTGCCGCGCGCCTCCAGGTCGTCGCCGTCGGCCACCGCCCGGGCCAGGAAGCGGCCGCCGAACTCGATCGCCCGCAGCGACCAGATGTCGGCCACCGGGTTGCTGCCCTGATAGGGCGGCCGGTCGTCCGGCGTGGCCGGGCGCGGCCGTGCGTCGAACGGCCTGGAGATGTAGGATTCGACCGCGTGGCAGACCACGTCGAGCCCGGCCGAGGCGGTGACGCCGGCCGGGGTGGTGCGCGCCAGCTCCGGATCCACCAGCGCCAGGCTCGGGCGGATATGGCGGTGCGAGATCCCGGTCTTCAGCTTGAGCTCGGGGATGTCGAGGATGGCGACGGTGGTCGCCTCCGACCCCGAGCCCGATGTGGTCGGCACCGCGACCAGCGGGAACAGCGGGCCCGGCGGCTTGCGCCCGCCGCCGATCGGCGCGTTGACGTAGTCCATGATCGCGCCGCCATGGCGCTTGATCAGGTTGGCGACCTTGGCGGTGTCGATGGTCGACCCGCCGCCGAGCGCGACGAAGCCGTCGACCTCCACCGACAGCGCGACCTCGGCGGCGAGCTCCAGCGAATCGAGCGTCGGCTCCACGGCGATGCTCTCGAACCGGGTCACGCCGATGCCGCTGCGCTGGATGATGCGGATCACCCGGTCGATCAGCGCAAATGCGTTCAGCGCCGGGTCGGCGACGAGCAGCACCCGGGAGACGCCGAGGCGCTTCAGCTCCCAGCCCAGCTCCTCGACCGCGCCGGCGCCGAACTTCAGCGGCGCCGCCTCGATGGTGAAGATGCTTTCGAGGGATTCGGTCACGCTCGCCTCACAACCGCTGCAGCGCCTGGTAGATCAGCTCGAAGAAGCCGTCGGCATCGATGTCGCGCAGCACCCGGCAGTTCTTCTGCTTCCCGTCCGGCTGGCCCCATTTGGCGGCCACGTCCCACCAGTCGACCACCGTCATCCCCAGCGTGTGCTCGCCGGCCAGCTCGACCGCGACATGGCAGTCGCGGCCGCCGAACAGCTCCGGCTGCAGCAGATAGGCGATGACGCAGGGGTCGTGCAGCGGCGCGCCGGCGATGCCGTAGCGGTCCATGTCGAAGCGTTCGTAGAAGCTCAGCATGCCGTGCACGCTCTTCGCCGCCGGCGTGCCCAGCGCCGCCACCTTGTCGAGCCAGGGGCGGCTCGTCAGCGCCTTGTGGGTGACGTCGAGCGGCACCATGGTCAGCTTGATGCCGCTGGTCAGCACCACATGGGCGGCATGCGGGTCGACATAGATGTTGAACTCGGCCGCCGGGGTGGTGTTGCCGCCCTCGAAGAAGCCGCCGCCCATGAACACGATCTCGCGGATCCGCGGCGCGATCTTCGGCTCGCGCACCAGCGCTGCGGCGATGTTGGTCAACGGTCCCAGCGGGCACAGCGTGTAGGTGCCCTCCGGCGCCGCCATGATCGTGTCGACCAACCAGTCGACCGCATGGCCGGGAATCGGCTTGGTGGTCGGGTCCGGCAGGCCGGAGCCGTCGAGGCCGGTCTTGCCGTGCACTGCCTCGGCAGTGACCAGCGGCCGCACCAGCGGGCGGATCGATCCCTGGACCACCGGAATGTCGGTGCGCCCGGCCAGCTCGCACAGCTTCAGCGCATTGGCGGTGGTCAGGTGCAGCGGCACGTTGCCGGCGACAGTGGTGAGGCCGGCGATCTCCAGCTCCGGCGAGCCCAGCGCCAGCAGGATGGCGATGGCGTCGTCCTGGCCCGGATCGGTGTCGATGATGATGCGCCTGGTCTCTGCCATCGCGGCCTCCCCTTCGAAATTCTATGGGGGGCTGGCTAGCACCGCGGCGCGGCGCCGTACAGAGTTACTCGGCGGCGAGGAGGACCGGCGCGTCGTCCTGCTCGCGGGTGGCCTCGTTCACCATATGGCGGATCGAGGTGACGCATTTGCCGCAGCGCGGGGCGCAGCCCAGCCCGGCATAGACCTGCCCCGCGGTCTTCGCCCCAGACTCAACGGCACACCGGATCTGAGTGTCGTTCAGGGCGTTGCAGATGCAGATGTACATGCGTCGGCGGCTCCGGTGTGGTCCGCCGGATTTAGATGAGATTGCGAATGAGTGTCAATAGGCCCTCTATCCTGCCCGCGATTCCGCCCGTGCGGCACGCAGGCGCAGTGCGGTGAGGATGGCGAAGAACGGCCCGCCGATCGCCGCGCCGATCAGGATATAGGGGAACAGGCCAAACCAGGCGGCCGGCGCGAACAGGTAGAGGGCGTCGTCGAAGTCGAAGCCGAGGATGCCGACATAGGCCTTGGTCTCGACCGCGCCCGCCGCCTCCAGCTTGGCCGACAGGATCGACGCCGCCAGCACCCCGGCGCTGGCCAGCAGGCCCAGCAGCGGCCCTGCCTCGCCCAGCCAGCTGGTGCGCAGCCCGATGCCGATCGCCAGGAACATCAGCGCGTTGACCGAGAGGTCGCAGATCGTGTCGTAGAGATGGCCGAAAGGCGAGGAGCTGTTGCCGAGCCGCGCCAGCTCGCCATCCGCCCGGTCCAGCAGGCAGGAGATCAGCCAGATCACCCCGCCCCAGACGGTCCATCGCGCATCGCCGACAGCAAAGGCGGCGCAGCTGGCCAGGCCGGTGATGAGGCGCGCTGTGGTCAGGTGGTTCGGCGTGACCCTGGTGCCGACCAGGGGGCGGACCATCACCCGGGTCAGACGGTGGGTCCAGGAGGTATGGGGCTGGGTGTAGATCGACATCTATGCCTGCTCACGTGCGACATCCGGCGTCCGCAGCAGGCGCCGGCCTTCGATGAGGTACCAGATCAGCAGCGCCGGTGCATGCAGCAGCAGCTCGCGGATGCGCTTGACCAGCGCCACCGACAAAGCGAGCTCCGGCGGCAGGCCGAACATCACGCCCACCGCCAGGATGCTGCCGTCCTGGATGCCGAGGGCGCCCGGCACCAGGAAGGCGGCGGTGCGGACGGCCTGGCCGATGCTCTCCATCACCAGGGCCTCGGCGAAGCCGATATCCGCGCCCAGCACATGCAGCGCCAGCCAGACCTCGCCGGCGCCGCACACCCAGGAGGCGAGATGCAGCACGGCCGCCCGGGCCATGGCGCCGCGGTCGCGATAGATCGCCAGCACCGTGTCATGCAGACCGGACAGCGAGTTGAGGGCCGGCCAGTCGAACTCCTGGGCGATCCGGCCCAGCAGCGTCTCGAACAGCCGGAACATGCCCCAGCGCTGCGCCAGGATGAAGCCGATGCCCATCAGCACCGCGATGCCGAGGCCGATCGCGGCCCAGCCCAGCTCGTCGCCGCCGCCGATGGCGATCAGCACCACAAGGCCGATGGCGAAGAACAGGATCTGGGTCAGGAATTCGAGGGTCAGGTCGACCAGCATCCCGGCGCCGGCCGGCAGCGTGCCGGCGCCGTGCTGCGCCAGCACCCGGGCGCCCAGCACGTTGCCGCCGACCTGGGCGACAGGCAGCACCGCATTGGCCGATTCCCGCACCAGCCGCGCCCACAGGAAGATGCCCGGCCCGGCCGACCACAGTGGCCGCATCGCCTCGCGCCAGGCCAGCGCCGAGCAGCCCATCGCCAGAACATGGGAGGCGACCACCAGCAGGATGCCGCCGCTGGCGCCCAGCAGCAGCTTCAGCACCGCGTCGGCGTTCTGGGCGGCGACCAGCCAGATGATGGCGCACAGCCCGGCCAGCCCGACCACGGCCGTGGCGATCCTGATCGCGGGGCGGTTCACGATGCGGCGCCGGTCGTCGCGGTCGGGAGATCAAGGCAGATCGGCATGTCGGCTCCTCTCGGGCGGGCGGATTTAGGGGGCCGGCCGGGCCTGAGTCAATCGATCGCAGGCCCATGGCCGGCGCCGTCGGCCGGCCATTCCCACATCAGATTCGTGCAAACATCAGACGATTTGACGGCGGCGGTTCCAAAATGCTGGCCTCAGGCGCCCGTGCTGGATATGGTGCGGACAAAGTTTGCGCAGTGGAGGAAACATGGCTGGCGTTACGCTCCGTGGCATTCGTAAGTCGTTCGGCGACCTCGAGATCATCAAAGGCGTCGATCTCGACATCCGCGACCGCGAATTCGTCGTCTTCGTCGGTCCGTCGGGCTGCGGCAAGTCGACCCTGCTGCGGCTGATCGCCGGCCTCGAGGACATCAGCTCGGGCGACCTCGCCATTGACGGCCAGCGGGTCAACGACCTGCCGCCGGCCGAGCGCGGCATCGCCATGGTGTTCCAGAGCTACGCGCTCTACCCCCACATGACGGTCTACGAGAACATGGCCTTCGGCCTGAAGCTCGCCAAGACCAACAAGGCCGAGATCGAGCGCAAGGTCGGCGACGCCGCCCGCATCCTGCAGCTCGAGCACCTCTTGAAGCGCAAGCCGAAGGAGCTGTCGGGCGGCCAGCGCCAGCGAGTCGCCATCGGCCGCGCCATCGTGCGCAACCCGAAGGTGTTCCTGTTCGACGAGCCGCTGTCGAACCTCGACGCGGCGCTGCGCGTGCAGATGCGGATCGAGATCGCCCGCCTGCACAACGACCTGAACGCCACCATGGTCTACGTCACCCACGACCAGGTCGAGGCGATGACGCTGGCCGACAAGATCGTGGTGCTGAGCGCCGGTCGGATCGAGCAGGTCGGCTCGCCGCTCGAGCTGTACCATCACCCGGACAACCTGTTCGTCGCCGGCTTCATCGGCAGCCCGAAGATGAATTTCGTCGAGACCCAGGTCACCGCGGCCAGCGGCGCCACCGCGACGGTGGGGCTGCCGGGCGGCGGGTCGGTCACCGTGCCGGTGCAGCCGGGCCGGGCCAAGGCCGGCGACAAGGTCACGCTCGGCGTCCGGCCGGAGCACATGAATGTGCAGGGCACCGGTGCCTCCACCATCCCCGGCCAGGTGCTGGTGGTCGAGCGCCTCGGCGGCGAGACCTTCCTCTACCTGAAGACCGACGCCGGGATGCTGACGGTGCAGACCGAAGGCGACAGCCGGGCCAAGACCAACGACCAGGTCCAGATCGGCTTCTCGGCCGAGACCTGCCATCTGTTCGACGCCCAGGGCCAGGCCCTGCAGCGGGCGGAGCGGCACCCGATGGCCGATATCGGCCGCGAGCCGGCGATGGCCCACTGACATGCTGACGGCCAGGGTCCTCAAGATCCTGGCCACAGCCGGGGTTGCGCTGTTCTTCACCCTGGTCGCGGTCGGCAACCTGACCGACTACGGCTCCAACTTCGCCTTCGTCCGGCACGTGCTGGCGATGGATACGACCTTCCGCTCGCCCGCCCTGATGTGGCGGGCGATCGACTTTCCATGGGCCGCCCATCTGGCCTATGCCCTGATCATCGCCTGGCAGGTCGCCACGGCTTTGGTCTGCTGGACCGGCACCGTGCGCATGATGGCGCGCTGGGACTCCCCCTCCGCCGTCTTCGCCCGAGGCAAGACCGTGGCGCTGGCCGGTGTCGGCATGGGCTTCCTGCTCTACGCCTTCGGCTTCGTCGTCATCGGCGGCGAATGGTTCGCCACGTGGCAGTCCAAGGAATGGAACGGCCAGGCGCCCGCCCATATCTTCCTGACCATCACCGGCATCGTCCTCCTGTTCCTGAACCAGAGGGACGAGGAGCTGCCGTACGATATCTGAGCGGATCGGAGGGTCGGCAGATGCCGCTCCTGGCGATGACGACGTTGCCATCGGCTTGCCGACGTGAGTGTGTCACAGGACCCTTTGACCGCCCGCCGCGATCGGGTACAGGTTCTTGACCCGTTCGCAGCACCGATGCCGTCCATGAGTCTGTTCCTTCCCCGACTTGGCGAGAGATCGCCCTCCCCGGCCCGGCATGAGCGATGATCATCCCGAAGCCGGGGCCGGACCGGCCCCGGTCGCGCTGAAGCTGGCGGACGAGCGCATCGGCGATGCGGTCGACCCGTCGATCGGCCTCAACGCGCTGAAGATCGTGGACCTTCCGATCATCGCCCGCTGGCTGGAGCGGCCGCATGTCATGCGCTGGTGGGGCGACCCGGAGGAGGAGCTGGCGCAGATCGCAGCCCATATCGTCGAAGCGAACATCGCGCCGTTCCTGGCCTGCGAGGGCAGCCGGCCGATCGGCTACATGCATGTCTACCACGCCAATCCCGACTCGTTCTGGGCCGCGCATCAACTGCCGCGCCAGACCTTCGGCATCGACCTGTTCCTGGGTGAGACCGACGTGATCGGCCGCGGCATGGGCACCCGGCTGATCCAGCTGGTGCTGCGCCGCCTGCTGGCCCTGCCGGAGACGGCGCGGATCCAGGTCGACCCGGCCCCGGCCAATGCCGCCGCGATCCGCGCCTATGAGAAGGCCGGCTTCCAGCGCCGCGGACCGATCGACACGCCGGACGGCGCCGCCCTTTACATGACGATCGACCGCGAGGGCTGAGCCGGGAATGCCGGAACTGAGCGACGTCGTCGGCGAGATCGCCGACGCCCTGGCGCGGGAGCAGCATCGCGGCGAAGTCGCGACCTATATCCCGGAACTGGCCAAGGTCGAGATCGGCCAGTTCGGAATTGCCGTCGCCACCCTCGACGGCGGCGTCCACTGCGCCGGCGATGCCGAGGTGCCGTTCTCGATCCAGAGCGTCTCGAAGGTCTTTACCCTGACGCTGGCGCTCGGCGCCGTCGGCGACGCGCTGTGGCGACGGGTGGGACGCGAGCCGTCGGGCAACGCCTTCAACTCGATCGTCCAGCTCGAGCATGAGCAGGGCGTGCCGAGGAACCCCTTCATCAATGCCGGCGCGCTGGTGGTGACCGACGTGGTCCTGGCCGGGCACCAGCCGCGCGAGGCGATCGGGTCGATCCTGCGCTTCATCCGCTGGCTGGCCGATGACGAGAGCATCGCCATCGACGAGAAAGTGGCCCGGTCCGAGGCCGGGACGGCGTACCGCAACATGGCGCTGGCCGCCTATATGAAGTCCTTCGGCAACCTGCTGCATCCGGTGGAGCTGACGCTCGGCGTCTATGTCCATCAATGCGCCATCGCCATGACCTGCCGGCAGTTGGCCTCGGCGGGCCGCTTCCTGGCCGATGGCGGCGGGCGGCTGACCACCGGCCACCGCGTGGTGTCGCCGGAGCGGGCGCGGCGGATCAATGCGCTGATGCTGACCTGCGGCCATTACGACGGCTCCGGCGACTTCGCCTTCCGCGTCGGCCTGCCGGGCAAGAGCGGCGTCGGCGGCGGCATCCTGGCGATCGTGCCGGGCCGCGCCTCGGTCGCGGTCTGGTCGCCCGGGCTGAACCAGCACGGCAACTCGCTGCTCGGCACCCTGGCGCTGGAGCGGCTCGCGAAAGCCATGGGCTGGTCGGTCTTCGGACCCTGATGGCGCGGCGCCTGCCCTCCCTGCCCGCTTTGCGCGCCTTCGAGGCGGCCGGCCGGCATCTCAGCTTCCGCCGCGCCGCCGAGGAGCTGTGGGTGACGCCGAGCGCCATCAGCCACCAGGTGCAGCGGCTGGAACAGGAGCTCGGCACCGCCCTTTTCGTCCGCAAGACCCGCGCCATCGCCCTGACCCCGGCTGGCGAGCGCTATCTCGACGGGGTCCGCCGCGCCTTCGACCTGCTGGCGGAGGAGACGCGTGCGGTCCGGGCGCCGGAACGGGCGGTGCTGCGGGTCAGCCTGCTGGCCTCCTTCGCCACCCATTGGCTGGTGCCGCGGCTCGGCCGCTTCGCCGCCGCCCATCCGGAGATTGAGCTGCGGCTGGAGCCGTCCAACGCGCTGGTGGATCTGAAGGGCGGCGAGGCCGACTTGGCGATCCGCTACGGCACCGGCGGCTGGCCCGAGGTCGAGGCGACGCTGTTGCTGGCCGACCGCATCGCCCCGGTGGTCAGCCCGGCGCTGCTGGAGCGTGGTCCGCCGATCGCGGCGCCGGCCGACCTGCTGCACCACACCCTGCTGCTGTCCTACGCCCGCGAGCCGATCGAATGGCCGGTTTGGTCGGCAGCGCATGGCTTCGACCTGGCGCGCGCCCGCACCCTGATGCTGCATGACTACAACATCGTGCTGGAGGCGGCTCTGGCCGGCCAGGGCGTAGCCATGGGCCGGCACGCGCTGATCGGCGAAAGGCTGCGCAGCGGCGCGCTGGTGCAGCCGCTGGCCGGGCCGCCCTTCGCCCCGCCCGGCCTCGGCTACTGGCTGGTGACCCGGACGGGCCCCCTGCCCTCGCGGGTCGCCGCCTTCATCGACTGGATCCGCGGCGAGGCCGCGGCCTCCGGACACCCCGCACCACGGAAAGACTGACCCGATGCTGATGCAGCGAAGCTATGCCGCCTTCCTGTTCGACATGGACGGCACCCTGCTCGACAGCATCGCCTCGGCCGTCCGGGTCTGGACCCGCTGGGCCGAGAAGCACGGGCTCGATGCCGATGCGGTGGTCGAGAGCATGCACGGCGTGCGCGCGGTCGAGACCATCCGGCGCTGGGGCGTGCCGGATGTGGAACGCGAGGCCGCCGAGCTGACCCAGGCCGAGATCGACGATGTCGAGGGAGTGGTCGCGATCGCCGGGGTGGAGCGGTTCCTGCGCGCCCTGCCGCCGGACCGCTGGGCGATCGTCACCTCGGCGCCACGGGCGCTGGCGGCCAGGCGCCTCGCCGCCGCCGGCCTGGTCCCACCCCCAGTGCTGGTCACCGCCGAGGATGTCGCCCGCGGCAAGCCGGCGCCGGACGGCTTCCTGGCCGCGGCCAAGCGGCTGGGCGCTGACCCCGAGGACTGCCTGGTCTGGGAGGATGCGCCGGCCGGGATCGCCTCGGCCGAGGCGTCGGGCGCGACCGTCATGGTCGTCGGTGCCACCCATCACCGCCCGATGGCGACGCGCCATCCGGTGATCGCCGACTATGAGGACCTGACCGTCAAGATCAACGGCGCGGGCCGGCTGGTGCTTGGACTTCAGGTGAATCCGAGTCACCCATAGGGCGAAAACTTCGCGTTCGTCGCGGCCGGCCGGCGCGGCTAGCATCGGTGCTTCCGATATCGAGGACCCGATCATGCCGAAGACCATCGCCGAAGCCGTCGCCGCCCTGGGCCATGAGCTGCCGGCGGCCCCCGCCCCGGCCGCCAACTACGTGCCCTATGTCCAGTCCGGCAGCCTGCTGTTTATCTCCGGCCAGATCTCGCAGGACCGCAACGGTCCGGCCTGGCTCGGCCATCTCGGCGACACCGTCTCGCTGGAGGACGGCCAGAAGGCGGCCCAGGCCTGCGCCCTGGCCATCCTGGCCCAGGTCGCGGCGGCGACCGGCGGCGAGCTTTCGCGCATCCGCCGCGTGGTCAAGCTCGGCGTCTTCGTCGCCTCGGCGCCCGGTTTCACCCAGCAGCCGCAGGTCGGCAACGGTGCCTCGGACCTGATCGCCGCGGTGTTCGGCGACAAGGGCAAGCATGCCCGCGCCGCGGTCGGCGTCGCCGCCCTGCCGCGCGGCGTCTCGGTCGAGGTCGAGGCCATCGTCGAGCTCGAGGGTTGACCATGGATTGGGCACGGCTGCGCGCGGAGACGCCCGGCATCGACCGGGTGCTGCACTTCAACCATGCCGGCGGCTCGCTGCCGCCGCAGCCGGTGCTGGACGCGGTGCTGGCCCATCTGCAGCGCGAGGCGGTGTCCGGCCCGATCGAGGCGGGGGTCGCCGCCACGCCGGCGCTGGAAGAGGCCCGGGCCGACGCCGCCGCCCTGATCGGGGCGACGCCGGCCGAGATCGCCTTCACCGGCAGCGCCACCCAGGGCTGGGGCCTGGCCTTCGCCGGGCTCCGTCTGTCCGCCGGCGATCGCATCCTGGTCGCCCGGCAGGAATGGGGCGGCAACCTGACCACCCTGCAGCGCGTCGCGTCCCGTGCCGACGCGGTGATCGAGGTGATCCCCTGCGACGACACCGGCCGGGCCTCGCCCGAGGCGCTTGCCGCGATGATCGACGACCGGGTCAAGCTGGTGTCGCTGACCTGGATCGGCGCCAATGGCGGGCTGATCAACCCGGCCGCGGAAATCGGCCGGGTCGCCCGCGCCGCCGGCGTGCCGTATTTCGTCGACGCCTCCCAGGCCATCGGCCAGATCCCGGTCGACGCCGCACAGCTTGGCTGCGACGTGCTGGTCGCGCCCGGCCGCAAGCATCTGCGCGGGCCGCGCGGCACCGGGCTGCTCTATGTCCGCCGAGGCTTCCTCGACCGGCTGGACCCGCCCTATCACGACGCCCGCACTGCGGCCTGGACGCCGGACGGCCCGCGGCTGCAGGACGACGCCCTGCGCTTCGAGGCTGGCGACTTCCCGATGGCGCTGCGGCTCGGCCTCGGCGCCGCGATCCGCTACGCCCGCGACATCGGCATCGACGCCATCCGCGCCCGGCTCGATACGCTGGCGCAGGGGTTGCGCGGCCGGCTGGCGGCGATCCCCGGCGTCACCGTGCACGACCTCGGCATCGAGCAGGCGGCGCTGGTATCCTTCGCGGTCGCGGGGGGCGAACCGGCGGCGCTGCGCCAGCGCCTGGCGGTCGAGGGCATCACCATCGCCGTCAACGGCGTGGCCTACACGCCGCTCGACATGACGGCGCGCGGTCTCGGTGACATCTGCCGCGCCGCCGTCTCCTACCTGCACACCGAGATGGAATTGGACCGGTTGGCCGAGGCGGTGGCCGCCGCCCGAAAGGCAAGCGGCTGAAGCGGCCCAGAACTTAATTTTTATTGTCATTGCCGGGCTTGACCCGGCAATCCAGGGCCACCGAGAGCTGCTCTGGAAGCCCTGGATCCTCGGGTCAAGCCCGAGGATGACAGTATAAAAGCAGATACTTGTTCGCTACCCTTTACCGCCCGTGCCGCTTCGGCTTGGCCTTGATCTGCAACTCGGCCTGCTTGTCGGCGGCCCGGGCGATCTCGCGGAACGCCTGGTCGCGTCCCGGCCAGTATTGCTGCGGCCAGGACTGCGTCTTGACGCCGTACCAGGCCTCGGCCTGGCGGACGAAGGTCGGGTTCCACAGATGCGGCCGGCCGAGCGCCACCAGGTCGGCGCGGCGGGTGTGCAGGATGGTGTTGATCTGCCCCGGCTCGGTGATGGCGCCCACCGCCATGGTCGCCATCCTCGGCACGTTGCGGATCGCCTCGGCGAACTGGACCTGGAACATGCGGCCATAGACCGGCCTCTGGTCCGGCACGGTCTGGCCGGCCGAGACGTCGATCAGGTCGCAGCCGGCGTCGCGGAAGGCCGCGGCGATGGCGAAGACGTCGTCCTCGCCGATGCCGCCCTCCGCCCAGTCGGTGGCGGAGATGCGCACCGACATCGGCCGGTCCTCCGGCCACACCGCCCGCATTGCCCGGAACACCTCCAGCGGATAGCGCAGCCGGTTCTCGACCGGCCCGCCATACGCGTCCGTCCGCCGGTTGGTCAGCGGCGACAGGAACGACGCCAGCAGATAGCCATGGGCGCAATGCAGCTCGAGATGGTCGAAGCCGGCCCGGGCAGCGCGTTCGGTCGTCTGCACGAAATCGGCCTTGATCCGGTCCATCTCCGCCCGGTCGATCTCCGCCGGCACCGGGCTGACGCCCTCGATCCAGGGCAAGGGCGAGGCCGAGATCACCGGCCAGTTGTCGGCCGGATCGGCGATCGGGTGGTCGGCCTTCTGCCAGCCCAGCTGGGTCGACCCCTTGCGCCCGGAATGGCCCAGCTGCATGGCGATCTTCGTGTCGCCATGGCCGTGCACGAAGCCGACCAGCCGGGTCCACTGCGCCTCATGCGCATCGGTCCACAGCCCGGGGCAGCCCAGGCTGATGCGGGCGTCGGGCGAGGGGCAGGTCATCTCGACGAACATCAGCCCCATGCCGCCGAGGGCGTGCGAGGCGTAGTGCACGAAATGCCAATCGGTCAGGTTGCCGTCGCGGTCCGCGGAATACTGCGCCATCGGCGCCATCACCACCCGGTTCGCCAACTCCATGCCGCGCAGCCGGAAGCGGGTGAACATCGGCGTCGGCCGGGTGGTGCGATAGTCGTCGCCGGTCTCGCGCCACAGCCGCTCGTAATAGGCGTCGTCGGCGCGGCGCACGAAGTCCGGGTCGCGGATGCGCAGGTTGTCGTAGGTGATCGACTTGGCCCGGCACATCACCACCATGGCGAACTGCATCGGGTCCATGTCGGTCGATCGGTTCATATGCTCGAACCAGGCCAGTGACACGTCGGCATTGTGCTGGGTGACCTGGCACGGCGTGCGGCGGGCCTTGTCATACGCGGCGAAGGCGGCCTCGACACTGCCCTCGGCCTTGGCCAGCACCGCGTCCGACAGGGCGATGGCGCATTCCATCGCCAGCTTGGTGCCGGAGCCGATCGAGAAATGCGCCGAGGCCTTGGCGTCGCCCAGCAGCACGATGTTCCGATGCCACCAGCGCTCGCAGAAGATCCGCGGGAAGCGCCGCCACATCGACCGGTTCAGCAGCAGCGGATGGCCTTCCAGCTCCTCGGCGAAGATCGCGGCCAGCTTCTCCCGCGATCCCTCCTCATCCGCCTCGGTGAAGCCGTGGCCCTGCCAGCAGGCCTCGTCCATCTCGAACACCCAGGTCGAGTGGCCTTCACCGTACTGGTAGGTGTGGGCACAGATCACGCCATGGTCGGTCTGGCGGAAAAAGTAGTTGAACTCGCCCATCGGCCGGGTCGAGCCCATCCAGCAGAAGCGGTTGGCCTTGATCGAGACCTCGGGCCGGAATTCGTCGCGGAAATGCTCGCGGATCGCCGAGTTGATGCCGTCGGCCGCGACGATGATGTCCGAATCCGCGAAGCGCTCGCCCAGCGTCGCCGGGTCGATCCGGTCGGAGAAGGACAGCTCGACCCCGACCTCGCTGCAGCGCTGCTGCAGGATCTGCAGCAGCGTCATCCGCGAGGTGCCGCAGAAGCCGTTGCCGCCGCAGCGGATCTCCTCGCCCCGGTAGTGGATCGCGACATCGTCCCAATAGGCGAAGCGGTCGCGGATCCGCTCATAGGACTCGGGGTCGCGCGACAGGAACTCGTCCAGCGTGTCGTCGGAGAACACGACGCCGAAGCCGAAGGTGTCGTCGGCGCGGTTCTGCTCCTGCACCGCGACATGCCAGTCCGGCCGCGCCTTCTTGGTCAGCAGCGCGAAGTACAGGCCGCCCGGACCGCCGCCGATGACCGTGATCCGCATTCGTCCTCTCCCATCCCGGGCCCGGACGCGCAATCCCCGGCCCTGCTCGATGAGAGTACGGCGAATTGCTTTAGGCTTAAAGTATTTTCCGTCCTGGGGTCGCCGGACGTGCCGCCCTATGATCCCGGTATGACCACCTGGATCGCCCTGCTCCGCGCCGTCAATGTCGCCGGCCATGCGCCGATCAAGATGGCGGATCTGCGCGCCCTGGCGGCGGAGGCCGGCCTCGCCGAGCCGCGCACGCTGCTGCAGAGCGGCAACCTCGTCTTCGAGGGGAAAGGTCCGGCGGAAGCGCTGGAGCGAACCCTTGAGCAGGCGCTGGCGCAGCGCCTCGGTCTGAACACCACTGTGTTCGTCCGCAGCGCCGCGGACTGGGCCGGCGCGATCGCCCGCAACCCGTTCCCCGAAGAGGCCGAGAGCGACCCGAGCCACCTCGTCCTTCTGCCGCTGAAGCAGGCGCCGAAGGCCGCCGCCGTTACCGCACTGCAGGCCGGCATCGTGGGGCGGGAGCAGGTGCGGACCGACGGCCGGCACGCCTATATCAGCTATCCCGACGGCATCGGCCGCTCGAAGCTGACTATGGCGGTGATCGAGAAGACGCTCGGCACAAGCGGCACCGGGCGCAACTGGAACACCGTGCTGAAGCTCGCCGCTCTCGCCGGGGGCTGATCCCCGCGACTCAGAGACCGTTTGGAAATGCGCTGGTGTGAGTCGGCTGGCGGTGGTTTCGAGAACCGGCGCGCAGCGGACGTTTGAGTCCGTGAGCACCGGAAGCGGAGAAACCGCCGTCAGACGGCCGCACCAGTAGCATTTACAAGCGGTCTCTCAGGCCGGCGCGATGAAGGGCTGCGATATCGTCTGGAAGGCCGGCAACTGCTCCAGCCGGGCCGCATCGGCGGCCAGCGCCGGGATCGCCGCCGGCGGAACCAGGCCGGGATGCGCCTCGCCCAGGAACCGCAGCACCACGGCGACCGCGATGTCGGCATGACCGATACGGCCGCCGAACCAGTGCTCGCCGGCCCGGCCGGAGCGGTCGGCCTCGAGGATGGAGAGAGCATCGGCGATCTGGGTCCGGCAGCGCGCGACCCAGATGTCCGAGATCTCCTGGTGCAGCCGTTGCTCATAGAACAGGCTGACCGCCTTCTCGGCCGTGCCCATCGCCAGGGCCGCGACCTTCATCGCCCGGCGCCGGTCCGGCTCGGCGCGGGGATACAGCGCGCGCTCGGCCGGCACCAGGCTGTCGAGATGGTCGAGGATGCAATGGCTCTCGATCAGCGCGTCGCCATCGTCCAGCACCAGCGTCGGCACGCGGGTCAGCGGGTTGTAGGGCCGGATCTTCTCGGGATCGCCGAACACCGACCACGGCCGATGCTCGAAGGGCAGGCCGTACAGCGTCAGGGCGATGCCGACGCGGCGGACGAAGGGCGAATCGAACTGGCCGATCAGGATCATGGCCAGCAGGATCGACCGGAGCCCGCGGCGCTGTAAAGAGCCCGGCGCCGCGGCTCCGGGTTGCCATCCCGCCCGGCCTGGCCTTCACTTTCACGGCAACATTCGGGAGAACAGCGCGATGTCGACGCCCATCACCGGCCGATGCTTCTGCGGCGCCGTCCGCTTCCGCTTCGACCAGCCGCCCGTCGTCGCGCGCGCCTGCTGGTGTCGGGACTGCCAGTATCTGTCCTCCGGCAATGCCTCGGTCGGCGTGATCTTCCGGACCGCCGGCTTCACCGTGACCGGCGAGACCAGCGAATATCTCAGCCGGGCGGACAGCGGCGCCCGGATGCGCCGCCGCTTCTGCCCGGCCTGCGGCACGCCGCTGTTCAGCGAAGCGCTGGAGGAGCCGAACTACATGGTGGTGCGCGCCGGCGCCCTGGACGACCCGGAGATCGCGCGCCCGGAAAGCGTGATCTGGACCGCCTCGGCTCCGAGCTGGGGCCATGTCGACCCGGCCCTGCCGTCCAGCCCGCGCCAGCCGGGGCCGGTGGCGGGTTAGCGGCTGCTCACGCAGACAAGGATAACTAGCGAGAGATCCGCGGATGGAAGTGAGCCCGACCCGGACCATGGTGAGGGGAGATCCGGGCCGGACCTGAGCGCTAGGTGAGAGCGGGCGCTCGCGGATAGGCGACTACAATCGTAAGTAGAAGAACAGGGGTGTCGGAACCCCCTTTTTGGATCAACCCCATGCTGGAGAGACGAAGAGCTCCCACCGCGCCGATCTCGACAGGCTGCTCATGGATGTTCTCAGCAATGGGCCTGCAGGAATCGCTGATCGGGCACGGTGCGCATCGCCCTATTCCAACGACCATGGCGACGATACCTTCGTATAATTTTATGACAGCGTCGGATCCGCTATTGACTCACTTATGCCGCGTTTCCTCCCCGCTAACCGGCAGGTGGCCGACGCCTCACCCCCCGAGGCAGCCACAAAACTCGATGCGCTGCCCCCGGCGGCGCTGACGGCCCGGCCCCCGAGTTGAAGCCTCGCCTGCGGCCGGGCCGCTCTTTTTGCGCTTGAACCTATGATCCGCTCTGCGGCCTGATAGCCGCGTCGATCGCCTCCTGGGCGGCCATGACGACCGGCCGGTCGTCGGTTGGAGGCGGCCCCTTGCCGAGCGTCCAGGTGATCTGGATGACGCCGGTGGTCTTTACGCGGAAGCGGCCGGCATACTCGTCGCGGGAGACGGTGCCTTCATCGCCGGCGAATTTCACGGTCCAGTCGGACGCATCACGTCCGCGCGTCATGCTCAGCCCCCGACATTGTTGCGGCCTGCCTTGCCGGTCTGCTGCGCGCCATCGGCCCGTTCGCACGCTTCCTCCGCGGCGATGGACATCCGGCGACAGCCCGCCTTCAAGAGCGCCGGTCCAGTCGATCTGAGTCGGGGGCCCTTCGGCTAGGCCGAGTTCATCGGATCGAACTGGTGCTCATCGCAGCAGCAAGCCATGCCGCGGCGGCTCCGTCACGAATTCGTCCGGCCGGCGCCGGCCCAGTTAGCCCGGCAACTGGCCGAGCGCCACGCCGGCCACCGCACACCCGGCCAGCGTCGGGATCATCCCGGCCTTGAACCGCAGCATCGCGACCATCGCTGCCGCCGCGAGCACCGCCGCCCGCCAGTCGATGCTCCCCAGCACCGGCAGGTCCGGGCCAATGCCGCCGAACAGGTCGAACATCCGCACCTCGCGGAACACGACATGCAGCGCGAACCACAGCGCCAGGTTCAGCACCACCCCGACCACCGCGGCGGTGATCGCCGACAGCGCCGCCGAGATCGCCCGGTTGCCGCGCAGCGCCTCGACATAGGGCGCGCCGAGGAAGATCCACAGGAAGCACGGCGCGAAGGTGACCCAGACGGTCAGCAGCGCCCCGAGCCCGCCGGCAAGCAGCGGGTCGAGACCGCCGGGCGCGCGATGCGCGGCGAGGAAGCCGACGAATTGCAGCACCAGGATCAGCGGCCCCGGCGTGGTCTCGGCCAGGCCGAGGCCGTCGACCATCTCGCCGGGCGCCAGCCAGCCGAAGGTGTCGACCGCCGCCTGGGCGACATAGGCCAGCACGGCATAGGCGCCACCAAAGGTGACCACGGCCATCAGGCTGAAGAAGCCGCCGATCTGCGTCCAGATCGCCGACGGCCCGGCCACCAGCCACAGCAGGGCGATCGGCCCGAGCCACACCGGCAGCCACAGCGCCAGCACGCGCGCGGCCCGCCGCCAGGACGGGTCGGCATGGCCGAGCTCGCCGCGCTCGAACATGCGGTCGACCACGCCCCCAGCATCGGCCGCCGCGCCACCGCCATGCCCGCCGGTGGCGAACAGCCCAGGCGCCCGGCGGCTGCCGATCCAGCCGCACAGTCCGGCAGCCAGCACGACCAGCGGGAACGGGATGCGGAAGACGGCGAGGCCGATGAAGGCCGCCGCCGCGATCGCCACCATCGCCCGGTTCTTCAGCGCCCGCCGGCCGAGCCGCAGCACCGCTTCGACCACGACGGCGAGCACCGCCGCCTTGACGCCGAAGAACACGGCATCGACCAGCCCGACCTGGCGGTAGAGGGCGTAGAGGATGCTGAGGCCCAGCATCACCGCGGTGCCGGGCAGGATGAACAGGATCCCGGCGACCAGGCCGCCGGCCGTGCGATGCAGCAGCCAGCCGACATAGATCGCAAGCTGCTGCGCCTCCGGCCCCGGCAGCAGCATGCAGTAGTTGAGCGCGTGCAGGAATCGCTGCTCGCCGATCCAGCGGCGCTCCTCGACCAGCTCCTTGTGCATCAGCGCGATCTGCCCGGCCGGGCCGCCGAAGCTGAGCAGCCCGATCTTCGCCCAGACCCGGGCCGCCTCGGCGAAGGTCGGGGTGGCCGGCGCAGCAGGCACGGCCTTGTCGGCAGTGGCGATTGTCATGACCGCCTCACGCCGGCTTCGGGCCGGAGGGCCAGTTGTGCGTCTCCTCGGTCGCGTCGCGGCACCAGCGGTAGAAGGCGTCGTACAGCGCCAGACCGGCCGCGAGCTGGTCGAGATCGTCGCGGTACATGCGCGACAGGCCGAGCGAGGCGGCCAGAAGCCCGGCCGCCTGCGGCGCGAGGTCGAGCCGCGCCGTATCCGCCCCGCGCACGATCGCGGCCAGCCGGTCGAGCGCCGCCGAAGCCAGAGCGAACTCCGCGAGCATGGTGTCGAAGGTGCAGCGCTCGCCCCGGTGGCTCCAGAACACGCCGTCGATGTCGAAGGGCGTGGCCTGGAAGCGGTCGGCGACCGCCGGCACCTCGGACGCCGCGACGAACAGGAACACAGCATTCGGATCGACGAAGCGGCGGATCAGCCACGGGCAGGCGATGCGGTCGACCTTGGGCCGGGCGCGGGTGACCCAGACGGTCCGCCCGGACGGATCCCGCGACGGCAGCCGGCCGGCCTCGACCAGCAGCCCGCCGGCGTCTCGCCAGGCCTCGAAGCCGCCCTCCAGCGTCTCGGCCCGGATGCCCTCATGCAGCAGCCAGGCGGTGACGCCCTGGCTGAGCTTCAGCCCCTTCTGGCAGACAACGACGACATTGCGGCCGGCGAGATCCGCCGCCCAGGCCGGTACCGACTGGAAATCGCGGCGCTGCGTCCCTGGCAGCAGCCGGGGATCGGCCTCGTAGTCCTCCGGAGTGCGGACATCGACGATCGTCGGCGCGTGGGGCAGGCCGACGAGACGGGACAGTTGCGAAACGGTGATTTCGGTGTTCGACGGCATGACGTCCATCCCTCGATGAGGAATCATGGACGCGAACTTTGGGCTGCCGCCTCACGGGGTAGTCGCGAATGACCCCTTGCCGGAACTATACGCGCGATACCGCGGCATCGGCAATGCACGGTGTCACGGCACCGCCCCTCCAAGGACTGCAGCCAGGACATCGGCCAGGCCGCGACCGGCGCTGCCGTCCTCGTCGAGCCGCGGATTGTAGATGGCGACCTCCAGGCCGACCGCCTTGCCGCTCGCCAGGGCGATGCGGAGCACGGCTTCGAGCTCGTCCCAGGACAGGCCGCCCGGCACGCGGAAATCGACCGCCGGCATGATGGCGTCGTCGAGGCAATCGGCGTCGAGATGGATGAAGAAGCCGTCCAGCTCCGCCCCCGCCAGGTGGTCCACCGCCGCGCGGGCGGCATTCTCTACGCCCATGCGGCGCATGGCGTGGAGATCCCAGGCGCTAAGCTCCGGGGGCAAGGGCTGGCTGCCGAACTCGGCCTGGTCGTCGTGGTCGCGGAAGGCGAAGGCGACGGCGTCCTCGGCCCGCACCAGCGGAGAGCGGCCCTCGATGTCGGTCAGCAGTGCCGGCCCGTACCCGGTGGCGAAGGCCAGGTCCATGGACGCGCCCTCGCCATTGGGCTCCGCCTCGGGCTGGAAGAAGTCAGCGTTGCCGTCGATGAAGAACAGGCCATGGCGGCCACGCCGCCGCAGCGCGAGCATCGAGCCCAGCAGGATCGTGCAGTCGCCACCCAGCACCACCGGGAACTCGCCCGCGTCCATCACCGCCTCCACCGCATCGGCGAGCCTGGGCGACCACGCCGCGATCGCCCGGGCGTTCAACGTCCCGGTTTCGGGATCCGGCGTCGGATCCTTCGGCGGCACGCTCAGCCGCCCGGCGCGGCGGGCCCGGATGCGCTCGGCGAGGCCCAGCTCGAGGAGCCGGTCGGGCAAGCCCTCCACGCCGTCGGTCGCCAGACCCAGCGTAGACGGCGCTTCGAGGATCGCATAGCGGCGGTTCGGCATCGGGAGGCTCCAGCCGTTTGGGCTGGAACAAGCGCGGTCTCGGAGTGGTTCCTCGGATGCGACCGACATCCCGCGCGGATCTGCGCGGCCGTCGACATGGGATCCGGTAAGCTGACGGAATGTCTATCTCAGTGAGATAGTGGCGCGCCCGAGAAGATTCGAACTCCTAACCTTCTGATCCGTAGTCAGATGCTCTATCCAATTGAGCTACGGGCGCGTTCTGCGGGGCGTCGTCGCCGCCCCGTCGTCAGGCGGGCGGAACCTAGTCGATGCCCGCCCCCGATTGCAAGCCCCATTTTCATCGATCCGACACGAAACGAGGCATGCGGCCGCCGCATGGGCGAAGGCCCCTGCCCTGCGCCCGCTTTCCGGGCCCGCCCGCCCGCGCCATCTCCCTTCCAGGGACGGCAAAAATGGGAGGCCATCATGGGGCTCGTCGGCGACGTGGTCGGGCGCGTTCTAGTCTTCTTCCTGCTGGTCGCGATGCCCGCCTTCGCCCAGGCGGACGACGCCGATAAACCGGCGATCGTCGGCGTGATCCAGAAGCAGCTCGATGCCTTCCAGGGCGACCGGGCGGCGGAGGCCTTCGGCTACGCCTCGCCGGACATCCAGCACCTGTTCGGCACGCCGGACAAGTTCATGGCCATGGTCCGGCAGGGCTACCCGCCGGTCTACCGGCCGCGCTCGGTCGATTTCCGCGAGCTGGTCACCAGCGAGGGCCGGATCGTGCAGAAGGTCCTGTTCGTCGGCCCGGACGGCGTGCCGGTGATCGCCGAATACTTCATGGAGCGGCAGCCCGACGGCAGCTGGCGAATCGATGGCTGCCGGCTGGATCGCAGCGGCGACCAATCGGCATGAGACCTAGTCCGAGGGTGGCGTTGACAAGCCGGACGGGGGCGCCCCATCGTGCGGTCCCGACACCAGAGACTGCCGAATTCCTGCCATGACCGACACCGCGCTGAAGACCGCCATCGAACAGGCCTGGGCCGACCGCGACAGCCTGACCCCGGCCACCACCGGCCCGGCTCGCGACGCCATCGAGGCGGTGCTGGAAGGCCTCGATTCCGGCATCCTGCGCGTGGCCGAGAAGGTCGACGGGCAGTGGCAGGCGCATCAGTGGCTGAAGATGGCGGTGCTGCTGTCCTTCCGCATCACCGACAGCAAGCTGGTCGCGGGCGGGCCGGACGGCGCGGTCTGGTACGACAAGGTGGCGCCGAAGACCCTGGGCTGGGGCGAGAACCGCTTCCGCGAGGCCGGGTTCCGCAGTGTGCCGGGCGCGGTCGTCCGTCGCTCCGCCTACATCGCGCCGGGCGTCGTGCTGATGCCGAGCTTCGTCAATGTCGGCGCCCGGGTCGAGGGCGGCACCATGGTCGACACCTGGGCCACCGTCGGCTCCTGCGCCCAGATCGGCAAGAACTGCCACCTGTCCGGCGGTGTCGGCATCGGCGGCGTGCTGGAGCCGCTGCAGGCCAATCCGGTGATCATTGAGGACGACTGCTTCATCGGCGCCCGGTCGGAGGTGGTCGAGGGCGTGATCGTCGAGCGCGGCGCGGTGCTGTCGATGGGCGTGTTCCTGAGCGCCACCACCAAGATCGTCGACCGCGAGACCGGCACGGTCGGCTATGGCAGGGTGCCGGCCTATTCGGTGGTGGTGCCCGGGTCGCTGCCCGGCAAGCCGCTGGCCGACGGGTCGCCCGGCCCCTCGCTGGCCTGCGCCGTGATCGTCAAACGGGTGGACGAGCGCACCCGGGCCAAGACCTCGATCAACGAGCTGCTGCGCGACTGAACGCGATGACTCATTCTTCCGGCCCCTCCTTACCTGTCATTGCCGGGTTTGACCCGGCAATCCAGGGGCCACCAAGAGCGGCTTTTGCCGCCCTGGATGCCCGGGTCAAGCCCGGGCATGACAGACTGAGGGACGTGTCTGGAGCTCAAGTTTGACCAACCATCCTATGGCCATTCCAGACCCGATCGCCCTGACCCAGGCGCTGATCCGCTGCCCCAGCGTCACCCCGGCCGATGCCGGGGCACTGGCGGCGCTGGAGGCGGCGCTGGCGCCGCTCGGCTTCCGCTGCGAGCGGATGCGGTTCGAGGCGCCGGGCACCGCGCCGATCGACAATCTCTATGCCCGGATCGGCAACGGCCGGCCGCATCTGTGCTTCGCCGGCCACACCGATGTGGTGCCGCCGGGGGACGAGACGCGCTGGCGCTTCCCGCCCTTCGAGGGCCGGATCGCCGAGGGCCGGATCTGGGGCCGCGGCGCCTGCGACATGAAGAGCGCGGTCGCCGCCTTCGCTGCCGCCGCCGGGCGCTTCATCGCCGATCGCGGGCCGGAATTCGGCGGCTCGATCAGCCTGCTGGTCACCGGCGACGAGGAGGCCGAGGCGGTCAACGGCACGGTCAAGATGTTGCAGGCGCTGGCGGCACGTGGCGAGGCGATCGATGCCTGCATCGTCGGCGAGCCGAGCAGCAGCGAGTCCGTGGGCGACACCATGAAGATCGGCCGGCGCGGCAGCCTGACCGGCCGGCTGACCGTGCGCGGCGTGCAGGGCCATGTCGCCTATCCGCACAAGGCCGACAACCCCCTGCCCCGGCTGGTGCGGATGCTGGCGGCGCTGAGCCCGGGCGCGGGGCCGGAGATCGACGACGGCAGCGCCCATTTCGATCCTTCGACGCTGGCCATCACCACCATCGATGTCGGCAACCCGGCCGCCAATGTGATCCCGGCCGAGGGCCGCGCCGTGTTCAACATCCGTTTCAACGACACCTGGACGGCGGACAGCCTGGGCGCCTGGATCCGCCAGCGTTTCGACGCGGTCGGCGGCGATTACGCGCTGGAACTTCGCAGCGGCGCCGATAGTTTCCTGACCGCGCCGGGCGAGCTGACCGGGCGCGTCGCCGGGGCGGTGGAGCGGGTGACCGGCCGCCGCCCGGCCTTCAGCACCTCGGGCGGCACCTCCGACGCCCGCTTCGTCAAGGATTACGCACCGGTGGTCGAGTTGGGCCTGGTCAACGCCACCATCCACAAGACCGACGAGAACGTTCCGGTCGAGGAGATCGAGACGCTGACCCGGATCTACCAGGCGGTGCTCGCGGACAGCTTCCCGGAGAAGAGCTAGATGGCGGTGTCTTCGGGCGACATCATCCGCGGCGTCTGGGGTGCCTGGCGCCTGGCCCGGCGCGACACCGGCGGCATGGCCATGTTCGACATCTCGCCGGACGGGGCAGCGAAAAGCTTCGTCGCCGCGGTGCTGGCCTTCCCGCTCTACATGATCGTCCAGGCGCTGTTCCTGGGCGACCGTTGGCCCCTGCTGCTGCAGCCGCTGCCGCTGATCGTGCAGACCCTCGGCTTCGCCGCCGCCTGGGCGCTGATGCCGGCGGCGCTGACCTGGATCCTGCCCTGGCTCGACCGCGGCCGGCGGCTGCCCGAGGCCATCGTCGCCTATAACTGGGCGGCCCTGCTGATCATGATCGCCCAGTTCGTGCGGATCATCCTCGACGCCATCGGCCTGCTGCCCGGAACGACGGGCATCGTCGTCGCCATCGCCGTCGCCGCCGCCTGCTATCTCTACGAAGGCTTCGTGCTGCGCACGGCGGTCGAGGTCGACGTGCCGATCGCGGCCGGGCTCGTGGTGTTCGACGCGCTGGTGTCGGAGCTGCTGGCCGGCTGGATCGATCTGGTCGCCAGATCCTCCCTGTAGCGCACCCACAGGAAGCATAAGCCGTCCGGCGGCGCGGTGGCGCCGGCGGCGGCGCGGCTGCGGGCGGCCAGCACTTCGGCGACCCAGCCGGGCGGGCGCTTGCCCTCGCCCACCAGCTTCAGCGTGCCGGCGATGTTGCGGATCTGGTGGTGCAGGAAGGACCGCGCCTCGGCCTCGATCTCGATCGCTTCGCCGCGGCGCACCACGTCCAGCCGATCCATCGTCCGCATCGGCGACTTGGCCTGGCATTCGGCGGCGCGGAAGCTGGTGAAGTCGTGATGGCCGACCAGATGCTGCGCCGCCTCATGCATCGCCGCGGCGTCCAACGGCCGTGACACCTGCCAGGCCTGCCCGGCCTCCAGCGCCAGCGGAGCGCGGCGATTGACGATGCGGTAGCGATAGGCGCGCAGGATGGCCGAGGTGCGGGCGTCGAAGCGCTCGTCCACCGCCTCCGCCGACAGGATCGCCACGGGTAGCGGCTTCAGGTGGAAGTTGAGCGCGTCGCGCACCGTGCCGGGATCGGTCGGCCGGGCGATGTCGGCATGCGCCACCTGCCCGGTCGCATGCACCCCGGCATCGGTGCGGCCGGCGGCGGTGATCCGCACCTCCTCGCCGCAGAAGCGGAGGATCGCCTCCTCGACCGCCTGCTGCACCGACAGGCCGTTCGCCTGCCGCTGCCAGCCGACGAAGGGACGGCCGTCATACTCGATGGTGAGCTTGTACCGCGCCATCTAGCCCAGGCGGGTTCCGGCCGGGATGGCGAAGCCGTTCAGCAGGTCGCGCGCCGTCATCGGAGCCTTGCCCGGACGTTGCAGCCGGGTCAGGCGGATGGCGCCATGACCGCAGGCCACCGTGAGTTGATCGTCCAGCACCGTGCCGGGCTCGCCCGAGCCGGCGACGAGGGTCGCGGCCAGCACCTTGATGCGTTCGCCCTCATGCAGGAACCAGGCGCCGGGCCTCGGCGTCAGCGCCCGAATTTGGCGGTCGAGCGCGACGGCGTCGGCCCAGTCGATGCGCTCGTCCTCCGGCCCGATCTTGGCGGCATAGGTGACGCCCTCGCCGGGCTGCGGCGTCTCTATCGCCTCGCCCTCAGCGACGTCGTCCATCGCCGACACGATCAGCCGGGCGCCGAGCGCGGCCAGGGCGTCGTGCAGCTGCGGCGTGCTCGCCTGCGGCCCGATCGGCACCCGCCCGGCCAGCAGCATCGGCCCGGTGTCCAGCCCCGCCTCCATCCGCATGATGGTGACGCCGGTCTCGGCGTCGCCGGCCAGGATGGCGCGGTGGATCGGCGCGGCACCGCGCCAGCGCGGCAGCAGCGAGGCGTGGATGTTGAAGCAGCCGAGCCGCGGCGCGTCCAGGATCGGCCGCGGCAGGATCAGGCCATAGGCCGCGACCACCGCGGCGTCGAGCTTGAGATCCCGAAACTCCGCCTGGGCCTCGGGCGTCCGCAGCGTGGCCGGATGGCGGACCGGCAGCTGCGCCGTCGCCGCCGCCCGGTGCACGGCCGAGGGCTGCAGCTTGTGGCCTCGCCCGGCGGGCCGCGGCGGCTGGGTGTAGACGGCCGCGATCTCGTGCCCGGCGTCGATCAGCGCGAGCAGCGCGGGCACCGCGAAATCCGGCGTGCCCATATAGGCGAGGCGGAGGGGCATGGCGGCGGCGCGCTGCTCAGAACGGCAGCTTCATGCCCGGCGGCAGCTTCAGCCCGCCCATCAGCTTCGAGGTCTCGTCCTGCACCGCCGCCTCGACCTTGCCCTTGGCGTCGTTGAAGGCGGCGACGATCAGGTCCTCCAGCACCTCGACCTCGGACGGGTCGACCAGCTTCGGGTCGATCTTGAGCGAGCGCAGCTCGCCCTTGCCGTTCAGCACCACCGCGATCATGCCGGCGCCGGCCTGGCCCGGCACCTCGATGTCGCCCAGGCGGGACTGCATCTCGGCCATCTTGGCCTGCATCTCCTGCGCCTGCTTCATCATCTGTCCGAGATTCTTCATGCCTCTCGCGGCTCCTCTTCATCGGTGGCGTCGGGGGCGGGCATCGGTTCGGCGCCCGGCAAGGGGGCCTCATCCTGCTCCACCGGGTTGCGCAGGTCGCGGATCACCGCGCCCGGGAAGGCGCTCAGCACCGCCTTGACCAGCGGGTGCTCGGCCGCCCGGGCCATCGCGTTCTCGCGGTCGGTCCGCGCCTGCTGATTCAGCGTCGGCGCGCCCTCGGCGCCGGAGACGCTGACCACCCAGCGCTCGCCGGTCCAGTCGCGCAACGCAGTGCCCAGGCGGTTGGCCAGATCCGGCGGCGCGGAGTCATGCGGCCGGAACTCCAGCCGACCGGGCTCGAAATGCACCAGATGCACCGCGCTCATCAGCTGGCCGTGCAGCACCACGTCACGGGCGAAGGCGATCTGCACCAGCTCGTCGAAGCTCTTCGGGTCGGCCCGCAGCACCGCCTTCGGCGCCGGCGCGGCCGCCACGGCGACGGGCGCCGGAGCCGGCGCCAGCGCCATCGGCGCCGGCTCGGCCGGAACCACGGACAGGCCGCCACCCGCTGCCGCCATCCGCGGGCCGCCGGGACCGGGCCCCGGGGCCGGAGCGGCGGTCACCGCCCCCTGGCTCTGCAGGTCGCCGAACTTGCGGACCAGCTCGCCGGGGCTGGGCATATCGCTCATATAGAGCAGGCGGATCAGCACCATCTCCAGCGCCGCCTGCGGGTTCGGCGCGGCCTGCACCTCGCCTGCCCCCTTCAGCAGGGTCTGCCAGGCCCGGGTCAGGCCCGGCAGCGAGATGGTCTCGGCCAGGGCGCCGCCGCGCTTGCGTTCGACCTCCGGCACCGCCGGGTCGTCCAGCACCGCCGGCACCATGCGGGCGCGGGTGACGAAATGGATGAAGTCGAGCAGGTCGCCGAGGACGGATTGCGGGTCGGCGCCGGCCCGGCGCGCCGCCTCCAGCCCCTCCAGCATGCGCGGGCCCTCGCCGGCGAAGGCGGCCTCGAGGATATCGATGACGCTGGAGCGGTCGGCCAGGCCCAGCATCTCGCGCACGCTGGCGGCGGCGATGAAGGGCTTGTCGCCGACCGGCGCGCCCTGGGCGATGGCCTGGTCCAAGAGCGAGAGGCCGTCGCGGGCCGAGCCGTCGGCGGCGCGGGCGATCATGCCGACCGCCTCCGGCTCCGCCGCCACGCCTTCCTTGTCCAGGATCTCGCTGAAATAAGCCTGCAGCTGGTCGGCGCCGATGCGGCGCAGGTCGAAGCGCTGGCAGCGCGACAGCACCGTCACCGGCACCTTGCGGATCTCGGTGGTGGCGAAGACGAATTTCACATGCGGCGGCGGCTCCTCCAGCGTCTTCAACAGCGCGTTGAAGGCGTTCTTGGAGAGCATGTGCACTTCGTCGATGATGTAGACCTTGTAGCGCGACGCCACCGGCCCGTAGCGCACGCCGTCGATGATCTCGCGGATGTCGTCGACGCCGGTGCGGCTGGCGGCGTCCATCTCCATCACGTCGAGATTGCTGTCGGCCAGGATGCTGCGGCAGGGCTCGCACACGCCGCAGGGATCGGCGGTCGGCCCGCCCTTGCCGTCCGGCCCGACGCAGTTCAGCGCCCGGGCCAGGATCCGCGCCGTCGTGGTCTTGCCGACGCCGCGCACCCCGGTCAGCACGAAGGCATGCGCCAGCCGGCCGGAGGCGATGGCGTTGGTCAGGGTGCGCACCAGCGCGTCCTGGCCGATCATCTCGGCGAAGGTGGTCGGCCGGTACTTGCGGGCGAGCACGCGATAGGCCGCCGGCTTGGCCGGCTGCGGCGTCTCGTCGAGACCGATCAGGGGGAGGGCTGCGTCATCGCTCATGGCGCGCGATCATAGGGAATGGAAGCCGTGGTCGAAAGGCCGAAGCACGAGCCGCCGGGCGAAGAGCGATCGGAGGATGGAGGAAGGTGGGAGACCGGCAGCGACCCGTATCGAAACTCGTTACGGCTGCTTCCTTCCGGATCTGACCGGGTTGGCGAGGGACACGCCCGCGCCGATCTCCCGCGCCCTATATCGGAGCTTCGGGCGCCGGAGGCAAGGGTGGAAATGACAGAACCGTGTCCGGCCTATCGCACCCCCTCGGCCGCCAGCGCGGCGATGCGCCGGCAGCAGGCCAGCAGCGGCCCGGCATAGCGCTCCGGGTCGTCGATCGCGGCGCGGTATTTCGGGATGCTGACGCTGATGCAGCCGATCGCCCCGCCCGCCCCCGCGATCGCGCCGCCATAGCACCAGATGTCGGCCTCGTTCTCCTCGGCGTCGATCGAATAGCCGCGGGTGCGGATGCGCTCGATCTCCGCCGCCAGCGCCGCGACCGTCGTGAGGGTCTGCGGCGTCATCGCCGTGAGCTCGAGCCGGGGCAGCAGCGCCGCGGCCTCGTCCGGTGGCAGCGCCGCCAGCCAGGCCTTGCCGACCGAGCTGGAATGCAGCTTCACGCGGGTGCCGATGCGCGAGGCCATGCGCACGGCCTGGGGGCTTTCCAGCTTGTCGACATAGATCATCTCGGCTCCGCTGCGGATGGCGAGATGCACGGTCTCGCCGGTGGCATCGCGCAGTTTCGCCAGATCCTCCGCCGCGATCAGGCGCAGCTCGAACCGGTCCCAGGCGCGGGCGGCCAGCGCCATCAGCCGCGGGCCCAGGCCGAAGGTGCCGCCGCGCGGCACCTCGGCCAGCATGCCCTCGGCCGCCAGCGCCGCGACGATGCGATGCACGGTCGGGCGCGGATGGCCGGTCAGGCGGGCGATCTCAGCCACCGAGACCGGCTCGGCCGCGTCGGACACGGCCTGCAGCACGGCCATCGCCTTGCCAAAGGCGGCCGCCCCTTGCACCGCCGCCGCACCACCCTGCCCCATCGCTGCCCCCTGCCCGCTCAGGCGACGAGATAGCCGCCATCGACCGGCAGCGCGACGCCGGTGATGAAGCCGGCCGCCGGGCTGCACAGGAAGGCGACGGCCTGGGCCACCTCATCCGGCCGGCCCCAGCGGCCCATCGGGGTGCGGCCGAGGATGGCGCCGGAGCGGGCCGGGTCGTCCTGCAGCGCCTGGGTCAGCGGCGTGGCGATCCAGCCCGGCGCCACCGCGTTCACCCGGATGCCGTCCTCGGCATAGGCGATGGCGAGCGACTTGGTCAGCTGCAGCACCCCGCCCTTGCTGGCGCTGTAGCCCGGCACCAGCCCGCCGCCGAAGAAGCTGAGCATCGAGGCGGTGTTGACGATGCAGCCCCTTCCCTGCGCCAGCAGCGGCCGGGCGGCGGCGCAGAGCCGCATCGTGCCGGTCAGGTTGACCGCCAGCACCTGCTCGAACACCGCCGGGTCGTGCTCCGCCCCGCGCCGGATCACCCCGGCGCAGTTGACCAGGATGTCGAGCCGGCCGAGCCCGCCGACCAGCGCCTCGACCGCCGCGGCGTCGGTGACGTCGAGCTCGGCCAGCCGCGCGCCCTGGGGCGGCTCGACGCCCGCTGCCGGGGCCAGGCCGGCGGCGGTCACGGTCGCGCCCAGCCGCGCCAGCTCGGCCGCCACCGCCGCGCCGATCCCCTGGGTGCCGCCGGAGACCAAAGCCGTGCGGCCGGCGAAGAGATCGGGCTGGAAGGTCATGCGAATCTCCCCTCCGGGGTTGCAGCCGACCGGTCCTCGATCGGCTTGCGCACCAGCACCACCAGCGCGAGCGCGCCGACGCAGGCGACGGCGGCGCTGATCAGCAGGGCGTTGACGAAGGAACCGGTCTGGTCGAGCACGAAGCCGGTGACGATCGGCGCGAAGGAGCCGGCGAAGTAGCCGCCGAAATTCTGGATGCTGCCGAGCGATGCCACCTGGCGCGACGGCGCCGCGGCGGTCACCAGCATCCAGGCGGTCGAGCTGGCGTAGTTGATGCAGAACATGGCCAGCGAGATGTAGGCGACGGCCAGGGTCAGGCTCGGCGTATAGGCCGCCGGCAGGGTGAAGACCGCGCCGCCGACCAGCCCCGCGGCCATCGGCCATTTGCGGCTGGCGATCGCCCCGACGCCGCGGGCCAGCAGAACATCCGCCACCTTGCCGGAGCACAGCATGCCGAGCGCGCCGAAGAGGTAGGGAATGACCACCACCCAGCCGGTGCGGGCGATGCTGAGATGCCGCTCATGCTCCAGATAGCCGGGCAGCCAGGTCAGGTACAGCCAGACCATGTAGACCACCCCCATGAAGCCGATGACCATGCCCCAGGTGGTGAGATTGCCGAACAGCCCGGCCCAGTCGGCGAAGCTCTGCCGCGGCGCGGGCTGCGCCGGCCTGCCGTCGTCGAGGAAGGACCGCTCGGCCTCGCTTAGCGGCGTCTCGCCGCGGTTGCGGTAGATCAGGACCCAGCCGATGGCGACGATCAGGCCCAGCACGCCCATCAGGATGAACATCGGGCGCCAGCCGAAGGCCAGCATGAGCGCGGTCAGGATCGGCGGCGCGATGGCGGGGCCGATGCAGGAGGAGGCGACGAAGATGCCGGTCGGCACCCCGCGCTCGCGCAGCGGGAACCATTCGCTGATCACCTTTGCCCCGGCCGGGAATTGCGGCGCCTCGCCGACGCCGAGCACGGCCCGGGTGCCGATCAGCTGGCCCAGCGACTGCGCCAGCCCGCCGGCCAGCTGCGCCAGCGACCAGAAGAACATGCCGGCGCCGAGCATGATGCGGGCGCCGAAGCGGTCCAGCATTGCCCCGACCGGCAGCTGCGAGAAGGCATAGGCCCAGGAGAAGGCGGAGAGCAGCAGCCCCATCTGCGTGCCCGACAGGCCGAGCTCGCCGGAGATGTCGTGATTGGCGATCGAGAGGGTGCTGCGGTCGAGATAGTTGACGATGCCGGCCGCGGTCAGGAAGGCGACGGCGATCCACTGGATCCTGCGGATCCGCGGCGGCTTGCCGGATGACATGAGACGGTTTCCTCGGAATCTTTGATTTTTCTGGCGGGGCCGGACGATCAGCGGATGAACTGGTCGACGTAATCCGCGCCCAGCCCGGCTTCGGCGTAGTGCTTGCGGCACATGTCCAGCTTGGTGAACACGTCCTCGTAGCCGGTGTGCTTGCCCCAGGGGTCGACGTAGTACATGACGCCGTTGACCTGGAAAAAGGTGATCATCTCCTCGACGTCCTCGTCGACCACCAGGGTGTGGGTCTCGCCCGGCGGCTCGAAGACGTAGCTGCCCTCGGTGGCGACCCAGTCATGCTCGAGGTAGCGCCAGCTGCCCTTCAACACGAAGCCGTGTACCGGCCCGGGATGGCGGTGGCGGCTGAGCACGCCGGCCTTGCGCACCCGCAGCAGGTTCATCCAGTAGCCGCTCGAGATATTGAGGCAGAGCGGCCGGAACCAGACATTCTCGGCCTGCGGCACCCAGACCCGCTCGTCCTGCGGCACGGCGTGGGGCACGACGATGTCGCGCAGCGCCTCGGGCGGGTTCGGATACTGGTAGGGCATCCGCCTGGTGTCGGCGTCGGCTGCCATGACGCTGTCCTCCGGTTTGTCCACATTATGGACGATCTATCCATCTTGTGGACAGAGACTGGACCCACCCCGCCGGCCTGTCAATGCCGGGGAATGATCGGGTCTCCGCCCGAGGAGAGCATCTGCGCGCGGCGTCCTGTCGATGGCCTCGCCGTCGCGCCGGCGCTCAGCTGCTGTCTGGTTTCGCCGCCGGAGCGCCGCGGCGCTTCGGGCCTGCCCGGGTGTCCGCCTCTTCGGGCCGGGCGTCGGACGGCCGAGCGAAGGGGGCCTGCGCGTAAGGCGATTGCGGGTGCCCGCTCTCCTCGACCGCCCAGGTCTCGGCCTGCCATCGGCTCCAGTCCGGAACGATGCCGAGCTCCCGGCAGAACCGGGCGACGACCTCGCCGACCGGAAGTTCGCCGGTGTCCTGGGCGTCGTCATCGTCCTGCAGCCGGCGGTCCAGCTCGGACAGCAGGTCGTCACGCCGGTCCTGCTCGTCGACGTCGAGCTCGCAGGCCTCGGCTTCGGCGGCCTCCTCGGCCTCGATCGCCTCCTTGAGGATGCGCCGGACCAGGTTGCGCCGCCGATGCCGGCGATCCTGCGCGGCACCAGCCGCCGTCGCCTTGGCATCCGCCGCGAGCCGGGCCTCCAGCGCCACGGTCTGGCGCATCTCATAGGACAGGCGGGAGAAGACCAGGCCGAGCCCGCGGGTGCGGTCGGCGGCGGCGTCCTCCAGCGGCTGGCGCGCGGCCTCCACGGCCTGGCCCTGCACCGCCTCGGCCAGGCCGAGAGTAAGCTCGCCCAGCCGCGCCAGCACCCGTGCATGCCGCTCCGCCCGCTCCCGGTCGGGATCGATCGGTTCGGCGCGTGCGGGGTCCGAGGCAGATGAGGCCATGCTCATGGAACATATCATGAACAAGATCTCGGACTAAGGCAATAGGCGCGTTGTAGTCACTCATGCCGTGGCGAGCCGCCGCTTGGCCCGCGGCCTTGGCGCCGCTGCAGCGATCCAAGGACTCGGCAGACTGTCGCCATCGCGCCGATTGTGTTGAAAAAGTCGTGGTTCGCTGGCGGTGTGAAGTGCTGATTCAGTCCTTCTGGGCAGAGGAGGACGCGGCGATGATGGGCGAGCGGACGGTGATGCAGGGGGCGCTGTTCTACGAGTTCAACCTCGAGCGCCACGTGCCGGCCGATCACCTGCTCCGCTCGATCGACCGGTTCGTCGAGTTGTCCGGTATCCGGGCGCATCTGCGGCCGTTCTACAGCGGGATCGGGCGGCCCTCAGTCGATCCGGAGCTGATGATCCGGATGCTGCCGATCGGGTACTGCTTCGGCATCCGCTCGGAGCGCGGCTGTGCGAGGAGGTGCATCTGAACCTCGCCTATCGCCGGTTCTGCCGGCTCGGCCTGGAGGCCGATGTCCCGGACGAGCTCGGCCGCCGTCACAGCCCGAAGCGCTGCGCCAGGACGCAACTGCCCAGCACCAAGGTCAGCGGTAGTTCCCACGCGGCTCGCTCCGCCTCTGTCATTCCCGGCAGCCGGTCGAGGAGAGCGATCATCGCCGCCCCATCCAGGAATGGCAGCGTGGACAGACCTCCGCCGCGGAGCGTGTCCTGCAGCAGGCCGTTCAGCGGGCTGCCCGGGCGGAACAGGCTGGGCGGTGCCAGGAATGGGTGCTTCTGGCGCTGGTACACCGTCTTCGTCAGAAGTGGCCGCATTGCCTCGCGCAGGACGTATTTCTCGATTGTGCCCTTGATCTTCTGGTCGACCGGAAAGGAGCGCGTCAGCTCGACCACGTGATGGTCCAGGAACGGCACCCGGCCTTCGATCGAATGGGCCATCTCCATGCGGTCGCCCAGCATGGTCAGGATGTAGTTCGGCAGCAGCGTCTTGTTCCAGAGATAGAGGCTGCGGTTCACCGGGTGGCGGCCCGCGATCTGGCTGTCCGGGCCGGCGCCGTCGAGCAGGGTCGCGTAGATCCCATCCAGGCTGGTTCCGGCCGGCAGGAACGGCGCCAGTTTCATGAAGTTGCCGGTGAAAGCTTCCGTGAAGGCCGGGACATAGCCCAGGCGGTCGATCAGGACTGGCACGACCGGGACGCTGCCGTCCGGCAACAGGAGGCCGCGGGACGCCGGGTTGCTGTCGGCCAGCGCCTGTGCGGACGTCCCCAGGCCCCCAGCCGCGGCGCTGCGCAGCAGGTCGAGGCGGAAATGGGCGTAGCCCGCCAGGATCTCGTCGGCGCCCTCGCCGGTCAGCACCGCTTTGTAGCCGGCTTGGCGAACCGCGGCGCTGAGCATGAATTTGGCGACGCCATGGGCATTGGCCATCGGGCGTTCGGCATGCCAGATCGCGTCGGAGAAATTCTCCGCCAGGTCCTGCTCGGCCACCGGGATCACCGTCAGCTCCGCCCCGGCATGGTCTGCCATTTCCCGCGCGATCGACGCCTCGTCATAGACCGGATGATCGAACGACAGAGTGAAGGCCCGGACCGGCGTCGAGGACAGCTTGGCCATCAGGCCCAGGACGCTGCAGGAATCGAGGCCGCCGCTGAGATAGCACCCGACCGGGACGTCGGCCTGCAGGCGCAGCCGGACTGCCTCCTCCATCGCCCCGCGAAACCGCTCGGCATAGTCCCGGTCCGAACCGACCGGCAGGTCGCTTTCCGCCGCGAAATCGAAATCCCAGTACTTCTCGAGCGCCAGCCCGCCATCCCTGCCGATCATGTGGTGACCGGGCGGCAGGGTCTTCACGCCACGGAACAGGCTCTGGCCCGCCGACAGCGAGGCGATGGTCATCTGCTGCAGCGCGCTCGCCTCGTCCCAGGCGGCTTCGACCCCCGCAGCGTGCAACGCCTTCACCTCCGACGCCAGGAACAGCTGGCCGTCCTGGACGGCATAGAACAGGGGCTTGATGCCGAAGCGATCGCGCGCGGCGAACAGCATCTGCCGCGCTTCGTCCCACAGCACGAAGGCGAATTCGCCGCGAAGATGCGCCAAGCAGCCGGTGCCGTGTTCCTCGTAGAGATGCAGCAGAATCTCGCTGTCCGAGCGGCTGCGGAAACGGTGGCCCCGCGCCTCCAGATCAGCCCGCATCTGGGCGTATCCGTAGAATTCGCCGTTGACGATCGCGAGGATAGTCCCTGTCTCGTTGCGCAGCGGTTGGTCGCCGGCGGCAAGGTCGACGAGGCTGAGCCGGTCATGGCCCAGGATGATCCGGCCGTCCGGCGAGGACCACAGGCCCGTCGCATCCGGTCCGCGATGCCGCAGCGCCTCGAGCCCGAGGCGCACGGCGTCGGGGGACGGCGACGTGGTCCGACCGAGAATGGCCATCAGCCCACACATGACTTGTCCTCACATGCTGCGCGCATGACGCTCCGCCGGTGGCGGTCGGGCGTCGATGCGCTTTCACCAGGGCAGCACAATGATCGGGCTGGGTTTCTCCGCGATGTCGCGCCGGCGCCGAATGGCTTCAGGCGTAACCGTTGCCCCATGATGTCGAGCGTCATGCATTCGATTGAGGCGACAGCCATTTGAAGCCGTATAGATGAATTGGCTTGTCATGGCCGCGAATGGAATGCTGATCCAGGTCGGTGAACTTCAACGCCAGTCCGTGGCTTCCCTCGACGCGAAGCCTGTCGATGAACGGGGCGGTCACGAGCAGGTCGTACCCCACTGTTCTGGAATAGGCTTCCATACGGCTGGCGGTATTGACCACGCCGCCGACGACTGTGAGCTCAAGCCTGCTTTCGCTGCCTATGTTCCCTTGAACTATGGGCCCGTGATGAATGCCGATTGCGAGGCGGATCGCCGCTTCACCAAAGCGCTCCCGCTGCCGGTTCCAGGTCGCGACGGATTGCAGGATCTCGAATGCGCACCGCGCCGCATTCGTGGCGTCGACCGGACTTGGCAGAGGCGGTCCGAAGACGGCCATGAGCCCGTCCCCCAGGAATTTGTCGATGGTGCCATTATAGGAGAACACGCATCTGCTCAATAAAGCCTGGAGATTGCGCAGGAAGGCGATGACCTCATCCGGCTGCAGATCGGTACAGTAGGCAGTGAACCCGACCATGTCGACGAACAGTATCGCCGCCGGCTGGTATCGGGTCAGAGAAAGCGGGGTGTCCATTTCCGCAAGCTCGTCGACCAGCTGCGGGGAAAAGTATCTCGCGAGGTTGG
>Ga0207426_1000615_pt1 | contig 45715 bp, 42 predicted proteins | sample AraplaMF_Cvi_mMS_FD_184265 | JGI IMG/M metagenome (GOLD analysis project Ga0207426, IMG submission 184265) | Arabidopsis root microbial communities from the University of North Carolina, USA - plate scrape MF_Cvi_mMS (SPAdes) (version 2) | ecosystem: Host-associated > Plants > Roots > Endosphere... | reverse complement strand
GCGTTCATCTCGCCGGCCGGGTCCAACATCGCCAATGTCGCCTCGGCCGCGTACATGGTCACCAACCTCGCCGAGACCGGGTTCTTCCCCCGGAAGCTGGCGGCCGTGCACCCGCGCTACGGCACCGCCCGCCCCGCGATGTGGCTGAACCTCGGCTTCTCCGTCGTCCTGCTGCTCACCGTCGGCCGCAGCTGGCAGGCGCTGGCCGGCGTGGTGTCGGCAGCCATGGTCATCTCGTATCTGATCGGCCCGATCGCGGTGGGGGTGCTGCGGCGGACCCGCCCGGACCTGCCCCGTCCCTTCCGGCTGCCGGCCGCCGGGGTGCTGTGCCCGGTCACCTTCGCCTTCGCGGCCTGCGCGCTGTACTGGTCGAAGTGGCCGGAGACCGGAAAGATCACCGTGCTGACGCTGGTGGCCGCACCGGTCGCGGCACTGGTGCTGCGGCGCCGGGACCGGAACGAAAGCGGCAGCGGGGCGGCCGGCGGCAGTGGCGGGCGACGGACGGGCCTGCTGCGGCAATTCGCGCCGGCCTGGTGGATGATCGTCTTCCTGGTGTGGACGGCCGCGGTGTCCGCGCTGGGCGGCAAGGAGTTCGGCGGCCGGGACGTCCTCCCCGGCGTGCTCGGCACCGTCCTGATCGCGGTCACCGCCCCGCTGTTCTACTTCTGGGCGGTGCGCTCCGGGGTCAGGGCCCACGCACAGGGCCTGACCGGTGGCCTGTCCCCCGCCGAAGCCGCCGCGGCGCCCGCTGCCGCCGCCGACGCACGCCCGATGGCCTCCGTCTGAGGCACCGTGCCGGGCTCCGGGTCACCCCCGGAGCCCGGCACGGGATCTCTTCGCCGCCGGCTTGGCGCAGCGGGGCCCGCAACGGCCCCCACCCCTGCTCAGGCGCGTTCCGTCGCCGGCACGGAGTCCTCGACCGGCGCCGCGGGAGCCTGTTCGGCGTGCGGGGGCCGGCTGCTGCGGTGGAAGACCGTGATCGAGACCATGATGACCGCGAACCCGATGATCTCCGACAGGGTCGGGCGCTGGCCCAGTACCGGCCAGGCGATCAGCCCCGCGGCGATCGGGACGCCGTAGAAGTACGACGCCACCCGGTCCGCGCTCTCCGAACGCATCAGGACGAACAGCAGGCTGAGCGCGCCGATCGACACACCGACCGACATCCACAGTTCCGACAGCAGGAACTGCGGGGTCCACCGGATGTCGCCCTTCTCGAAGACCAGTCCGCCGACGAGCATGACGACGGCCGACGAGCCGGACTGCACAAAGCCATTGATCAGCAGGTGTGCGCCGGGGTTCCTCCGCTGGAAGCAGAACTGTCCGGTCGACACTCCCACCAGGCCGAGGACGCCGAAGGCGACATTGGTCGGGGTGAGCCCGGATGACGACGCCAGGCCCCGGTAGACCGTGATGGCGACGCCGACCAGCCCGCCGAGCAGTGCCAGCACCGACAGCAGCCGGACCTTCCGCCCGGTCACCACGGAGACCATCAACCACACCAGAAGCGGTTGCAGGGCGATGATCAGTGCCGAGACCGCGGGAGTCATGCCGTGGTGGAGCGCGTAGAACACCCCGACGGAGAACACCCCTTGCAGCAGGATCCCGCTGAGCACGAGGTGGAGATAGCCCGAGCGTGGCCAGCCGACCCTGAAGCACAGGATCAGGACGAACAGGATGGCCGCGGTCGCACCGAACCGGATGGCCAGGTAGAAGAAGGGCTCCGCATAGGGCAGGCCGTACCGGCCGCCCACAAAACCTGATCCGTAGAGAACGACGAACGTCAGCGCAATGAGCGAAACCTTGAGGTTCTTGGTCCCGCCGGGCACTAGCGCATTCCCACCTTGGAGTCGAAAGTGACCACGGAGCCGTGCGGACGCAGCGCGCCCGGCAGGGTCTGCGGGCCGGCGAGCCGGGCGGTCAGCTCGTACTCGTTCACCAGGCCGGCGATCTCGTTCTTCAGGACCGCGATCGCCTTGGGGTAGTCGGCGTCGTCCACGGCGAGCCGGGCGCTGGGCGCGGCCGAGCGGGACGACTTCTGCAGCGCGCTGATTCCGTAGATCCTGGACAGGATGCGGCCCAGGATCACGATCCGGTCCTGCGACGGCGCGTCCGTGAGATGGCTGAGATTGATGTCGGTGAGGTGGAAGAACGCGTCTTCCAGATATCCGAACCGGCCGAGGAACTCCAGTGGCGACCGGAGCCCGGAGTCCTGGAAATGGCGCAGGAACAGATGCGCCAGGTGCTGGCACAGCAGGTCGTTGGTGCCGTCGAAGACGGTGTAGACGCGCGCATCGAGCAGGGCGTAGGCGGCGATGTTGTCCGGTGCGCCCTTCCGGTAGCCTTCGCCGCCGCACAACTGCTGGTAGTCGATGGCCGATTCCAGCATGAGCTCGGAGGCCAGCACCTTGGTCGCCAGTGAGGCGAACATGCTGTTCTCCAGGTCCGTGTAGTAGTCCTCCGCCAGCATCAGGTGCCGGTACAGCGCATTGCAGGCGACGTAGTTCTGCCTGATGCGACTGACCTTGTAACGCACATAGCCGATGTCGTGCAGTGTGCCGTCGCCGATCTTCCGGGTGCTGACCTGGCGCAGCGATTCGGTGCTCAGCCGGCGCAGGAATCCGCTGGCCATGGCGGCCTTGCTGAAGCGGGACGCGCACAGGATCTCGGCGGCGTCGCCCAAGCCCTCCCTGGTTTTGGTGAGCCGGTAATGGCGGGGCACCCGCAGGTCCAGGGTGTTGAGCCCGTATCCGAGGTTCTTCAGCCCCAGGCTGTCGTAGACCTCGGTGGTCACGAATCCGCCGTCCGCACGCCGGTGGGCGAAGTAGGCGAACTCCTTGCGCTCCGGATGCTTGGCGCAGATGATCCACCAGTCCGCCTGCTCACTGAACGCCTGCCAGTGCTTGGTTCCGGTGATCCCGTACGCGTCACCGTCGTCGTGGTAGGTGGTCTGCATGCGGGCGAGGTTCGAACCGCTCCCCGGTTCGGTGAAGGCGAGACCGCCGATGACGGGGTTGCGCGCGAAGTCGTCGAAGACCTCTTCCTTCAGAGCCTCATCGCCGCCGGCCGCCACGTTCCGGAGGAAGAGGACCGTCACGATCATGGTGTACATGCCCAGCGGCAGATTGCGCTCGGACATGATCTCGATGATCTCGCACATCTCCCGATGGCTTTCCCGGCCGCCGTACGCGCGCGGGATGGCCGGTAAGTAGATGCCTAAGTCCACGAGCTTGCGCAGGCCTTCTCGGGAAAGCGGCTCATGCGGAAGTCTGGCGCTGTCGAACTCGTCGATGCTGCGCCGGAAATTGTCCAGGAACTCGGTCGGATCAAGGTCGACCAGGGGGTTGCGCGACATGCTCAAGACAAAGATCCCATCTCGGCTGACTGATTGGTTCCGGTGTTACAGCGCGGCCAGTTCGGTGCGCAGGTGGTCCGGAATACTGGCGGTGGCATCCCTCTCGTAGTCGAAATGCACCATCACACAGGTACCGTGGGCGACCTCGGCGCCGTCCTGTGTGGCGACCTGCTCGATGGTGATCGAGGTGTTGCCGACCTTCGCCACTTTGGTCTCGACGGTGACGTCCGCGGACGCGACGATCTGCCGGGTGAAGTCGATCTCGTACCGGCGCAGGATGAGCGCGAGGTCACGCATGTTCGCTTCTTTGCTGAACAGCCGGAAAATCGGTAACCGGCCGTGCTCGAACCAGACCGGCACTGCGGAGTTGGTGACATGGCCGAGCACATCGACCTCAGAGAAGCGCGGTGAAATCGTCACCTTCACTTTTTGCCCCTAATTGGTACAGTATTTCGACTTTTTGACAGTGTCTCATCATGATCCTCCGGACGCGCCGCGAACCACCCGGGTGTGACGTGCGTGACACGAGTGTTGCAGCCTCAACCTCCTTACCGCTGTGCGGAGTTGCGGATTCCGAGGCCGGACCTCGCGACCGGGAGGCTTCGGGTGTGACACTGCCCGTCGCTGGGCGGGAATGTCCGTCACCCACCGAACGGGAGACCATGGATGAACGAGGCACTCGCACCCCTGCTGGATCCGATCACGGAGCTGTCCCGGCAGGACGCCTCGTACGACTGGGCGGCCAACGGGGCGCTGACGCTGGACCAGCGCTATCGGGAACGGCAGTTGCCTCTTCTCGACGGCCGGGCCAGAGCGCCTCTCGGACCCGACACCGGCCCGGCCGAGTACTGGCCGCCGATCCGCTCGGCGGTGATCCCGATCGACGGTCGGCGCTTGGCGGCCGACGCGGCTCTCGCCTCTTTCCTGGACGCTCTCCGTCGTAGCGACGCCGGCTCGCTGGTCTGGTGGCCGGGACTGTCCCTGCGAGCCGACCGCCTGCACGCCACGCTCGCCGGAGGACTCGAAGGGGGCGGGGAACTCCCCTCTCGACTGGACCCGCGCATGGAAGTGGTGGTCCGCGGGCCTTGGATCGGACGCTTCAACACCGGGCGGATCTACCTGCCGGTCCAGGCGGCCGACGTGGCATCCGCAACCGCACTCGCGCACCTGCGCACCCGTCTCGGCGCGGAGCACCGCCCGCTCCTGGCCGGCTACCTGCAACTCACCGGCGAGGTCAGCGGCGACGCATACCAGCGGCTCCGGGAGCTCGTCGCCACCTACCAGAGCCGTATCGCGGTGCGGATGCCGCTGTCCGCGCTCTGGCTCATGGACACCATGGACGACCTGGTACTGCGCTCACGCGTCGTCACCCGGGTCCCGCGCGACCTCGTCGCGCACTGAGAACTGAAGGATGGTGCGGCGGGAAGACCCCGCCGCACCGCCCTTCCTGGCTGCGCTCCCGGCCCCTTGCAGCGACCGGCAGATCGGCTGGGCAGCGGAGTGGACACAGGGGACTTGAACAGGTGGACGAGGTCGAGCCCCGCCAGGGCCGCGCCCCCGGCGAGGGTGGGCGGCATCGGCGTGCGGGGCGGGGTCATCCCCAACCGCCGGTCGGGTCCAACTCCTCGCCGTCGTCTTCGTCGTCCTCGTCGAAGGGATGGGCGAAGATCGACAACAGCGTCTCTTCCACCGGGTTGCCGACCTCGTCCTCGGTGAGGAGGATCCGGCGCAGCATGTTCAGCGGGTACAGGTAGCTTTCCGGGTCATCGGGGGCGCCGACGCAGGGGTGATCGAGCGCCGAGGTCTCCCCGGCCGCGTTGAAGAACGGCTCGAGCTCCCCGCTGACGATGTCGGGGATGTACTTCCACACCATCTTTTGGTGGCGGCAGAACACCTCTCCCACGTACCAGATCGCGCCCTGGATGAAGGGCGTCATCCGCTGGTCGGTGACCTCCTCCATGCTGTTCGCGGTTTCCCGGATCAGATTCTCCAGGGTCCCCAAGGAGGCCGGGGTGAAGTCCAGCACGCCCGCGAAGGAGGTCTCTTCGGCCCACCTTTCGGCGGCAGACGGATCCGCCGCACGACCGCACCACCGGCGTCAACGGCGCGCCCCCGTCGACGTGACGACAACTCACAGGTGGGAGCTCGGGAGAAGCCGTCTGTCAGCCTTCCCGGATGAAGCCCTCCCGCACCAGCCAGTCCTTCGCCACCTCGTGCGGGTCCTCCCCGTCCACGTCCACCCGTGCGTTCAGCCGCTGGGCCTCCGCCCCCGTCAGCCGCTTGGTGATCGGGGAGAGAAGGTCGGCAATGGCGGGGTACTTCCTCATGGTGGTGCTGTTCATCTCGGGTGCCGCGTTGTAGTTGGGGAAGAAGTGCCGGTCGTCCTCCAGCACCTTCAGCTTGAGTTCGGGAATGCGGCCGTCGGTGGTGGCCGCCACGCCGAGGGCGCAGGCCGCTCCCTCGGCGACCTGGGTGTAGACGACGCCGTCGTCCATCTTTTTGAAGTTCCCGCGCCGGAGGGCGAATCCGTACGTCTTCGCCACGCCCGGCAGGCCGTCCTCGCGCACCGAGAACTCGCTTCCGCCGCAGATCGTCGCCGCGCCCGGGTCCTTCTTCGTCAGCCGTGCCACGTCGGAGAGTGTGCGCAGCCGGTACTTCTGCGCATTCGCCTGGTTCGCGACCAGCGCGTAGGTGTTGTTGAGCGGGGCGGGGGGCAGCCAGGTGATGCCGTTGCGGCGGTCCTCCTCGCGTACGGCCTCCCACTGCTTGTACGGGTCGACGACCCGCTTGGTGTGACCGAGGTAGGTGATCCAGGCCGTGCCGGTGTACTCGTACATCCCGTCCGCCGCACCGGACTTGACCGCCTCGCGGGCACCGATCGAGCCCTGGATGTTCGTCCGGTCCAGGACTTCCGCGCCGGCTGCTTTGAAGGCCAGCCCCATGATCTGGCCCAGGATGATCTGCTCGGTGAACTCCTTTGAGGTCACGGTCAGTTGGGCGCCCTCCAGCGGTCGCCCCTTCCCGATGGAGCCGGGCTGCACCGAGTCGGCCAGCGGGCTGCCGCTGGTCAGCCCGCAGCCGCTCAGCCCTGCGGCGGCGAGCAGCAGGGCGCCCGCGACGGCCGTCCGTACCTGGGCCAGGCGCATCAGTCCACCTCCAGGCCGCGTGGGCGTAGCAGCAACTCGACGAGCCTCCCCAGCCAGTCCATGATCAGCGCCATGGCGACCGTCAGCACGGAGCCGAGCACCAGCACCGGCATGCGCTGGTTGGTGATGCCGGAGGAGTCCAGGTCCCCGAGTCCTCCTCCTAAGCCGAAGGTGGTCGGCGTCGCGGTGCCGACGTTCAGCACGAGCGCGGTCCGTACGCCCGCCAGGATCAGCGGGACGGCCAGGGGCAGTTCGCCCCGGAACAGCATCAGCAGCGGCGACATCCCGATGCCGCGCGCCGCCTCCACGAGTGCGGTCGGTGGCCACGGTGTTGCTCATCTCCTCGACCCGGTCCCGCACCTTCGCGCGGGGCCGGCCGGGCATCTTCGGTACGAGCCCGATGTTCTCGGTGACGGTCATGTGCGGTAAGAGACCCGTGGCCTGGATGGCGTGGCCGATGGTGCGGCGGAGCGCCACGGGGTTGATGCCGGTGACGTCCTCGCCGCCGATGGTGATCTGCCCCGAGGCCGGCTCGATCAGCCGGTGGATCATCTTGAGGGGGGTGCTCTTGCCGCAGCCCGAGGGCCCCACAAGGATCTCGGTTTCGCCGGCCGCTTCGTCCTGGGCCACGTCCTCCACGGCCGGGGCGTGGCTGTCCGGATAGCGCTTGGTGAGGTTGTCCAGCCGGATACTCGCGCTGGCGGCGGCTGGCCGGCCGTGCTCGGCGGATCGGGCGGATCCGCCGGGGCCCGCGGCGCCGGATGTCGGGGAGGTCGGTTCGACGATTTCGGCAGAGTCAGCCACGGATCCCCCGTGAGATGGTGAGCCGTCCGATCAGCACGTACCCGGCGTCGAACGGCAGGGCTGGGACGACGATTCCGAGCGTCCCCGACAGTACTTCGTTGAGCGTGTTCGCACTGCCCAGGCTGGAGATCCCGCGGAAGATCTGGTTGCCAGGCCCGGGCCCTGAGACAAAGGCCGCGATCGCCGCGATGCCCGTCAGCATCCGGGTCGGCACCCTGACACCGGTGAGGATTGGCGGCCGGGCGAGGGGAGGTTCGCCCCTGAGCAACTGGGCGAACGTGACATCCCTATGCCCTTGGCGGCCTCGACGAGGGCCGGGTCGACTACGTGCAACCCGACGACCGCGTTACGGACCACCGGCAGCAGTCCGTACAGCGTCAGCGCGATGACGGCCGGCGCGACGCCGAGGCCGACGACCGGGACGAGCAGGCCGAGGAGAGCCAGGGAGGGGACGGTGAGGATGCTTGCGGTCAGGGTGATCGCGAGGTTTCCCGCCCACTCGGTGCGGTAGGTGAGGACGCCGATCAAGACCCCGAGCACCGTGGCGACGACCATGCACGGGAAGACGGCGCTGTCGTGCTGATAGACGCCCACCAGCAGCTGCTGGCAGCGAATGCCCAGGTGCTCCCAGAAGGTCACTTCTCGGTCCCTCCCTCAAGGCCGGTCCTCCAGCGGTCAGCGGTCCATACGGCGCCTGCCGCGACGCCTGGCGCACCAGTGGAGTGAGCCGGAGCGACACCGGATTCTCCAACGTGATCGCCGTCGAGGCCCGCACGATGCCATCGAATCCCACCCATCCGGTCGATCACGCGCTGCAAGTCGGCATTCGAGCGTGCCACCAAACGGCACAGCATGTCACCACCCCGCCGGCGGCGAGGAGTACTTGGGCCGCGCCCGACGGGAGCCGCATCACCGGCTCAACAAACTCGCACTGCTCGCCAACCGCTGACCCACCCGGGCATCCGAGTCCTACCAGCTCCCGGCGCTCAAGGGCCTGGCCCCGAAGGGCGGCAACCTGCGCAAGGGCGACCCGGCCGTCATGTTCTAGCAGGCCCCTCAGCAGACCTTTACCAATCCGCTTGCGATCCGCGAGGTGACATCGAAGCAGCGACTGTTGCCGGCGATCCCGAAGGACCTGAAGGTGAACAAACGACCGGGCGATGACATCTGACGATTTGAAAGGTGTCCAGGGTAAGCCCCTGCCCCAGTCGTCGGCTTGACCGTCGCCCTGTGGTTCACCCTGCGCGCTGTCAAAGCGGGCCGCACCGCGATGAGGGGACACCGGCTTGTCTCGGGCGTTTGACGTTTGTTGTCCAGGGCTCCCGTGGTCGGGGGACAGCTCCCGTCTGGCGCCTTGTGCCGTCGCCGGGCGGGACGGGCTGCCAGGTGGCGCGCTGCGTGCACAAACGGCATGGATCCGGAAAACGGGAGGGCGGAACGATGCGAGACCAGTCCAGTTCACCTCGCATGCACCACTTAACGCGCGAACAAGCCATAGGAGATCGGCTTCTTCATCGTGGTGCTGGGTGATAGAGCGCAGGGCGTCGAAGGTCTCCTGTTCGTCCTGTTGGGTTCCGTAGTTGCTCATTTTGACGATGACGGGTCGGGCGTCGGGGGCCACGTAGACGTCTTGGCCGTAAATGCCGATGGCCGAGAAGTCCTTGCCGTTGCCACCGGAGGGGTGCCACCACTGGGCGGAGTGGCCCCAGGTGTCGATCCGGTGGGCTGCCGGCGCGGCCAGGCGGTGACCCATTTCTTGGGGGCGGTCGAGGTTCCAGGTCGCCGTGTGCGTTGCGCCCATGGGCTTCCAGAAGCTTTGACCGACCAGGTCGGCCGGTGTCTTCTTCTCGACGCGCATCAGGATCAGGCCGAGCATCATGGTGTCGACGCTGCGATAACTGGCCCGGCTGCCGGGGGCGTAGGTCAGGTCACGGTGGTACTTGACGAATGTCCGCAGGTCGCGGGTGAGCATCATGCGGGCGGTACCGGTGAAGGGCCGCCAGGGGCTGTGGTTCTCGTCCACGTCGATGCCGGAGGACATGTCCGGCAGGTCCCGGACCGTGATGCTGTCGTAGGTGTCCTTGGAGCGCAATTCCGGCAGCAGGTCGACCAGGCGGTCGCTCTCGTGGAGCTTGCCGCGCTCTATCGCCTGGCCGACCAGCAGCGACACGACCGACTTGGCCACGGACCAGGACGGCATGCGGGTGTCGGCCGTGAAGCCGTCGCCGTACCACTCGTAGGTCACCTTGCCGTCCCGCAGCACCAGGAACGTCCCGCAGCACCAGGAAGGCGTTCGTGCGGGTCTTGGACAAGAACTCCTTGAACGAGATCTGCTTGCCTGTCCACGGCACATGCTCCGGTGCCGCCTCCAGGGAAGTCGGCAGCGCGGTGGAGTGCCCGGCCTTGGCGATGGTGCGTGCGGGGAACAGCTCGCCCCACCCGGAGGGCGGCGTGGTCTGGAGCCGACCAGGTCGTAGGGCGAGGGGATGTCCATGATCGAGGTCGCGGCGTACGATCCGCCCACGAGCCCGGCCGGGGCCGTTCCCGCGGCGATCAGGGTCCGCCGGGCGGGGCGGCTCCTGGGCAGCAGGCCGCGCCGCCGGGATGCCGTGGCCGGTTCGGCAGCGACAGCCGCACTCGCGCCGGGCGGTTCCCGTCCCGGACGAACGGAATCCCGGTGGGCAGATGGGCGGTGCTGAAAGCCACAGGGGAGTCGAAGAGGAGGCCTGGGTGTCCACCACATCGGCGGACGGAACGCACCATCTCGCGCCTGCGAAGTTCTGCGGAAAGCGGTATCGGCCGGGCTGGCGTTATCCCAGGTCAGAGCGCTCCAGCAAGGGCAGCGCCGAGCCGCCAGTGATCGACGACTACCGTCGGCAGGTTCTTCGTCGGTTCGTGGGACCCACGCTCGTAGCGGTGCTGACCTGCTGAAATGGCGGCCGTGGTGGCGTCGGCAGAGCATGGATCCGTGAAGGATCCGGATCTTGACGTCGGCCAACGGAATGATCAGGCATGGTTCGGAAACAAGTCACTGCGGGTCCGGAGTCCGATCTGCCCGTGGCGTACACCATGGTGTCCCTCATGGCAGGCTGAAGGGGTCGAGAATGTTCCGCAAGGTACTGGTCGCCAATCGTGGTGAGATCGCGATTCGCGCTTTCCGCGCCGGCTATGAGCTGGGCGCGAAAACCGTTGCCGTCTTCCCGTACGAGGACCGCAACTCACTGCACCGGCTGAAGGCCGACGAGGCGCATCAGATCGGCGAGCCGGGGCACCCGGTGCGTGCCTACCTCTCCGTGGAGGAGATCGTCCGTGCCGCGCGCCGGGCGGGCGCGGACGCGGTGTACCCGGGCTACGGGTTCCTGTCCGAGAACCCCGATCTCGCGCGGGCTTGCGAGGAGGCGGGCATCACGTTCGTCGGGCCGAGCGCGAGCACGCTCGAACTGACCGGGAACAAGGCGCGCGCCGTGGCTGCCGCGCGCGCCGCCGGCGTACCGGTGCTCGGATCCTCGGAGCCCTCCAGCGACGTGGACGAACTGGTCCGTGCCGCCGAGGACATCGGTTTCCCCGTGTTCGTCAAGGCGGTCGCCGGCGGCGGAGGACGCGGTATGCGCCGCGTCGAGGACCCCGGCGTGCTGCGCGAGTCCATCGAGGCGGCGGCCCGCGAGGCCGCGTCCGCGTTCGGCGACCCCACCGTCTTCCTGGAGAAGGCCGTCGTCGATCCCCGCCACATCGAGGTGCAGATCCTCGCCGACGGGCACGGCGAGGTCATCCACCTCTTCGAGCGCGACTGCTCTCTCCAGCGCCGGCACCAGAAGGTGATCGAACTCGCGCCCGCGCCGAACCTCGACCCGGCGCTGCGCGAGCGGATCTGCGCCGACGCCGTGCGGTTCGCCCGGGAGATCGGCTACCGCAACGCGGGCACCGTGGAGTTCCTGCTCGACCGCGACGGGAACCACGTCTTCATCGAGATGAACCCGCGCATCCAGGTCGAGCACACGGTGACCGAGGAGGTCACCGACGTCGACCTGGTGCAGGCCCAGCTGCGTATCGCCGCGGGGGAGACACTCGCCGATCTCGGCCTCACACAGGACACGGTCGTCCTGCACGGCGCCGCGCTGCAATGCCGTATCACCACCGAGGACCCCGCCAACGGCTTCCGCCCGGACACCGGCCGGATCAGTGCCTACCGGTCGCCGGGCGGCTCGGGAATCCGCCTGGACGGCGGCACCACACACGCCGGTACGGAGATCAGCGCGCACTTCGACTCGATGCTGGTCAAGCTCAGCTGCCGCGGCCGGGACCTCAGCACCGCCATCGGCCGGGCCCGGCGCGCGGTGGCCGAGTTCCGCATCCGCGGCGTGGCCACGAACATCCCGTTCCTGCAAGCCGTGCTCGACGACCCGGACTTCCGGGCCGGCCGGGTCACCACCTCCTTCATCGAAGAGCGCCCGCACCTGCTCACCGCCCGCCACTCCGCCGACCGCGGCACGAAGCTGCTCACCTACCTCGCGGACGTCACGGTGAACAAGCCGCACGGCGCACGGCCCCAGCTGATCGATCCGATCACCAAACTGCCACCCCTGCCGGCCACCGAACCGCCCGCCGGCTCCCGGCAGCGGCTCGCCGAGCTCGGCCCGGAAGGGTTCGCCCGGTGGCTGCGCGAGTCACCGGCCATCGGAGTCACCGACACCACCTTCCGGGACGCCCACCAGTCACTGCTCGCCACCCGGGTCCGTACCAAGGACATGCTCGCCGTCGCCCCGGTGGTGGCGCGGACGGTGCCGCAACTGCTGTCCCTGGAGTGCTGGGGCGGCGCCACCTACGACGTCGCCCTCCGCTTCCTCGCCGAGGATCCCTGGGAGCGGCTGGCCGCACTCCGTGAAGCCGTGCCGAACATCTGCCTCCAGATGCTGCTCCGTGGCCGCAACACCGTGGGCTACACGCCGTACCCGACCGAGGTGACCGACGCCTTCGTCCAGGAGGCCGCGGCCACCGGCATCGACATCTTCCGGATCTTCGACGCGCTCAACGACGTCGGCCAGATGCGGCCCGCCATCGACGCCGTACGGGAGACCGGAACGGCCGTGGCCGAGGTCGCCCTGTGCTACACCTCCGACCTGTCCGATCCGTCCGAGCGGCTCTACACCCTGGACTACTACCTCCGTCTGGCCGAGCAGATCGTGGCAGCCGGCGCCCATGTCCTGGCCATCAAGGACATGGCGGGGCTGCTCCGGGCGCCGGCTGCCGAGACGCTCGTCTCCGCCCTGCGCCGGGAGTTCGATCTGCCGGTGCACCTTCATACCCATGACACCGCGGGCGGCCAGCTGGCCACCTACCTCGCCGCGATCCGGGCCGGCGCGGACGCGGTGGACGGCGCGGTCGCGTCCATGGCCGGCACCACCTCGCAGCCTTCGCTGTCAGCGATCGTGGCCGCGACCGACCACTCCGCACGGCCCTCCGGGCTGGATCTGAAGGCGGTCGGGGACCTGGAGCCGTACTGGGAGAGCGTCCGCAGGATCTATGCGCCGTTCGAGGCGGGCCTGGCCTCGCCGACCGGCCGCGTGTACCACCACGAGATCCCCGGCGGGCAGCTGTCCAACCTGCGCACGCAGGCAGTCGCGCTCGGCCTGGGCGACCGTTTCGAGGACATCGAGGCGATGTACGCCGCCGCCGACCGGATTCTCGGTCGCCTGGTGAAGGTGACCCCGTCGTCCAAGGTGGTCGGGGACCTGGCCCTGCACCTGGTGGGCGCCGGGGTGAAGCCGGAGGACTTCGAGGCGGCACCCAACGAGTTCGACATCCCCGATTCCGTCATCGGCTTCCTCCGCGGCGAGTTGGGCAACCCGCCCGGCGGGTGGCCGGAGCCGTTCCGTGCCAAGGCGCTGGAGGGCCGCGCCGAACCCAGGCCCGTGCAGGAACTGACCGCGGACGACCGTAGCGGCCTGGAGCAGGACCGGCGCGCGACGCTCAACCGGCTGCTGTTCCCCGGGCCGGCCCGCGACTTCGAGACACACCGGCAGGCCTACGGCGACACCAGCGTGCTGGACAGCAAGGACTTCTTCTACGGACTGCGTTCCGGAACGGAGTACGCGGTCGATCTTGAGCCGGGGGTACGGCTCCTGATCGAGCTGGAAGCTGTCGGAGAGGCCGACGACCGCGGTATGCGCACCGTGGTGTCCACCCTGAACGGCCAGCTGCGGCCGATCCAGGTACGCGATGCCGCAGCGGCCGCCGACGTACCGGTGACGGAGAAGGCCGACAGGAGCAACCCGGGCCATGTCGCCGCGCCGTTCGCCGGAGTGGTGACGCTCGCGGTGGCCGAGGGCGACGAGGTGGCGGCCGGCACCACCGTGGCCACCATCGAGGCGATGAAGATGGAAGCCGCGATCACCGCCCCGAAGAGCGGGCGCGTGGCCAGGCTGGCGATCAACCAGATCCAGCAGGTGGAGGGAGGCGATCTCCTCGTCGACATCGGGTGAATCGCCTCCCGCTACGGCATGAGCGGTGCCGTCGCCCTGGTCGGCACCATCCACGCGCACCGACCCTGGGGGAGGCCACCATGGCGGCGGCGAGGAGACCGCCGGGCAGGCGAGCAGCCGGCGCCGGCCCTCCTCGCCGAAGCCACCGGCGGGACGGGTGACGGCTATTACGTTCTCATCATGTGCCCATCGAGAAATGGACGTACAGGGGCGCGAACGTGTCCGTCATCGGGCACTTCGCGCTCGTTTCCGGGCTCCCCGGCCCGGGCATCCGGAGGCTCGGTCCTGGGGCCGTGTCGGGCGGCATCACGGCTGTGGGCGTCCGGTGGCCCCGCCTGCACCGGCGTCGAAGGGCAGACGGATGACCTCGCATTACTGTCGGGGCGGCAATCCCGCCGGGGGTGAAGTCTTCGCCACGAAGCTTGTACCGCCGGTGTCGGGGGTTCCGGTCGAGCGGACCAGATTGTTCCGGAGGTTGGACGAGGGGGTCCGGACACGCCTCACCCTGGTCATCGGCCCGCCCGGGGCCGGTAAGAGCACTCTGCTCGCCACCTGGGCCCGCTCCCGGGCGCGCCTGCCTGGACCCGCTGGCGTAGCTGACCCTCGACGAGGAGGACAACGCACCGGAGCGGTTGTGCCGGTACCTGGTGGCAGCGATGCGGCAGGCCGGTGCCGGACGCCGGGGCCCGATGAGCACGTGGCCCAGACCGGCTGGCCCGACGGTTCGGTGTCCGCACTGGTCCACGACATGGGCTCGTTGCGCACTCCGGTGGTGCTGGTGCTGGCTGCGCGAGCTCGGCCGACGGCCGTCGGCCGAGCTCGCGCGCCGGTTCTTAGGGGCCCCGGTCGGCGAGCCGGACGACCACGCCATCGGCCGATCCCGTGGCGGGCTGACAACGAAGATCCAGCTCGCGGCCGACGGCAACTGCCGGCCCCTGGCTTCCATCTCACCGCCGGACAAGCCGGTGACGCGCCCGCCTTCGGTGACGTGATGGCCCGCTTACGTGTTCCCCGGAGGCGTGGAGGGCCCCGGAACCGGCCAGAGGCCGTCCTGGCCGACAAGGCGTATTCGTCATGAGCCATCCGTGAACACCTCTGGCGGCGCGGCATACAGGCGGTCATCCCCGTTCCGGCCGATCAACGCGGCCACCGCCTGCGGCGGGGCTGCCTGGGTGGCAGGCCGTCCGCCTTCGACCGCGAGGCATACAAGCAGCGCAACACCGTCGAACGCTGCATCAACCGCTTGAAGCATTGGCGCGGGATCGCCACCTCGCCACCCGCTACGAGAAGACAGCGGCCATCTACCTGGCCGGGCCGCACATCGCGGGTATCTCCCTCTGGTCTGCCAGATGATCCAAACGAAACCGCCTAGTCGGCCGGTGGGGTTCGCGATCCCGGACGGCCAAGTCGGCTGGCACGGCGTCAAGTTGGTGTGCTCGTGGGCGTCGCGACCGGTTGTTTCGGGGCAGCACCTGGTCGAATGCGGTGTCGACGCAGAGGGAGAGGCGAGTGCACGCAGGCCCGTCCGGTAAGTGTGCTCGCTGCCTGCCTTTTCGCTCTGTGCTGAATGGTTCTCGTTCGCGGAAGTGGGTTGCCCTGCCTGCGGTGTTGGGGAGTCGGTCTCTTAGACTGCCTTGGTCCCACAGTTTGATCGGAGCACGACATGCGTCGCCTCACCCTCGTCCCCGTCCTCATCGCGGTCGCCGCCTTCGCACTCGCCGGGTGTGCGCAGGATTTCGGTCGCGGCCCTGAAGGCCGGGTCACTGAAAAGACCAAGGACGGGAAGAAGTTCTACCTGGTCGTCGATCCCGCGAAGGAGGGCAAGGAGGAGAAGTTCCGGGTCAGCAAGTACGACTACCACGACTGCAACCGGGGCTCGAAGTACCCCAAGTGCATCGACGATTAGCCCACGCAGGCCCACTTTGCTCGGCCACCTCGCTCCAGGGTCCGAGACGGGCACAGTCACCATTCGGCTGAGGGAGGTGTTCCACGTGCCCGTTCCTCAGCGCAGAAGCCTCGACGGCTCCCCATCGTGGCGCACTCGACGTCCCGTAACACCCTGGTGGGGTGGGTGAGATGCTGGTCGGTCACCCGCCGAGGGTGACCGGCACTGCAACTCTCCCCGCCGGCGGGCCCCGGTCACACTCGTGTGTTCCTGAAGCGCGACCCCGCGCTCCTCTCGCCGCAGGCAACGCACCCTCGGCAATGCGTGACGGCGCATTGCCGGTGGTGCGTTGCCTGCTCTGTCGTGACCTGTAAGTAATCAACACCCCGTAATCTCCCCCGAGTAGGGGGTTCAAAGGATGCATGACAAAGACGGGGGAGTGTCATGACGTATCGGCGTGCGGTGTTACCGGCAGTGGCTGGAGGGTTGCTGCTGACGGCCCTTCTGTGGTGGGTGGGGGCAAGTGCGCACGCACTGCGCCTGCCGGGTGCCGCCGGCATGCTGGGTGGCCAGGCCGCCGCCGAGCTGGAGCACTGGCTCATCCCCTGGTCGTACGATCCTCCGGCCTCGGCTCAGTTCCGCACCGAGGTGCCCGGCGGGACCGGGGCCGCCGACACTGACTATCTTGCGTTGTACACCACTGCGTTGCAGATCCGGTTCGGTGCGGTCTTCGCCTTCTTCGTGCCCGGGGCGCTGCTCCTGGTCCGCAGGCTGCCGCCGGTGCAGGGCCGGATGCCGGCCGCGCTGCTCGCCCTGTGGGCCTGGGGCGTGGTGGCCGGGACCCTGGCGGTGACCGTCTCTGCGCCGTGGCTGATCGCCTCGGCAGGGCACGGAAGTTACCGTTTCCTGCCCCAGCTGGCGAGCGTCATCTCCTCCGGGCGGCAGGTCTTGGTGGCGGCCGCGCTGGTCGCGGCGGCGTTGACCGTGTTCATCGCGCGCCTCGCCGCCAAGGGGGCCGGCCGGCTGTCGCGCGAAGACGTCCCGGCGCGCGCCGCCCGCCGGGCCGCCACCGTCGCCACCGCCGTGATCGCTCTGTCCCTGGTGGTCCTCTCGTACCAGCCGGTCGCCGCCGCCCTCCAGCAAGTCTCCCCGGACCTCGGGCCGTTCGCCGAACCGGGCGACCTTCTGCGTCAGTGGCTGCTGCTCGGCGCTTGGGCGGGCCCGGGGGGCGCGCCGCTTGGTGCCTGGCTCCTGTATCGCGCCGGCGATGTGCTGCTGCTCGTGGTGGTGTGGTGGGTACTGCGGCGGCTGCCTGGACTGCTCACCCGGGCCACTGTCCCCGCGATGGCGGTCGGCGCGGTCTGCGCGACCGTCCTCGGGCTGCTGGCGAGCCAGCTGCTGAGGGTGGTGGTGGACGGTGCGGGCTCCAGCCTGCGCTGGGACCTGCTGCACCTGTCCGCCAGTATCGGCGACGGAGTCCCGGCGGCTCTGACCTGGGGCCTGGTGGCGGGGGCCGCGGCTGCCTGGACGCTGCGGGCCGCGGTGGGCCGCGCGGAGATCACCGACGCCACTACCCCCGTTCAGGGCCCCGCCCGCCGTGGATAGAACCACAGGGCCAGGTGCGAGGAGCCCTTCTCGACAGCCGGCTCCTTCGGCCGGCGTCAATCATCGAGATCGGACCAACCGGCGAGCCGGATCTCAACGTCGACGGCCTGGGGTAGTTCATGATGCGCTTCCGCCAGGAAGCGCCGCCGGCCCACCGGGTGCGCTGTGCGCGGTGCCGCGCCCGTCGGCCGAGCCCGCCGGCCGTTCGGCCGCATGTGCCGCCCCTGGTCACCGGAGACGAACCCCCGCCGCCCGAGCCCTGGGTAGCCCCGTCTCGCTCGTCTGCGGACACCCGCAGCGCGGTGACCACACGGGGCCTCATAGCCTGGTGACGGAACTCGAACCGGCGCGCCAGGCCGACCACATCACCCCAGGGGGATCTGCATGTCCGCGTACTCACCACCACCACAAGGGCCGGCCCCCTGGGGCCGGCAGCCCGGCCCGGCCCCGTACGGGCCGCCGGCAGGACACGGTGGCCCACCCCCCTTTGGGCCCCCTGCTCCCGGTCCGCCCTTCCACGGTCGGCAGCCTGCATACGGGCCTCCACCGGTCCATCAGCCCGGTGTCCCGATGTTCACACCGACGGGCCCTGACCGGCGTCCCTGGCTCCGGCCGCTCATCGCGCTCGGTGTCCTGGGCGTGACCACGGCAGGATTTTGGGCATTGACCCTGCTGTCAGACGACGGTAAGCCGTCGGCGGAAGTCGCCCGCTACGCGGTCGCCGGCGACTGTCTGGAGAACCGCGGCACACACGCAAAGCCGGTCATGTTCACCATCCCGTGCAGTGACACCAAAGCCGACTACAAAGTCATGTTCAGTGCCACCGCCCAAGGCAAATGCCCGCCGGAATTCGACGAGTACACCGAGCGTGGCGGCCGGACTGGCGACACCACACTGTGCTTGACCCAGGTGCGTCACTAAGGGCTGTCCCGTAACGATCACGCAGGACGGAGTCGCGGCCGGTTGTCGACCGGCTGCGGAGTCAGTCCAGGCCGGTTGCCCATGCCGTCAGCGCGGCGAAGTCGTCGATGGCAAGGCCGCATCGGGGGTCGACCCGGTGCAGAAGGGCGGGGCCGTCGTGGTGTTCCTCCACCCAGGTGCGATCCGCCTCTGTGATCTCGTCGTCGATCCAGGCGAACGCACGGCCTTTCGCCCAGGCGACGATCTCAGGCATCTTCCAGAACACACCGTCCCCGGGATCGGGGCGCTGCGAGGGCCAGGGAATGAAGGGCAGCTCGGGCAATCCCAGGACTGGCGCGACGAAGGCGTTGGCTTCTTTCGGAATCTCGAAGTCTGCGGCCGACCGCATCATCAACCGCCTCGCACCGCTGCTCGCGCTGCAGCCGCGCCGACGGTTCCGCAAGGGCACCGTGCTCATCGTGGACGGCACCTTGGTCCCCACGCGTGACCATGCGGTGGCCGAGCAGTCGAAGAATTACCGGTACTCCACCAACCACCAGGTCGTCATCGACGCCGATACGCGGCTGGTCATCGCGGTCGGCCAGCCTCTACCTGGCAACCGCAACGACTGCAGGGCATGGGAGTTGGAGCAAAGGCCGTCGTCGGCAACACCACGGTGATCGCTGACGACGGTTACCGCGGCACTGGCCTGGTGATCCCGCACCGCCACGAACCCGGCCAGGCCGAACTCCCGGCCTGGAAAGAGGAGTACAACCGCTCACACCGCAAGGTCCGTGCCCGCGTCGAGCACACCTTTGCCCGCATGAAGAACTGGAAGATCCTCCGCGACTGCCGCTTGAAGGGAGACGGCGTTCATCACGCCATGCTTGGCATGGCCCGCCTGCACAACCTCGCGCTCGCCGGATAGACCGAGACCGGCCCAATGCGGCCATCCCCGATGCTGACCGTATTGAGTCAGTGGAGCATTGCGGGGACAGACCTAAGCGAACGAATAATCGGTTGCGTATTGGCGATGGTGGTGGATCCAATGACCGGCATGATCACTCGGGCGTGCCTGCCGCGGCGAGACGTGATGAACGCGAACCGCCGGCCCCGGCCGGAGCGCGATCCGGGTGGATCGCGACCGCATCGTCCCAGGGGAGACACCACCCGATGAACATGCCGCCATTGCAGTCCGGAGTGGAGCACACAGACGGGTCGTCCGTCCGCCTGGGCGCTCTCGTCCCGCTGACGCGGCCCGGTTGGGTCGAGGCGGGCCGACACCTGCTCGCAGGACTCGACCTGGCCGTTCGCGAGGTCAACGACGCCGGCGGGATCGACGGTAGACCACTGGAGCTGGTAGTCCGGGACACTGCGGCCGATCCGGAGCGGGCCGCGGCGGCCGTGGACGAACTGGCCGGCCTGGGCGTGGCCGCCGTGGCGGGGGAGTACCACAGCGTTGTCGCCCGCGCCGCCGCCGCCCGGGCCGACGCCCTCGGTGTGCCGTTCCTCTGCTCGTCCGCGGTGCTCGACGCGCTCACCGAGGAGCCGACGAAGTGGGTCGCGCGCCTGGCCCCGGCCCAGTCCCGCGGCTGGCGGATCTACGCGGACTTCCTCCTCGGCGAGGGCCGGAGTCGGATCGCCGTGGCGACCCAGCCGAGCGCCTACTGGGCGTCCGGGACCTGCGTCCTGCGGGACCACCTCGCTGCCCACGGCGGCACCGTCGTCGAACTCAACACGAACGCGCTCACCCCCGAGGCCCTGTGTGACGCGCTTGTCGACCACGGCGCGACGGCGCTCCTCCTGCTGGTCGGCCATCCGGAGCCGGCGGTGCCGATCGTCAGGGCCGTCCGGGGCGACCGGCGGCTCGCGGAGATTCTGATCGGCGCTCCGGCCGGACAACCGGAGTTCGCCGAATGGGACGCGGCGCTGGGCAAGGACGGCGCCGGGGTCCCCTTCCTGCGCTACCTGCCCGAGCGCCTCGGTCCGCTCGGCGAACGCGTCGGGAAGGAGTTCCGCGAGCGGCTGGGCGAATCGCCCTCCTTCGTCGCCTTCGAGGGTTGGGACACCGTCGCCGTCCTCGCCGCGGTGCTGCGTTCCCACGGCACGGACCGGGCAGCCCTCGCCGAGTCATGGCCGAGCGTGGCGGTCGAGGGCACCCGCGGGCCGATCCGGTTCTCCCGCACGCCCGGCATCAGCGTTTGGCAATGGGCTTGGACACCAATCCAAGTCGTTGATCGGGACCCGGCGGAACCCGATCGCTTTCGGACCCTCCACGCCGGCTGAGAGAGCACGGAAGTCCGACTGCCCAGGTCTGTCCGAACTTGAGGCTGTCTACATGCCGGGCGGCCGTGCAGGTGTCATGGTCGGCCGACTTGGAGGTGTTCCGGATGCGTGCTCACTTTGTTCCGGACGACCTGTGGCAACGCGTGGCTCCCCTACTTCCGCCCGCTCCTGAGCGTCGCCGCCGTCATCCCGGGCGATTGCGCGTTTCGGACCGTGCTGCCCTTGCGGGCGTCTTGTACGTGCTTCGGACTGGCGTCGCCTGGCGTGACGTTCCCGCCGAGACCGTGGGTTGCTCCGGGGTGACGGCCTGGCGTCGGCTGCGGGACTGGACCGAAGTCGGCGTCTGGCCTCGCCTGCACGCCGCCTTGCTGAGCGAACTGCGCCGTGCGGGTCTTCTGGACCTGGACGGCTGCGCCGCGGACGGGTCACACATCAGGGCCCTCAAAGGGGGGATCATGTCGGCCCCTCGCCAGTCGACCGCGCCCGTCCCGGCTCCAAGCACCACCTGATCGTCGACCGCCACGGGACTCCGCTCGCTGCCACACTCACCGGCGGCAACTGCCACGACGTCACGCAACTCCTGCCCCTGCTGGACGTGAACCCACCGATACGGGGGTTTCGGGGTCGGCCTCGCCACGAGCCTCGGCGTCTGTACGCCGACCGGGGCGACGACTTCGACAAATACCGCCGCCTGCTATGGACACGCGGCATCAGGCCTGTGATCGCTCGACGCGGTGTCGCCCACGGTCCCGGGCTGGGCAAGGTGCGGTGGGTGGTCGAGCGCACCTTCGCCTGGCTGCACCAGTTCAAACGGCTTCGCATCCGTTACGAGCGACGCGCCGACCTCCACCACGGGCTGCTGGACCTGGCTTGCAGCCTGATCTGTCTACGGCGACTCCAGCAGACGCACCGACCGCTGGGTCAGTAGCGAAGGCGAGCCTCAGACCCGTTGATTCGCAGCACGCAGTTCTTGAAGACCTGCAACGGAGGCTGCTGGCCGTCAACCGGAGCCAGCCTGAGCTCCAAGTCCTGCAACGGCTTGACCACAGCAACAGTCCGAGACCCGTCCGGGTCCGGGCCCTCGAGGGCCGCCCACGCCTCGAACAACGCCCTCACGCTCTCCCAGCCTGGGCCCGGGGTGAAGCGCGCCAGGAAGAACGGCTGATCGCAGCCGTACTCACTGAGCTCACCGACCAGGACGTCCCGCCGCAAGAGCTGCCACTGCGTCATCAGGTGTCCCCGTCCTCCACCGCCCAGTCGAGATCGCATCTTCGCAGTGCACAACCGACTGGCCAAGCGCTTCATTCTGTGTAATGCCCGCTCCATGCCTCCACGACCGCTCCGGGCTCCTTCGCGCGCAAGGCGTCGGCGAAGGAGGGGAAACTGCCGCCGTCAGTGGCGGCAAGGACATCGCGATTGGCCTCTCCGACAAGACGGTCACGGTGTCGGTGACCGCCACCGACCCCTCGGGCATCTGGGGGCCGACTTCCATCTCTGGCGCGGCACCGACCCGGACAACCCGGACGGCTACCTCAAGCCGAACGAGGACACCACTCCGGCGGACTGCGTCGCCTCCTCAGCGACCACCTCCACCTGCTCGAAGACGTTCACCTTCGAACCGGACTCGTGGCTGACCTACGCCGACGCCGGAACCTGGAAGGTCGGCATCGAGGTGTGGGCGAACGACGACAGCCGGGCGGTGCGGGACGCCTACACCACCGTCCGGCTCCAGCGCTTTTCCAAGCTGACCGTCAACGCGAGCCCGGAGCCGATAGCCGCCGGCAAGTCCCTTACGGTCACCGGAAGGCTGACCCGGGCCAACTGGGACACCGACACCTACGCGGGCTACACCGCCCAGCCGGTCAAGCTCCAGTTCCGCAAAGCGGGCACCAGCACCTACGACACTCTCCAGACGGTGAACACCTCCAGCACCGGTGACCTGAAGGCCACCGCCACCGCGTCCGTGGACGGCTACTGGCGCTGGAACTTCGCCGGCACCTCGACCACTCCGGCCGTCAAGGCGACTGGCGACTACGTCGACGTGCAGTAGCGCCCAGCAGTTCGTGGCGCCGGGTGGCGTGGAGGCCCCGGCGCCTTGCCTCTCGCAGCACTTCCACGGAGCGGTGAAGCCGCCGAGTTGGCGCGCCCCGGACATTTTCTGGAGTGGAAGTAGCCCGCTTCCAGAACTGTTGCTGAACCGCCTTCGTTTCTTCACAGGTTTGGATTGACGCAACAGGGTGAACGGCGGCGAATCCGTGCGGCTATTCCCTGTCCGGCCAGCAGATAGATCACGGCTGGCAGAGCGTAATTGAGGAGGGCGCCAACGCCCTCTGTGTGCATGGTGAAAATGTCCTGTGACCACCAAGTCAGCGCATCCGCCAAGCCGTTCACCAACTCGACGAAGATGCTCACCTGGTTGGCTTCGAGCAGGTAGAGCAGGATCCACAGGCCCTGGAACACAGCGGGGGTGTCGGCGATGGTGTGGACGACCAGGGCTATCCGCCTGTCCCGGTTGCGGTCGAGCCGGTGGTTGCCGCCCTGGCTGCGGGGCTGATTTGCCGGCATGGGTTCGGTGTTATTCGCTGGAGTCCCAAACTGATGCGGACCTCGCCTTGGCGGTATAGGAGAGGCCGCAGGCAGAGTGAAGGGTGCCGTTGCGCTACCAGGCGAGCGCAATTCGTCCGATACGGGCGCGCACGAGAATTCGCTCGCCCTGCGGGTGTGACATTTGATGAGCCGACGGCGCAGAACTGAGTGTGCCGATTGATCGTCGGCACACGACGGATCCAAGGTCCCCCCGGCTGCAGGATCCGTGCCCGACGCGGGCGGGGATGTGGCCCCCCGCTCAGCCCCGCCCGCGTCCGGCATCTACTTCTTGGTATCGGTACGCCATCCGCTTTGCCGAAGCCGGAACTCGGCGGTTGGAGCCTCCCGCTCGGCCGGGACCGGTACGTGGAGAGGTGGCGTCCAGGCGGCGCTCAGGGAGGACCAGGTGGCGGACCAGATGTCCACGGCAGGCTGGATGCCCACGGTGGATTCAATGACCGCTGCAGACTGCCGGGTCAGATCCGGCAGCGATGGCGAGCGTGAACTCCAGGAGCGCATGGGCACCACCGCACGTGCTGACAAGTTCTACGACGAGCAGGTCCTGGACCGGCTCAACACCAGGATGCGGGACTTCGTGGCGCGCCAGGAGATGTGCTTCCTGGCCACCTCCGACCGGAACGGTGAGTGCGACAGCACTTTCCGGGCCGGTCCGCCCGGCTTCCTCCAGGTCCTCGACGACAGGACGCTGGTCTACCCCGAGTACCGGGGCAACGGCGTGCTCGCCAGCCTCGGCAACATTGAGGAAAACCCCCATGTCGGTCTCCTGATGATCGACTTCCTGAAGGACCGGATCGGCCTGCACGTCAATGGGCGGGCCCGGATCGTCTCCGACGAGGAGATGCGCCGCGCCCGGCCCGAGCTGCCGATCGACCCCGTGCCCGGGCGCCGAGCCCAGCTGTGGGTCGAGATCACGGTTGAGGAGGCGTACATCCACTGCGCCAAGCACATTCCGCACCTGCAGAAGGCGTCGGCCGAGCAGCGCCAGAGGCAGGCGTGGGGCGCGGACGGCTTCAAGCGCAAGGGCGGGGACTTCTTCGGTGCGGCGGCCGATGCCCCGGGCCGCCCTCCGTACCAGCCGCGGCGGCGCAAGCGTGACGTTCCGTCGTGGACGCAGGCGGGAGAGCTGACGAGGGCCGCTGTATGGCAGCGCGCGGTCCAGCGGCTGCTGGCGGCGGTGGCTCGGCGGGCCCCCAGCGCGGAGGAGGGGGGTGAGGGGTCCTTTCGAGGCTGGTTCTGCTAGCCAAGGCCTGTTGCTGGACGCTGGTGAAGCGAGTGTGTGACGGTCCGCCCCGCGTGTCGCTGGAATCCAGGTGGCGTATGAGCACGGTGGTGGCGGACCGGCGCCACGCTCTGGCTTCGCCCAGGACTGCTGTGGCCCTCTTCGAGGGTTCTCCGGTGGACGCTCATATACCGGTGTCTTCGGCGAGGGTGTAGGCGACCAAGGCGTTGGCGTGTCCGTGCCCCAGGCTGTGTTCGGTCTTGAGCCAGGCCGTTTCGGTAGGCCGTGAACCAACCGTTGGGCTTCTTCTGCCCGTCGACCTCCGCCGATCCGGTCTTCGCACCGAGCTTCCCGTCGAGCCCCGCCATTGCTTCGGCCGCGGTGCCCGAGGTCGCGGTCAGCTGCATCAGGGAGCGCAGCTGCTTCGTGGTGTCCTCGGACAGCGGGCGGGACGACTTGGCGAGCTGCCGTGTGTCGACCGAGGAGCGACGATGTACGGCTGGTGGAAGGCTCCCGAACGGACGGTGGACGCCACCGATGCCATGGTGAGCGGGTTCATCCGGACTTCCACCTTGGCCGATCAGCGAGGCAGCCTTCGGGGCACCGCGTCACCGCTCCCGGGTGGCATGCCGGCCGTCGTCCTGCGCGGCGGCGCGCGGCTGCGTGAGCTGCGCACTGAGGCGGGCCTGAACGGCAAGGACATGGCCGACCGCCTGGGCCGGCAGCGCTCGGTCTCCCGGCTGGAGCACGGCAAGCAGACGCCCTCACACCCTCGTCCGCCAGAACAATGGCGTTGCCATCGGCGTCAACCTCCTGGGCCTGGTCGCCGGCGCCCACGGCTCCCGGTTGGTCGATCGATGTACCGGCTCATCCGCCGTTGGTAGCAGGCAGCCGGCGAAGAGCCGGGACGAAGCACGGGGGACGCTTTCACCTTTCAGGTGTCCCGGTGGCGAGCGCGGGTTCGTACGGTGCTTGAGCAGCTGGAAATCCGCTGGAGGTCGAGGAAGGGAGTGTGCGCATTGGGCGGCGTGATGCGGGGGGCCAGGGGCTGACGTACGCGTAAGGGGGAAAGCGGGCGGTGGACGATTGGTCGTTCACGGTGCGTGGCGGACAGGTAACTGGCTTTCTGGGGTCGAACGGGGCGGCCAAGTCCTCGACGATGCGGATGTGAGCTGGACGTCACGACCGGCCCAGCTGGCCTTGGCGGGCCGGAATCCACAGCGTGAGGGTGGGGCGGGCGCCAGATCATTCCCGGGATTTCTCGCCTCACTCCGTATCCTGCACCCTTCTCGCAGCTCTGTTGCCCGGTCAACCACATTCCCCGGTTCTAAGCTGAGACCGGAGCCGCCTTTGTAAGGAGGTTTGCCCGATGTCAACAGGCACACTTCTGGCGATCATCATTCCCCTCGTGGTGGTGGTTGCTCTGCTCGCCGTCGGGATCACGCTTTTCGTGGGCCGCCGTCGCCACCTGCGTGAACGCTTCGGGCCGGAGTACGAACGCACCGTTGAGGATGCCGACAGTCGGCGGGCCGGCGAGCGAGAGCTGAGATCACGCGAAAAGCGTCATGATTCGCTGGACATCAAGCCCCTGCCCAGCAGTAGCCGTGAGCGTTACAGCCGCGAATGGGGCGGAGTGCAGGAGGAGTTCGTCGACCGCCCGGAAGAGGCTGTGCATGACGCAGACCGGCTGGTGACGTCGCTGATGCATGAGCGGGGCTACCCGACCGAAGGCTTTGAGCAGCAGCTCAGGGACCTCTCCGTCGAGCACGGACGCACACTGGAGCACTACCGCGCCGCCCACGAGGTCGATGCGCTCAGTACCCAGCACAAGGCCACCACTGAGCAACTGCGAGGCGCCATGGTGCACTACCGCGCCCTTTTCGACGAACTGCTCTCCGACGGCGGCGGACGCGAACGCGCCCCTGCCTGAACGCACACCCCCACCACAGCACCCAAAGGATGGAGAAATGCAACGCGATCGAGAACCCGCCCCCGGCCCCGAGCAGAGGGGCCTGACCACCGAAGATCTGGCCCAGCCCCCCGAGGCCCCTCCAGACGCGGGAGGAACATCACCCGCCGCAGAGGTGCCCACCTTCCCTGGCGAGTCCACTCCGACACAAACGGAAACCTCCACTCGTGCCCCCGAGAGCGCGGGCGCCGTTGAGGAGGAGGCTCCGCAGCTTCTTTCGGCAGAGGACGCCGACGGATTCCGCAGCCGCTGGCAAGAGGTCCAAAGCAGGTTTGTGGATGAACCGCGCGAAGCCGTGCAGAGCGCCGACGCGCTGGTCGCAGAGGTCATGCAGAGCCTTGCCACGACGTTCGCCGACCACAAGAAGGCGCTGGAAGAACAGTGGAATCGCGGCGAGCAAGTCGACACCGAGGGCCTGCGCATGGCACTGCGCCATTACCGGTCCTTCTTCAACCGCCTGCTCGCCGAGTAAGGGTCGGTGCCTGCGCCTGGGCACTGGCGGCATGCCGCCCCGGGCACATGGTGTGCCCGGGGGGCGTCATACGGCCCGAAGATACTTAGCGGCCGAGGTCCCGCCTGTAGCACGCGACATCATGCCCCCGGCGCGGAGTGGATCGGATGGATTGCCGCCCGCCCGAGTCTGTTCCGGTCGCGCCCGGCGGCAAGGAAGCGGCGGCACGGCGGTTCTTTGTCTGGTACCGCTCGAAGAGCCGGTCCCGTGGGGCGGCTCTTGCTCTCTCCACAATTCACTCCACGAGGGGCTCTGGCCAGCCCACCCTCCTCAGTCTGCCTCTGGAGGTCTCCTCAACCTCAGGACAGGCCGACTGCGAGACTGCGGTTTCGGATCCGACGCGGCAGCAGGATGCGCTCCGGCTCACTTGCCTGCCGGCGCCGTCGAGGATGCGGGGGTGCACGAGAGTGCGATCATGGCTGCGTCGTCGCCCAGGCTGCCGTCGCTGTGGGCGAGCAGGTCATCGCGGATGTGTCGCAGGAGCGCCTCGGGGCCGTCTCCCTCCCACGATGCGACCCGCTCGGTGAGCGGGTAGAAGGCGCCTGCGCGATCGCGGGCCTCGATGACGCCGTCGGTGTAGAGCATCAGGAGGTCGCCGGCCTCGAAGGGGAAGGTTTCGACGCGGTAGCCGGGGTCCGTGAATTCGCCGAGGCCCAGCGGTGGTTCGGGCTGGCGGACCTCAAGTGGTGTGACCTGGCGGTGGCGAATGAGCAGAGGCGGGGGGTGCCCGCAGTCGACCAGATGGATCACGGGCTCGTCGTCGGGGATGTCGAGGACAGCGGCGGTGACGAAGTCCTCGTCGGCGTCATGGTCGGTCTCGGCGAGCTCGGCGAGGCCACGGCTGACGCTTCCTTCCAGGTAGCGGGTGAGTTCGGCAAGGGTGGCGTGCTGATGGGCCGCTTCACGGAACGCACCGAGGAGTACTGCGGCGTCGCTGATGGAGCTCAGCCCCTTGCCGCGCACGTCGCCGATGACCAGCCGGGTCCCGTCGTCGGTCCGGGCGGCGGCGTAGAGGTCGCCGCCGATGTGCGCCTCGGCCTCGGCGGCCAGGTAGACGGAGGCGACCTTGAGCGGACCGATGCAGCGGGGGAGCGGGCGCAGCAGCACGCGCTGTGCCGCCTCGGACACCGAGCGCACCTGTGTCAGTTGCCGCTGCTGGCGCTCGCGCAGACGGCAGAAGATCATGATGACCGCCGTGACGACCACAAGGGCGAGGGTCTGCATCTCGTGGTTGAGCGTGATCCACCCGCGGCGCACCAGAGCGATGATCAGTTGGGCCACCACGGCGAGGGCCCCGATCGACGCCACGAGCCTGGCCCCGCCGAGAGCGGCCGTCATCGCCGGGGCCGCGACCAGCAAGGGGCCGAGGTGGACGTCGGGCGGGGCGAGGATGTCGACCACCACGACGACCACGATCAGGCCGACGGGGAACGCCACCAGCACATGACGGGGTCGCCACGACCGACGGAAAACCGATGACGGCTGCCGCAGACGCACACCTCCTATGTACACCGCCCACAGCTCAGCCGCCTGCCTGCCGTCGCCGCCCTCAGCTTCGGGACCCGTTCCCGATCCTCACGCGTCCCTCTGCCATACCCGTGAGCCCCTGCACCGCCACCAGGCAACAAGCCAGCCCGCTTCGATGACGGCGTCAAGCGCGTGACTGCGACGCACCTTGCCCGCCGGTACGTAGACCAGGTCGATGGCGAGCAGTGTCAGGGCCGTCCCGACGCCGATACGGCGTGCCTGGACCAGGCATTCAGCGGTAGTGCAGGTCCGGATCTGACTCCAGCCGCAGGAGACCAGCAGCCCTGAAACCGTCTTCACCAGCCAGTCCTGCTCCTGTTTCACCCTCTGGGGCCCGAAGTAGCGTTCGAAGCTGTGGGGGCGCAGCAAAGCCCACGCCCCACCGCCGGTGTAGAAAACACCTTGTGCGCGTGCCACGAGCATCGGGTTCACGACGCAGCCTTCACGTTCGAGGTGACCGGGGTTCACCTGGCGTCACCGTTCGTGGTGCGCCGTCGTTTCGCGGACGGTCGGAGGTCTTCGGCATGCTCCGTTTGCGGACCCGCCGACAGCGGGGAGCCGCTGTCGCTACCAGTAGTGCTTTCGTCCCGCGACGGCGTGCCCCATCGCGCCGAGGAGCCACAGAATGGCGCCGATCGCCACGAGCACGATGCCGATGGTCCACAGGATGGCGATGCCCGTCACGAATCCGATGACCAGGAGAACGATGCCGGCAAGGACCATGACAGCTCCGATCTCGTATAAGTGTTCCCTTTTACTCTGGTCCTGGGCTCCGGCAACAGCAACTGCTGCACCGCGGGGCAGCAGGCGAGGGCGCAGCACCAGGACAGGCCGAGCGCAACGGGGTCGGGAGGTGTCCTGCCCGGCCCGTCAACGCCGTCGACGGCTTCACGCTGTGGCGAGGAGTCCTTCTCGCAGCTTGCTGCAGATGCGGGTCAGCAGGCGGGAGACGTGCATCTGGGAGAGGTTCAGTGCGTCGCCGATTTCGGTCTGGGTCATTTCGGCGCCGAAGCGCAGTTGGAGGAGGGTGCGTTCGCGGTCGTCGAGCTTGGCCAGGTGCGGCTTGAGGGCCTGGATGTCTTCGGCCAGGGCGAGGGCGGGGTCCTCGGTGCCGATGAGGTCGGCGACGAAGCCGGTCTGCTGCCTTCCACCACTGCCGGCCTGGATGGGCCGGTCGATGGAGTCGCTGTCGTAGCCGTTGCAGGCCACCAGGCCCTCGGCCACCTCGTCCTCCGGCATGTCGAGGTGTTCGGCGAGCTCGGCGGCGGACGGCTCGTGGCTGCCCTGCCCTTCCAGCTCTTCCCGGGCACGGGCGAGGTCGATCCGGAGCTCCTGGAGGCGCCGTGGCACATGCACCGACCAGGTGGTGTCGCGGAAGAACCGCTTGATCTCGCCCTGGATGTACGGCACGGCCAGCGTGGTGAACTCCACGTCGCGAGAGGCGTCATAGCGGTCGATGGCCTTGATCAGACCAATAGTGCCGACCTGAAGCACGTCCTCCATGGACATTACTACCAGCACTACCAGCACTACCAGCCGGTCTTCACGCCCCCTCAAGGGAGTGGGAGCCGGCCTGCACCATTGCTTGCGCACCTGGGGGAGAGGTGCTGCTCCCCGGCGACGGAGTGCCGCACCATCTCGCTCGTCAGCGCTTCCAGCAGATGTCTGCGTCTTGAGCTCGCCCTCACAAGCTCAGGCGGTGCGGGGCTGATCGTTGCTGTGGTGGCGCAGTTGTTCGGCGTGCCGGGTGAGGGTTTCGATGCGGGTGGCGAGGTCGGGGTGATTGTGCTGGAGGTGCGGCGCGGTGGCGGCCAGGGGGGCGAGGAGGTTGGCGGCGCCGTTGTCGGCGAGGGCCTGGTGGAGGTGCTCGATGGGGGCGTGGGCGTTGGCGGGGAGGTGGTGAGGGTGGTGATCTGGCCGGCGAGTCGGCGCAGGTCGGCGGCATTGTTGCGGGCCCAGGCGGCCACGGTGCGGTTGGCGGCGCGGCGGTCGCGGGTGGCTTTGACGCGTTCTTCGCCTGTTGGCGGGGTCGGGCCGCAGGCAGAGGTAGCGGCGTTCGGCGGCCTGGCGGCTGGCGACGCCGAGTGGCTGGGCCAGGTCTGCCCAGCTGGCGCCCGCATCCCGGGCCGCTTCGATCAGGCCGGTCGCCCAGTCCGCGAGCTGTTCGCGGACTTCACGAAGCAGCACCCAATACGGACGCGCGTACAACAGCGGGTCGACGTCCGCGTCGACGAATCCGACGACCTCGATCACCCGCTTTGTGGGCAGCGGCAGGGCTTCCAGGTCAGCAGCCTGGATGACCGCGAGGTCGAGTAGCCCGCCAGGATCGCGAACTGTAGTACCTCTCATGGCCGCCCCGCAGCGCCGGCGCTTGACCATTCCGGCCGGCCTACCTACCCGGACGGCGGCCTTTCGTCAGGTCACTCGCGGGAATACGTGTGGAAGCTACGAGGTAAGGAGCGACCGCATGGCGAAGAACTCCGTCGTACGCCGGAAGGGCGAAGGCGACGCATTCTGGATGCTGAACGGCCTCTACGAGGTCAAGGCGTCTGGTGAGGAAACCAACGGCGAGATGACCGTCATGGAGATGACCATTCCGGAGGGAGGGGGCCCACCGCCGCACATTCACCCCGGGACCGAGAGCGTCTACGTCGTCGAGGGGACGCTGCGCTACCACATCGGCAAGGAGACGTTCGAAGGCGGCCCCGGCTCGTTCTTCCACATCCCCGCGGGGACGCTGGAGCGATTCGAACCTACGAGCACGGTCCGTATGGTGATCACCTACACGCCGGGCGGAATCGACAAGTTCTTCGCCGAAGCCGGTGAACCGGCCCAGCGGCGCGAGCTGCCCCCGCCGTCGGACACGGCGCCGGAGGTCGAGCGCATGGTGGAGATCGGCCGGCGGCACAACATTGACATGAGGCCCATGCACCTGGCCTAGCACTGCAACGGTGATTGTGCTGATGGGTGGGCAGTTCTATGGGCTGTGTCTGCATCGCGTGTAGTGGCTGATGCGGGCCTGGTGTTGTCGCCTTCGGCGCCAGTGTGACCAGTGCAGGATGTGGTCGACGGCTGGAGGGAAGCTGCCGCGCATGTGTTCGATTCTATGCACCGGGGCGCCGCTCGGACGGGCGCGGAGCTGATGTGACCGAGCGCTCCAGTTGGCGGATGAGTGCGGTAGTTGGCGAGTCGAGCGCGATAGGTGGCGGGTGTGCGCGGCACGCTTCGAGATTCACGTGAGCGTCTTAAACAAGCGTCTTGTACATGCGTATAGATCTGCTCTACGGTGAAGCCATGGACACCGATACCGCCGAGCGCTCCGCGCTCACCGTCGACGGACGCACCCTTTCCTACGTGGACTTCGGCGGCCCCGGCCGCCCGCTGCTCGCCCTGCACGGGCACATGTCCGAGGGCCTGTCGTACGCCGAGCTCGCCGCCCGTCTCGCCCCGGAGTGGCGGGTCCTGGCCCCCGATCAGCGCGGCCACGGCGAGTCCGACCGGGCGGCCGACTACAGCCGGGAGGGCTACCTCGCCGACCTGAAAGCCCTCATGGATCACCTGAACCTGGACCGGGCGGCCCTCCTCGGCCACTCGCTCGGCGCGATCAACGCCTACCAGTTCGCAGCCCGCCACCCCGAGCGCGTCACCGCGCTGATCAATGCCGAGGGATGCGCTGAACTCGGCCTGGACGGCAGCAATCCGCTGGCGTTCGTCCTGAACCTGCCGGAGGGCAGCGCCCCCGACCGGGAGGCGTTCGTCGCGCAACTCGGCCCGTTCGCACCGCACTTCGAGTCAGCCGTCCGTGAACGACCGGACGGCACCTGGGGCCTGCACTTCCACCCCCAGGACATCCACGACTCCGAGGACCAAGTACACGGCGACCACTGGGCCGACTGGACCGGCTCCACCTGCCCGGCGCTGCTGGTGCGCGGCGCCAAGGGCGGCGTGCTGCCGACGGAGCAGGCAGCACAGATGGTCACCCGACGCCCCGGCACCCACCTCGTCGAGCTGGAGACCGACCACTTCGTATACGCCAACGACCCGGCCGGCTTCGCGGCCGCGGTCCGCGACTTCCTCGCCACGGTCTAACCAGGTCCGCAGCCGCCCACGCCTCAAGATCACCGAACACTGGGCGGCCTCCGAGCGCTTCAGTTGACGCATCCCGCCAACTGAAGCACTCAGTCACAGCTGATTGTTCTGTGTCATTGAACCTTGATCTTTGCCGGCGAACCTTGATGATCATTAGGTTGTGTCACCGAAGTTTGAGTGGCATGACGTGCTGGGTCGTCAGGGGTGGCAGTGGCGGCGCTCGCGGGAGCGTACGCAGATCCGGACCTTGCGACGTCTGACCTGGGGTTCTTCGAAGACGGCGTACAGGTTCGACGGCCTTCGCCTCTTGTCGGGCCGTTCTGGCTGCCCTGGCACGACGGCCGCCGCAGGCGCCGCCACGCGCCCGCCTACTTCCTACGCCTCACGGACGGGCGGGCTCGCGGCCGCGGCCGCGCACCGGCAAGCACTCGCCCCGATGGGCCGTGGCCGGCATCGTGTGCGCGGTCGTGGCCTTGGTGAGCGCGTTGGCCGTCTCCCGCGCGATACCCGGAAAGCGCTCCTCGAACTCCTGCCTCAACGAGTGGCAGCCATGCTGGGTGAACCACCTCTATCCGGGCGCCTTCTTCGTGACAATCGGCAGCTTGGCCGCGACGGTGACCATCATGACCTGGCTGCCGCGCTGGATGCCCAAGCTGCGCGCCCGGTTCCGCCAGTAGCCGCCGAGGTCGGCGGAGAGGGACGGGAGGTGGCCGGAACCGCCAGGAGATGGCAGGGTCTTCCCTGCGAATCTCAAGATCCCCGACAGCGTCGACTCTGAGAGCGCCAACGAGCCACCGCTCAAACTTCGGTGTCACACGCTCAAGGTTCGATGTCACAGGACACTGATGTGACTGAGCGCTTGAGTCGGCGGGGCTGAGCACCCCCATTGGCGGGCGATCCGTTGCTGACGTCGACGCCGGGCAGCTGTAGTGGTCGAAGAGGATGGCTCCCCTTCGGGCCCCCTGCTTACGAGCTGTGCGACGTGGTCAGGCGCGGTACGAATCGGCGAGTGCGGTGAACGCGGTCTTGGGTTCCCAGGGCATGTCGGGATAGGTGTCGCCTTGGTGGTTGTCGAGGACCTTGACGATGCCAGGACTGGCGAGGTCGAGGTCGTCGCGGGGGTCCCCGTCGGGACGGTGGGGGAAGTTGTCGAGCGCGAAGAGGAACGCGAAGGCGCTGTCGACGCCGTTGGTGTCGAAGATCTCCACCAGCTCACGAAGGTAGGTGGCCTGGCCGGCTTCGTCGCGGGTGAACTCGCCGTTGAGCCGGATCGGCGCACCGGTCCCCTTGTCGTACTCGGCGATCTCCATGCAGCGACCGCCCAGGTCGCCGGCGCCGCGATAGGCCGCGGTGCCGAACTCTGTGATGGCGACCGGCTTTCCCTGTGCAACGAGGGTGCGCACGCCCTCGGAGAACTGTTCGGCGACCTCGGCCGACCGGTACAGGTCGACACTGACGAAATCGAAAGGTGTCCAGTCGATGCGTTCGAGCGGTATGGAAGCGTAGGTGATCTTTCCGTCGAAGTGCTCGCGGGCGAGGGATGTGGCCTCGGCGAGGAAGTCGTTGACGCGCGCACTGATTTCACCCACCCGCTCGTGCAGGCCATCCCGCTGGTCCAGCAACAACTGGAGCCGGTCCTCCTGGGTGTCGCCGGGCAGGAACCCCTTGTTCATCAGGCTCAACTCGGCGCCGACGACGAATACGACCTCGGCTCCCCGCTGTCGCAGCCGCTCCGCACGCTCGGCGCAGTCGGCGAACAACTCGAGCATTTCCTTGCTGGTCAGTTCCAGGGCGTAGGGCGAGAACCAGACCTCCAGACCGAGATCGGCGGCGTAGGCCGCGGCCCTCTCCAGTCGCTCCGGATCACCGCCGATGACGCGAACGGCGGTGCAGTTCAAGTCGTCACGGATGATGCGCAGTTCGCGCCTGACGACGTCCGGGTCGAAACGCTCACGGGAGATTGTTCCACCGCGGACGAAGCCGGTGTCGTAGCTGATGCCCTTGGCCCGCATGGTGCTGGTCCTTCCTGCCGGATGTCGGAGGGCCTGACACTAAGAGCAAAACTTGCGTGCACGCAAGTTTGCGCATGCGCATATTTTGCCGGATGCTGAGGCGGTGACGACACGACGAACCGGAGTGCGCGAGCGGAAGAAGCAGGTCACGCGAGAGGCGCTGCGTGAGGCAGCGCTGCGGTTGGCCCTGGAGCGCGGGCCGGACAATGTCCGCGTTGACGACATCGCGGAGGCCGCCGGTGTCTCGCCCCGCACCTACAACAACTACTTCTCCAGCCGCGAAGAGGCGATCGTCGCTGCCATCAGCGCCGAGCGCGAATCCCGCGTGGCAGCAGCCGTAGCCGCCCTCCCCGCCGGTGCCCGCCTCGCCGATGGCGTCATCGACGCGATCGTGGAGCAGTACACCGCCCCGGGAGAACCCGGCCGCGACACACTGTTGCTGATCACGACCAGTCCGGCACTGCGCAACGCCTTCCTCAACGCCACCGCTGCGATCGAGCGTCCCCTCGCCGACGCGATCAATGATCGCCTCGACGAGACCGACCCGTACACCGCCCGCGTGCTCGCGGCGAGCGTCGGCGCCGCCGTGCACGTCGCGCTTGAGCGGTGGCTGCAGCCCGCCACCACGTCCCCGACCGCCGGTGACCTCGTCGTCCCGGCCGGCTCCCTGCCCGACCTGCTCCGCACCGCGCTCGCACCCCTCACACCTGCCCTCGACGCGGCCGAGAAGCGACCACCACGCGACGAGCAGCATCGATGAAGCGACCGCAGCGGGGGGGGAGAAGGGGCGCGGACCGCCCCGCCAACTCGAACGCTCAGAATCGCCAACTGAGGCGCTCAGTCACAGCTGAGACTCAGTGCTCCAGTTGGCCCTTCATTGCTTCAGTCGGCCCGTGAGCGAGGGAGTTGGCCTGCTGAGTCTCTGTGCCCTGTTGCCCTCACGAATGCTTTGGCTGGCCGCCAACCCGGCGGGCAGACTGCGCACATGCAGCTCCCCACCGAAGCCGTTGCCGCCACTGTGCTGATCGAGGTCGTCAGGATCTCCGCCCTCCCGACCAAGCGGGGCGCCGCGTACCCCGGCAGGGCGGTCGCCCACTGGGCCGGGAACGAGGCCGCCGACGCCCTGGCCTTGATCGAGAACCTGCCCGGCAGCGAACAGCACCGCTGCGGCTTCTCGCCAGGCTGGAGCGTCCGGGCGTACGGGAACTCTCTCGACCTGGCGCTGTTCGAGGCGGCGTTCTGCTTCAGGTGCCACGAGGTCCGCATGCACGGAACGGCCGTGCCACCCGAGCTGGCCACGCAGTTCTTCGACGCGAATACCCCGCCGGCCCAGGCCCTCCTGGCCCTCTTCCGCGCGGCGGCCCCGTAGCCGGCCGCGGATGAGCGGGCTCGCGCAGCCCTCGGGCCGTTAGCTCCTCAAGCACCACTGCAGGTCAGAGGCTTCCGAATGTGGTCCGGCAGCGGGTGCGGGCTTTGGGGCACCGTGGGTGGAAGGTGCAGCCGGGCGGGGGTGCCGCTGCTGCGGATCGCGGCACCGGGAGAGCCGCGGGAGGTCGCCTGTCACTTCCCGGAGGCGGACTGAACACGGTGGTGCCCCGGATCCGGCACGGGATCCGGGGCACCACTTCGTTATGACACCGTCTGGACCGTGGTAAATAGGGCTGAGCGGGGGCGGCAACCAGCCACCCCCGCTCAGATGGGTCGGGGAGGGGTGCGAGTTCGTCATCGTGCACCACCAGCCGGGTCATCGCGGCGACGAAGCGTACTGCGGCAAACCAGTCAGCGCCGGTCTGGCGATGCTCGACAACTCCTGCTCCTACCTACGGCAGTTCACCCCTGACGTGCTGAAGGCCATCAAGTTCACCGGCGGTACGGGCACCGAGGAGGCAAGTGAGCGGCGCATTGGTGGAACCTGACGGCCCTTATGCGCTCACCCGAGCACTCGCGCTGCCTGCTGCTCCGTTCACGCCGTGGGAACACGCCATAGCGCCAGTGTCCATGCCGTCGCGCAAACCCAAACGACGGCGATTCGGCCGATGCGAAGGTCCCCTCCCGGCCTCGATCGTCCTCGCACTGGCGCCCCCACACCCCACCCACCTTTCGATGTCGTACTCATGCACGAAGCAGACGGACGGCATTCCGTCAGTGCGTCATGGCTTACCGATGGTAGGCATCACCTTGTCGGCCGCCGTGGCGGGTTATCCCCTCGTGGCCGGATACGGCGGCTGCGGCCTATCCTCCACCCACCTAACGTTCGGGACTCTGCCGCCGCCGGGCCGTACAGGGACGACTCGCTCCGTCCCTCCCTGACCGGCCATGCCCCGCACCCACACGGCCAGGAGTCCTCCCGTTGACCGTCTTCCATTTCGACCTGCGTCATGCCCGCGCCATCGACGGCCTCCAGGTGGACGTACACGGGGCGGCGTACGCGTTACGCCCGCACACCGACGAGACCCTGGCTGTCGCAAGGCGAGAGCACTCCGTGCTCGCGGCACTGCACGCGACGCCACCGAGTCCTCAAGCGGCACCCGCCCCGGTCTTCACGCACTACGCCGAGGTCGACGACACGGACCTCGACACCGGCGCCGTGCGGTGGATCCGCGTCCTTCGGCCGGCGCCGGAGGGCGTGCACCTGCCCGAGGTGGTCATGCTGGCCCAGTACCTCGCGCCGCAGCGACTGCGTTCCGTCCTGCTCGCCCGTCGGAACCGCGAAGGTCGGGAGATCACCCGCAGCGGCAAGCTGGCCCGGCTCGGCGTCGGCCCGTGCGAAGGGGAAGCGGCGCTCGAACTGCGCCTCCATGCCGAGACGTTGATCACCCACCACGACACGGCTGTCGGGCTCATCGCACACCATCCGGATCTGGCGACCACTGAGCCGCACACGGCTCAGGTCCTCCGGGACGACCACATCGCTCCCGACAAGGAGATCGATCCTGACCAGTACAACGCGATGGCGGAACTCGCCCGCACCATCGCCGATCTGGGGCAGGGCTGGTCGCGGCGGGTCCCCTGCCAGGGCGTCGACGGCACACCGCTGACCGCTGGGTACTCCGTGGACGGCATCCAGGCCGGCGACCAGCTGTACACCTTCGACCTGCACGACCGGGTCCTCGACAAGAGCCGCCCCGTGGTCGCCGGGGCGCGGCGCACGTCCTCCGACGACGAGTGGCTTCGGGGCAAGACCTGGCGCAGCCGCCCCGGAACGTCCGTGCTCGTCACCGACGGGCAACCGCTCGCTGCCGGGCGACCGGCGACCGGTACAGCCGCGCCCCGGAATCCTTCCTACCGCTGGACCGTCGACGAGCCCACCTCCCACCATGGCGTGAACGTCGGCGCCCCCACCGTGGTCGAGGGCGGCACCTTCAGCATCGACGCCTCCAACTCCTATCTGCGCACCCTCTACCTGGGCTATGAGCTCTTCGACGAGTCGGGGACGTCGCTCGGCCCGGTCACCAAGTGGGGCTCGGTCCCGGCGGTGGACACCATCCTCGGCATCCCCGTTCCCGCGGAGCCGAAAGAGGTGTCGTTCGCGCTGGAGAAGGCCGCCTCGGTGAAGCTGTATTTCGGCAGCCTGGGAACCTCAGATTGGAACGCGGACGTCAGCCCCGAGGGAGCTTTGCTCACGGCGCTGTGGGAGTACGGCGTGCCCCTGGTCTGCCTGGCCGCCGGCAAGGCGCTGACCAGCACCAAGCTCTTCAACCGTATCGTCAACGACCGCGACCTGCTCGCCGCGGCCCTCGGCGTGGGCCTCCCGCTCGCCGGGGGGACGATCGCTGTGGGCACAGCGATCACCCGGTCTTCCAAGTTCCTCACCGCCGCCGCCGGCTTCGTCCTCGGCATCGTAGTGCAGAAGGGCCTGGAGAAACTGGGAGAGTGGCTGATCGAGCAGGTCGGCGAGGGTGCTCTGGCGAACGCCTTCGGGCCGGTGGGCTGGGCGCTGAAGCTGGTCGCCGCGGGCATGGACTTCGAGCAGATCGCGATCACGACCGGCGAGGTGCTGTCCTCCCCTGCATGCGTCACGGTCAAGGCCAGTAGGTCGCTGGACGTGACCCTCACCCTGCACCCCGACCCCCGCCACGGTGAGGCCGGCCACCCCGAGACGGCTGTGTGGCCGGCGGTGGCGACCCGGTATGTGGCGACGCTGCAATACCGGGGCGGTGCCAGCCGACAACTCACCGGCGAGCTGCCCGCAGTGACGAGCAAAGATCCGCTGAAGCTCCGGTTCGCGGACGTGCCCGCGGGTGGCGACCTGCAGATCGTCGTGGGCGTCTACAGCGCCGGCGGCTGGCTGGCCGGGTCCTGGCAGAGCGACTGGACACCCTCGAAGCCCACCGGTGAGGCCGTGCTCGACCTCGGCGACCACCAGATCACCGAGAACCTCGTGCCGCTCGCACCCGACACCCAGTACGTCTACAAGGAACAGCTCGCACTGTCCGACGGCAAGCCGGCCTGGCGGGCCGACGGAACTCCCCCGAGCGCCACCAAGGCCGACCTCGACTGCCAGGGTGTCTCCGGCCTGTGCGACATCGCCGGCGCGACGTTCAACAACAGCGCCTTCCAGGTCGGGTACGCCTGGCGCGCCTCAGGGCAGGAGCTGCATCCGGACCACGTTGACGCTCCGGTCTCCGACGACCAGCTGTGGGCGGTGCAGAACGTGTCCGTCCTGGCCGACCCCGACGCGCGGCGGAAGACGACCACCGTCGGCTTCACCGCCCGCCCCGCCATCGCGTACGCGCCGTCCCCCAACGCCAAGGTGGTCGACGAGACGAACTTCGTCCTGGACCCGCGCGACGGCGGCATGCACCTGCGGCAGGTGCGGCTCGACGACGGAGTACGGGACTTCGGCTTCGACCAGAAGGACCTTCCGAGCTGGGGCCGGTTCCCGCTGGAGAACGTCGACGCGCTGGCCGTTCATCCCAGCAACGCCGTGATCGCCTGCTCCTGGCAGCACCACAAGCTGATGCTGCTGTCCCTGCCGGCGGAGCCGGCCACCGATGACAAGGCCCAAGAGGCACTGCTCGTCTCCGGTCAGGGCATCCGCCAAGGGCTGCTCAAGGGCCCGAAGGCACTCGCCGTCGCCCCGGACGGCCGCATCCTGGTGCTGGAATCGCTGAACAACCGGATCCAGGCGTTTGATACCAAGGGCAACCCGGTGCCGTCCTTCACCACCAGTGCCGCCGTCTGCCGCGTCCCCACCGCGCAACTCGCCGCCGACCTGGACGACGGCCGCATCCCGGAGGCGCTGCACGCGGGGTTGCAGGAGGCGGACGCCACCCTGCTGTTCCCCCTCGACGCCCGCTTCACCACGCAGCTGGACTCGGCCCGCTTCCAGCCGGCGAACGACCCGCTGATCGACATGCTCGCCGCGAACGGTATCGCGTTGGCCTACGACCCGGACCACATGACCGACCCCGCGCAGAGCGCGCGGATCACAGTGGTCGAGGCGGGACGATCGTGGATCATCTCAGACCCTCGCGGCATGGCCTGGCAGGTGCTGAGCGGTCATGACGGGCTCACCGTCCATCACCGCCTGACCAGCACCGCCATCCACACCGAACGGGCGGGCGCCCGGTGGCTCGTCCTGGACGACGACCGTGGCAATGCCTGGAAGCTCATCTCCGCCGCGGACGACACGACCCAGACGGAGGTGTACGCGTGCACCTCGTCCTTCCCACTGAGGGGCGACGGCGCGAACGCCGACGGCTCCCTCACCTACCTCGACATGGCCGTCGAGTCCCAGGGCTACACCTACGTGCTGTCGTACACGGGTGCCGGTTCCCGGCCGCAGGACTACCTGCTGGACATCTACGGCCCCGACGGACGGTTCATCGTGCGTACGCCCGACTCCACCGTCACCAAAGCCCCGCAGAACATCGTGGCCGCGAAGATCGCGGTGGACGTCTGGCGCAACCTGTACGCCCTGGGCTATGCGCCGCTGGCCGAGACCCGTCACGGCCCGACGTTCGCCCACTGGACGCCCACGCCGCCACTCTTCACGCTCCCGCTCACCGCGCAGCCGAACTACGACGACCGGAACATCTCAGCTGTCAGGGCGGACTTCGCCGCCCACCACATCACGCTCGCCAATGCCGCGGCCGTCACCGTGACCGTCGCCGGCGGCGCGTGGCAGGTCCAGGACGGCGCGACCATCTACCACCTCTACCGCAGCGGCGACGGACTACAGGTCTACGCCATTCCCGCCTGACGACGTACGGAGTACCCCACTCATGCAGACCCTCACCGTTGCCATCGGCGCCAAGGGCATCGACTTCTTCACCAAGCACTATGTGACCGACGTGCTGGCGAACGACCTCAAGGGCATGAAGTTCCCGGACCATGACGTCCCGGGTATCAAGGAGTTCACGATCGAGGACACCGGCAGTACCTGGGTGTACTGCGAACACCTGGACGTCAACCTGACCAACGGCAAGCTGCAGGGCTTCGATCCCGTGTACCAGGGCGTCAAGCAGCAGTCGAACGGCACGTTCACGCTCACCTACGACGCAGAGAAGTTCACCGTTCCATACACCTGGGCGGAGCAATGGGACAGGAAGGCCTGTACCCGGTTCGGATGTGACCCCGCCACGTCTCAGGGGCCTAACTCCTTCGACTACAACCCCAGCATCGGCAAGCTCGACACGACCGTGACCGTGAGCTTCGCCTACGACTCCGGCCGCAACAGCTACGACATCAAGTACCAGAGTTCGAGCGCGACCCCGTCGGACAGCTCAACCGAGCCGCCCGGCGACAGCGTCATCCAACACGAGAAGGGGTTCTGGGGCGGCAAGCACCTCAATACGGACGCCGTGGCCGCCATCGGTGGTGTCGAGTTCGCCAAACCCGTCCAGGACTCGATCAACCCGATGCTCGCGTCCATCCCCGCCAGCGGAAAACTCACCGACGACATCACTTTCAACTTCGCCGTCGGCGACTCCAAACTCGCCTTCCCCGGCGACAACGGCATCACCATCGGCGTCACCGGCGAGGTGGCCTACAAGGGAACCCCGTACCCCGGCCCGCAGCCCACAGCCCTGCCCGTGCCGACGCCGCCCGTGGACGACCACCACGTGGAGGTCTACGTCTCCGACTACACCGTGAGCGCCCTGCACTGGGCCTACTGGAAGGCGGGGAAGCTCGACCTCACGCTCCGGCCCAGCGACCTGCCGGACCCGGACAGCCTGAAGGTGAAGACCTACGTGACCGCGGTGAAGGCGTTCAAGCCGTACGCCGCCTTCGCCATGACGGCACAGGTCACTCCTGTCGCCCTGCCGCAGAAAGACATCCCGCAGACCTACGAGTTCGCCCAGGTCTACGAGTTCACTCAGGCCACGGAGACCATTCTCCAGAAGCAGCTCCCGTCCGACGTGTACGCCTTGATCAAGACCAGCCTGGACGGCAACGCCTATACACAGACCAGCGACCTCACAGCGGATCTGCGCCAGCTGGGCGTCGCCGAGCAGTACGACGAAGCCATCGAGAAGGCCACGCGGGTGATGGGCATGGTGGTCACCCAGAACCTCGAATTCGCCCTGTTCATCGAGGACGGCAAGAGCCGTCCGCAGATCGTCTTCGACCTGCTCCGCACCGACGTGCTCCAGAACCTGGCGCTCGGCCGGTCCGGGAACGCCCAGACGATGCAGTACGACTTCCACAAGGTGACGTTCGACGCCACGCTCAAGTCCACCACCGTCCCGGGTTTCGACAAGGTGGACTTCGGCGGAATGGTGTGGCCCATCATCGGCGAACCACGCTACGACGAGGCCCTCCAGAAGCTCGGAAAGACCGGTGTCGCCCTGCCCATCGTGCAGGACTTCACTTTCCTCTTCGAACAAGCCCAGTTGAGCATCCAGGAACACTACGTGTCCGTTCTGGCCGACGTGGCCTACAAGAACGCGTAGGAGGACGGACACCATGACGGGACCCGGACAGTTCGCAGGGAAGCTACTCTTCGCCTCGACCGGCTCGGACTCCGCCGTCTACCTGACCGTCTTCGAGGTCAAGGGCAGCGGCGGCAAGAGGATCCGGGTGCCCGGTATGGCCGCGAAGCAGGCCACATCGGCCGAGCGCACGACCCTGTACCGCGGCGGCGACGGTGATACGCGCATTCAGCTCGCCGGCCGGTGGTGGATCCGGGCCGACGAGGGTACAGGGTGGCTGATGCTCACCGAAGACGGCCACGACGCGGCCGCCTTCGTCCTGTCCGGGCCCGTCACGGGTACGACCTGGAAGGTACGGACGGCCGAGGAGGGTACGCAAGCGGTGACCTACTCCGTGGACCCGCTCGCCCCGCTCCTCACCACGACCGACGACGCCCCGGGTGTCTTCGCCCCTCAGATCGTCACCGCCGGTCTGCAAGAGATCCAGCGCACGAAGTCCGCCGCCGAAGCCGATCTTCGGCAGGTGTTTCTGGGCGGCGCCGACCTCTCCGGTGTCGACCTCGGCAAAGCCGACCTCACATCCAGTGATCTGACCGGCGCGAACCTGTCGTCCGCCACCCTGAGTCACGCCACACTCGCCAGCACCACGCTGACGGGCACGCGTTGCGACGGCACGCTGCTCGACGACGCCGATCTGACCGGCGCCATGCTCGAAGCGGTGTCATGGCCCACGCTGCGCAGCGCAGCGCGCGTCATACTCGCCCAGAGTCACGCCCGCGGTGCAGCCCTCGGCTCCGCCGCCGGATCGGGGCCCGGCCCGGCGCCGGGCGGCCGGCACCTGCTCGACTGCACGGGCGCCAACCTCTCCGGCGCCGACCTCCGTTCGGCGACACTGGCCTCCTGCGACCTGACCGGAGCCCATCTCTCCGGAACGCTCATCTCCAATGCCAGGCTCGCGGGCTCGGTCCTCGACAAAGCCGACCTGAGCGAGGTCGTCGCGGTCGGCGCCGACCTGAGCAAGGCGAGCCTGCGCGACGTCAACGGCCCGGGTGCCAACCTCACCCACGCCGACCTGTCGGGCGCGGACCTGTCCAACGCCCAGCTCGGCGCCAAGGCCTTCCTGTTCACCCTCGACTCCGTCACGGCGCAACAGCTCGACGACGCCAAGTACGCACCGGACGCCGTGGTCACCGCCTTCGCCAAGCACGGCATCACCATCTCGCCGCACGATGAGGTCGTCTGCGTGCTCAAGGGTGCCCGCTGGCGCATCGAGAACTACACCCTGCGGCTCCACGACGGCGGTTCCGGCATCGACGTTCTCACCGACCAGGTACGCCCTGCCGTCCTGCGCGGCGCGGTGTGCGAGGGCACGCAGGCGACCGCGGCCAACCTGGCCGGAGCCGACCTGCACGGCATCCGGTGGTTCGGGACCGGGGCCACGGTCGACCACGTCGACTTCGACGGCGCCGTACTCACGGGCGGCTACCTCCAGGGCATCCGGCTGACCCAGTCGTACCTCTCCGGTACGGATCTCAGCGACTGCGTCCTGATCCAGGCCCAACTGCCCGGCTGCCACGCCACGCCGGGAGACGGCCAGCGGCCCTTCTCCCTCGCCGGAGCTCTGCTGCACGGGGCCGACTTCCGCGACACCACGCTGCGCTCTGCCCTGCTCGTCGACGCCGCCGTGGCGACAAGCCGCGGAGTGCCGCTCTTCACACTCCCCGAGACCGCTCAGGCGTGCCTGGACGCCGGAGATCTCCACGCGCTGGCCGACGCGTTCACCAAGGTCGGCCAGCCGCTCGGCGACGATGCCGACACCCGGAAGGTCCAGGCCCGGCTCCTGGACAACTCCAAGGATCCCAACCAGGCCGCACCACGCATCTACCGCGTCACGATCCTCCCCACCGAGCTGCGCGTCTTCGACGACAGCACCGCGCGCTTCCTCTTCAAACTCCCCGCCGCCGACGCCAAGTACCTCAACGCCCCCATCGCCGGTTCCGAGCTCATCGCAGCCTTCCGGCAGCAGAACCACACCCTCGCCGCCGGTGCTCCCATCAGTGCCGAGAACTACTGGGAGATCAACACGGGCACCGTGGCCGTCCAGCCGCGACAGGCCGCCTACCCAACCATGCGCGTCTTCACGGGGAGCGGCGGCCTGCCCGTCTACGGCTGCGTCCTGGTCCGGCTGCGGGACCATCCCCAGCAACCGGAAGTGGCCTTCGCCGCGACGGTGGCCCTCGACACGGCACTCGACGCCGACTCCATCGGCCCCAGCGGCTATGCCCGATCACAGGTGGACGCCGGCCTCCTGACCTGGGAGGAGTTCCTCACGCCGCCAGCCTGACCAACCGCCGGTCACGCTGGGCTGCTCGCGCCGGTCAAACGTGGGGTGTTCAGGACTTGACCTTCATGACGCCGTCAAGGTTGACGATGTCGTCACGACAGATCGCCACACCGCGAACGGAGCAGCATCGTGAACGACTTCAACCGACGTGTCATCGTGGAGTTCCGTGCACGCGGCGGAAAGGTGGGCGGCCCCTTGGAAGGGTAGCCCCTGTTCCTGTCCCTCCCCTCGTAGCGTGGAGTCCGTGAATACAGGGGAAGCTGAGGTTCAAGGGGCCCAAGCAACAGACGTACACGCCTGAGTTTCGTGAGGGTGCTGTACGCATCGTGATCGAGACGGGCAGGCTGATCCCGGAGGTCGCCGAGGAACGCGGCGTGCACTCCGGCACGCTGCACAGCTGAGTGTCGCGGTGGCGGCCCAACGGGTCGGCGTTCGCGGCCGGTCCTTGCTCCAGAGCTCCTCCAGTCACACCCGCCACTCCGGCTTCATTCCTGACGGCGGTCCGCCGGGTGCCTTCGACCGCAATGTCTCCACCCGCCCATCATGACCTCCGTCATAGGGGCAGCTGTGAAAGCGCGGCCCGGCGTCCGTGCAGGTGGACCGGCCACGTCGAGTTCAGCGAGCTCGGCGTGGCCCGGATCGAGCTCTGCCTGATGCACGGCCGCAGGGAGTTCACCTTCAAGGCGTACGGGGCCGAGGTGCTCAGAAAGTCGGCTGAGTCGGATCGGCCGCCTCGTCAGACGATTTGGCCTGCCCGCCGCAGAACACCTCGTTGACCAGCTGCTGCTGCGCCTTCTGGAACGCCTCGGTCGTGGCGGCGAAGTCGAGCTCGGGTCATGGGCTGAGGTTGGCTTGGTCCCGTGCGCCGACCGTGCACTGGCACGGTAGCGACCGGCACTGACAGCGGTGCCCAGCACGCGCCAACGCAGGCGGTAACAAGTGGAAATGCGCCGTCGAAAAGAAGGAGCTGCGGCCGCTCGGTGCGTGGGCTGGCAGTAATGGCGGAGAGGGCCACGACGGCTCACTCAACTACGGCGGTGCCGGAGGTTCCGGTGGAGTTCCCGGGGACTTCTGGTCCGACACCCTCCCGCGCGGCTGCC
>Ga0207426_1000613_pt1 | contig 46040 bp, 18 predicted proteins | sample AraplaMF_Cvi_mMS_FD_184265 | JGI IMG/M metagenome (GOLD analysis project Ga0207426, IMG submission 184265) | Arabidopsis root microbial communities from the University of North Carolina, USA - plate scrape MF_Cvi_mMS (SPAdes) (version 2) | ecosystem: Host-associated > Plants > Roots > Endosphere... | reverse complement strand
ATGAACGGCAATCAGAACAAGGTGAGCGCGTCCGGTTCGACGGTTGTGGTCTCCACGGTTGCGAACGGCACGGCGACGGTACTGGGCAGCGGCGACTCGGTCTCGATCGTCGGCAACCAGAACGTGGTGACGGTGACGGGCGACAACGAGACGATCACGGTCAGCGGCAGCCTGGACACGGTGACGTCGACGGGCAGCAGCGACATCGTGACAGTGAGCGGTAATGGCGACCGGGTCACGTTGACCGGCGACGGCCATCGTGTGACGGTCAGCGGGACTACCGATACCGTGACGGTGAACGGCAACAATGCGACCGTGACGGTGACCGGAGTGGCCGACAGCCTGTTGCTGAGCGGCACCGGCGATATGGTGACGATGAGCAGCACTAGCGCCTCGGCTACCGTCACGACGACGAACGCAGCCACCTTTACGATTGCCAATGGTTGGAGCGGGGAGACGCTCAACACCAGCGGCAGCACTGTGTCGGTGAGCGGCTACTCCAACATGCTGACAATCAACGGCAGCGACAATGCGGTGTCGCTGACGGGCACCTTGGACACGGTGACGCTGAACGGCAGCAACGAGAGCGTGACCATCGGCGCGTCGGCGCCCAGTGCGCTGGTGAACCTCAACGGTACCGGCAGCACGGTCACAGGGGGCACATCGGCCCTAGCCGCGGCGGTCGTGCTGTCGGGGGCCGGCAACACGGCGACGGTCGTGGGCAACGGTTATTGGGTGACGCTCGCGGGTGCGAGCGAGACGGTGACGCTGAGCGGGACCGGTGATCGGCTGATCCTGAGCGGGAACTACATCACGCTGAACACGTCGGCTGCCATCTCGGCGACGCTGAGCGGCATCAGCGACACGGTGACGCTGGGCGGCAACGGCGTAAGCGCGGCGCTGAGCGGGACGAATGACGTTGCGACGCTGACGGGCAGCGGCACCAACGTGAGCATGAACGGCAATCAGAACACGGTGAGCGCGTCCGGTTCGACGGTTGTGGTCTCCACGGTTGCGAACGGTACGGCGACGGTGCTGGGCAGTAGCGACTCGGTTTCGATCGTCGGCAGCCAGAACGTCGTGACGATCACGGGCAGCAACGAGGTGGTGACGGTCAGCGGCGCGAGCGACCGGGTGACGCTGACCGGCGATAGCAGCACGGTGACGGTGAGCGGTTCGGCCGACACGGTGACGCTGAACGGCAATAACGAAATCGTGACGATCAGCGGGACGGCCGACAGCGTGTCGCTGAGCGGCACGGGTGGCCTGGTGACGTTGAGCAGCACCGCTGCGGCGGCCACGATCACGACGGCGAACGCGGCGACCTTCACGATCTCCAGCGGTTGGAGCGCGGAGACGCTCAACACCAGCGGCAGCAATGTAACGGTCGGCGGTTACTCCAACTCGTTGATCGTCAACGGCAGCGGCAACACGGTATCGCTTACCCATACCCTGGACACCGTGACGCTGAACGGCAGCAACGAGACCGTGAACCTTGCTGCCAGCTCGTCCTCTGCCCAGATCAACCTTAACGGTACCGGCAGCACGGTCACGGGGGGGACGTCGGCCATGGCCGCGGCGGTCGTGTTGTCTGGAATCGGCAACTCGGCGACGCTGGTCGGCAACGGCTATGGGGTGACGCTCTCGGGTGCAAGCGAGACGGTGACGCTGATCGGCAGCAGCGACCGGCTGACGCTGAGCGGGAACTACATCACGCTGAACACGTCATCTGCCATCGCCGCGACCCTGAGCGGCGTGAGCGACACGGTGACGCTGGGTGGCAACGGCGTGAACGTGACGCTGAGTGGAACGAATGACGTTGCGACGCTGACGGGTAGCAGCGCCAGCGTGGGTATCAACGGCAACCAGAACACGGTGAGCGTATCAGGTTCGACGATCGGGATTTCGACGGTCGTGAACGGCACGGCGACGGTGCTGGGGAGCAGCGACTCGATATCGATCGTCGGCAGCCAGAACGTGGTGGCGGTGACGGGCAACAACGAGGTCGTGACGGTCAGCGGCGCGAGCGACCGTGTGACGATCACTGGCGACAACAGCATTGTTGCGGTCAGCAACAGCTACGACACGGTCACGGTGAACGGCAATAACGAGACCGTGACACTGACCGGGACGGCGGCCAATCTCTCGCTGAGCGGCACCGGCGATGTGGTGGCGGTGAGCGGGAGCGGGGCGTGGGGCACGATCACGACCACGAATGCGGCGAGCTTCACGCTCACCAACGGCTCGAGCGGGGAGACGCTCAACACCAGCGGCAGCAATGTCGTATTGAGCGCCAACTCCAACGCGTTGATGGTCAACGGCAGCGGCAACTCGGTGTCGGTTACCAGCACCCTCGACACGGTCACGCTGAACGGCAGCAACGAATACGTCGCCCTGGGCGGCAGCACCAATCTCGTGACCTCGTCCGGCAACAGCGACACCGTCGTCGTGAGCGGAACCAACAACGTCGTTACCCTGACCGGCAGCTACGAGAACATCATCTCCAGCAAGGCCGTCTCCATCACCGCGACGGGAGCCTATGACGACATCACCGTCAATAGCGGCAGCGGGGCGGGCACCTCGTCGATCACGCTCGGCGGGGCGAGCGGGATCGTCCAGGCGAGCTCGGGGACGTCGCTGCGGATTTCGGCGACGACCGGGTCGGTCAACGTCAACGACATCGAGACCATCGTCTTCGGTAACAACACGAACACGGTGACGCTCGCCAACGGGACGGGGACAATTACCCTGGTTGGCGTGGCGTCGGTGACGGCGGCGATTGCGGGCACTACCGGCAATGACACGATGGCGGGGACGTCGGGCAACGACATTCTCGACGGCAAGGGCGGCCTCGACAGCGTGCAGGGCAACGGCGGTGACGACGCCTATGTCTTCCACAAGGGGTACGGCCAGCTCACGATCAATAACTACTCCGCCAGCAACAACAACTCGCTGGGAACGCTGTCGTTCGACGCGTCGGTGCTGACCAGCGATCTCTTGATCTCGCGCGGCGGCGTCGGCTTCGGCGACCTCATCATCCAGATCCCCTCGACCGGCGACCAGATCACCGTCAGCGGTGCCTTCGGCAGCAGCGCCGATGGCCTGAGGCAAGTGCTGTTCGCCGACGGCACGGCCTGGAACATGGGCTATCTCAGTGCTCATGCGGGCTACGACGTCAACATCGACGGCAGCACCAGCACGATCAACGCGAGCAACGTGCTGGTCCAGATGCCCGCCAACAACGCCACCGTGACGGTCAACGGCAGCAATGATCCGATCACGGTGACCGGCACCAGCGACACCGTGATCGTCAACGGCACCAACGACACGGTGACCGCGAATGCGACGGCGGTGACGGTGACCGGCACCGGCAGCGCCGTGACGATCAGCGGGAGCGGCAACGCCGTCTCCGTGACGGGAGTGAACGACACCGCGACCCTGGTTGGAACGTCCGACAGCGTCACCATCAGTGGCAGCAATGCGACCATCAACACCGCCAACGCGGTGACGGCGACCGTGACCGGAACGGGGAGCTCGGCCACGATCGGCGGGAACGGCGACATCGTCGCGATCACAGGTACGAGCGACACGGTCACCCTGTCCGGAACCGGCGCCAGCGTCACCATCAGCGGCGCCGCGGCGGTTCTGAACGCCGCTGGGGCATCGATTGCGGTGACCGCGAGCGGCAGCTCCGCCGGCATCACCGGCAACGGCAACGCCGTGTCGATCACCGGCACCAGCGAACAGGTCTCGCTGACGGGAAACAATGCGAGCGTGACGGTCAGCGGCATCGGCGATGCGCTCACCATCAGCGGCGGCAATGCCAGTGTCAGCACGGTCAATGCTGCGGCGATCACGGTCGCGGGCACTTCCAGCACGGCCACGATCAGCGGTGACGGCAATTCGGTGTCGGTCACGGGGGCCAGCGACCAGGTCACGCTGACCGGGAACAACGAGGCCGTGACGATCAGCGGAACCGGCGATTCGCTCGTCGTGAGCGGCAGCAACGCCTCCGTGACCACCACCAGCGCGGCCGCGATCGCGATTACGGGCACCGCGAGCTCGGTGGCGGTGACGGGCGACGGCAATGCAGTGTCGATCGCGGGCGCGAGCGATCAGGTGACGCTTACCGGGAACGGCGCAGTGGTCACGGTCAGCGGGGCCAATGATGCCCTCGTGGTCAGCGGCAGCAACGAGACGATCACCACCACGAGCGCGGCGGCGATCACGCTGACCGGAAGCGGCAGCACGGCAACCGTCAACGGTGGCGGAAATACCATTTCGATCACGGGGACCAGCGATCGGGCAACGGTCAACGGCAACAACGAGACCGTCAGCATCGGTGGAAGCGCGAACAGCCTCGTCATCAGCGGCAGCGGTGAAACGATCACGACCAGCAGCGCCGCCGCAGTGACGATTTCTGGCACCGGCAGCTCGGCGACGGTCACGGGCAACGGCAACGCGGTCACGGTCGCGGGCACCAGCGACGCGGTCACGCTGAGCGGAACCGGCGACAGCGTCACCGTCAGCGGCAGCGCGGCAACGATCGGCTCGGCCGCGGCGCTGGCTGTCACCATGACGGGCACCAGGAGTTCGGCCACCATCGGCGGCAACGGCCATGCGGTGACGATCACCGGCAGTAGCGACGCCGTCACGCTGACGGGGACGAGCGACACCGTGACGGTCAGCGGCGCGGCGGCGACCGTGACGACCAGTAGCGCTGCGAATGTGACGTTGACCGGAACAGGCAGCTCCGCCACGGTCAGCGGCAATGGCAATACCGTCGCGATCACCGGCACCAGCGAGCGCGCGACACTGTCGGGCAGCAATGCCGTCGTGACCATCGGCGGCCTCAGCGACACGCTCGTGGTCAGTGGCAGCAACGCATCGGTGACGACCACCAGCGCCGCGACGATCACGGTCAGCGGGACCGGCAGCTCTGCGACGGTGAGCGGCAATGCCAACAAGATCTCGATCACGGGGACGAGCGATCAGGTCGCGCTGAGCGGGACCAGCGACACCGTGACCATCAGCGGTGCGGGTGCATCGCTTGCTATCAATGGCGGTAGCGCCTCCGTTACCACGACCAGCGCCGCCTCGATCGCGGTCAACGGCAGCGGCGTCTCGGCAACGGTCACCGGCAACGGCAATACGGTGTCGATTGCCGGCAACAGCGACCTCGTGACGGTGACCGGCAGCAACGCGGTTGTCGCGATCACCGGAGCCGGCGATACCCTCACGGTCTCCGGCAGCAATGCCTCCGTGAACGCGACCCATGCGGCGGCGATCACAGTGAGCGGCACGGCCAGTTCAGCCACGATCAGCGGCGACGGCAACGCGGTGACGATCGCCGGCACCAGCGATCAGGTGACGCTCGTGGGCAACGGCGCAACGGTGAACATCTCCGGCATCGCCGCCACGCTTGGCGTTAGCGGCAGCAACGAGCTGATCACGGCGAGCCATGCGGCAACGATCACCGTCGGCGGGACCGGCAGCTCGGCAAATATCGCCGGCGACGGCAACGTGGTGTCGATCACCGGAAGCAGCGACCAGGTCACGGTGAGCGGCACCAGCGACACGGTCAGCGTCACCGGTGCGAGCGCAATCCTCGCCCTCAGTGGCGCCAGCGCCGTGGTGACAACGGCCAGCGCGGCGGCCATCACGATCTCCGGGACCGGCAGTTCGGCCACGATCAGCGGCGACGGTAACGCGGTCGCGGTTACAGGTACCGGCGAGCAGGTGTCGGTCGCCGGCAATAATGCGACCGTCGTGGTCACAGGCAGCAACGACACGCTCGTGGTGTCCGGCAGCAACGACACGGTCATCACGAGCAGCGGCGCAGCGATTGCGGTTTCCGGGACGGGGAGCTCAGCCACCATCCTTGGCGATGGCAATGCTGTCGCCATCGTGGGCACCGGCGACATCGTAACTCTGGCGGGAGTCGGCGACAGCGTCACCGTGAGCGGCAGTGATGCCACCGTCGGCGCGTCGAGCGCACTTGCCGTGACCGTCACGGGGACAGCGAGTTCGGCGACGATCACCGGCGATGGTCATGCTGTGACGATCAACGGAACCAGCGATGCCGTGACCCTGACTGGCGCCAGCGACACCGTGACGGTCACGGGAACCGGCGCAATTGTGAGCACGATCAGCGTGACCACGGTGACCGTGACGGGGGCGGGTAGCTCTGCGGTTATCAGCGGCAATGGCGACATTGTCAACGTCACTGGCACCAGCGACCAGGTGACGGTCTCCGGTAACAACGAGGCGGTCGGCATCGGCAGCGCCGACAATGCGCTCGTGATCAGCGGCAGCGCTGCCTCGGTCAGCACGACCAGTGTGGCCAAGGTCACCGTGACAGGGACCGGCAGCTCGGTGACGATCGGCGGCGACGGCGACACCGTCGCGATCGCGGGAGATAGCGACCAGGTGACGGTGACCGGCAATAACGGTGTCATCAGCATCGGCGGAGCCGGTGATGTGCTTGCGATCAGCGGCAGCAATGTCTCGGTCAGCGCGAGCAGCGCGGCAGCTATAACCGTAACCGGCACGGCAAGCTCGGCAGCGATCAGCGGCGATGGCCACACGATTGCCGTCGCCGGCACCAGCGACCAGGTGACGGTCTCCGGCAACAACGAGGCGGTCGGCATCAGCGGCGCCGACAATGTGCTCCTGATCAGCGGCAGCAATGCCTCGGTCAGCACGACCAGCGCGGCAATGGTCACCGTGACAGGGACCGGCAGCTCGGTGACGATCGGTGGCGACGACGACACCGTCGCGATCGCGGGCGATAGCGATCAGGTGACGGTGACCGGCAATAACGGCGCCATCAGCATCAGCGGCACCGGTGATGCGCTTGCGATCAGCGGCAGCAATGTCTCGGTAAGCGCGAGCAGTGCGGCGGCCATAACCGTGACCGGCACGGCAAGCTCGGTAGCGATCAGCGGCGATAGCCACGCGATCGCCGTCACCGGCACCAGCGACCAAGTGACGGTCTCTGGCAACAACGAGGCGGTCGGCATCAGCGGCGCCGACAACGCGCTCGTGATCAGCGGCAGCAATGCCTCGGTCAGCACGACCAGCGCGGCCAAGGTCACCGTGACGGGAACCGCCAGCTCGGCGGCGATCAGCGGCGATGGCGATACCATTGCCGTCATCGGTACCAGTGACCAGGTGACGGTGACTGGCGACAACGACATCATCAGCATCGATGGCGCCGGCACCACGCTGGTCATCAGCGGCAGCAACGACACCGTGATCGCGGCCAGCGCGGCGACGGTGACGCTCGCGGGCACCGGCAGCTCGCTGACCCTGGGCGGTGACGGGAATTCCGTCGCGATCACGGGAACCGGCGACCAGATCACGCTGACGGGCAACGGCGATACCGTGGCGATCGGCGGCATGAACAGCACCATCATCGCCAGCGGTACGAATGAGCTGTACCTGGCCGATCGCGGCAGCGGTCAGGTGACGATCGACAATGCCACCTCGGCGGGCGCGGCCGCGCAGGGCGAGCTGGATTTTGCATCGGACGTCGATAGCCAGGATCTGTGGTTCGTCCAGAGCGGAGACGATCTCGTCATCGACATCCTGGGCACGGACGACCAGTTCACGATCAGCGGCTGGTTCGGATCGAACCCGAGCGCGGCGCTGGCGGAGATCGGCGCGGGAGACGGCCTGCATCTTGACAGCTCGGTGTCGCAGCTGGTCCAGGCAATGGCGTCGTATTCCGGCGCCAATCCCGGCTTCTCACCATCGACGGCAACGCAGATGCCGAACGACCCGAGTCTCCAGAGCGCGATTGCTTCGGCATGGCATTAGCGGACGACATCGCGACGGGTGACGTGACGTTCGAAGGGGCGGTCGGCGATCTGCGCGCAGGCCGGTTGGATGAAGCAGCGTCCGCATGCGGGGCGATCCTGGCCTCGGATCCCGCCCATCATGGATGCATGAATGTGCTGGGAATCGTCGCGCTGTTGCGGGGGCAAGCCGTTCGGGCGCGCGAACTTCTCAAGCAGGCAGTTGCGCTGGCGCCCGAGAATTCGAGCTATCACGTGAACCTTGCGAAGGTGCTCCAGTCGCTCGGCATGCCGGATGAGGCGGAGCGATACTTCCGCACCGCCATCGCCCTCGGTGCCGACGAGGTCGACGGCCGGCTCGGTCTGGCCCATCTGCTGCGAACCGGGGGGCGGCTCGAGGAAGCCTCGACCCGCCTCGCGGACGTCGTGCGACTACGGCCAGACGATGCGGATGCGCGCGGCATCTACGCCAGCTTGCTGCACGATATCGGCCGTCTCGACGATGCGGAGCTGCACTACCGCGAAGCCTGCCGCATCAGGCCCGTCTTTCCCGAGGCGCTCAACAATCTCGGTAATCTTTGCCAGGCACGGGGACGTCTGGAGGAGGCCGAGGCGTATTTTCGCCGCGCCTTGGCCTGCAAGCCGGAATTTCCCGAGCCCTGCAACAATCTCGGCAATCTGCTGCGCGAGCTCGGCCGTCCCGAAGAGGCAGAGACCTACTGTCGCGAGGCCTTGCGGCTGCGGCCCGACTATCCGATCGCGCACAACAATCTCGGTAACGCGTTGAAGGAATGCGGCTCGTACGAGGCTGCTGAATTTCACTACCGCGAGGCGATCCGCCTGAAGCCGGACTACGCCGAGGTGTACAACAATCTGGGATCGCTGTTCGGGGATTTCGCCGCGCTCGGCAAGGCCGAGGACTGCTATCGCCGCGCCGTCGAGCTGCGACCCGGCTATTCGGAGGCACTGGCCAATCTCGGAATGACGCTGCTCGGGGCGGGAAAGTTCGAGCAGGGATGGCCGACTTATGACGCCCATCGCAAGCTCGAGCGGCGCGACGATCTCATCGGCCCGCAATGGACCGGAGACGATCTCGAAGGACGTACGCTGCTGATCTACGCTGAGCAGGGCTTTGGCGACGTGCTGCAGTTCAGTCGCTTCGTGCCGATTGCGGCGGCGCGTGGGCGCATCATTCTTGAGGTGCCGCGGCCGCTCCTTAGCCTGCTGGCGCAATTGCCGGGTGTCGACCAGATCGTGGCGCGAGGCGATCCACTGCCGCATTACGATGTCCGCTGCGCGCTGATGAGCCTGCCGCGCTGGCTCGGAATCACATTGAACCGGATCCGAGGCGATGCGCCTTATCTCGCTGCTGATCGCGGTCGCATCGCCAAATGGCGTGCCCGTGTCGAGGCGTTGCCGGGGCTGCGCGTAGGCCTCGCCTGGGCGGGCAACCCGGCCTTGAAGAACGACAGGCGCCGGTCCATCACGCTTCGAACGCTTGCTGCGCTCGCGGACGTGGCAGGCGTTTCGTTTGTGTCGCTGCAGAAGGGCGAGGCTGCGGCGCAGACATCGAGCCCGCCGGCGGGCCTGACGGTGCATGACTGGACCGCGGAGCTCACCGATTTCGCTGATACGGCCGCGTTGATCTCGGCGCTCGACCTCGTGATCACCGTCGACACCTCGATCGTGCACCTTACCGGAGCGCTCGGCCGGCCAGTCTGGCTGCTCAACAGGTTCAACAGCTGCTGGCGCTGGCTGTTCGATCCCATCCGGAGTCCGTGGTACGCCACGTTGCGGCAGTTCAAGCAACCCGCGTCCGGCAACTGGGATGCGGTGGTGCAGGATGTCAAAGCGGCGCTGGCGGAACGGGCGGCGGATGCGGTGCAGCCGGGCGCGTTCCAGGAGGCGCTGGAGCATCATCGTGCTGGCCGGCTCGACCGAGCGGAAATCATCTATCGCCGCCTGCTGAGCAAGAATCCCGATCACGCCGGTAGCCTCCATCTGCTCGGCGTCGTCCATTTTCAGCGAAGCGAGCATGCCCGCGCCGTCGACTATATCGGCCGCGCGATCGAGCTCGAGCCGGAGAATGGCGATTTCCGGCACAATCTGGCCAATGCTCTTGGCGCAGTCGGCCGTCGCACCGAAGCGGAGACGCAATATCGCGCCGCGATCGGCCTCAACGAAAATCACGCGGATGCGCACGGCGCACTCGGCATGCTGCTTCAGGAAGACGGGCGGCTCGACGATGCGAAGCCGCATCTGCGGCAAGCCTACCGACTCAAACCGTCGTCCGAGATTGCCTGCAACAATCTCGGTATCCTGCTGTGCCGTCAGGAGGCGCTCGAGGAGGCCGAAGCGAAATTTCGCGAGGCCTTGCAGATCAACCCCGACTCGGCCCGGGCGCATGCCAATCTCGGCAGCGTTCTGCGCGCCCGTGGCGTATTCGACGAGGCCGAGGAGCACTGCCGCCTCGCGGTTGCATGCGATGCGGCTCTGGCCGAGGGCCACTTCGTCCTCGCGCAGGTGCTCGAGGCCCGAGAGAGCTATGACGAGGCGGAGCGGGCGTATCGCAAGGCGATCGCGCTGAAACCCGCCAGCGCGGACTGGCACAACGATCTCGCCAAGCTAATGGTGGATTTGCGCAGGCTCGATGAGGCCTGGCCGCTGTTCGACCAGACGCTGCGGATGCGGCCGGATCACCCCGAAGCCCATAGCAACCGCGCGATCGCGCGGTTGCTCACCGGCGATTACGCGGAGGGATGGACGGAATATGAATGGCGCTGGAAGCTGAAAAAGCGTCCGGGCCGGCTCGATGATTTCACGCAGCCGGTGTGGAACGGTGAGGACATCAGCGGCCGCACGCTTCTGATCCATGCCGAGCAGGGGTTTGGCGATACGATCCAGTTCTGCCGGCTGGTTCCGCTGTTGTGCAGCGGCGCGCGCATCGTGCTGGAAGTGCAGCGCCCGCTCGCCCCTTTGCTGAAAGACCTTCCCGGCGTCGATCAGATCGTTCCACGCGGCGATCCGCTCCCGCACTTCGACGTTCATTGTCCGCTGCTCGGCCTTTCGCGTTTGCTCGAACTGTCGCTGACGGACGTGCCGGGTCAGGTTCCCTATCTTGTCCCGGACGCCGCGCGGGTGGGGATCTGGCGTAAGCGGCTGCGCAACGTCGGAGGCTTTCGCGTCGGCCTCGCCTGGTCGGGCAGCCCGACCATGGCCGATGATCGCCGCCGCTCGATTCCGCCGGACCTCCTCTCGGGTCTCGCATCGATACCGGGCGTATCGTTCGTCTCCTTGCAGAAGCACGCGCCGGGACAGACGGGCAAGGCGCCGTCGGGTCTCGCGCTGCATGACTTCACGGACGAGCTCAACGATTTTGCCGACACGGCGGCATTGATCGCCAATCTTGATCTGACGATCAGCGTGGATACCTCGGTGATCCACGTTGCAGGGGCGCTGGGACGGCCGGTCTGGCTGCTCAACCGGTTCAACGGTTGCTGGCGGTGGCTGCTCGGCCGCAATGATAGTCCCTGGTATCCGACGCTGCGGCAATTCCGGCAACTGCGTCCGGGAGACTGGGCCAGCGTCGTGGCGGACATCGCACAGGCACTCGAGATCGAGCGTGGGATCGAACCCGTTGCGATCTCGGCAGCAGAATAGTGCAGTGTGCGTCGAAGAGTTCGATAAGACTTTAGGAAAGTTCCATCTCCACAGGTTGCGCATCGATCTTTGACGACCTGAGGAAACGTGCAATAGTCGATAACGCGATCTAAGGTAGTGGGTTGGCTGGGGTGGGTGTGGAAGCCGTAAGACAAGATACGGGGCTGCAGTGCCTTGCACTGCTGTTGCGATTTCATCAGGTTTCGGTGGACCCGGCGCAGATCGCGCACCAGTTTTCCGGCGGCGCCGTCGGCGTGCTGGAGATGCTCCGCTGCGCCAAGCAGCTCAAGCTGAAGGCGAGGGTGGTTCGCGAAAGCTGGACGGGCCTTGCCAAGCTTTCCTTGCCCGGCATCATCGAGCGTCGCGACGGATCGTTTGCCATTCTCGGCAAGGTCGGCACGGACGACGTGCTCCTTCACGATCCCGCCGTCAACCGTCCGCAGGTGGTCAAGCGTGCCGAGTTCGAGGAAAGCTGGACCGGCCGCATCGTGCTGATGACGCGGCGGGCGTCGCTGTCCGACCTCGCGCGCCGCTTCGACGTCACCTGGTTCCTCCAGGCCATGCACAAATATCGCCGGCTGCTCGGCGAGGTGCTGATCGCCTCGTTCTTTCTGCAGCTGTTTGCACTGGTGACGCCGTTGTTCTTCCAGGTCGTCACCGACAAGGTGCTGGCGCATCGCGGCTACACCACGCTCGACGTGCTGGTGTTCGGTTTGATCACGGTCTCGATCTTCGAGACCGTGCTCGGGGCCTTGCGAACCTATGTCTTCTCCCACACCACCAACCGGATCGACGTCGAGCTCGGCGCGCGCCTGTTCCGCCATTTGATCGCGCTGCCGATCGCCTATTTCGAGGCGCGGCGGGCCGGCGATTCCGTCGCGCGGGTCCGCGAGCTCGAGAACATCCGTAATTTCCTCACCAGCTCGGCGCTGACGCTGGTGATCGATCTCGGATTCACCTTCATCTTCCTGGCGGTGATGTTCTACTACTCGCCGTTCCTGACCTGGATCGTGGTCGGATCGTTCCCGTTCTATGTCGCGATCTCGGCCGGCGTCACCCCGATCTTCCGCGAACGTCTCGACAAGAAGTTCGACCGCGGCGCGGAGAACCAGGCGTTCCTGGTCGAGAGCGTCAGCGCGATCCAGACGCTGAAGGCGATGGCGATCGAGCCGCAGATGCAGCGGCGCTGGGAGGAGCAGCTTGCAGGCTATGTCAGCGCCAGCTTCGACGTGCTCTCGCTCGGCAATTGGGCGAGCCAGTCGGTGCAGTTCATCAGCAAGCTCGTCACCGCGCTGACACTGTATTTCGGCGCGCACCTCGTCATCGAGGGCAATCTTTCGGTCGGCGAGCTCATCGCCTTCAACATGCTGGCCGGGCGCGTGGCGCAGCCGGTGCTGCGCTTGGCTCAGCTCTGGCAGGATTTCCACCAGGCGCGGGTCTCGATCGCCCGGCTTGGCGACATCCTGAACGCCGCGCCCGAGCCGATGTTCGATCCTTCGCGCGCAACCTTGCCGCCGATCAAGGGCGAGGTGACCTTCGACCATGTCAACTTCCGCTACCGGCCCGATACCTCGCTGGCGCTGCAGGACATCTCGCTCAAGGTGACGCCGGGACAGGTCATCGGCATCGTCGGTCCCTCCGGCTCCGGCAAGTCGACGCTGACCAAGCTGATCCAGCGCCTCTATGTGCCGGAGGCCGGCCGCATCCTGATCGACGGCATCGACCTCACGGTCGCCGATGTCGCCTGGCTGCGGCGCCAGATCGGCACGGTGCTGCAGGAGAACGTGCTGTTCAATCGCACCATCCGCGACAACATCGCGCTTGCCGATCCCGGCATGGCAATGGAGCGTGTGATCGCCGCGGCCGAGCTTGCCGGTGCGCACGAGTTCATCCTGGCGCTGCCGGACGGCTACAACACAATTGTCGGTGAGCGCGGCGCCAGCCTGTCGGGCGGCCAGCGCCAGCGCATCGCGATCGCACGGGCACTCGTCACCAACCCGCGCGTCCTGATCTTCGACGAGGCCACCAGCGCGCTCGACTACGAGAGCGAGAACATCATCCAGCGCAACATGCGCAAGATCTGCGCCGGGCGGACCGTGTTCATCATCGCGCACCGGCTCTCGGCGGTGCGTCACGCCGATCGCATCCTGACCATCGAGGCCGGCCGTCTCGTCGAGGACGGCAGCCATGACGAGCTGATCAAGAAGGCGGGGCGCTACGCCATGCTGCACCAGATTCAGGCGGGTCTCCATGTCGTCGGCTGAATTGATCGAGCGCAAGAGCCGCGCGTTCTGGCGCCGCCAGCGCGACGCGCGCGAGTTCCTGCCCGCGGCGCTGGAGATCCTGGAAACGCCCGCCTCGCCAGTCGGGCGGGCGGTCGGCCTCACCATCATCCTGTTCTTCGCGCTGGCGATCGGCTGGGCGACGTTCGGCCATGTCGACATCATCGCGACCGCCACCGGCAAGGTGGTGCCGACCGGCCGCACCAAGACGATCCAGCCGCTGGAGACCGGCATCGTCTCGGCGATCCATGTGCATGACGGCGACAAGGTGACGGCCGGCCAGGTTCTAGTCGAGCTCGACCGCACGGTGACCCAGGCCGAGCGCAGGCGGGTAGGGCAGGACCTCGTCGCAAGCCTGCTCGACGTCGCGCGCCTGTCGGCGCTGCGCCGCAGCTTTGGCGACCTTGCCGCTCCGCATGATCTCGAGGAGCCGTCGGGCGCATCCGAGGTCGAGATCGCCCGGGCCCGCTCCGCAATGCTCGCCCAGGCCGCCGAGCAACTGGCAAAACTCGCCTCCGTGGTGCAGCAGATCGACCAGAAGCGCGCGGAGGCGCAATCGGTCACGGCCGCGATCGCCAAGATCGATGCGACGTTGCCGCTGCTCGAGGAAACCCTGACCATCCGCAAGAAGGCGATGGATATCCAGTACGGCAACCGCATCGCCTGGATCGACGCCCAGACCCGCCTCATCGACCAGCAGAACGAGCGCATCGTGCAGGAGCGCAAGCTTGTCGAGATCGAGGCCGCGCGCCGCGCGCTGGAGCAGCAGCTCGCCCAGACCAAGTCCGGCTTCGAGCGGCAGGTCCTGAGCGACCTCTCCGACGCCCAGAAGAAGGCCGACGAGTTCCGTCAGGATGCCATCAAGGCGCAGCAGAAGACCGACGAACAGCTGCTGCGCGCGCCGATCGACGGCACGGTGCAGCAGCTCGCGATCCACACCGTGGGCGGCGTGGTGTCGCCGGCGCAGCAGTTGATGATGATCGTGCCGCGCGGCTCCAGCATCGAGGTCGAGGCGATGATCTCCAACCGCGACATCGGCTTCGTCGAGCACGGCCAGGACGCCGAGATCAAGATCGACACCTTCAACTTCACCCGCTACGGCCTGCTGCACGGCAAGGTCATCAGCGTCTCGCGCGATGCCATCGTCAGGGACAAGCCGCCGGAGCGGAACGGCGCGGCGAAACAGGGCGGCGCACTGTCGGAATCGAGCGAGCCCGCCGGCCAGGAACTGCTCTACGCCGCGCGTGTGTCGCTCGAGGGCACCCAGATGCAGGTCGAGGACAAGATGGTCAACCTCGCGCCCGGCATGGCGGTGACGGTGGAGATCAAGACGGGGCGGAGACGGATCATCGAGTACGTGATGTCGCCGCTGCTGCGGTATCGGCAGGAGAGCTTGAGGGAGAGATGATGGGGTATCGTTTTTTGTGCGCCTCGATGTGTCAACGGAGACTAGCTAATCGTGGCTGTCACTCGTCGTCCTAGAAGGCAAATCGTTGTCGGCATTCTTGCTGCTCTCGCAGGAAGTTTTGCCGCCCCTTCGCATGCGGCATTCCTAAGCGAAACCGTCAGGTATCGATTGACGTTCGAGGTTGATCTTGACGGCAGCTCCGTGAGCGCCTCTGGCGTCATCCAAGTCAAGCAATCGGACACAAGGCCGGTGCTGAGAAGCATGGGTGGGTTCGGAAACGAGGTGACAGGTGAGGCAGTCGTGGTGGACTTGGGTCCTAGAGGGACCTTCTTTTCCCTGCTGCGTGGACCGAAGGTTGGTCTTGGAAGCCTTGGGGCTCCCGCATGGCTACTGTTCCATGCCTTTGCCGATTTGTTGAAATCAGAGACTGATCCACTCCCGAAGGTGCGACTTCTAAAGGAGCTGCGGCCACGGCGCACGCTGCATGCAGATGAAATTCCGATGTTGGTTCGCTTTCGTGATCTCAGTGATCCAAAGTCCGTCGAACAGGTCGATCCCGCGAACCTGGCCGGGACGTTTGGTTCCGGAATTATGCTTCGCAACGTCGTCATCGAGGTGACGAACGATCCTGTCACGGTCGGCATCGACACGAAGTTACCGTGGCTAAAGACGATAAAGACGCAGCTGGACGGCGATCGGTTGTACTCCGGCGCCACGCTTGCCAATGAATTGAATGCGCACGACTTCGATCGAAGGAGCAGATGATGTTTGATCAAACGCTGTTGAATGCGATCCTTTCGTTAGATGCCTACAATCGGGGTTACGGCGAGGGAGTCTATGGCCTCTCCGGTGCGGCTGGTACGCAGATCGGTTCACTGTCGATACTGAGGGCCGCGGCTGACCCGGCTAGCGGCTTCTATGCGATCGCCTACAGAGCGGCTGATGGCCAGACAATTATATCGTACCGAGGCACGAATGCCGACACTGCAGGTGAATTTTGGAAGGACGCAAGCAATGGCTATCTCATCGGCGCAGGCCTTCCGCTCGGCTCGCAAGGCGAGGAAGCTATAAGGTTCTATCAGGACATACTGGCCCTAGGCGTCGATCCTCAAAAGCTGTCCCTTACAGGGCACTCGCTCGGTGGAGGTTTGGCGGGATACGTCGCGGGCCTCTACGGAAAGAGTGGTGTCCTTTTTGACAATATGACGTTCAACAACGGAGTCGTTAACGCATACCAGGCCGCGCTGGCAAGCTATTTGCCGCCGATCAATCTGGTGGCAGAGTCAACGCGCAAATTGATCTACGGTGACCAGACGCCGTGGGCGTACGATTTTTCGAAGCTTTCCGCCTACGCTGTGACGGGCGAGCTCCTGGCGGAAGTGCTGCCGCTCAGATTTTCTCAGACTCCCGGAGTAAACTACATCGACTCCTTCGGAGGAACGCGAAGCATCCTCGATCTGCATAGCCAGGCATTGCTCACGATTCTCTTGTGGGCGAACACGAGCCCCAATGGGCTCGGAAATTCTGCGGGTACTTGGCACAGCATCGGCGCGCCGCTGCTCGATTCACTTTACGATGACCGACTTGGGGATGCTCTCGGTCTATCTGCGTCTACCGGGACCGCGGGCCCCGCCGATCAGATGATGCGCATGATTGCTTACTCGGCGCTCTACAATCCGGGGGCGCAGAATTGGGGGCTCGTGTTTGGTGACACCGCGGTCCGCGCACTGTTCGATGATGCGGACATGTTGGGCGTACTCAACGACAAGTCTGGGATTGCCGCGTATCTGAAGGACAGTGGCGTTCAAAAGGCTCTTGCCGAAATTGCCGTGGAATATGCGGGCTTACTCGCAGTCAATAAGATCACGCACGATCAGGACACGACCGGCGATACCGGATATCAGAAGGGTGCGCTTCACTTCGACGGCGACAAAAACCAGCTCGTCGGAGACTTTAGCCGAGCGCTTTGGACGAAGGACGGCGCGCAAGTCAATGTACTGGGAAAGAAGGATCTGACGACGGCGGCCGCGCAGTTTGGCGGAATCGACGCAGCGTCAACCGAGTTGGCCCTTTCGACGATCTGGAACGGGAATACCGATCAAATCGTCAAACTCATCGCGGCGACGACGGATGGTGGCCCGGATATCAAAGCAGTCGAGGACGGAAAAATTGGCCAAGGAGAGGGCGCTCTTCCAACCGACGGGGCTATGTTGGTCGGCGGAGGTGGCAGTAACCATCTCTATGGTGCTTCGGGCAACGATCTTCTTGTCGGCGGCAAAGGCAACGACACGCTCGACGGCAAGGGCGGCAGTGATCTGCTGTTCGGCGGCGCCGACGACGACACGTTCTTGCTCGGCTATGGTGGCACTGATTGGGTGGACGGCGGCTCAGGTAAGGACACGGCGCGTTTCGATCAGTCCGAGCATAGCCATAAGGTGGTGGTCTCATCAGCTAACGGCAAAACCCCAAACGGAGAGAATATTTTCGTCGTTCGGGATAATTCGACTGAAGGTGTCGACTACCTGACCTCTGTTGAGCACATTAATCTGACTGGATCGAACAATACGCTGATCGTCAAGCAGTTTGACACGCGCGGCATTCCGGTGGCTGTGACCGTTGACCTTGGTTCGGCTGCAAATGATGTAGCGGACTTCTCTCAGTATGGCGGCGCCGTTTATCTGAATTCGGGTAGCGAAGGTAGTCTGGCTCTTTATTCGGACCCGAATTTTGGAGTGCGCACAGGGCTTCAGATTAAGGGTGCCAGCACGATCCTGCTGACGAACGGCAGCGATAGGGTCAAAGGAACAGGTCCAGGCACGATCGTCCGCACCGGCGATGGTCAGGACCAGATCGAAGCGTCCCACAATGGTCAGTTGCTGGTCGAGGATGCAAGTAAGGATGATCGTATCACCTTTTATGGAATGACCCTGACAGGTGGCGTGCAATGGGGCACGGAGAGCAAGTACGCCGTTGGCAGCTACGGCGAGCGATACGGTCGCAATGCTCAGGGCGATCTTGTCATCGTTGATGCCGAGGGTAACGAAACTTTCATCCCGCACTTCAACTTCACAACCGACGCTACAAGCAACCTGACCGCAGGCCTTTTTGTCATCCAGGTGACCTACCTGATTGAGCGCAGCAATGGCTGGACCGCAGGGTTCGAAACAGCAGCCTCGGCCCTCAAGGCCATGAAGAAGATTGGCCAGGCGCTGACTGGCAAAATGCGGAACTGGACCGATCCCCTGGTGCTCGATCTCGACGGCGACGGCGTAGATCTCTCGTCGATGGCCGGCAACAACGCCTCGTTTGACGTCGACAAGGACGGCTTTGCCGAGCGGGTCGGCTGGGTGCGCGGCGGTGACGGCATGCTGGTGCGCGACCTCAACGGCAATGGCAAGATCGACGATATCGGCGAGATGTTCGGTAACGACCAGACGCCGGGCTTCACGCAGCTCGCGACGCTCGACGGCAATCATGACGGCAAGATCAGCGCGCTGGACGACGGCCTTGCCGATTTCAACGGCGACGGCGTCGTCGACGCGAGCGACACCTTCGCCACGCTGAAGGTCTGGGTCGACGCCAACGAGGACGGCAAGACCGATGCCGGCGAGTTGAAGTCGCTGGCCTCGCTCGACATCGTCTCGATCTCGACTGGATCGACCACCACCAACACGACCGACAGCGGCAACATCATTGCCGCTACCGGCACGTTCGTGCGCGGCGACGGCACCACCGGCACGATCGGCGAAGTGAAGTTCGACACCGACAACACCCACACCACCTGGCAGGGCGACAGCTCCGTCAGTCCCGACGCCGCGACCCGGCCCGACCTCAAGGGCTTTGGCACGCTGACCGATCTGCATGTGGCGATGACGCTCGATCCGGATCTGGTCGAGACGGTCGACGCGGCGCTGCCGTCCCTGAACACACTGTCGCTTGCGAGCCTGCGCGAGGCCGCCCGGACCATCCTCTACGCCTGGGCGGGCGCCGTGCCGGTGCCGGCAGGCACACCGGGCACCGAGGCGACGCAGGATTTCTGGTTCGTCGGCGACGTGACCCGGACCGGCGGCATCGCCTACGACTTCCTGGTCAAGAAGGGCATGTGGGCGCCAGAAGCTGGTAGCGGCACAACTGTGGTCGTGGACCCCATGCCCTACTACGGCTATGCGAGCGGGCAGCCGGTCTACAATGCCGAGAAGACCCTCATCTATGGTCATCCGACCATCGACATGGTCCTGGCAAGTCCCCCGGCGCAGGGGAGCTGGACCAAGCTCACAGCCCAGGATATCGCTTTCCTCGAGCGTTACACTGGCCTCGATCTCGGCTTCGTCATGAGCGACAACCCGAGCGCGGACGCGATCCAGGTCGTCGCGAACGGTCTGACTGCTTCTTGGAATACCCTGAACAGGCTCGCCGTCCGTCTTGCCGCGCAAGGTCCTCTGGCACCGTTCTTCGCCGGCATTACCTACGACGTCGCGAGCGATACGTTCCGCCCCACCACGGATCACCAGCTCGTGCCGATGCTGGAGGCGATCTTCCACGCCGCTCCTGCAACCGCGACCGGCGCGCAGGATTTCCTCGCGCAATGGCATGACATCATCAATGTCGTGCTGCCTGACTTCCAGCGCGACAACGAGGGCCATCAGCTCACCGACGCGTTCCTGTTCCAGAACCTGGTCGGCGCTTACGAGGACGTGCCGCTGGCGATCTCGCTGCAGCAGGCGGCCGCGATCTTCGATATCCCGGCCTCCGAGATCAAGACCGGCAGCGGCACGCTCGCCGGCGACGACACCAAGACCGACCTGTTCTATCTCGACTCCACCAATCAATTGGCGCAGGGGCAGGGTGGCTCTGATGCCTATATCGTCGGGTACAATTTCGGCCACGATGTCATCCAGGACGTCTGGCAGGGATTGGGGCAGAACCAGGAGGACAGCATCTGGTTCTCCCACCTCAACGTCTCGGACCTGACTTTCACCCGCGACGGGTTCGATCTCCTGATCACCCAGAACGGGACCAACAACCAGATCCGCGTGGTCGACGAATTCGCCGGCCGCAGGCCCGGCCTCGTCACCGCGTTCCAGGATTTCGACAAGCAGATCGAGATCATCAAATTCGCCGATGGCACCACCTGGGACCAGCTCGACATCGCCAAGGCGATCGGCATGCCATCCTATGCGACCGACGACAATCTGATCGGAACGCCCGACGTCGATTTCCTCAATGGTGGTGCCGGAACCGACTTCATGTCCGGCGGCGATGCCGGCGACCACTACTTCTTCGGCCTCGGCTATGGCCACGACACCATCGAGGACAGGGAAGTCTGGGTCTGGCAGGCCTCGAACGACTACGTGCATTTCGGAGCGGGCATCACCGAGGATGACGTTACGTTCCAGCGCGTCGGCGTCAGCGACGATCTCCGGGTCTCGATCAACGGTACCAGCGACGCCCTGACCGTCACCGGCCAGTTCGGCGTCGCCTATGGCCTACTCAACACCCAGCAGGATCGCATCGAGATCTTCACCTTCGATGACGGCAGCTATGTCGGCTGGGAAGACATCATCAAGGCGCTGGATGCCGCCGCCGGCACCGCCGGCGACGACACCATCACCGGCTTCAGCTACGACGACCTGCTCGATGGCGGTGCCGGCAACGATTTCATGACCGGCGGCAACGGCAATGACACCTATGTATTCGGCCGGGGCTACGGCTCGGATACGATCGAGGACCGGGTCAACTACATCCTGAGCGGCACCGACGATACCGTGAAGTTCAAGGAGGGCATCTCCCGGAGCGACCTGACCTTCCATCACGACGGCAATACCAGCGATATCAGGATCACGATCAACGGTACCGACGACAGCCTGACCGTCCGCGGCGAGTTCTCCATCATCTACGGCCTGATCGCGACGATGGACGACCGGATCGAGAACTTCACCTTCGCCGATGGCACCGTGCTCGGGTGGCACGACATCCTGCTGCAGATCGATGACGAGGCCGGAACCGGCGGCAACGACACCATCTACGGCTTCGGCTATGACGACACGCTTCAGGGCCGGGGTGGCGACGACTACCTTTATGGCGGTCAGGGCGACGACACCTACGTCTATTCCCGCGGCGACGGGCACGATACGATCTACGACCTCGCCGATGCACAAGGACCGGAGTTCGACACGCTGGTGCTGCACGGCATCAAGCCGTCCGACGTCTCGTTTACCCGCGTCAATTACAGCGACGTCGCACTGGTCTTCGCCGAAAGCACGCCGGGCGCCGGCGACGGCGGCTCCGTGGTGCTGCAGGGTGAGCTCGACAACTGGTTCGCCCAGGGTGTCGAGCAGGTCGTGTTCGACGACGGCACGGTCTGGACCCAGAGCGATCTGCGCGTGAAGGTGCTGGCGCAGGCCTCCACGCCGGGCAACGACACGATCGTGGCCTTCAACACCAACGACGTGATCGAGGGCGGCCACGGCGACGATACCATCAGCGGCGGTGCAGGCGACGACACCTATATCTACACGCGCGGTGACGGCAACGACTCCATCACCGAGGTGTTCCTCGGCAATTACAGCAGCTACGATACGCTGAGACTGCACAACATCGATCCGGCTTCAATCAGGCTGGTGCGTAACGGCAACAGCAACGACGTGACGCTCCAGATCGCGGAGAGTGCGTCGGGCGCGGGCGATGGCGGATCGATCCTGCTGAAAGACGAGCTCAACGGCGGGCTCGCCGCCGGCGTCGAGCAGATCGTGTTTGACGACGGCACGGTGTGGAATCAGGACCAGATGCGCGTCCGCGTGCTGGCCGATGCGACCACCGATGGCAACGACACGATCTACGGCTTTGCGACCAACGATACGATACGTGGCGGCAAGGGCGACGACGTCCTCTACGGCGCGCCGGGCGACGACACCTATGTCTATTCGCGCGGCGACGGCAACGACACCATCTACGAGGTCTGGCTCGGCAATTACAGCAGCTTCGATACCTTGAGGCTGCAGAACATCGCGCCATCGGCGGTTCACCTGACGCGGAACGGGGCCGACATGACGCTCGTCATTGCCGAAAGCGCTCCCGGCGCCGGTGACGGCGGCTCGATCCTGCTCACGGACGAGGAGACCGGAAACCAGACCTCGGGCGTCGAGCAGATCGTGTTCGACAACGGAACGGTGTGGACCCAGGCCGATCTGCGCGCGATGTGGCTGGTGCAGGAGACCGCGTCGACGGACGCGTCGATCACGGGCTTCAGGACCGACGACATCATCGTCGCGGGCACGGTGGACCGCTCGCTGCATGGCGCGGGCGGACAGGATACCTATGTCTACAGCTCGTCGGGCGGCAATGTCGTGATCGACGATCCCGGCCATCTCCAGTCCAAGCTCGACCTGACCGACATTGCGTCGACGGACGTCAGTCTGTCGCGGCCGGTGGCCAATAGCGGTGCCAATCTGGTGATCACGGTCAACAGCACGGGCAAGACGATCACCGTTCTGAACGAGTTCACGACGTCCGGAGGCCTGCGCGCGATTTCCTTCTCGGACGGGGTGATCTGGAACCCCGACCAAGTCAAAGCCGTCCTCGCAGGCGGCAGCGGGAACCTCTATGTGTTCAATCGCGGCGACGGCGCGGTGACCATGGACCAGACGGTCGCCAGCGTAAGGCTCGGCAGCGATGTCTCGCCCGATGACATCATCCTCCAGGCCAACGGCCGCGATCTCGTGGTCAAATTACGGGGGACAACCGACAGTCTCACGGTCTATGGCGCGTTGACCGCCAATGCATGGGGTGTGTCGAGCACACTGTCCTCGCTCAAGTTCAGCGACGGCACTTCGCTCGCCCTCGGCCAGCCGAGCGCCGGACACGGCCTGCCGCTGACCTTCACCTGGGTGCTCAACACCGCCAATTTCGACATGGTCGGGTCGGTCTACGGCACCAACGTGTATGAGGTGACGGCCCCCGGCAAACTGAACTTCGCCAATGTCAGCGCGGTCGGCGGCACCAACATCGTCAAGTTCGACAAGGGCGCGCAGAACCTGATCGTCGACACCCACACTTTCGCCGGCAGCCTCGCGCTCGGCCCGCAGATCTCGGCGCAGGACGTCTACTGGCAGACCGACACCTGGGGCAACATGTTCATGAAGCTTCGGGGTGACGCTGCGGACAGCATCGCCATTTGGGGCGATCTGCAGCTCGCCAACGGCGTCGTCACGAGTGCGATCAAGACCGTGACGTTCGGCGACGGAACCGTTCTGGACACAAGCCACGGTCCGGCCGCCTTCACTTGGCTCGGGAACACGGCAAACTTCAACATCACCGGCTCCAATTTCGGGACCAACATCTACGAGGTGAGTGTTTCCGGCCACATCAACTTCACCAACGCGGCCGCGGCCGGCGGTACCAACATCGTCAAGTTCGACAAGGGCAGCCAGAACCTCGCAGTCCAGGCGAACGACTACAGCGGCATCCTCGACCTCGGGCCGCAGATTCATGCTCAGGACCTGTACTGGCAGACCAACCAGTGGGGCGATCTGATCCTGAAGATCCGCGGCGACGATGCCGACAGCATCAACGTCTGGGGTGACATGCACCTCACCAATGGCGTCGTGACGAGCGCGATCAAGACGGTCAAGTTCGCTGATGGTTTCTCGTTCGACATAAGCCACGGGCCCGGCGCCTTCACCTGGCTCGGCAATACCGCGAACTTCACCATCACCGGGACCAATCTCGGCACCAACGTGTACGAGGTCAGCGTCGGCGGCCACATCAACTTTGCCGATGCGGCCGCGGCCGGCGGCACCAACATCGTGAAGTTCGACAAGGGAGGCCAAAACCTCGCGGTTCAGGCCAACAACTTCAGCGGCATTCTCGATCTTGGTCCGCAGATCGCGGCCCAGGACGTGTACTGGCAGAGCAACAATTGGGGCGATCTGATTCTGAAGATCCGGGGCGATGATGCCGACAGCATCAACGTCTGGGGCGACATGCATGTCACGAACGGGGTCCTCACCAGTGCGATCAAAACGGTGAAGTTCGCTGATGGGACGGTGCTCGACATGAGCCACGGCCCCTCGAATTTCACCTGGCTCGGCAACACCGCGAACTTCAACATCACTGGGACCACCTTCGGGACCAACATCTACGAGGTCACGGCGGCGAACGGGAAGATCAACTTTGCCGATGCCGGCGCGGTCGGCGGCATCAACATCGTGAAGTTCGACAAGGGCGGCCAGGCGCTGAACGTCCAGGCCAACAATTTCAGCGGCGAATTGGACCTCGGCCCGACCATCTCGGCGCAGGACGTGTATTGGCAGAGCAATGGCTACGGCGATCTCATCATGAGGCTCCGTGGCGATAATGCCGACAGCGTCAATTTCTGGGGCGACCTGCATGTCGTCAACGGTGCTTTGACGAGTGCCGTCAAGACCGTCAAATTCAGCGACGGAACCGTGCTGGACATGAGCCACGGTCCTTCCAACTTCAACTGGCTCGGCAATATCGCGAACTTCAACATCACCGGCACGACGTTCGGGACCAACATCTACGAGGTCACCGCAGCCAACGGAAAGATCAACTTCGCCGACGCCGGCGCGGTCGGCGGCATCAATATCGTCAAGTTCGACAAGGGCGGCCAGGCGCTGAATGTTCAGGCCAACAACTTCAGCGGGGAGCTGAACCTCGGGCCGACCATCTCGGCGCAGGACGTCTATTGGCAGACCAATGGTTACGGCGACCTGATCCTCAAGCTGCGGGGCGATGACGCCGACAGCATCAACGTCTGGGGCGATCTGCATTTCACCAATGGTGCCGTCACCAGCGCGATCAAGAACGTGAAGTTCAGCGATGGGACCGTTCTGGACATGAGCCACGGACCGTCCGCGTTCACTTGGATCGGCACCGCCAACAACTACAATCTCGTCGGCAGCAACATGCGCTCGAACGTGTTCGAGATCACGCAGGGGAACGGCGCTATCAAATTCGGGAATGCCAGCGCGGGCGGGGATGGCAACAACACGATCAGGTACGACAAGGGGGACGGGCTGGCCGACGTTCAGCTCAATGGCGGCAAGGGCGTCGTGGCGCTCGGCAGCAACGTATCGGCGCAGGACGTCATCCTGGGCTCGAACAGTGCCGGCGACCTGATCGTCAAGTTCCGCAACGACACGACCGATGCGGTCACCATCCACAACGATCTCGTATTCGGCAACGTCAATTCCTACGGGATCAGTGCCATCCAATTCGCTGACGGGACGGTCTGGGACTACACGTTCATCGCGTCGAACGCGTGGATCAGGGGAACGGCGGGCAACGACTCGATCGGCCTCCCGGCAAACGCTGCCACGGTCGATACGGGCGCGGGAGATGACACGTTCAGTGTTTCGGGCAATGGCTCCGACCGCTTCGTGTTCGGTGTGGGCTCCGGTCACGATCTGCTCGATAACCCCGGCAACGGTTACCAGCGTACCGACGTCCTGGATCTCACAGGGCTTCTGCCGTCCGATATCGTGTTGTCGCGGTCGGGCAACCAGCTGATCGTGAAGATATCCGCGACCGGCGAGACGTTCACGGCGCTCTGGCAGTTCTACGCCGATGGTCTCAGTTATGGTATCGGTTCGATCAAGTTTGCGGACGGGACCATCTGGGATCGGACGGCGATTGCTGCGAATGCCTGGGTGCGAGGCACCTCCGGCAACGACTCCCTCACGCTTCCGGCCACGGCCGTCACGGCCGATGCCGGAGCAGGCGACGACACGATCTCGGTCTCCGGCAACGGCTCCGACCGCATCGTCTTCGCCAAGGGATACGGTCACGACACGCTGACCAATCCCGGTTCGGGCTACAACCGCGACGACACGCTGGTGCTCAACGACATCAACCCGTGGGAGGTGCAGTTCAGCCGTAGTGGCGATGCCATGACGCTGAGCGTGCCGGCGACGGGGGATTCCTTCCGCGTGAATTTCCAGTACTGGGGCGACGGCAGCCAGATCCAGGGGCTGACGCACATTCAGTTCGCGAACGGCAGTAACTGGAGCAGGTCGAACCTGGTGGATGCCACGTCGACCTTCACCTGGATGGGAAGCGCGGCGAACGCCACGCTCACCGGAAACGACTACGGCGCGAACGTCTTCCAGTTCGGCTCGGGGGCGGAGTCGGCCTACGGCGGCGCCAGAAGCAATGTGTACCAGGTCACCACGAGCACGGGCCAGGCGCAGATCAATCTGTCGGCCGCGACCGGTTCGAAGAACGAGATCGACTTCCTCAGCGGCATAACCGATCAGAATCTGTGGTTCGAGCAGGCCGGCAACGATCTCAAGATCGACCTGCTCGGCTCCAATACCAGCACGACGATCAGCAACTGGTTCTCGGGCAGCGCAGGTTCGATGCAGGCGATCACGGCTGGCGGTCTCAAGATCGACAGCCAGATCTCGCAGCTGGTGCAGGCGATGGCGACGTATTCGGCGAACAATGCCGGATTTGATCCAACCAGCGCGAGCATTCATACGCTGCCGAACGATACGGCGCTTCAGGGCGCGGTCACGGCGGCCTGGCACGCATAACAAGACGAAGGCATCATGCCCTTTGGGCATGGTGCCTTCGCCAGCGCTTTGTGAGTGCGTCTACAGTGGCGAATGCGTGACGCGATGCGCAAGTCGCGTACGATCCCGCGGTCGGTTAGCGTCAGCAGGCGGGAGCGATATGCGGACCGGCTGACGGCTCGACAGTTTAAACCGCGTCTGCCGGCACAAAACAGCTGATGATGATGCTGCCGCGGTGATGCACGTACCACACGACGGCCTGACCGACCGGATTGCCGCGGTCGCGGATGATGGCCCGCTCGGGTACAGCCACCCACTGTCCTTCAATCGGAACCCAATAGGTTCCGTCACGATAATCATATTCGGTACGATAGCCATCCGAGATATCGCAGCACGGCACGCCATTCGGCGCGATCACGGACTTGAACCATGCGCGGATGTCAGGCGGGACGTTGTCGTATTGTCCACGGTCGAAGGCGAACGCCGTGCCGCTCAGCGTAGAGACGAACCCCAAGAGAGCGACCTGCACGAGCTGTCGCATCCGATCCTCCACTGCCTGTCGTATGTCTTGCCCACCCGTTGGGGAGCACGATTCGACGTTGGCGTGATTAAGCCTGAGCTCCGCTACCGTTGCATGCTCAAAAAGTAAGCGTTCCTAGGGGGCGGGGGATGGTGCGGCGCAAAACTGACGCTTGGTTTCGCTCCGCAGTCAGGCAGTGCGTCCGACGACCTCTCAGATCAGATTCGACGAGATGCGCTTCTACGAATTGCGCCGGTTTGCGTTGACCGCGATCGCCGCTGCCGCTGTGCGGTTCTCGACACCGAGCTTGGCGTAGATCTGCTCGAGATGCTTGTCGACGGTGCGTGGCGAGAGGCCCAGGATCTGCGCAATGTCGCGGTTGGTCTTGCCTTTCGCCAGCCAGGACAGCACTTCGCTCTCGCGCGTCGTCAACCCGAGCTCACGGGGGAATTCCGCCGGCGAGTCTGTGCCTGTATCCTTTGCCAGCCGCAGCAGCAGTTCGTTCGGGCCGAGCTTGCCGACATATTGCAGCCGAAGCTGCTCGTTGCCGGTAGACGAGGCCATCGCGGCAGTCTTCGAGGCGGCTTTGCCCTTCTGGATTTGATCGATCCATTGCGGTATCGGGTCGGGCAGCACGAGGTTATCGTCGGCATCGACCGCGAGGGCGTCCGCCAGCAACTTCTGCGCCTGCGGCGTGGCCCATTTGATCTTGCCGGCATCGTTCACCGCGAGCAGATAGCGGCCGGAGACGTCGTGCGCTGCGCGCGCACTCTGGGTCAGCCGCGCGTTGGCAAGGTGGACGCGAATGCGTGCCAGTATTTCCTCTATCGCGATCGGCTTGGTGACATAGTCGACGCCGCCGGCTTCGAGCCCGCGCACAATGTGCTCGGTCTCGGCAAGGCCGGTCATGAAGATGATCGGGACACCGTCGAGGCCGGCATCGCGCTTGAGCCGCTTGCAGGTCTCGAACCCGTCCATGCCGGGCATCACCGCATCGAGCAGCACGATGTCGGGCGTGATCTGGTCGACGATCCGCATCGCGGACAAGCCATCGAGCGCGACCATCACGGTCATGCCGGCGCCATCGAGCGCATCGGTCAGGAGCCGGAGCGTTTCGGGAGAATCGTCGACGACGAGGGCGACGTCGCGTTTTTTGGGGTCAGTGATCATAGCTGTGCAGGGTTTTCAGCGTCGCCATGTATTGATCGAGATCGAAGCGGTCGAGCAGTGCGCGCATATGGGTGACGAAGTCGGCGTGCTCCGGCAGCTCGGTGCCGATTTCGTCGAGCTTGTGCTGGATCGCCCGGACATAGCCGAGCCGGCCAAGATCGATCAGCTCCTCGACATATTTCCCCGGGGGCCGCGAGCCGCTCTCCGGCTTCCACAGCGGCGCCGGCGCCTGTTCGGCGTCGTACTGCCAGTCGAGCTTGAGCAATTGGCGGATGGTTTCCAGCAGCCGCGGGATGTCGATCGGCTTCATCAGATAGCCGTCGTGGAACGGCTGCGCCAGCGGCGCGCCATGCGCTTCGAGCGCGCTAGCCGACACCATCAGGATGCGCGCGGTGTGATGGCCGTTGGCACGCAAGGTTTCTGCCACCGTCCAGCCGTCCATGCCCGCCATCGAGATGTCGAGCAGGAACAGGTCGGGCCGGCAGTGCTGCGCCAGCGCGAGGCAGCCGGGACCATCGGGGGCGCTGAGCAGGATGAAGCCGAGCGGCGCCAGTACCTCGCGCAGGAGATCACGATGAGTCGGGTCATCGTCGGTGATCAGGATCGTCTTGCGCGGGCCGAGATAGCCGTAGATCGGCGCCTCCACCGGTGCATCACGCCGGGGATTGGTGACCTCGGAGAGCAGGAGCTTCACGCGGAAGGTCGCGCCGGCACCGACCGTGCTCGTCACCTTGATGTCGCCGCCCATCACGCCCGCAAGCAGGCGGCTGATCGTGAGGCCGAGGCCGGTCCCGGTCTGCGGCTGCGCCACGCCGAGTGCGCCGCGCTCGAAAGGAGCGAAGATGCGTTCGAGATCGTCCCGCCGGATACCGGGACCGGTATCGGTGACCTCGAATTCGGCGACGGGACTGCGATAATGCACGACGAACTTGACGCTGCCGGTCTGCGTGAACTTGATCGCGTTCGACAGCAAATTGATCAGGATCTGCCGCAACCGCTTTTCGTCCGCATAGACCACGACCGGCAGAACCGCCGGCCGCTTGAACATGAAGTCGATGCCTTTGGCGGCAGCTTGCAGGCGGAACATGCCGACGAGCTGATCGAGGAAATCGTTGAGGCGAACCTCGTCGCGGGAGAGGTAGAGCCGTCCGGCCTCGATCTTGGAGATGTCGAGGATGCCGTCGATCAATCCCGATAGATGATCCGCGCTGCGGCGGACCACCCGCACCTGATCGCGCGGCCGCGCCTGCAGACTGTTGTCCTGCTCGAGCAATTGCGCATAGCCGGAAATCGCGTTCAGCGGGGAGCGAAGCTCGTGGCTCAGTCCAACCACATATCGGCTCTTGGCGAGGTTGGCGGATTCGGCGACCTCCTTGGCACGCTGCAATTCGGCGTCGGTGCGCTTGTGCGCGTCGATCTCCTGGATCAGGAGCGTGGTCTGCCGCCGCGTTTCCTCCTCCGCTGCGCGACGGCTCTGCTGCGCCAGCACGAACAGCCAGGCAACGACGCCGATGATGATGATCAGCGCGAAGAACACCTTCCATAGCACGTCGGCCAGCAGCGCGTCGGCATGCACGGTCGCCGAGGTCTGCAGGTAGACCAGTCCGAGCACGAGCCCCACGAGCCCGGCCGAGACCGCGAACACACCGATATACTGGCCGAACTGCGAGTTGATCCGGGTATGGATCGCCTCGGGCAACATCTTGCCGAGCGCTTCCGACACCTGTGCGCCGGCCCGTGCGTGCGGCTTGCAGAGGTCATGGCAGCGGGCGTCGAGCGAGCAACACAGCGAGCAGATTGGCCCGGCATAGGCGGGGCATGAAGCCATGTCCTCCGGCTCGAACGAATGCTCGCAGATACAGCATTGGATGGCCTCGACGTTCTGCCAGCCCCGCTTCGGCTTCCGGGCGATGTAGTACTTGCCGCCGGTCGCCCACGCGATCAGCGGCGCCGAGACGAAGGCGGCCGCGAGCGCGACGAAGGCCGATAGCGCCTTCGCGGTCGGGCCGAACACGCCATAGAACGCGCTGATCGAGGCAATGGTCGCGATCGTCATGGCGCCGACGCCGACCGGGTTGATGTCGTAGAGATGGGCGCGCTTGAACTCGATCTGCGGTGGACGCAGGCCGAGCGGCTTGTTGATGACGAGATCGGCGACCAGAGCGCCGACCCATGCGATCGCGACGTTGGAGTAGAGCGCCAGTGTCTGCTCCAGCGCCTTGTAGACACCGATTTCCATCAGGAGCAGCGCCACCACGACGTTGAACACCAGCCAAACCACGCGGCCGGGATGGCTGTGCGTCAATCGCGAGAAGAAGTTCGACCAGGCGATCGAGCCGGCATAGGCGTTGGTGACGTTGATCTTGACCTGCGACAGGATCACGAAAGTGCCGGTCAGCGCCAGCGCGAGGTCCGGCTGCGACAGCACATAGCGAAAGGCTTCGAGATACATGTTGGCCGGTTCGGCAGCCTGTTCGAGCCCGACGCCGTGGCTCAGCGCGAAATAGGCCAGGAAGGAGCCGACCAGCAATTTGAGCGCGCCGAAGATGATCCAGCCGGGGCCGGCGCTGAGCAGGGCGATCCACCAGGAGGTTCGAGAGGTGCGGCGGTCGCGCGGCAGGAAGCGCAGGAAGTCGACCTGCTCGCCGATCTGCGCCACCAGCGAGAACACCACCGAGGCCGCGGTCCCGAACAGCAGGAGATCGAGATGCCCGTTGGGGTCGCCATGCTCTCCGGCGAAGGTCCGCCACTCCGTGAACGAATGCGGATTGGCCCAGGCGATCGCCAGGAAGGGGAGCACGTGCAGGACGATCCAGATCGGCTGTGTCCACAGCTGGAAGCGACTGATCAGGGTAATCCCGTGGGTCACCAGGGGAATGATGACGATGGCGCTGATGAGATAGCCGAGCGGGCGGGGGATTCCGAAGCACAGCTCCAGCGCCGCGGCCAGAATGACCGCCTCAAACGCGAAGAAGATGAACGTGAAGGACGCGTAGATCAGCGAGGTAATGGTCGAGCCGATATAGCCGAAACCGGCGCCTCGGGTCAGCAGGTCGATATCGGTGCCGCATTTTGCGGCATAATAGGCAATCGGCAGGCCACAGAGGAAGATGATGACGCTGACCACCAGAATGGCGGCGATTGCGTTGGAGGCGCCGTAGTTCAGCGTGATGGTGCCGCCGATTGCTTCCAGCGCCAGAAATGAGATCGCGCCAAGCGCGGTATTGGCGACACGAGCGGCGGACCAGCGCCGTGCGCTCTTGGCGGTGAAGCGCAGCGCGTAGTCTTCCAGCGTCTGGTTGGCGACCCATTGGTTGTACTGGCGCCTGACGCGGTCTATTCGCTGCCGCCCTGCCACTCGAACCCCACTTCCAAAACTGTCGCCGGATCCCTCGCAAATCCCGTACCAAAAGCCTACGTCGGTATTTTGCGGTGCAGTATACGCGATCTTGCGTATGCTTGCGCTGCACAAATTCGAGCCATCCTCACGGCACCAATCGCGTGTCCTCGAACAAAAAGTGGGGTGCTCATGTCAGACGAAGCCAACAAGGGCCTGTTGTCGCCGCTCCGGCGCAAATTATTGATGGGAATGGCGGCCGTGCCGGCCATCACCATGCTGCCGCGGGCGTCCTTCGCCCAGGCCCCGGCGACCTCGGCGGTCAACACCACGGGTCTTGCGGTCACCGACACCGAGGTGACGGTCGGCATCCTGCATTCGGCGACCGGCACCATGGCGATCTCCGAGACCGGGTCGATCGAGGCCGAAAAGCTCGCCATCGAGCAGATCAACGCGGCCGGCGGCGTGCTCGGGCGCAAGATCAAGTTCATCCAGGAAGACGGCGCCTCCGATTGGCCGACCTTTGCGGAGAAAGCCAAGAAGCTCCTCGTCAACGACAAGGTCGCGGCGATCATGGGTTGCTGGACCTCGGCCTCGCGCAAGGCGGTGCTGCCCGTGATGGAGCAGTACAACGGCATGCTCTACTACCCGACCTTCTATGAAGGTCTCGAGCAGTCCAAGAACGTGATCTACACCGGCCAGGAAGCCACCCAGCAGATCCTCGCCGGCCTGAACTGGATCGCCAAGGAGAAGGGCGCCAAATCGTTCTTCTTCATCGGCTCCGACTACATCTGGCCGCGCACCTCGAACAAGATCGCGCGCAAGCATGTCGAGAACGTGCTGAAGGGCAAGGTCGTCGGCGAGGAATACTATGCGCTCGGTTCGACCCAGTTCAACTCGGTCATCAACAAGATCAAGCTGACCAAGCCCGACGTGATCTTCACCGACGTCGTCGGCGGCTCCAATGTCGCCTTCTACAAGCAGCTGAAGGCTGCCGGCATCGACCTCTCCAAGCAGCCGCTGCTGACGATCTCGGTGACCGAGGACGAGATCGACGGCATCGGCGGTGAGAACATTGCGGGCGCCTATGCCTGCATGAAGTACTTCCAGTCGCTCGACAATCCCAACAACAAGACGTTCGTGCCGGCCTTCAAGAAGGCGTGGGGCGAAAAGACCGTGATCGGAGACGTCACCCAGGCTGCCTATCTCGGCCCGTGGCTGTGGAAGCTGACGGTCGAGAAGGCGGGCTCGTTCGACGTCGACAAGATCGCGGCGGCCTCGCCCGGCGTCGAGTTCAAGGGCGCGCCGGAAGGCTATGTGCGCATCCACGAGAACCATCACCTCTGGTCGAAGACCCGCGTCGGCCGCGCCAAGCTCGATGGCCAGTTCGAGCTGATCTACGAGACCGCAGACCTGGTCGAGCCGGATCCGTTCCCGAAGGGCTACCAGTAAGCGCGCGGAATTCCCCGCAAGCTTCCTCAGCAAGAGCTCCCTGGCGTGGATTGCAAGTCCATGCCCACGACCCCCGCGTCGCGATGTCAATCGCGACGCGGGACCCTCGGACGCGGGATGCTGTCCCCTCGACGGAGAAACCAGATGTTCGGCGACTATTCGATTGGCGACCTCGGCTCGATCTTCGTCATGCAAGGCTTTGCCGGCCTGATCCTGTTTTCCGTCTACGTGCTGATGGCGCTCGGCCTCGCGATCATCTTCGGCCAGATGGGCGTCATCAACATGGCCCACGGCGAGTTCATGATCCTGGGCGCTTACGTCACCTGGATGACGTCGAACTTCTTCCAGTCCTATCTGCCCAGCCTGTTCAGCGGCTACTTCTTCCTCGCCATGATATTGGCCTTCCTGGCCTCCGGCGCGCTCGGTATGCTGGTCGAATGGGTGCTGATCCGGCACCTCTACAAAAGACCGCTCGACACGCTGCTCGCGACCTGGGGTCTCAGCCTCATGCTGCAGCAGGCCTATCGCTCGATCTTCGGCGCGCGCGAGGTCGGCGTCGAGCTGCCGCAGTGGATGCTCGGCTCGCTGCACGTCACTGACTCGATCGAGGTGCCGATCAACGGCGTCTTCGTGATGGGCCTGACGGCGCTGATCACGATCGGCGTCGCCTACATCATGTTCCGCTCGCGTTGGGGCCGCCAGGTCCGCGCCGTCGTGCAGAACCGCATCATGGCGGGCGCCGTCGGCATCAACACCGCGAAGGTTGACCGCTACACCTTTGCACTCGGCTGTGGCATCGCAGGTGTCGCAGGCAGCGCCTTCACCATGATCGGCTCGACCGGACCGACGTCGGGGCAGCTCTATATCGTCGATACCTTCCTGGTCGTCGTGTTCGGCGGCGCCGCCAGCCTGCTCGGCACCATCGCCTCCGCCTTCTCGATCTCGCAGACCCAGTCGACGCTCGAGTTCTTCATGTCGGGCTCGATGGCGAAGGTGCTGACGCTGCTCGCGGTGGTCGGAATTCTGATGCTGCGGCCGCAGGGGCTGTTTGCCCTCAAGGTCCGCAAATAACGGAAGTGCAGGGGGCTAGACTCATGAACGACAGTCGTTTTGCCACGCGATCTGAGTTGATCGGCATCCTGGTGCTCGCGGTCTTTCTGGTCGTGATCCTGCCGCTCTGCCTCGACGTCTTTCGCCTCAACCTGGTCGCCAAATACCTCACCTACGCCTTCGTGGCGCTGGGGCTGGTGATCTGCTGGGGGTACGGCGGCATCCTGAGCCTGGGGCAGGGCGTATTCTTCGGCCTCGGCGGCTACTGCATGGCGATGTTCCTCAAGCTCGAGGCGTCGAGCGTCGAGAACACCAAGATCCAGTCGACGCCAGGCATCCCTGACTTCATGGACTGGAATCAGATCACCGCGCTGCCGTTCTTCTGGAAGCCGTTCCACAGCCTAACCTTCACCATTCTCGCCGTCATCCTGGTGCCCGGCATCTTCGCCCTGATCATCGGTGCTGCGATGTTCAAGCGCCGCGTGGGCGGCACCTACTTTGCGATCATCACGCAGGCGGTCGCGGCGATCCTGACCATCCTGATCGTGGGACAGCAGGGCTACACCGGCGGCATCAACGGCATGACCGATCTGCGCACGCTGAAGGGATGGGATATCCGTCCCGACCACGCCAAGGTCGTGCTCTACTTCTTCGAGGTTGGCCTGCTGTTAGCCTGCATCTGCATCGCCCAGCTGGTACGGCACTCCAAGCTCGGCCGCATCCTGGTGGCGATGCGCGACCAGGAGGACCGGGTCCGGTTCTCCGGCTACAGCGTCGCCAATTTCAAGATCTTCGCCTTCTGCATTGCCGCGATCTTCGCCGCGATCGGAGGTGCGATGTTCGCGCTCAATGTCGGCTTCATGTCCCCGTCCTTCGTCGGCATCGTGCCGTCGATCGAGATGGTGATCTACACCGCGGTCGGGGGCCGGCTCTCGATCCTCGGCGCCGTCTACGGCACGCTGCTGGTCAACTTCGCCAAAACCAGTCTCTCCGAGTCCTTCCCCGAGCTCTGGCTGTTCGGCCTCGGCGGCCTGTTCATCGCCGTGGTGCTCGCCTTCCCGAACGGCCTTGCCGGGATTTGGGGAGATTACGTCCAGCCGCGCATCAGCAAGCTGATCGGTGCAGGCAAGCCGAAGTCGGGCTGGACCGACAATTCGGTTGCCGACGGCGCACCGGCAGAGTGAGGAGGACATCATGCTAGTTGGTCACCAGCCCAAACCCTTCCTGCTCTCGGTCGAAGGCCTCACTGTCTCCTTCGATGGCTTCAAGGCCGTGAACGATCTCTCCTTCTATGTCGAGGAGAACGAGATCCGCGTCATCATTGGCCCGAACGGTGCCGGCAAGACCACCGTGCTCGACCTCATCTGCGGAAAGACCAAGGCGACGTCGGGCTCGATCGAATTTCGCGGCAAGGACCTGACCAAGCTGAAGGAGAACCAGATCGTCAAGGCCGGCGTCGGCCGCAAGTTCCAGACACCCTCGATCTACGACGACCTCACGGTGTTCGAGAATTTGGAGATCTCCTATCCACGCGGCCGCACCGTGTTCGGCGCGTTGACCTTCACGCGCGATGCCGCCGTGCGCGATCGCGTCCATGAAGTAGCAGAAATGATCTTCCTGAAGGACCGTCTCAACATGAGCGCGGCGCTGCTCAGCCACGGTCAGAAGCAGTGGCTCGAGATCGGCATGCTGCTGATCCAGGACCCGGATCTGCTGATGCTGGATGAGCCCGTTGCCGGCATGAGCGTCTCCGAGCGTGCCAAGACCGCCGAGTTGCTCAACCGCATCATCAAGGACCGCTCGGTGCTGGTGATCGAGCACGACATGAAGTTCGTGGAAGACATCGCCCATAAGGTCACCGTGCTGCACCAGGGCCAGATCCTCTCCGAGGGCACCATGGAGAAGGTGAAGAACGATCCGAAGGTCATCGAAGTGTACCTCGGTCACTGAGGAGCGACATCCATGCTGACAATCAATGATCTCCACGTCGCCTACGGCCAGAGCGAGGTGTTGCACGGCCTCAATGTGCAGGTCGCGCCCAACGAGATCGTCGCGATCATGGGCCGCAACGGCATGGGCAAGACTACGCTGATGAAGTCCCTGATGGGCATCGTGCCGACCAAGAGCGGCAAGGTGACCATGGACGGCACCGAGCTCGGTTCGCTGCCGAGCTACGATCGGGTAGCAAAGGGCCTCGCCTATGTGCCGCAGGGCCGCATGATCTTCTCGACCATGACGGTGAAGGAGAACATCGAGACCGGCCTCGTCGTCTCCGGCGGCTCGGAAGTGCCCGCCGACATCTACGAGCTGTTTCCGGTGCTGCTGGAGATGAAAGGCCGCCGCGGCGGCAACCTCTCAGGTGGGCAGCAGCAGCAGCTTGCCATCGCCCGGGCACTCGCCACCAAGCCGAAAGTGCTGCTGCTGGACGAGCCGACCGAAGGCATCCAGCCGTCGATCATCAAGGAGATGGCGCGCACGCTCAAGCGTATCCGCGACGAGCGGGGGCTCTCGATCGTCGTCTCGGAGCAGGTCCTGAGCTTCGCGCTCGACATCGCCGACCGCGTGCTCGTGATCGAGAACGGCGAGATCGTGCGTGACGATCCGCGTGACAGCGTCGATGCCGCGCAGATCTCGAAATTCCTGTCCGTTTAACCGCGTAAACCAAGGGGAGCATCTCGATGCCAGATACACTGATCAAGGTCGATCTCACCAAGTCGGCCTATGAAAACGACAAGATCCACAACCGCTGGCATCCGGAGGTTCCGATCGTCGAGTGGGTCAGCCCCGGCGACGACTTCATCATCGAAACCGTCGACTGGACCGGCGGCTTCATCAAGAACAACGATTCGGCCGACGACGTGCGCGATATCGATCTGTCGATCGTGCATTTCCTGTCCGGCCCGATCGGCGTCAAGGGCGCCGAGCCCGGCGATCTCCTGGTCGTCGATCTGCTCGACGTCGGTCCGCTGAAGGAGAGCCTGTGGGGCTTCAACGGCTTCTTCTCCAAGCAGAACGGCGGCGGCTTCCTGACCGATCACTTCCCGCTGGCGCAAAAGTCGATCTGGGACATCAAGGGCCTCTACACGTCGTCGCGTCACGTGCCCGGCGTCAACTTTGCCGGCCTGATCCATCCCGGTCTGATCGGCTGCCTGCCAGATGCCAAGATGCTCGCGGCCTGGAACGCGCGCGAAGCCGAGTTGATCGCGACCAACCCGACCCGGGTCCCGGGCCTTGCCAATCCGCCGTTCGCGCCGACCGCCCACGCTGGCCAGGCCAAGGGTGACGTCAAGGCCAAGATCGGTCTCGAAGGCGCCCGCACGGTGCCGCCGCGCGAACATGGCGGCAATTGCGACATCAAGGATCTGTCGCGCGGCTCGAAAATCTACTTCCCGGTCTATGTGCCCGGCGGCGGCCTCTCGATGGGCGATCTGCACTTCAGCCAGGGCGACGGCGAGATCACCTTCTGCGGCGCCATCGAAATGGCCGGTTGGCTGCACATCAAGGTCGACGTCATCAAGGACGGCGTGGCGAAATATGGCATCAAGAATCCCGTGTTCAAGCCGTCGCCGATCACGCCGAACTACAAGGACTATCTGATCTTCGAGGGTATCTCGGTCGACGAGGCCGGCAAGCAGCATTACCTCGACGTCCACATCGCCTACCGACAGGCCTGCCTCAACGCGATCGAGTATCTGAAGAAGTTCGGTTACTCCGGCGCCCAGGCCTATTCGATCCTCGGCACCGCGCCATGCCAGGGTCACATCTCCGGTGTGGTCGACGTGCCCAACGCCTGCGCGACGCTGTGGCTGCCAACGGAGATCTTCGACTTCGACGTGATGCCGTCGTCGGCAGGGCCGATCAAGCACATCACGGGCGATATCCAGATGCCGATCTCGCCCGACAAGTAGCGCCTGCGCAAAATGGATGCGGGGCGGTGCGCCCCGCGTCCGACTGGCAACAGCGAAGGGAGCGACGATGCCCGTCTATGAATATCTCTGCAATGATTGCGGTCCGTTCACCGACATGCGGCCGATGGCAGAATGCGACGACCCGCAGGATTGTCCACGCTGTGAGACGGAATCGCAGCGTGTGATCCTGACCGCGCCGGCGTTCTTCTGCATGCCCAGTGACAAGCGCAAGGCGCACGCGACCAACGAGCGCAGCAGCCACGCGCCGAAGACGCTCGATCAATACAAGGCTGCGCACGGCCCGGGCTGCGGCTGCTGCGGCACCGGCACGAAGAAGAAGCCGGGACGGCTCGTGACCAAGAGCAAGAGCGGCGCCGTCGGCTTCCCGACCGCGCGGCCCTGGATGATCAGCCACTGACGCACGGCCACCGCACCGGCGAGAAACTCAAACCAACAGAAGGGCGTTCCAAATGCTTCACGGTGACATCTCCTCCAGCAACGACGTGGTGGGCGTCGCGGTCGTTAATTACAAAATGCCGCGGCTGCACACCAAGGCTGAGGTGCTCGACAACGCCCGCAAGATCGCCGACATGGTCGTCGGCATGAAGCTTGGTTTGCCCGGTATGGATCTCGTGATCTTCCCGGAATATTCCACCCACGGCATCATGTACGACTCCAAGGAGATGTACGAGACCGCCTCGCAGGTGCCGGGCGAGGAGACCGCGATCTTTGCCGAAGCCTGCCGCAAGGCCAAGGTGTGGGGCGTGTTCTCGCTGACCGGCGAGCGTCACGAGGAACATCCGCACAAGGCGCCCTACAACACGCTGATCCTGATGAACGACAAGGGCGAGATCGTGCAGAAATATCGCAAGATCATGCCCTGGGTGCCCATCGAGGGGTGGTACCCGGGCAAATGCACCTATGTCTCGGAAGGCCCGAAGGGGCTGAAAGTCAGCCTGATCATCTGCGACGACGGTAATTATCCGGAGATCTGGCGGGACTGCGCGATGAAGGGAGCGGAGCTGATCGTGCGCTGCCAGGGCTACATGTATCCGGCCAAGGAGCAGCAGGTGATGATCTCCAAGGCGATGGCCTGGGCCAACAACGTCTATGTCGCAGTAGCCAATGCCGCCGGCTTCGACGGCGTCTACTCCTATTTCGGCCACTCCGCGATCGTCGGCTTCGACGGACGTACCCTGGGCGAGACCGGCGAGGAGGAATACGGGATCCAGTACGCCGGCCTGTCGAAGAGCCTGATCCGCGATGCCCGCCGCAACAACCAGTCGCAGAACCATCTCTTCAAGCTGCTGCATCGCGGCTACACCGGCATGATCAATTCCGGCGAGGACGCGAAGGGCCTCGCGGCCTGTCCCTATGACTTCTACACCAAGTGGATCGCCGATCCCGAAGGGACGCGCGACATGGTCGAGGCGCTGACGCGCCCGATGGTCGGCACTGAGGAATGCCCCATCGACGGCATTCCGAACGAGAAGTCCGGGACGAACTATTAGATCGTCCTGCGGGGCCTCGGCTGAGCGACTACCGGCGAGGGGGCGCGCCGCGTAGCCGCTTTCGCTGCGTCTCAGGCGGCCATTGGGCCGGGCAACGCAGGGCTCAATTGCACATCAGCTTCTCGAAGACCGGCGCCGCGTCATCGACCTCGACGAGCCTCTTGCCCGTGATGACCCAAATTCGTGTCGCCACGGCCTGGACAAAGGCTCGATCGTGGCTGACCAGAAGACAGGCCGCCCCGTGTTCGATCAGCTCGCTCTCCAGCATGTCCTGGCCCTCGATATCGAGATGATTGGTTGGCTCGTCCAGCAGATAGAAATTCGGCCGCACCAGCCGTAGAAGCAGCATTGCAAGCCGCGCTCGCTGGCCTCCCGAGAGACGTGTGATGGGTACGGTTTGGGCGTCGATACCAACCCCGGCGCCCGCGAGCTGGGAGCGTGTCAGATGATCAGGGAGATCACTCAGACGCTTGACCGCGTCCCAAGGCGTCGCGAACGCGTCGAGCTGGGACAGCGCTTGATCGGAGTATCCCAGCCTGAGGCTCGTCGCCCCTCGTATGTCCGGATCCGGTTGCGCGAGAGCTGCCCGTAACCTCTCGATCAGCCTCGTCTTGCCGGTGCCGTTGACCCCGAGCAGAACCACCCGGTCCCCGTTCTCGATCCAGCTCGGCCCGATGCGGAACAAGAGTCTTCCGTCCGGTGTGGTGATCGCAGTATCGCTGATCGCTACCAGCGCCTTGGCGTGGCTGCCACTGTTGGTCAGGCGGATCGTTCCTGCCGAGCGCTCCAGGTGGGCTGGTCGGGCGCGCTCTTCGAGCTTGTCGGCCCGCTCGGACAGCTGCTTGGTCTTCACCACCAGCAGGTCGGACCCGGAGTTGATTCCGATGTTCTTGAGCTTCGTCGCCTGCTGTCGGAGCGCCCTGACCTTGCGCATATCGTTCTCGAACCGCCTTTCTCGCGCAGCGTCGCGTTCCTCCAATGCTTGTACGGCGCGAGAATAGGGCAGGGCGAAATCGGCGCTCTCCTCCGGGCGCAGGAATAGGGTGCGGTTGGTCACGTCATCGAGAAACGCGCGGTCATGGCTCGCCGTGACCACGGCGCAGTCGCGCGGCAAGGCGGCGAGAAACGTCTCGAGCACGCCGATCCGAACGATGTCGAGATGGTTCGTCGGCTCATCCAGCAGGAGCAGATCGGGCGCGACCACGGCGGCCCGCGCCAGGAGCATTGTCCGCTGCCAGCCGCCGGACAGGCCCTGAACGGCGCGGCCCCTTGTGGACTTCTCCACCGCGAGATCATCGAGCAGGACATCGACGCGCCAGCTCTCAGTCTCGGCAATTTCGGGGGCGAGAGCGTCGCGCACGGCGTCATAGAAGCTGAGGGACAGGAGCCGTTCGGGTGGATCTTGCGGGGCGACCGCGACGACCAGCCCGCGCAAGCGGGTGACGGTTCCGGTCGTTGCATCGTCCTCGCCCGCCAAAATACGAAGCAGGGATGACTTGCCGCGTCCATTGGCGGCGACAAGGCCAAGGCGATCGCCTTTGGCGATCGAGAAACTCAGTCCGGCGAAGAGCTGCTCGGTCCGAGTCAGGGAAGCGTCTTTGATGGCGATCAGGGTCATTGCAGTCTCATGAAGTCAGTGAGCGCGACGAAGCGCGCAGAAGCGGCTGACAACGAGACGGCGATGCGCTCCCTGGTCAGCCCCGCGAGATCAGACGCGGGGCGCAGACAGGTCCGCGGGTTGGATTCTGAAAGGTGTAACAGGTCACTGGTTCTTCCACGCCTTCAACCCCAGGATATGAAATATTAACGACTCAATCGCGGCGGCGCAAGGCGAACGTCCTTGCAGCCGATGATGTCCGCTTCGTCATGTCGACGTCAGGCCGTTAGATGCTGCAAATCCTGATGGCTCGGCTTCGGCGCCGCCGTGTAGGGTTGCAGGATAGCGGAGCTCTTCCGAAAGCAAAGCATTACGCCGAACGGTGAGCTTCAGGCGAACTCAACGTGGACGTTGAGCTGGAGACTGAAGCGTCTGTCGCTCGCCTTGGCGTGCGAGGTGGATGGCTGCATATGCCTGCGAGGATTACCCCAAATCGCTCGGACCGAACTGACGCTCGACGACTCGCAGGAGATCCAGATCAAGTTTCTTGGTGCACGGAAAATCCAAACGCCAAAATGCGCGCGCGAGATGCATTTTGTTTTGTTGCAAAATCAGTTTCTTATCGCGAGCGAATTAACTGCCGCCGATCGTGCGCCGAAGGAGGTCATCGATCGCAAAGATTCTCCGCGTCCATCGCCGACACTCTCCGCGTGTGAGAATCTTTCTGAAAATTTCCAAATGCATCTTGCTCTCTTTCCGCGGTTGCGACATTCTGACTTCGCACACGCAGGTAGAGGCAGTGAGGGAAGTTGATCGGCTTGGAATGAATGTTTCTCTCTCCCTCTCTCTCGCACATGTAGCGGCCGCGATCTGATAGCGATACTCGCCCGGCCGCTCCTGCGGGCTTCTAAAACGATCAAAAGCAGAAATCTCGAGTCAGCTGCTGCTGACGCGCGGACGCTTGAGCTGCGTCCAGGTTCGCTCAAGGTTGTCGCAGAATGATCGGGCGCGGGGCGTGAGCGAAATGCGATAGCTGGTCAGCGTTCAGGCGCCCCTACGTCATCTCATCGACGATGAGTCACATCGTAATGTATGTCGAAGGACCGTCAGGTTTTGTGTCGTTCGAGGCCGGTCTTGCGCACCATCGCGCAGGCCGCCTTGCGCAGGCCGAGACGATCTATCGGCGCATACTGGCATCCGAACCGAATCATGCGGATAGCCTTCACCTCCTGGGGGTCGCTTCGTTCCAGGCTGGTCACGCCGAGAAGGCGCTTGATCTCATCATCCGTGCCGTCGAGCTCCAGCCGGGCAACAGCGTCTATCACGGCAACATGGCGGCCGTCCTGCGCGCGCTCGGACGACTGGACGAGGCCATTGCGAGCTACCGGGACGCGTTGTTCTACAAGCCCGACAGTCCGGATGCGCAGAACCAGCTCGCCATCCTGCTCGGTGAACGCGGCGACCTCGCGGGCGAGGAAGCCCATTACCGCTTCGTACTGCGCTATGCGCCCGACCATGTCGATGCCCGCTTCAATCTCGCCAACCTGCTGGTGAAGCGGAAGCATTTCGACGAGGCGATTAGCGTGTTCCGGCAGGTGCTGCTTCAGAAGCCGGATCACGCGGCGGCTCATAGCAATCTCGGTGCCGTGCTGTTCGATCTCCGCGCCTTCGAGGAAAGCGAGCGCTGCTATCGCGAGGCCTTGCGACTCAACCCCGGATTCGCGCAGGCCTACAACAATCTAGGCATTCTTCTCGCCGCCTTGGGGCGCCTCGACGAAGCGGAGCTGAACCTTCGCGAGGCCTGCAAGCTCAACCCGGGCTTCCCAGAGGCCTTGAACAATCTCGGCGATCTGCTGCGAGTCCGCGGGCGGCCGGATGAGGCGGAAGCATGCTGCCGTGAGGCGTTGCGTCTGAAGCCGGACTATGTTTCCGCGCAGCTTAACCTCGGCAACGCGCTTCGCGAGTCCGGTCGTTTTCAGGAAGCGGAGCCGTGCTATCGCGCGGCGCTCGATCACGATCCGGTCTGGCCGGAGGCGTTGAACAATTTCGGCAGCCTGCTGTTCGATCTTGGACGGCCTGACGAAGCCGCCCGGAGCATCCGGACTGCGCTGGCGCAAAAGCCGGATTATCCCGACGCACATACCAACCTTGCGATCACGCTGCTGCTCGACGGCCGGTTCGACGAAGGTTGGCGGGAATATGAATGGCGGTGGAAGCAGGACAAGAACAAGCCGCATCTGCGTGGCTTCAGCCAGCCGCTTTGGGACGGCGGAGACGTCGGCGACCGGGTCCTCTTGCTGCATGCCGAGCAGGGTCTCGGCGACACGCTCCAGTTCTGCCGCTTCGTGCCGGAGATCGCCGCAGGACGGCGGGTCGTTCTCGAAGTGCAGCGGCCGCTCGTGCCGCTGCTGGCGGGGCTGCCGGGAAGTGCGCGCATCGTCGCCCATGGTGATCCGCTGCCGGCCTTCGATCTGCATTGCCCGCTGCTCAGCCTGCCGCTTGTGCTCGGCACCACCCTCGAAACCATACCGCGGAAGACATCCTATCTCCGGGCCGATCCGCAGCGCGCGGCTGCCTGGCGCCAGCGGCTCGGGCAGCTCGACGGCCTGCGCGTCGGTCTCGTCTGGGCCGGCAATCAGGCGATGGGCGCGGATCGGCGCCGGTCTATCCCGCTCGAGCGATTTTCAGCGCTGGCGGACCTGCCGGGCGTGAGCTTCGTCTCGTTGCAAAAGGGGCCGGCGGCCGGCGAGCCGGCGCCGCCCGGTCTGTTCTTGCACGATTGGACCGAGGATCTCCACGACTTCGGCGAAACCGCCGCGCTGGTCGAGGCGCTCGATCTGGTCGTCAGCGTCGATACCGCGGTGGTGCATCTTGCGGGCGCGCTCGGTCGTCCGGTCTGGCTGCTCAACCGTTTCGACCGCTGCTGGCGCTGGTTGCTGAACCGCGACGACAGCCCCTGGTACCCGACGCTGCGGCAATTCAGGCAGGCCGAGCCCGGCGATTGGGGCGGCGTGCTCCAGCATGTGCGCGCCGAGCTCCAGAAACTCAGTTTGACCCGATCCACCGTCCAGTGACCGCCACGCACCCAGATTCTGCAATTCAGGAAATGAAGTCATGACAACGACAGTGACGAGCACCGTTTCGAACACGAGCCTCACGGTTTCCGCCAATGACCAGAGCCTCATTCTGATCGGAAACAGCGATGTGGTGACCGTCACCGGCATGAGTGACAGTGTCACCATCACCGGCGTTGCCGATACGGTCATCGCCAGCTCGACGCAGGTGACGCTGACGGGCACGGCCTCCAGCGCCACCGTGATCGGTGCCGGCAATATCGTGACCGTCACCGGAACAAACGACTCGGTGACACTGTCGGGCGCGCTGGACACCCTGGTGGCCAGCTCGTCGGCGGTGACGCTGACGGGGACGAGCACCTCGGTGGTGGTGACGGGTGACGCCAATGCGATCGTCGTCGCCGGCGCGAACGATACGCTGACTGCGGGCGGCGGCACGGTTGCGATCAACGCGGGAGGCGCCGTGCTGACGACCACGGCCGACACGAAGCTGACGCTGGGGAACGGCGCCAGTGCGGCCGTGAACGCGGTCGGGTTCGTGGACCAGGTGACGCTGGGGGCATCGAATACGTTCATCCTCGCCAACAACGGCGATGGCGTCCACATCCTGGCCACCGGAGCGACCGGCACTGGCGACGTGATCACGGCCAGCAATGTGTCGGTGAACTTTACCGGTGTGAACACGGGCAGCACCCTGATCAACAACTCAATCACGGGCGTCCATGACGAAGTGACGGTGAGCGGCAGCAAGCTGGCCGTGACCGTGAACGGTGTTCCCTTCGGGCAAATATTGGTCAGTGGCTCCAACGACAGCCTGACCGTCAATGCCGGCGGCGCAGCCGGCAGCGTGCTGGTCAGCGGTGCAAACGACACCGTGAACGTGAGCAACACCGCGGTGACGCTGACGGGCACGTCGTCTGTCCTCACGGTAAGCGGTAGCAACAACACTGTGATCGGCACGGGCACTAGTGATACCATCACGGTGTCGGGCACGTCGAACACGGTGACCGCAAGCCCCGCAACGGTGGTCCTGGCAGGCACGAGCAGTTCTGCGGTCGTAACAGGGACCGGGAATACGATCTACGTCACGGGGACGGGCGATACGCTCACGGCGGGCGGCGATACGATCACGTTGACCGCGAGCGCTTCGGCGGTCGTGGACGCAGGCGGCTTGGCCGATCAGATAACGTTGCTCGACGACAACAGCCTGACGTTGATCAACAACGCTGTGGGCACCAGCATCACGGTTGCCGACTCCTATCAGTATTCTCGGAATACCAACGTTAACGTGGTCAACGCCAGCAATGCGTCGGTGGCGTTCACCGGTCTTAATGCTCCGTCGCAATTCGGTGGGCCGGTCTATGCCTCGCTGACAGGCGTGAACAATCAGGTGACGGTGAGCGGGAACAGCCTGGTGGTGACGGTCAATGGCGCTCCCGCCGGCACGGCACTCGTCAGCGGGTCGTACGACCAAGTGACGATCAACGGGGCGCCCAGCAGCCAGATCGTGGTCAGCGGATCCAACGACATCTTGACCGTCAATGCCGGCGGGGCAAGCGGCAGTGTGCTGGTCAGCGGCGCGAACGACAGCCTCATTGTGGCCAACACGGCGGTGACGCTGGCGGGGACGTCATCCGTCCTGGCGGTAAGCGGCAACAACAACACCGTGGTAGCGACGGGGGCTGGTGATACCATCACGGTGTCGGGCGCGTCGAACACGGTGAACGCAACCCCCGCA